>Ga0183260_10001934_pt1 | contig 17257 bp, 17 predicted proteins | sample AntDrymUQ4972206_2_FD_129768 | JGI IMG/M metagenome (GOLD analysis project Ga0183260, IMG submission 129768) | Polar desert sand microbial communities from Dry Valleys, Antarctica - metaG UQ497 (22.06) (version 2) (version 2) | ecosystem: Environmental > Terrestrial > Soil > Desert | place...
AGAAACGAGGCCTACCTGGCTTCCTATCGAGAGAAGATGGAGTGTGACCAGGGCGATTTCTCGGAGTACTGGGCCCTTAGAGAAAAGGTCTCTCTGTTGCAGCGGTCGCTCGCTAGGTGGGACCAGACCGCTGGTCTGGAAAAGACGCGCACCGTGCTGGCCTTGGCAAGGCCGGGTCAGGTGTACATGATGGCCGAAGGACGCGATCAAGGGCCCATCGTCGTCGTCGGTAAAGATGCCTCACGGAAGGGGGACCCCCGCATCACAGTCGTGACGAGCAACCGCCGCGTTGCGCGCCTTGGGCCCCAGGACTTCCGCCGGGCTCCGAAGATGGTAGGTCGCATCGAGATAGGCCGTGACTTGCATGTATCTAGGGGCCAGAGCGGTTCGAAGGTTATCGACCACGAACGGCGCAGACGGATAGCCGCCTCTCTGCAGAAGCTCGACCTTCCCGACGAAGCTTGGGAAGCGGAACCCTTGGCGGAGGAGAAGGAGGGCGGAGAGATGGCTCACGCTATCGCTCTCTTCGAGCACCATCGGTGCCATGCATGCCCGGATCGAGAGAAGCATTCACAGTGGGCAGAACGGGCCGCTCGGTTGGATAGAGAGAACGAGGGTCTTGTGAAGAGGATCCGCTCGCGTACCGAAACGCTCTCTCGCAAATTCGACAGGGTACTTACGGTCCTTGAGGAGTTCGATTACGTAAGAGGCTTCCAGCTGACCGACAAGGGCAGCAGCTTGGCGCGGATCTATAGCGAGAACGACCTGTTGGTCAGTGAGACCCTGCATCGAGGTTCCTTCGATGAACTTAAGGCGGACGAGGCGGCAGCTCTGTCATCGACGTTCGTGTTCGAAAGTCGCGGCCCGTTCGAGATCGGGGGAGACCTTCCTACGTCCAAGTCGAAAAAGGCTTATGGGTCCGTTGTCAGGCTCGCCGAACGTATCGCGAGGGCCGAGCGACGCGCTGGGCTGGAACTGACGAGGGGGACCGAAGCCGGGTTCGCGAAGACGGCCTATCTATGGTGCAGGGGAGCCGACCTAGATGATGTCATCGACCCGGACGGCACTCCCGGCGATTTCATCCGCTGGTCGAAGCAGACTATCGACCTGCTGCGGCAGTTGAGCACAGCCACCGAGGACCAGCGAGCGAAGGCTGTTTTCGAGGAGGCCATCGACGGCATGAACCGAGGCGTTGTTGCTTACACGGGGCTAGCGTGAGCGATCCAACGTCAGTGACGTCTCCCTACGGCAGAGCGGTCGTGATCATGAATTCCCGGGCGGGCAGATCGCCCTCGGAGAAAGACCGGATCAAGGACCTGATCGCCTCTACCGGCTTAGATCACAATCTTCGGATGACCGAGCATCGAGGCCACGCGGTTGAACTAGCCCGCCAGGCTGTGTCCGAAGGGTGCCGCTATCTCGTGGCGGTTGGTGGCGATGGCACCATCCACGAAGTGGTGAACGGCATGATGGGAGACGAGGGACCGGTTGACCCAGCGACCGTCCTGGCTGTCGTGCCGGGCGGCTCGGGGAGCGACTTCATCCGGACATTCGGACTTCCGGCCGATCCGGCCGACGCGGTCAAGCACCTTCTCGGCGATCCCTACTTCCAGGTCGACGTAGGCAAGGTGACCTTCACGACAGAGGAAGGGATGCGTTCCGTCTATTTCCCGAACATCGCCGAAGCTGGGCTGGGTGGCGAAGTCGTTCGACGCGCCGAGGCCTTGCCGCGAAGGATCGGAAAGCTGCGCTACCTGCTCAGCTTTTGGATGACGCTCGCAAGATTCAAGTCTGCAACCGGTGTGATCCACCTCGACCACCGGACATACGAGGGCCGGGTCACCAACCTGGTTGTTGCCAACGGGCAGTTCTTCGGCGGCGGCATGCGGATCGCCCCTAAAGCACATCCTGCCGATGGGAAGTTCGATGTGCTGGTACAGAAAGGGAATAAGCGAGACTACGTTGCGGGCATCACCAAGGTCTTCAAGGGTGAGCACCTGCCGTCCCCCGCGATCAAGGAGTACCACGCCCGCCATGTAGAGATAACCACGGACAGGCCGCTTCAGGTGGAAGCAGATGGTGAGGTACTCGGCACCACCCCGGCCACCTTCGAGATCATCGAGGATGCATTCCGGCTGAAGCTGTAGGAACGAGTTAGAACAAAAGCTCGATCAGGGCTCTTGCGATCGTGACCGCTCCTATCAGGACCAGCACCACGACGGCCAGGATGGCAGGCCCGGCCCACCAGTCGGTTCCCTTGCTGAGAGGCTCCTCATCCAGCCCTTCGACATAGACGGCCACCTTGTTCCCGGCAGGATCCCTCAGGAAGACGTGGGAGTTCGTTCCGTCATCTATCAAAGAGGTGGCGACTAGAAGATCGGTCACCTCTTTGGGCGACAGCTTCAATGTCACCTCGTCGAGGGCTCGGCCTGCTCCATCTCGAATCTCCACGGGCGGGATTCTTTCAGGTGACGGTAGGATGCGCCCGCATGTCCACCGCCCCCAGCTATGTCGGGCTTTCCGACTCTGAAGCTGCCCTTATGCAGATGGTGCGTGAATTCGCCGACAAGCGAGCTCGCCCGGCTTCTCACGAGTTCGAAGACAAGGGCGAGGACCCAGCCTCTGTATATTCCGAGCTTGCGGCCCTTGGCCTGACCGGCATCCCGTTCGATCCTGAGTTCGGCGGCGGAGGTGAGCCATATTCGACCTATCTGCTGGTGATAGAAGAACTCGCCCGTGCATGGGTTGCCCTTGCCATCGGACTCGGCGTTCATACCCTCGCATGCGATGGCATCCAGCGTTTCGGCAGCGACCAGATGAAGAAACAGTTGCTGCCGCCGATGCTTGCAGGAGAGACCATGGGGGCCTACGCACTATCGGAGCCTTCTTCCGGATCAGATGCGGCCTCGCTGCGCACCAAAGCGGTCAAGGACGATGGGCACTACTCGATCAGTGGACAGAAGCAGTTCTGCACCCGAGGGGCAGAAGCCGACCATGTTCTCGTCATGGCGCGCACCGGGGCCGAAGGGCCATCCGGCATCTCGGCATTCATCGTTGACAAGGGAGCAGACGGCTTCCGGGGGACCAAGACCGAAGACAAGATGGGATGGCGCTCCAGCCCTACATGGGAGCTTGTTTTCGAAGACTGCAAGGTCCCTTCCGATGCTCTACTGGGACAAGAAGGCGACGGCTTGAAGATAGCGCTTACTGCCCTCGATGCTGGACGTCTCGGTATCGCAGCTTGCGCGACAGGATTGGCACAAGCGGCCCTCGAGGCTTCGGTGGCGTTCGCAAAGGACAGGGAACAGTTCGATTCCCGGATCATCGACTTCCAGGGGATCCGATTCATGCTTGCCGATATGGCGACCGGGATCGAAGCTGGCAGAGCCCTCTACCGGCACGCGGCAGCCCTGAAGGACGCCGGACGGCCATATTCGAAAGAGGCCGCTATGGCCAAACTCTTCTGCTCGGACAATGCCATGAAGGTCACGATCGATGCTGTCCAGGTGCACGGCGGCTACGGCTATGTCGAGGAATATCCGGTAGAGCGCTACATGCGCGAAGCAAAGGCACTTCAGATAGTGGAGGGCACGAACCAGATCCAGCGGATGGTGATCGGACGCCAACTTTCAGACTGAACAGATGAGCGGATTCTCCGGAGTGGTGTCTGCCTCCAAGATCTATTGCTCGGGCGATGACCGAAGGACGGCCACCTGGTTCGGCGTCGATGGCGGGCGCGTCACCGCAGTCGGGGAGGGCCAACCGCCATCGACGGCTCCCTCCATGCATTTCGACGGTGTGGTCCTACCGGGGCTGATCGATGCTCATGTCCATATGACAACGACCGGGCTTTACGACCGGGGGCTGGACCTGCGCGAGTGCCGTTCCGTCGACGAACTGCTTGGCGTGATCCGTGAGGCGGGGTCGGACAAACAGTGGGTGATCGCAGGCAACTTCGATCCAGGGAGAAATACCGAGAAGGCCATGCCAACCCGTCAGCTATTGGACTCGGTCGCACCCGACTGCAATCTGCTGGTATCCCGAGCAGACGGCCATTCATGTTCCCTCAATACACGGGCCCTCGAAACGGTGAGCCTCCCCAAAGACACCCCTGGCATCGATATCGCCCCTGACGGGAGCCCCAGCGGCATCCTTTCGAACATGGCGAACTACGAGACTCGAAAGAGATTCTTCGGAGCCCTGCCCGTCGAAGAGGTCTCTGCGGCCCAGCAGCACGCTTGCGAGATTGCTCTGACCAGAGGAGTTACCAGCGTGCACGAGATGGCAGGCGGCAGCTTCATGGGAGACAAAGACTTCGAAGTGCTGATGTCCTCGGTCGATAGTTATCCGATCCACGTCCTGCCCTACCTCGCCACCTTCGACATCGGCAAGGTCTCTTCCCACAACCTTGGATGCATCGGCGGAGACCTTTTCCTCGATGGAAGCATCGGATCGAAGACTGCAGCCATGAGCCTCCCTTATGAAAACGAAGCCGGCCAAGGCACCCTGTATCACTCAGACGAAGCCATCATCCGGTTCTTCGTGGATGCTGCAAGGGCGGGCCTGCAAGCTGGAGTTCACGCCATCGGAGATGCCGCCATCGAACAGGCCATCCGCTGCATGGAAGAGTCGGTGATCAGGCTAGGGCCAGAGGCAGCACTTTCTGCCCGGACAGTGGGGAACCGGATCGAGCATTTCGAGTGCGTATCGGACGAGCAATTGGACAGGGCGGCGGCACTCGGGGTCATCCCCAGCGTTCAGCCGATGTTCGATGCCTACTGGGGAGGGCCGGAAGGCATGTACGCCGAGCGGCTCGGGTCACGGGCCGCGGGGATGAATCCGTTCTCGAAGATGATCCAGCGGGGGATGCCAGTCGCCGGTGGGTCCGACTCAACCGTCACCCCTCTCGACCCCTTCCTCGGCATGGCGGCAGCGATGGGCCATTACCGTGAGGACTTTCGGGTGGGGTTCGACGAAGCCTTAGCGATGTTTACCACTTGGGCTGCCCGGGCAGGGATGGACCAGGAACGTGGCTGCATCAAGGAAGGCGCTCTTGCCGACTTCTGTGTCCTCGCCGTCGATCCGGCAATGCTCTCATCTGAAGAACTTGGCCGCACAAAGGTCCGGGAGACGTGGGTTGGAGGGATCAGGAAGTGGAGTTCGGCTAAACCTGAGCACGATGATTGACGAGATGGTTGCGTAGGACACGATTTGCCGCATAATGCGGCTCTCAAATCACAGGAGAAACGATGGCAGATCCGCAGGAAGAAGAAGACGAACTAGAAGGCGACGAGGACGAGGTTCTTGCCCCGGCTCCAGGGGGGGCCGTTGAGGAGAGCCTGGACGAGCTGGTCACGAAACATCCGGACGTCCAGGTGGAGGAGGACGAAGAGGAATCTCTTCTCGACCTTACTCGCGAAGAACGCCTCGAATCACTCTCGATAAAGGCGGCCCCCAAGCAGCCGAACGAGTTCGTCTGCAAGAACTGCCATCTGGTCAAGCACAACAGTCAACTAGCGGACCGTAAGCGGGAACTCTGTCGCGACTGCGTATAACCGCTTACTAAAACCCGCCGCTGGGTCACTCAGCGGTGCCCTTTCGTTCCTTGCGTTCCCACCGTTCGATCTTGGCCCCATCGCGTTCATCGCGCTGGTTCCTCTTCTCCTCGCGCTCCGAAGAACAGATGTCCGCGGGGCGCTTGGGATCGGGGCTGCCTTCGGGGTCACATTCTTCACCGGGTTGGTCTTTTGGATGCATCTTTTCGGTGGGGCGGCTTTCATCGCTCTCGTCCTTCTGCAAACCGTCATCGTTGCAGGATCCATGGCCATCGGGGTGGCTGCACGCAAACGGTCTTCATCGCGATATCGATGGCTAATCCTGCCTTTTGCACTGCTGGCCGCGGAATTCGTGCGCGGGTCGGTTCCATTCGGAGGCTTCACCTGGGGGGGCTTCGGCTATTCGCAGCACGACAACCTCATACTGCTTCGGTTCGCACCCTATGCGGGCGTTTGGGGAGTGTCTCTCGCCGTTCTCCTGGCTAATGCCATGCTTGCGGAAGGCATCTGGTCACTCAGTCAGCGATCCAGGGTTCCGATCAGATGGGCAGCTGGGCTCGCTGGCATCGCACTGCTCGGTCTCATCCTTCCGTCAGGTGCAGCCGAAGGGGCTTCAGCCAAGCTAGCGATGGTGCAGGGCGATGCACCAGAAGGAACTGTCGATCCATCTTCTGACGACCTCACTGTGATCAAGAATCACCTTCGGGTCACAGCTCAACTTCGAGAGAAGGTGGACCTTGTCGTGTGGCCAGAAAGCTCCATCGAGATCGACCCACGTCAGTTCGACGAGGTTGGCGACGCCCTGTCCGAGATGACTCGCTTCATCGACGCACCCTTGCTGGCGGGTGCGACCCTCGACGCCGACGCCGACGGCCCTCGCAAGCTGCGCAATGTGAGTCTCTTCTATTCGCGCCAAGGGTTCCTAGAGAAGATCTACGACAAACAGCATCTGGTTCCTTTCGGTGAGTACGTCCCGCTGCGGAAGCTACTGGTTCCTCTCGTCGATGAACTCCAAAGGGTGCCTTACGACATAGTCCCAGGGAAGAACTCGACCGTTTTTTCCATCCCCAAGGGCCAGTTCGCGTCCGTCATCTGCTTCGAGTCGACTTTCCCTGGGCTCGTGCGGGATTTCGTCAAGAACGGAGCACGTCTTCTTGTAGTCTCAACTAATAACTCCACATTCGAACGGACCGCACTCAGCGACCAACACGTCGCGTTCAGCCAGCTGAGGGCTGCGGAGCATCGGATGTGGGTCGCGCACGCGGCGCTGACTGGGGTCTCTGCGGTTGTGTCCCCAGAAGGCGAAGTTCTTGCAAGAACGAAGCTGTTCGAGCAGGCCCTGGTGGTTCCGACCGTCCGGTTCGCTCAGGGCCTGACTCCCTATGGCCGCTATGGGGACTGGCTTCCCATCCTCACGACTTCCGCTCTCTTCCTTGCGTTCGCCATGTCGCTCATCGGTTCGCGCCCCCACACTCCACCGCCCCCACCCGATCGCTCGGCCCTCATCGTCATGCCCACCTATAACGAGGCTGCAGATATAGAAGAGATCCTTCAAGAACTGATGGCGCTCGAGGGTCATCTTGACGTTCTGGTTGTTGATGACGGCTCGCCCGATGGAACAGCCGGGCTCGTCGAAGAGTTGGCTAGGAGGTATCAGGGCAGGGTGAATCTCATGTCTAGGGCAAGGAAACAAGGGCTTGGACGGGCCTACGTCGACGGTTTCGGCTGGGGACTTGAGCGGGGGTACACCTTCCTTCTCGAGATGGATGCCGACCTCTCGCACGACCCTAAGGACGTACCTCGACTTATAGGGGCCGCCCACGAGGCCGACCTGGTTATCGGTTCGCGCTACGTGCCGGGTGGGGGAGTGTCGGGATGGTCTCGCAGTCGACATCTGCTTTCCCGGGCTGGAAACGCGTACGCACGGCTTCTTCTAAGGCTTCCCGTTGCCGACTCGACAAGTGGTTTCAGGTGCTTCCGGGCGGAGGTTCTTCAAGCGATCCGCCTAAGCCGGATAAAGTCCGATGGCTACGCTTTTCAGATAGAGATGACACACCGAGCCCTGCTCGCCGGGTTCGTCGTCAAGGAGATACCGATCTTGTTCCATGAAAGGGCCCACGGCACATCGAAGATGTCGCGTGAGATCGTGCGGGAAGCGATCCTGTCGGTTCCCCGCTGGGCCTTGACCAGGCGTAGTACCACATCTTCCAGGAGGCTCCCACATGAGTGATCCCGTCTCGCGCATTCCGTCGCCAGAGACAACTCTTCGAGAGATGCTTACCGATCGCAAGGCCATCTTCGACAGCGCGTTCGCCCCTATCGTTTTCGTAGCCGTGGATTCATTCGTGAACCTCAAGGCGGCCGCTATCGCTGCCGCCTCCCTGGGTATCGCGACCGCCGTGTTCCGATTAGTCCGGCGCCAGAAGGTCACGTACGCCGTTTCGGGTCTCTTCGGTTTGGGGCTCGCTATCGCCCTCGCTCTGCGCAGCGGCAGGTCATCGGACTTCTTCCTGCCGAGCGTGATATTCGGTGGCATCTATGGAGTGCTTGCGATCGTGTCCGCGGCTGTGGGTCGTCCGGTTAGCTCTTATCTCGCCAAGGTGATCGAACAGCGACCGGCTGACCACTACACCCACGGAAAGGTGAAGCGCGCTCACATGTTGATCACCATCGTCTGGGGAGCGTTCTTCCTGGCTAGAGCAGGCTTCAGATGGTTCCTCATCCAGCGCGGGTCCACGGGGGCACTGGCGGCAAGCGCTCTCTTCCTCGGATACCCCGCGACGGCCCTATTGATCGCAGGAACATACGCATATCTCAAGTTGAAGTTAGGTCCACTTCGGCGGCAGTCCGACGAATCATCGGCAAGCGAAGAAGACACTTCTTCCACAGAGCCCTCGGTCTAACGTCGCAGGACGGTGAGTTCCACGGCTGAGGAGACGTGGTTCTACGGGAGGTCCGCTGTCTCAAAGAACTCTAACCACGAGTCAGCCAGCGACCCTTCGTGAGGGTCCAAAGGTGACCACTGCCAGGGCTAAAGCCACGGCGCCAACGCCGCTGGCCAGCAGTGGGAACTCGCCCGACCCATTCCACGCCAAGCCGGCCCACACGCTCGCTGCAAGCGCTCCGAAACCTACGGCTCCATGGAAATACCCCAGTCCGGTGCCGGTGAGATTCTCCGGCAGAAGGTCCGTTATCCATGCCTTACCAACGCCGTCAGTCATCCCTTTGAATACTCCATACAAGGGGATGAGCAGCCAAACCATGGATGCTGAACGAGTGATTCCGAGCCCGATGTAGCTGGCCGCGAAGACGAGGATGCCAGCGCCGAAGACGAACCTTCGCGCGAGCGAGTCAGAAAGTTTCCCGGCCGGATAGCTGAAGACCGAGTAAGTGAGGTTCATCAACACGTAGACGAGGATCACCTCACGAACCGTGAATCCCAGATGACGGGCTCGCAGCAGCAGGAAGGCATCGGCGAAATTGAGGACCTCGAACGTCGCAACAAGGGCGACGGTTCTCCAGAACTCCTTGGACAGCGGGCCGCGTTCTTCCGCATGGATACTTGCGATGGGGGAGGGCCGCTTTTCCTTGACCAGGAAGACAAGCGCAACGGTCAATGCTGCCGGAATCGCGGCGAAGAAGAACATCGGACGCAGTTGGTGATCGAGCATCTCGTAAACCACGAGGCCGAGCAAGGGCCCGATGACGGCACCCGCAGAATCTGCGGCCCTATGAAGACCGAAGGCGGCTCCCCGCGATGCTTCGGGTGTTTCCGACGCGATGATCGCATCACGAGGAGAAGTTCTTATCCCCTTGCCGAACCGGTCGCTCACTCTCGAAAACAGAACCAGGCCCCAACCCTGTGCAAACCCGATTGCCGGCTTGGCGATCCCCGAGAGCATGTATCCGGCAACCACCATGGGCCGTCGGCGGCGCTTGTCCGCAAGTCTGCCTGAGACGATCTTCATGAAGGAGGACATAGCGTTCGCTACTCCCTCGATCGCCCCAACGGCGGCAATGGGAGCCCCCAGGACCGTGACGAGAAACGTAGGCAAGACCGGATAGAGCATCTCCGATGAAGCGTCGTTCACGAGGCTTACGAGGGAAAGGACCTTTACGTTGCGGGGTATCGCTGAGGCATCGGGTGCAGCGGCGTCGTGCGGTGATGAATCTCGCCCCAACATGCAGCGATGCTATACCTGGTCCAACGGTTGAGAGATGATCTGAGGAAGGATCAAGGATCCATCGAAATGGAGGGCCCTATGTTTACGTTGATGTCGCTTCTATATGTGCTCACTATGGTTGCTGCGGGCATCCTTGTCATCATGCTCTTCCTTCGTACGCGCAATGGCGGTTATCTCGTAATAGGAGCTGCCTTCCTTCTATGGCCGGCGGTGACGGCTATGTTCCACATGATGATGCGCAGCAATATAGGCATGCTCGTGAGACCCGGAACCTATCCATTCAACGGGCTGATGACCCCCGGATGCGCCTTCGCAACCATCGCATCCGTCGGCAGAGTCATCCAAGGCCTCCTTATCGTCGTGGGTTTGCTTCTGTTGAACCGCAAGGGCCCTGCAGTTGTGACTCCGCCTCCAGGCCCACCAGCGAACGGCACGGCGGTCTGAGTCTTAGTGACACGCAAGCTGATGGAGCTCGTTCCACTTGATGCAGATCATCTGCCGATACTTTCGAAATGGTGGCTGGACCCTGAAACCAAGCGATGGATGGGCGGGTATCCACCGGAGATGGCACTGCGGTTGGCTGCAGATCCCCCTCCAGAATTCAGGGGACGAAGGGTGATCGACCGCCAGGCTCTGGTGGTTCTAGAGGGCGGTGAGCCAAGAGCCCTGATCGATTTCGAGCGTTACGACGATTCCTCTGCTGGTCTTGGGATAGTTGTCGAGCCGTCGGTGCGGGGGAGAGGGGTTGGAAGGCTTGCGCTTCACTTCCTGCTTGGGTCCGATCGAATGACGGGTGTCGCACGTGCATTCGCCGGGATCGAACCAGACAACATCGCAAGCATCAGATGCTTCGAAGGCGCTGGATTCGTCCGGGAATCCCAAGAGCCCGACGAGGAAGGGATCGTCTACTACTCCTACGAATCTGTCCGTCATTAGATCGCCCTTGGCCGTCGAAGTTCCGAACAGTACTATTCCGCAATGGACTGGCGACGATTTCACGATTTCACCAACCACGGGCCGGACTTGCACGGCGGTAGGTCGGACGACCCTGACCGGCCAAAGCCCATGGACCCAGAGCGGCGCCCCGAGCCCTTCAAGACCTACTCGGGGAGTCCTCAAACCATTCCTCTTCGATGGGACCTCGACAGGTGGCTATCTGACGAGCCAGGCGCAGAGCGCTCGGAGTTCGACAAGATTTCCCGCATGCTGCTGCTGGGAGCTGGCGCGAAGAGATATCGCAGCCCTCATCTAAAAGGGCGCTACTTCCGAAGCTACGCGTCGGCCGGAGCCCTGCATCCCAATGAGCTTTACGTTGCTACCGCGGACCTGGAAGGCGTCGCAGGCGGTCTCTTCCACTTCGATCCCCGTGGTCGACGACTTGTGAGACTTGGAACTGGAGATTCGAGGCAAGCCCTCTCCAAAGCGGCCAATGACGAAGAGATGGCCACGATGTCTATGGTGACCGTTGTTACCGGGATCCCATGGAGGACGAGTTGGAAGTATGGCCCCCGCGGCTATCGTCATTTGTGGTGGGACGCGGGGATGATCATCGCCAACTTCCTTGCCCTGGCAGAAGCCGACAACCATCTGGTCAAAGTGGCGTGCATGTTCGACGATGATGTGGTCAACGATCTCGTTGGTCTGGATGGGCAGACGGAGATGGCGCTTGCAATAGTCGGAATGGAAACGAGCAAGCATGAAATAGGGAGGCCGTATTCCTCCGCCGGACTAAGCGCCGATCCCCAGGGCCCTGATCCTTACGAGTTTCCAGAGATCACCGAAGTTCACGCCACAACATCAACCGGAGAAGGATTCTCTGCAAGCAAGGCCATGGTTCCCGCCGCCCCACCGGGTCCTTCCGCCGCCAGAACCATCTGGAAAAGGGGTTCAACGCGCGAGTTCGATGACGAGTCGAGCATCTCACCGGCCGAGCTCAACCAGATCCTTTCCTACGCCGCCCAACCGATCCCAGCAGATTGGCCGGTCCCAACAAACGAGCTCCTGCTCTTGGTCCACTCGGTCGACGGATACGAACCCGGTGCTTATCGATGGGATGGATCAGATCTCTCACAGATACGACCGGACTCGGAGGTTCGGGACGCGGGGTACTTCTTATCTCTGAACCAAAGCTTAGGGAGCGACGGCGTTGCGACCGTCTTTCCAATGGCTGACCTTCAGAAAGTAGCCGGCGTCCTTGGGCCGCGCGGCTATAGAGCTGCACAATTAGAAGGGGCGATCCGTTCCGGGCTCATCTATCTCGCTGCCTATGGATCGGGGCTGGGGGCAACTGGACTTACATTCTTCGACAAAGAGGTGAGCAAGTACTTTGGGGTTCAGACCACTCCGATGCTCGAGGTCGCTATCGGAACGCGGGTACCTCTCAAACCGATCAAGGACCCCACGGGCGAACCCCTAAACCTCACTCTGGCAGACCCGACTTTGGAAGAGGGTCGCCCCAAAGGTTGGAGGGGACGAATGCGAGGTTATGCATGTGAGGTGGAGGAAGCGACGGTCGTGATCCGCTCAATTTCGAAAAGAGTTGCTTGGGGCAACGTTGGCCAACTGATCAAGGCGGACAGATATCGAGGCAAGTCCGTACGGTTCACTGCTGAGATCTCGACGGAGCTCCCTGAAGAGTCCTGGGCAGGGCTATACGTCACCGTTAGCAGCGAGCACGGAGTTATTGCTATGGACAACATGCAGGACCGGCCCATCCAGGGTCTCACCGATCCCGAAAGCCATTCGATAGAGATAAGAGTCGCCGACGAGGCTGACTCCATCAGTCTTGGTCTCTTGTTGGTAGGGGCAGGTGAAGTCCGAGCCCGCGCATTTCAACTAGCGCCCCAGGAGCCCAGCCGCGAGCAAAGAGACCCGTAACGAGAAGCCCTGCGGAGCGTTAGTTAGGTAGACGGCTCGCCGAGCCGACTATTGAATGATGAGAAAACTCAGCCTTCCTATGGGTCGTCGCCTTCATCGTTACGGTTCCCTAGCTTCTTGCGAGCGCCAGCCTCTAGAAACTGATCTCGAGGGCGAACGACAGCGCTCGGTCTAGCTCAATGATTGTTTCCAAACCCAGTTCTCCTGCAGGCTCGTCATCGAGGCGTGCCTTTGGAACGGTGATCAGGTTGTCGCAGCTTGCTACGCACTCTTGGGGTAGGCCCTCTTCAGTTCCCAACCTGACTTCCGAAGCGATCGAACGGATGGTTCTTGTTATCGGCGCGACGACAACCCCGGACAGAACAGGTATTGCGGCTGTGCGAGAAACGATGAGTACCGGTCGCCGTCCGGCGGGAGGACCGAGATCGGCCCAATAGATGTCACCACGCCTCACCAGTCAGGAGCGCTCTCGGCAGCCAACCGACGCGCGGTTTCGATCATGACGGGGTCCTGGGGTGCCCGACGGTACGCCGCCACCAGCTGCCGCTCGAGCCTTTTGTCCTTTTTAACGCTTAGAAGGGCCGCAGCAGCACGTCGGATGAGTTCGCTTCGGCTAACACCCTCCTCAGACGCTGCCCTGTCGAGATCGGCTACTAACTCGTCGTCGAGCTGAACGATGACTTGCTTTCGGGCCATGAACTGAAGGTAACATATGATTCATCCAATGGTCAATCAGGCGACCAATGGGGGAGGGAAGGAACACTTCCTGCTGGCAGGAAGTGACTCGCTACGTAGATAAACAGGGCAACGTTCACATTCGACAGGAGGCAGTCATGGAAGATGCCATGGACCAAGAAGGGGCTTTGGCGACACTTCGGAAATCACGCAAGAAGCTGTTTATCGTACTCGGGCTCGGCGCGGCAGCAGTCGGCGCATTCGTTCTGTATTGGTTCCAGCCGCAGGCGCTCTTCCTCAACAAACAAGTGGAAGAGGCCGCGCCGCCCGCCATGGAAACAGAGTCCCGGGACGCGTCTACCTCTATGAACGGGAGATTTCGGAGCCTCGCACATACCACCACCGGCAAGGAGCTCATCATTCACGGTTAGGACGGGAAGACCTTCGTCCGCTTCGAGAACTTCGAAACTTCGAACGGACCCGACCTATTTGTTTACCTTTCTACCGCGCCCGCCACTTCCTCAGAAGACGCATTCGCCGGCGACTTTCTCGACTTAGGACGATTGAAGGGCAACACAGGCAACCAGAACTACGAGATTCCCGCGGCAACCGACCTTTCCAAGTACAAGAGCGTTGCGATCTGGTGCAAGAGATTCAGAACGGGATTCGGGGTTGCGCCGCTCGAATCCAAGTAGCCCAAGTTCCCGGCTCACATGTCGAGGGCGGGATAGAAGTTCGCGGGATTACTGCTCGATCGCAATCGAGGGCTGGATGTGCTCGGAGTCGATAAACCCGACAGCAAGTTTGCCGTTCGGAAGGATCACTACGCTTGTGAAGTCGAACCGTGAGTCGGGACAGTCATAGAGACCGAGTGTCTGCAACTCGCATTGAGGGTGACTGACCAGCGCCCTTATTTGCTTACAGAACCGCCATTTAGTTATCAGTTCGCAAAGGGGCTCCGGCTTTCCCGGTACCGGGGGAACAGGTTGGTCCGGGACCCCCCTGTTGAACTACCGTGAGAACCACTTTGCCAGCGTCTTCCTTTACCGAGTAACTCGGCGGTATGAAGTGCGCCATGTGGCAGCTAGCTGAGGCTGGCCCCACAAGTAGGAACGTGAAACCTGCCGACAACGTGATGGCGGTTACAGCAGACAACAGTTTCTTCATCGAGTCCTCCGCTTGCGTGCTCTTATCATGCCAGCTGGAAATGCCAAGCAATGGGCATATCCGCTTCTGCGTTGCTCTGTGCCCGGGTTCCAGATCGCTGAAAAAAGGACACGGATGACGAGCAAACTTTCTTGAGAAAAGTTTCTTGACGGTTGCCCATTTTAGGCCGTTTTGTCACCCCTAGCCCCTACCATCATTCTTATGAGTTCGAACACCACCAAGGTTCCCGGATCGGCAGAGAGGCGAGATTCTTACACCGGGCTTTCAGAGCCTCACAGCGATGCCCTCAGAAAGCTCGACCTCGCCTACACGATGAAGACCAAGTGGGAGCGGGAGTTCCTTAGGGCCATCGCGGAGCTCGAGGGACTGGGAACGCACGAGGAGCTTGGTTTCGAGTCCGTCGCTGGCTTCTTGTCGTCTCACTGCGGCATGGGCTACCGGCGGACCGAGGAGCAAGTGGAGGTAGCCGTGGCCCTCAAAGAGCTGCCTTCGATGGACAAGGCCTACTGCGACGGCAAGCTCGGCTACGACCACCTGCGGGCCATCATCCCGGTCGCTTCTTCAGAAAATGAGACTGACTTGGCCGAAAAGGTCGAAGGCATGAGCGTAGGGGCCACGTTCCGACTGGCCTGCAAGATGAAGCCGGTAGACAAACAAGCTGCGATCGATGCTAGGAGCGAGCGGTCCTTGATGATGAGGTGGGACCTCGATACCGCCATGTTCGAGCTTTACGCAAGGCTGCCGGAAGATCTAGGAGCCATGGTCGAAAAGGCGATAGATGCGATAGCTGTGAGCGCTCCCGAGGACCCTTTGTTCGTAGAGGAGAACCTTCGCACCCCGATGCAGGTGAAGCGAGCCGATGCCCTCTACGAACTGGTGACCGGCGGCATCAGCGAGTCGAGTCGCTCAGCTCACGTTGTGGTTCATGTAGATGCGGAAACTCTGCGTGCTGGTGAGGGCTCCGGCGAGATCGAGGGAGGGCCGACGATCAGCCCTGAGACCATCGACAGACTGCTCTGCGACTCGGTCCTGCAGACGGTCGTAGACGGCTTCGACGGAAAGCCCATCGCATTCGGCCGTTCACGGCGCACCGCTCCCCCACGCATGAAGCAAGAACTGATCAAAAGGGACGGCACCTGCCGCTGGCCCCATTGCCGCAGACGCAAACTGCTGCAGGCTCACCACATCGACCACTACGTGGCTGGGGGCCGCACCGATTTCGATGACATGGTCGTTTTCTGCTGGGTCCATCACCCGCTGGTGCATGAGGGTGGCTATGAGGTCGTCGGCCAGCCCCCCAACATCGCGATCAAGGCCCCCAACGGGTTCCTTATCCGGCACGGCCCCCCCCGGGGTCAGCCTCAAGGCCGATGAACTGTTCGCAGAAGAGAAACGCCTCATCTATCAATACGATCCATAACGTTCACTAACGATCCAGGGTTCTAAGTAAAGCCGGGGTCGCCAGGCACGCGTGAGCGAAGATGGAGCGATGGGCACCCCCGCTCTTTCCGACATGCACACCTGGCTCATGGAGCTTGGCAACGAAGGGCGCTCCCCCAGGACGATCTCTGCCTACGAGGCTGATGTGTCCGAAACCCTGCGTTTCGTCGCAGAGCAGTTGAACGTTTCCCCATCGAAGCTGGATCTGGGCGACATATCCAGAGATCTTCTGGTCGCTGCGATCGCAGAGTTCAGAACGCGGCTCGACCCGCGATACACCCGCAACCCGCAGATGTCACCCCCCGAGCGCTCCCCCGCGAGGGTCGCCCGCCGGATCGCCGCGACCAGGGTCTTCTTCAAGTGGTGTTATGCGACGGGTCGGATAGATGCAGATCCCGCGGCCCTCCTTAGGTCACCGCGCCGTCCCAAACGACTCCCTAAGGCCCTCGAGGCTGAGGCTGCGGTCGCGATGATGGATGCTACCGACGACGCCCGATGGCCTGAGCGCGATCAACTGATCATCATCCTTGCCTTGACCACCGGTCTTCGCCTCGAAGAGATGGCAACGCTCAAGATGCAGGACCTTCAAGGCACCCCCCCGACATCCATGAACGTCATCGGGAAAGGAAACAAGGAAAGAAGACTGCCACTGCCGCCCGTCACTCAAGAGGCCCTTCAGCAGTACCTGCCGACCAGAGACAAGCATCTCAAGAAGCTAGGTTTGGGGGCCCAGACCCTGTTCGTATCTTCACGGCCAAGGGCAGTAGCCCTAAACTCTGACGGGTCGCCCATCATGAGCGTCGAAGCAACGAGAGCCGGCGTCGCATATGTCGTCGACCGCGTCCTTCGCCGGATCGGGGCACGAAGGCGCGGCAGCCGCGTACATGTTCTTCGCCATACCTTTGCAACTCTTGGACTCCGCCCCGATTCCGACAGCGGAGTGCCTGCATACACATTGAGGCAGCTGCAAGCCGCTCTAGGTCACGCGAATCTGGCAACCATCCAAGTCTACACAGAGGTATCCGACGCGGAGCTCGGGAAGGCGGCGGCCGCCCATCCACTAGCAAAGAAAAACTAGAGGGCCAATAAGACCTAGAGGCCCTAAGGGCCGATCAGGAGTGAACCGCCTATCTCGGTGTTGCCGGTAGCTAGCTCCAGTTCAATGGTGTCCTCGGCGGTCTCCCCAGCGGGTATAGCCCCGATATCAACCGGCACAGAGACTTTGGTCTGGCCCGTGAGAACCAACTGCACGGTTCCCTTCCAAAGCGTTTCGGTGTTGTTCGTGATCAGAACGATCATCTTCACCTTGTCCTCGGCGCCCTTGGCTCTTAGGTCCAACAGCAAACCTCCGCAGAGGCC
>Ga0183260_10001936_pt1 | contig 17244 bp, 15 predicted proteins | sample AntDrymUQ4972206_2_FD_129768 | JGI IMG/M metagenome (GOLD analysis project Ga0183260, IMG submission 129768) | Polar desert sand microbial communities from Dry Valleys, Antarctica - metaG UQ497 (22.06) (version 2) (version 2) | ecosystem: Environmental > Terrestrial > Soil > Desert | place...
GTTGCGGGCACCGGGACGTACTCGACCGCGCACTCGATCCACCTCACCGAGCGCGCGCACGAGGTCGGGGTCGACGGGATGCTGGTCGTGACGCCGTACTACGTGAAGCCGCCGCAGCGCGGGATCGTCGCGCACCTCGAGGCCGTCGCGGCCGCGACCGACCGGCCGATCGTCTTCTACGACATCCCGTCGCGAGTCGTCGTCGATGCGGAGCCCGAGACGATCACGCAGCTCGCAGAGATCGAGAATGTCCGTGCCGTGAAGCAGGCCAAGCCGAGCCTCGACGCCGCCCGGCACGTCGTCGACTGCGGGCTCGACCTCTACGCCGGTGACGACGACCTCGTGTTCCCGTTCCTCGGCGCCGGTGGCGTGGGCGGCATCTGCGTGCACACACATGTTGTCGGGCCGAGGGTCAAGGAGATGGTCGCGCGCCATCGCGCCGGTGACGTCGACGGAGCGCAGGAGCTCGACGAGGCGCTCAGGCCCGCGATCGAGCTGCTCCGCGTGCAGACGAATCCGATCGCGATCAAGCGGGCGCTCCAGCTCCTCGGGCACGAGGTCGGCGGGCTGCGCCTGCCGCTCGTCGAGGCCGACGAGGACGAGACGGAGCTCATCCGAGGCTGCCTCGAGCGCCTCGGGCTCGTCGGCGCGGTAGCAGCCTAGACTTCCTTCGTGCAGGCGCTCCGCATCATCCCGCTCGGCGGGCTCGGCGAGGTCGGGAAGAACATGACCGTCTTCGAGCTCGGCGACGAGCGCATCGTCGTCGACGCGGGTCTCGCGTTCCCACGTGACGAGCACTTCGGCGTCGACCTCGTGCTCCCGGACGTCGGCTATCTCGTCGGGAAGCACATTCGCGCGATCGTGCTCACGCACGCGCACGAGGATCATGTCGGCGGCCTGCCGTACGCCCTCCGCGAGCTCGAGGTCGGGGAGGTCGTCGGGACGCGGTTGACCCTCGGGCTCGTCAAGTCGAAGCTCGACGAGCACGGTCTCAGCGCCTCGACGACGCTCACCGAGGTCGAGCCGGCTCAGACTCCGATGCGTCTCGGGCCGTTCACCCTCGAGTTCGTCCGGATGGCGCACTCGATCCCGGACGCGATGGCGATCGTGGTCGAGACCGAGGCGGGACGGGTGCTGCACACGGGCGACTGGAAGCTCGACCACACGCCGGTCGACGGCCTCAAGACCGACGTCGGCGCGCTCGCGGAGCTCGGAAACCGAGGCGTCGACCTCCTGCTCGGCGACTCGACGAACGCCGAGCGGCCCGGCATGACGGGCTCCGAGCGGCTCGTCGGTGAGGCGTTTCGCCAGCTGATCCCGCTCCGAACGGGACGGATCCTCGTCGCGTCCTTCGCCTCCAACATGCACCGCGTCCAGCAGGCCGCCGAGGTGGCGATGGCGAACGGTCGCAAGGTCGCGATCGTCGGCCGCTCGATGCGCAAGAACATGAACATCGCGCGCAGCCTCGGCTACGTCGAGCTGCCCGAGGAGTCGGTCGTCTCGCCGAAGGAGGCGATGGAGCTCCCACGCGACGAGGTGCTGATTCTCTGCACGGGGAGCCAGGGCGAGCCGATGTCGGCCCTCACCCGGATCGCGTACGGCGACCATGCCAACGTCACCGTGGAGCGCGGCGACACGGTGATCATCTCGGCGAAGCCGGTACCGGGCAACGAGCTCCGCGTCCACGACTCGATCAACCGGCTCGCGAAGCTCGGGGCGGAGGTGCTCCACCAGGAGATCGCCCCCGTCCACGTGTCCGGCCACGCCTGTGCGGAGGAGATGCGAACGCTGCTCTCGCTCGTCCGGCCGAAGGCGGTGATGCCGATCCACGGGGAATACCGGATGCTCGCGGCGCACGCGCGGCTCGCGCAGGACGCCGGCGTGCCTGACTCGGGCATCGTGATCGCCGAGAACGGCTCCGTCGTCGAGTTGACCCGCAGCGGCGTCCGGATCGTGGATCGCGTCGACGCTGGCGTCACGTTCGTCGACGGGCTCGGGGTCGGCGACGTCGAGGACGTCGCGCTTCGCGACCGGCGTCGCCTCTCCGAGGACGGCGTGCTGATCGTCGTGACGACGGTCGGCTCGGGGAACGGGAGGGGCGAGATCGCCCCGCCCGAGCTGATCGCGCGCGGCGTCGGCGAGGATCTCGACCTGATCGACGACCTGCGGGAGGAGGCCGAGCGGATCGTCGTCCAGCTGGCTCGGGACGGGATCTCGGAGATCAAGCTCGTCCAGGAGCACATCCACGACGGCATCGGGCAGGTCGTCTACGACCGCACCCGACGGCGACCGATGATCCTGCCCATCGTGATCGAGGTATAAGAGGCGTGTCCGGCTGGCCCTCCGTGCTCGAGGCGAACGGCTCGACGCCGGCGGGCGTCCGCCGGCTCGTCGGGCAGCTGCGGGCGTGCGAGGCTGCGGCGATCGCGTTCTGCCGGCTGCTCGAGCGCTGGAGGAGAGGCGAGGCCGTGCCCGCCACCCCTGGTGCGCGTCAGGCGGCCTTCCGGCATGCGGCCGACCGCGTCGAGACTGCGCTCGCCGGGCTCGAGCGGCCCCTCTCCACCTACCTGCTCGAGCTCGAGCCGGAACGCGCCGAGGGGCGCTCGTGGTACGGCGGCCCGGGTGCAGGCGAGCTCGTCGAGTGGCAGCCCGTGCTCGAGCGGGCAGGAGTCGACGCGTGCCCGAACCGCGTCGCCGCGGTCTACCTCGAGCTGGCGGTACTCGTGCGAGCGCTCCAGGGCCTCGACGACGCTGCCCGGCTCGGCGTCCCGCTCGACCGTTCCTCGCTCTGGGCCGGTCTCTTCGACCTGCGCGACACGCTGCTCGAGTCGACGGTCGACGATCTCCGCGCGCTCGCGGCCTGAGCGCCTACGGTAGTTTCGTCCTAGCCGCGGGAAGGATTGCGCGGTCACATCCATCGACTCCGAAGGGAGCTCACGTGTCCGACTATCAGCGCGAGGACGAGGAGCACGGCCCGGCCGACGGCGGGGCCGGCGGCACCGAAGGCGAGAGCGACGGCGGCGCGGACGGCGGGGCGGACAGCGGCGCGCACGGCCCGGCCGACGGCGGCGCCTCGGGCGTCCCGGGTGAGCACGACGGCGGCGCGGATGGTGGCGCCGACAGTGGCGCCGACAGCGACGCCGACTCGGAGGGCACCGCCCGCTGACGAACGTCCAGGCAACTCCGCACGAGACCGAGGGCCCGGCGCCGAGCCGGGCCCTCGCGCGCGTAGTGTCTGACCCCGAGGGCTTCGCGGCGGCCTGGGGGCAGGAAGCGCTTCTTGCGACCGCCGACGAGCTCCCGCGGCTCTTCGACGACCTCTTCACGCTCGACGCGGTCGACGAGTTGCTCTCCCACCGCGGGCTGCGAACCCCGTTCCTGCGCCTTGCAAAGGAAGGATCGATCGTGCCGACCGCACGGTTCACCCGCTCGGGCGGGGTCGGCGCCGAGATCGGCGACCAGGTGGACGATGAGGCGGTCGCCCGGCTGTTTGCGGACGGCTCGACGATCGTCCTTCAGGCGCTCCACCGCACCTGGGCGCCGATCGGTGCATTCGCGCGAGAGCTCGCCGCGGACCTCGGGCACCCCGTTCAGGTGAACGCGTACGTCACGCCACCCTCCTCGCGCGGCTTCTCGGCGCACTACGACATCCACGACGTCTTCGTCTTGCAGATCGCGGGCGAGAAGCGATGGGTCGTGCATCCGCCGGTCTTCGAGGCGCCGCTTCGCAGTCAGCCGTGGACCGGTCGTCGAGACGACGTCGAGCGCGCGGCCGCGGGTGATCCTCTGCTCGACGTCGCGCTGGCACCGGGCGACGTTCTCTACCTCCCGCGCGGCTTCCTCCACGCGGCGGAGGCCCTCGGGGACGTATCGGCGCACCTCACGGTCGGGATCCACGTCGTGACGCGGCACGCCCTCCTCCAAGAGATCGTCGGGCTCGCGGACGACGAGCTCGACCTCCGGACGTCGCTTCCGCTCCACCTCCAGCTCGATAGCGAATGGGTCGGGGAAGAGGTCGCGGCGACCATCGCTGCGCTCCGCGCCCACCTCGACACGGTCGATCCGGCCGAGGTCGCGGAGCGCCTGCGCGAGACGCTTGCGACAGCGATGCGACCCGAGCCCGTCGCACCCGTCCAGACCCTCCTCGACGCGCGCACCGTTCCCGACGCGGACTGACGCACTGCCGAGCGACACTGGGCGCATGGCTCCGCTCGAGCGCTGCGCGCCCGCTTCCGAACGTCGCGACGACCAGCTGCTCGCGACCGCGGCGCCGGCGCGCCGGTTCGTGCTCGTCGAGCGCCCCGGCGCCTGGGGTCGCAATGCGATCAGTGAGGCGTGCCGGGATTCATCGGCCCTGGCTGCGCTGAACGCGCGCTGCCGGGCGGCCGCCGCGCGGCTGCTTCTCGTCCGGCGTGCCAGCCACGCTGAGAATGAGCTGCGTCGTTTCGCGATCATCGACGCCCGACCCGGTACCGAGCTGACGTGGTGGGGCTCGTACGAGCACGACGACGAGCTCGCGCGAGTCGACCCACTCCATCCGCTCGGCACCCGCTCGACAACGGCCACCTTCCTGGTCTGCACCCACGGTCGGCGCGACGCGTGCTGTGCCCAGCGCGGCTGGCCGGTGGCGGCAGCGCTCACTGCGGCATTTCCCGACGACGTCTGGCAGTGCTCGCACGTGGGCGGCGACCGCTTCGCCGCGAACGTCGTCGCGCTCCCGCACGGGCTCTACTACGGGCGCGTCACGCCCGACGACGCCGTCGAGCTCGCCCGCACGCACCTCGACGGGCGCGTGGAGCTCGAGCGCCTGCGAGGGCGCTCGAGCTTCACCTCTGCGATCCAGGCCGCGCAGCACTTCGCCCGCCTCGAGCACGAGCTCGACGCGATCGACGTGCTCCGCCCGCTCGGTCTCGAGCGGACGCCGGACGAGAGCGTGGACGTCCGCCTCGCGCACCCGCCAGGAGAGCTCGCGGTCGTCGTCCGTGCGCACGTGTCCGAACCGATCCCGCGGCTGACGTGCAATGCGCTCGAGCCGACCTCGGTGCGCACCTGGGAGCTCCGCTCGATCACCGCCACCGTCACGGCCTGACGGCGGGCCGTCGTACGATGACGGCGTGACGCCGCGCATCGTCGTCGTCGGGTCGGTCAACCTCGATCTCGTTGCGCGGGTCGAGCGACTTCCCTCACCAGGAGAGACCGTCGGCGACGCGACCTTTGCCCGAGTTCCGGGTGGGAAGGGGGCGAATCAGGCGGTCGCCTGCGCACGCCTTGGCGCCGAGACGACGATGATCGCCTCGGTCGGGCGGGACGCGATGGCCGACGAGGCGCTCGCGGGGCTGCGTGGAGCGGGGGTCGAGCTCGCGCTCGGCGAAAGCGACGAGCCGACAGGCGTCGCGTTGATTCAGGTCGACGCGGCGGGAGAGACCACCATCGCGGTCGCACCGGGCGCAAACGGGACGCTCGAGACGTTCGAGCTTCCCGCACACGACGCCGTGCTGTGCCAGCTCGAGATCCCGGACGCCGCCGTGCTCGCCGCCTGGGAGGGGTGCACGGGTCTCTTCTGCCTCAACGCCGCCCCTGCGCGGCCGATCACGGTCGACGCCGACCTGACGGTCGTAAACACCCACGAGCTCGAGGCGCTCACCCGGCGTGACGGCCTCGTCGCGCTGACGCTCGGCGCCGAAGGAGCCGTCCTCCTGGACGACGGCGAGGAGATGGCGCGGGCAAAGCCGCACGCCGTCGAGGCGGTCGACGGCACCGCGGCAGGCGATGCGTTCACCGCGTGCCTGCTCGTCTCGCTTCTCGAGGGCCGCAGCGAGGAGGAGGCCCTGACGAGGGCGTGCGCCGCGGGCGCGCTGGCCGCGTCGAAGTTCGGCGCCCAGCCGTCCCTGCCCACCGCCGCGGAGGTCGACGCGATCCTTGCCGGATGATCGGCGGGCAGCGCTTGTGTTGCTTCAACACAAGCGTTATCAGCGTCCGCCGCAGATAATCCGCCGATGCCGACGCGGATCATCGTCGACTGCGATCCCGGGCACGACGACGCGATCGCGCTCCTGCTCGCGCTCGCGAGCCCCGAGCTCGAGCTGCTCGGGGTGACGACGACGTACGGGAACCAGACGCTCGAGAAGACGACCGCGAACGCGCTGCGGGTGCTCGAGCTCGTGGGGAGAGCGGACGTCCCGCTCGCGACCGGAGCCGACCGTCCGCTCGAGCGAGAGCTCGTGGTGGCCGCGCACGTCCATGGCGAGAGCGGTCTCGACGGGCCGACGCTCCCATCGCCCACGACCGAACCGGTGTCGGACGACGCCGTCGCCTGGCTCGCCGAGACGATCGCCGAGAGCGACGCGCCGGTGACGCTCGTTCCGGTCGGCCCGCTGACGAACGTCGCGCGCTACCTCGACGCGCACGGGACCGGCGGGCTCGAGCGCATCGTCCTGATGGGCGGCGCGATCGCCGAGGGGAACATGACACCCGCCGCCGAGTTCAACATCTGGTGCGACCCGGAGGCTGCCGCGGCCGTCTTCGCCGCCGACCTCGACGTGACGATGATCGGGCTCGATGTGACTCACTCGGCGGTCACGGGGCCGGGACTCCAGGCGCGGCTGCGGGCGGAAGGGCGAGTCGGCTCGTTCGTCGCAGACCTCGTCGACTTCTTCTCGCTCTACCACCGCGAGACATACGGCTGGGATGGAGCGCCGATCCACGACGCGGTGGCCGTCGCGCACCTGATCGAGCCCTCGCTTATAACGACGCGTCACCGGAACGTCGAGATCGAGCTCGCATCGGAGCTTTGCCGCGGACGGACGGTCGTCGACCTCTGGCATCGCACCTCGCGGCCGGCGAACGCCCACGTCGGTGTCGATCTCGACAGTGCACGGTTCTTCGACCTGCTCGTCGAGCGGATCGGCTCGCTGCGAGCCGCAGGAGACGGCGAGGGCGCCTAGAAGCAGGGAAGCCCATGGCGACCCGCACGAAGCGAGCCGCGCCGGCCCGGCCGCGCAAGCCGCGCTCGCCCGCGCGCGTCCGCAAGCGCTCGAAGAAGACCAGAGCCCGCGGCCACCACCATCCGGAGCTCTGGGGTCTCGGGCTCCTCGCCGTCGGCCTCGTGCTTGCGACGGTCGTCTGGCTCGGCTTCGACGGCGGGCCGGTCGGGTCGAACGTCTCCGACTGGCTCGACGACGGTCTCGGCGCGGCTGCGCCGCTCGTCCCGGTTGCGCTGATCGGGGTGGGTGGGCTGATGCTCATCCGCAGCGCGCTCGTCGATCTCAAGCCGTTCCGGACGGGTCTCGCCGTCGGGGCGGTCGGCCTCATGGTCGCGCTCGGCGGGGAACACGGCGGCGCCCTCGGGGATGTGCTCGGCGGCGGTCTCGCGCGGGTGATCGGTGGGGTCGGCGCGGCAATCGTCGGGATCGCTCTCGTGCTTGCGGGCACGCTGCTCGTCACGGGTGCCTCGGCGGGTGCGCTCCTCCGCCGCTCGGGCACCGCCGTCCGTCAGGCTGGCACCGCCGCGCGCCGTTCGCTCGGAGCGCTCGACACGCGCGCGTGGACGGACTGGTCCGACGAGGACGGCGCGCTGCCGCACCCTGACCCCGAGCCTGTCACCCGGCCTGTGGCGCCGCCCGTCGACGGGGTCGAGGCGTTCCCCGACGTCGTCGCGGGCGGGCCATTCACCGTCGAGCCGCCGCCGCTCCTCTCGCGCGCGCCGGAGGCCGAGACGGACGAGGACGCGCGGCTTTCGTTCGACACCTCCGCGACGGGAAGCGAGTACCGGCTGCCCGACCGAAGCCTCCTGACGTCGAGCCCGCCGGCCCGCGGCGATTCCGCCGACGTGAGCGCGCGGACGGCCCAGGTGCTCGTCCAGGCGCTCGCGAGCTTCGGCGTCGAGGCGACGGTCGTCGGCACGATCGCCGGCCCACGGGTCGTCCGCTACGAGCTGCAGCTCGCGCCGGGCACGAAGGTCTCGAAGGTCGCGGGGCTGAAGGACGACCTCTCCTACGCGCTCGCGACGACCGAGATCCGGATCCTTGCGCCGATCCCGGGGAAGCAGGCGGTTGGCGTCGAGGTTCCGAACCTCGCGCCGCGCATGGTCACGCTGGGCGACATCTTCGACGACCTCCCCGGCACCGCCAGCCCGCTCTCCGTCTGGATCGGCAAGGACATCTCGGGGAACGCCGTCTGGACCGACCTCGCGAGGATGCCGCATCTCTTGATCGCGGGCACGACCGGATCGGGCAAGTCCGGCTGCATCAACACGCTCTTGACCTCGATCCTGCTGCGGGCCACCCCCGACGAGTGCCGAATGATCCTGATCGACCCGAAGCGGATCGAGCTCAACTTCTACGAGTCGATTCCGCATCTGCTGACGCCGGTCGTCTCGAGCCCGAAGGAGGCATCGGCCGTCCTCGCCAACGTCGTCGCCGAGATGGAGCGCCGCTACGAGCGGCTCTCGCTCGTGCGCGCGCGGAACCTCCACGAGGCGAACCGCGCGTTCAAGGCACGCGGCGAGGATCCGCTCCCGTACCTGCTCGTCGTGATCGACGAGCTCGCCGACCTGATGATGGTCTCGCCGCAGGCGGTCGAGGACGCGATCATCCGCCTTGCCCAGAAGTCGCGGGCCGTCGGGATCCATCTCGTCCTCGCGACACAGCGGCCGTCGGTCGACGTGATCACCGGGATGATCAAGGCGAACGTCCCGAGCCGGATCGCGTTCGCCGTCTCGAGCCAGACCGACTCCCGCGTGATCCTCGACGGCTCCGGCGCCGAGAGCCTGCTCGGGCAGGGCGACATGCTCTTCAAGCCGCTCGGTACCTCCCGGCTCCAGCGGGTGCAGGGCGCCTTCGTGACCGAGGACGAGATCGCGCTGATCGTCGAGCAGTGCCGCGCGCAGCGCGGCCAGCAGCTCGACGAGAGCCTGCTCGAGGCGCCCGACCTTCCTTCGGAAGCCGAGGGTGACGACGACGTCGACTTCGACCCCGACGAGGATGCGCTGCTCGAGCGCGCGATCGACATCGTCGTGCAGACCCAGACGGCGTCCGTCTCGCTCATCCAGCGGCGGCTTCGGGTCGGCTACACCCGCGCGGGCAGGCTGATCGACATGCTCGAGCGGCGGGGGATCATTTCCGGCTACGAAGGCTCGAAACCGCGGCGCGTGCTCGTCGAGGAGCATCAGCTCGGCACCCTCACGGGGTCTGTCCCCGCAGGGGACTGACCGCCGTGCTACCAGCGTGCTTCTGCGTCGAAGACGGCGTGTAGCACGGGGGACAGGCCCTTCGGGCCAGTCCCCGGGCCCTAACAACTCGCCACACCGAAACCGACTACGCTTGCCTCGTTGCGGCGCGGGTTCAACTTCGGTCTGGATCCCGCGTCGAAGTGGGGCGGGAGGCTCCGTCAAATTGAGAAGCAAGGAGGGTACGTGGCGATTCGCACATGGATGGTCGCAGCGTCGCTCGCGCTCGTCGCGACGTTGGCGCTGACCGTCGCCTCGACCGGCTCGGCAAAGCCGGAGGCGGCCGCGAAGTACAAGGTCGCGCTGGTCACCGACATCGGCGGGCTCAACGACAGGGGCTTCAACGCATCGGCCTACCAGGGCCTGAAGGACGCGATCAAGAATCTGAACGTCGAAGGTCGCGTCTTCATCTCGAAGTCGCCCTCCGACTACGTCCCGAACCTCGCGCGTGGCGCGCAGGGTTACGACCTGATCATCGCGGTGGGCTTCCTCATGTCCGACACGACGGCCGCGGTCGCGAAGCGCTTTCCGGACAAGAGGTTCGGCATCGTCGACGTGAGCGCGCCGTTCATGAAGGGCAAGCCGAAGAACGTCCGCGGCATCGTGTTCGCCGAGCAGGAGGCCGGGTGCCTCGCCGGCGTTGCCGCAGCACGGGTCTCGAAGACGAACACGATCAGCTCGGTGGGCGGTCTCAAGATCCCGCCGGTCGACGCGTTCATCGCCGGGTACCAGTTCTGCGCGAAGCGCGTGAAGCCGGGCATCACGACCCTGAACGCGTACTCGCAGGACTTCGTCGCACAGGACAAGTGCAAGGAGGTTGCGCTCGACCAGATTGGTCGCGAGTCCGACGTCGTCTTCCAGGTTGCCGGCGGTTGTGGTCTCGGCGCCCTCCAGGCGGCGAAGGAGCAGAGCAACTGGGGCATCGGGGTCGACAACGACCAGGGCGGCCTCGGCAAGCACGTCCTCACGAGCGCTGTCAAGAAGGTCAACGTCGGCGTCTACGAGACGATCAAGCTCGCCAAGTCCAAGAGCTGGAAGGGCGGCGTGGACACGACGTTCAACGTCAAGAACAAGGGCGTCGGCTTCGGGAAGGTCAGCACCAAGGCGCCGGGACGCGTCGCGCTGGTGAACCTCCTCGGCAAGTGGTCGCGCGACCTCGCCGCCGGCAAGGTCAAGCCGCCGCGCACCGTCGCTGGCTAGTACAACCGCATCGGAACGACGTTACGGGCGGGCCTCCGGGCCCGCCCGTCGCGTTCCCGCGCTGCCACGTTCACAGGGAGCGCACGGGGTGCCAGGCTCCGCGTCACCCGCGTGGAACCGATTCCACGCGTCGAGACGAGGAGCGCCGGCGGTGACGACGATCTCGGACATCGCGAGACGAGCCGGGGTGGGCGTGGGGACCGTGTCACGCGTCCTCAACCGGAGCCCTCACGTGAGCCAGGCGACCCGCGAGCGCGTCCTCCAGGTCATCGAGGAGCTCGAGTACACGCCGAGCTCCGTCGCGCGGCGCCTGTCCCTCGGCCGCACGCAGACGGTCGCGGTCGTCGTCCCGTTCCTCACGCACCCGTCGGCGGTCGAGCGGCTGCGAGGCGTCGTCGCCGGTGTCCGGGGAAGCGCATACGACCTCGTCGTCCTCGACGTCGAGACGATCCAGCAGCGCGCCGACCGCCTCCGCTCGCTGGCGGGCGGCGACCGCGCTGATGGCGTGATCGTGCTCTCGCTGGATCCAACGGACGAGGACGTTGCGCTGCTCGAGCGGAGCGGTGTCTCCGCCGTCCTCGTCGATGCGGACCATCCAAGGCTCCCGCGCTTCGTGATCGACGACGTGGCGGGCGGAGAGCTCGCGACCACTCACCTGCTCGACCTCGGGCACGAGCGGATCGGGTTCGTCGGCGACCTGCCCGACGGCGGCTTCGGGTTCACCTCGAGCGACGACCGACGGGAGGGGTTTCGGCGTGCGCTCGCCTCACGCGGGCTCGTGGCGGCGGCCGCGCTCGCCCGCACCGGTCCCCACGACCGCATCGCCGCGGCAGAGCTCGCCGTCGAGCTGCTCGCGCTCACGCCACGCCCGACGGCGATCTTCGCCGCGAGCGACACCCAGGCGCTCGGCGTTCTGCAGGCGGCGACCGCGGCGGGAGTTCCCGTGCCGCGAGAACTCTCCGTGATCGGCTTCGACGACATCGACCTCGCCTCGTACGTCGGCCTGACGACCGTCCGACAACCGCTCTTCGAGAGCGGCCGTCTCGGTGCCGAGCACCTGCTCGCCGAGCTGCAGGAGCCGACCGGAGGCGCGCCGGAGGTGCGGCTGCCGCTCGACCTCGTCGTCCGCGCGACGACGGGCCTGCCAGCGTGATCGTCGTCGCGGGCGAGGCGTTACACGACCTCGTCGTCGAGCTCGACGGCACGCGGGTGTCGCTCCATCCCGGCGGTGGGCCGTTCAACGCCGCGCGCACCATCGGCCGCCTCGGCGGCGACGTGGCCTTCCTCGGGCGACTCTCGGACGACGAGCTCGGCAGCCGGCTGCGCGCCCGGCTCGAGGACGACGGCGTGCTCCTCGACACCGCGATCCGGACGAGCGACCCGACGACGCTCGTGCTCGCAGAGCTCACCGGCCGGAACGCGGTCTACCGCTTCTACACGACGGGCACGTCGGCGGCAGGACTGACCCCGACCGAGGCGGTCGGTGCCCCGCCTGACAACCTAGGTGCGCTTCACGTCGGCACGCTAGGGCTCGTGCTCGAGCCGACCGCGGACGCCGTCGAGGCTCTGGTCACCGCGGTCGGCGAGGACGTCGTCGTGCTTGTCGATCCGAACTGCCGTCCAGCGGCGATCAGCGACCCGGCGCGCTACCGGGAGCGCCTGGATCGCATCCTCGGGCGCGCGGACGTCGTCAAGTCATCCGAGGACGACCTCGCGTGGCTGGCGCCCGATCGCGACACCGTCGGAGCGGCCCGCCAGCTGCTCGAGCGCGGCCCGCGGGTCGTGCTCGTCACGCGCGGGCCGCGCGACGCGCTCGTCGTCACCGGCGACGACGTCGATCGCGTCGTGTCGCCCGACGTCGAGGTCGTCGACACGATCGGCGCGGGCGAGGCCTTCTCCGGGGCGTTTCTCGCCTGGTGGCAGCGCGAGGAGCTCGGGCGCGAAGCGCTCCGCGATCCGGGGGCCCTTGGCGCGGCCACCGGCTTCGCCTGCGGCGTCGCGGCTCGAACGTGCGAGCGCGCGGGCGCGGAGCCGCCGACGGCCGCGGAGGTCGGCTGGTGAGCATGCCGCAGCCGCTCAAGCTCGTCGAGCGGACGGGGCATCCGAGCTTCCTCGACCTGCCCTGGGGCGAGCCGCTCGAGGAATGGGCGTCGGAGCGGCTCGTCGAGGTCGTCCGCGGAATCAGCCGCCACGTTGTGCGGTTCGTCGAGTACGACGGAGCGCTCTACGCGCTGAAGCAGATCCCGGAGCACCTCGCGTGGCGCGAGTATCGCCTGCTGCGCGCGCTCGAGGCGGCCGGCATGCCCGTCGTCGAGGTCGTCGGCGTGGCGACGGAGCGGGGCGAGGACCTCGAGGCGGTGCTGATCACACGGCACCTCGACTACTCGCTGCCGTTCCGCACGCTCTTCGCGCGCGGCGGCGTCTCGGACCTGCGCCACCGCCTGCTCGACGCCGGGGCCGAGCTCCTCGTGCGTCTGCACGTCGCGGGTTTCTTCTGGGGCGACTGCTCGCTCTCGAACACGCTCTTCCGGCGCGATGCGGGCGCGCTGACCGCGTACCTCGTCGACGCCGAGACGGGCGAGCTCCACCCGACCCTGACGGACGGCCAGCGCCGCCACGACCTCGAGATCGCGAGGGAGAACCTCGTCGGGGAGCTGATGGACGTCGGCGCGGAGTTCGGCGTCGCACTCGAGCGACCGCCCGAGGAGACGGCCAACGAGCTCGTCGAGCGCTACGGGCGCCTCTGGGACGAGCTCGTGCACGAGGAGGTCTTCGGGGCGGACGAGCGCTACCGGATCGACGACCGGCTGCGCCGCCTGAACGAGCTCGGCTTCGACGTCGACGAGCTCGAGCTCGTCGCCCGCGAGGACGGCTACCACCTGAAGCTCAACCCGCGGGTCGTCGAGCCCGGCCACCACCGTCGGCGGCTGCTCGAGACGACGGGTCTCCGCGCGCAGGAAAACCAGGCCCGTCGGCTCCTCAACGATCTCGCGCGCTACCGGGCCTACGTGGAGGAGCGGGACGGCCGCCCGATGCCGCAGGGGGTCGCCGCCGCGCGCTGGTTGATGGACGTCTTCGAGCCCGCGATCGCAGCCGTACCGGTCGAGCTCCGCGGGCGCCGCGAGGCGGCCGAGATGTTCCACGAGATCCTCGAGCACCGCTGGTACCTCTCGCAGCGCTGCGGAAAGGACGTGGGGCTCATGCCGGCCGTCGAGTCCTACGTCGAGACCGTTCTCCACAACGTGCCGTACGAGCGGACGGTGCTCGAGGAATGACCGCGCGGTCGCGTCACTTCCCCTCGATCGTTCCTCCGAGCGCCGCCCCGACCGCCTGGGGGCTACTGTGGACGCGGTTCTGCCCGAGCATGATCTTTGCCCAGAAGTGGGACTGGATCGCGACGCCCTGCCGGGTCCGATCGTCCGACCCAGCGTCCGCGCTGACGTTGCTCACGACGTTCTCGTCGACGACGCAGCGGGAGTAGTCCCCGCAGAAGATCCCGACGCCCTTGGCGTCGTCGACGTCGTTCTGCTCGACCGAGCCGTCGGACATCTCGGTCATCGTGATCGCCCTCAACTCCGTTCTCGAGACGCGGTTGTCCCGCACCTTCACGCGTGCGAAGTGGACGACGATGCCTTCGAGGCCGCCGGTCACCGAGCATCCTTCCACGAGGCTCGGCGCGAGGTCGAAGCCGAAGGAGATGTCGATCCCTTGGATGTAGGCGCCGGAACGGGAGCGGATCTCACAGTCGCGTATCTCCACCGAGCTACGGCGCACGTTGATCCCGTCGAGCTTCGCGCCCTCGACCTTCACCCCGTCGAGCACGACGGCATCGGCACCGTCCACTTCGATCCCGTGCTCCCCGCCGCGAACCGTCACGTCACGCACCTCGACGTCGTCGCCGGTGATCACAATGCCGCCCTTGACGATCGCCCCGGGATCTCCGACGAGTCGCTGGGCAGTCACGAGCTCGAGCGGGCCTTCGTGGACGCCTCGGGCGAGCCGATAGGTGGGGGGCTGCATCGACCAGGCCGCTCCGAGCGTGCCCAGCGCGACTGCAGCGCCGACTGCGGCGAGCGCGAACCCGCCGCGACCGAGCTCGCCGCTCTCCTCGGCGTAGGTGAGACGACGCGAGGGCAGCACGGCATGGGTGAGGAGCTGGGCGACGACCCACGAGCCGGCGAAGATCGCGAGCGCCGGCCAGGGCGGCGCGCCGACCGAGAGCAGCCGGGCGAGGGTCATCGTGAGGCCCAGCTCGAGAAGACCGAGCGGCAGCGCCGCCCAGCCTGGCTGGTAGTCCAGCCGGTCGTACACCACGAGGTCGAGCACGAGACCGACGATCAGCATGCAGCCGACGAGCTCGAGCGGCCACCACTCGCGTACGAGCGGCGAGAGCACGAGCGCGACGAGGAACGGCAGCACGCTCGCGGCGAGCCGCGACTCGAAGCGGCCCCTCAGCGTGTACGACATCGTCGAGACCGGTCGAGGAACCGCCGCGCCACGTACTTCATGCCGACGAGGGTATCCGCCGCAGGGTAGGCCCACTGAGCGGCGACGCCGGCGATCGCGAGCGTCCGGGTGGCGTCGCAGAGCCCGCCCACGGCTGCGTCCGGCTCGAGCACGATCCAGCCGTCCACCGTGTCGAGCCCGTGGTCTCCGGCGAGGGCTCGGAGGAGGGGGTCTTCCCGGTAGCCGCGCCCGAAGCCGGTCGCACAGATCACCTGCTCCGCGTCGTCCCAGTCGCCCGCGACCCTGAAGCGACCCTCGGCCGTGGCCCGTTCGATCGGCTCATCCCAGGCTCGGCCGGGCGGGTACGACGGCTCGGCGAAGCGCGTGAGGAGCTCGGCGCGCCACGCGGGATCGGTCTTCTGGAACGAGCGGAGACCACGCTTGGTGAGGAGCTCCCGGTCGACGTTCAGCGGTCGGCGGCGCGGCTCGCGCCTGCGGACCGAGACGACGGTCGCACCGCTTGCGAGCGCGTTTCGCCACTCGGTGGCGGCAGCCATGCCGGCGCCGACGATCGCGACGGTGTCGGCGTAGTCGTGTGGCTCGTAGGCGTGGACGGCGCGACGGTTGTCGAGGAGGCGCGCCGGCCGGCGGAGGCCCGGGTGCCCTGTAGCAAGGACGACGTGCTGGAAGACCCCTTGACCCTCGAGCTCGAAGCCGCCCGGCACCGCCGCGACGCGCGAGATCGTCGCCTGCCGAAAGCTCGCGTCCCAGGACGTCTGCTGGCGCAGTTCCTCGACGTGGTCGAGGAACTCGGCGACCGACGGTCGGTAGCGGTCGCAGACCGAGCGGACGAGCGGTGCGATCGTGCGGCGCCGGCGGGCCTCGCGCACCGCGAGGCCCGGAAAGCTCCGGGCCGAGCAGTGCCCGTCGCTCTCGGAGCGCATCTCCGTCTGGCGGATCGCCTCGGCGCGCGGGCGCCAACGCGCGACGGGGTTCGGATCGTCGTCGAAGACGACGATCTCGGCCGGCTCGAGCCCTGCGTGGCGAAGGGTGACGTACGTAGTGAACCCGGCCAAACCGCCGCCGACGATCGCGTACACGTGACGCGGCCTACTTGACCGAGCCGGCGAGCAGCCCTTCGACGAAGTACCGCTGAAACGCGAAGAACACCGCGAGCGGGATGACGAGCGAGACGAATGTCGCGGGCGCAATCAGCTCGATGTTGGCGCCGAACTGACGGAGCTGCGAGAAGATCGCGACGGTGATCGGTTGTGTCTCCCGACCGAACGTCAGGGCGACGAGGAGGTCGTTCCACGTCCAGAGGAACTGGAAGATGGCGAGGGAGGCGATCGCCGGCAGACCGAGCGGGAGGATGAGACGGAGGAAGATGCGAATCTCCGACGCTCCGTCGATTCGCGCCGCCTCCATGAGGTCTCTCGGGATCCCGATGAAGAAGTTCCGCTGGAGGAAGATGGCGAACGGCAGGCCGAACGCCGTGTGGAACAGGATCAGGCTGAGCGTGGTGTCGAAGATCCCGAGCCGGTTGTAGAGCGAGAAGATCGGAATCAGCGCCATCTGCAGCGGCACGACGAGCAGCGCGATGACGAGGATGAAGAGCCAGTCGCGACCCGGGAAGTCCAGCCAGGCGAACGCGTAGCCGGCCATCGCGGCGACGATGATCGGCAGGATCGTGCCGCCGACCGCCACGATCGTGGTCGTGACGAGCGCAGAGATGAGCGTGTCGTTGTCGAAAACCGCCTCGTAGTTCTCGAAGGTCACCTTGCTGGGCTCCGAGAAGAGCTGCCACCAGCCCTTGTCGCCGAAATCGCCCGGCGAGAGCAATGACGTGAGAAAGAGACCGAGCGTCGGCACGAGCCACAACACCCCGACAACGACGAGGACGATGTGCACGGGTGCTCTCCCGAGAAACCGGAGGATGCGGGCTGAGAGTCGCTCGTCCTTGGTCGGTGGTGCTGCGATCGGGCCTGCGGTCTCTGCGTGTGCCATCACAGCTCCCTTCGGAAGCGCCGGATGTTGAGCGCCAGAATCGGAACCACGAGCAGGAAGATGAAGACGGCGATCGCGGAGCCGACGCCGAAATCATTGGACCCGCCGAAGGCCGTGCGCCACATCTGCAGCGCGAGCACCGTCGCGTCGTCCTGGACGGAGCCCGGCGCAATCGCAATCACGATGTCGAACACCTTGAGGACGTTGATCAGCATGGTGATGAAGACGACTGTCAGCACGGGTGCGAGCAGCGGGACCGTGACACGCCGAAAGACCTGCCACTCGGTGCCGCCGTCGGTCCGGGCCGCCTCGAGCACCTCGCGCGGGATCGCGGCGAGACCGGCTGCGATCACGACCATCGCGAA
>Ga0183260_10001937_pt1 | contig 17244 bp, 15 predicted proteins | sample AntDrymUQ4972206_2_FD_129768 | JGI IMG/M metagenome (GOLD analysis project Ga0183260, IMG submission 129768) | Polar desert sand microbial communities from Dry Valleys, Antarctica - metaG UQ497 (22.06) (version 2) (version 2) | ecosystem: Environmental > Terrestrial > Soil > Desert | place...
CGACACGACGGCGAGGCGACGAGGGCCGGACGGCGCGACGTTCGTGAGCGCCGGGAGGAACGCCGGCTTGTCCACACGGACGAGCGGCGGGGACGTCGCCCCGGTCGCGACGGTCGGAAGGAGCCCTGCGAGAACGGCGACGACCGCGAGCGCCCGCATCAGAAGACGAGCTCCTTCCGACGCTCGTGGCGCTCGAGCGCGAGCGAGACGAGCCGGTCGAGGAGCTCCGAGTAGGCGATGCCCGACGCGGCGAAGAGCTTGGCGTAGACGCTCGTCGCGGTGAAGCCGGGGATCGTGTTGAGCTCGTTGACGACCACCTGGCCGTCCGAGCGGACGAAGAAGTCGACCCGGGCCATGCCCTCGCAGTCCGTCGCGACGAACGACGCGACGGCGAGCTCACGTACGCGCTCGGCGGCATCGTCGGAGATTCGCGCCGGGACGATCAGCTCCATACCGCCCTCGTCGTACTTCGCTGCGTAGTCGTACCAGTCGGCGTGCGCGACGATCTCGCCGACGACCGAGGCGACGGGCTCGCGGTTCCCGAGCACGCCGCATTCCACCTCTACCCCGTCCTGGAACTCCTCCACGAGCACCTTGTCGTCATGGCGGAACCCGAGCTCGACCGCCTCGGCGAGCTCGCTTTCCGAGCGCACCTTGCTGATCCCGACGGAGGAGCCGAGCCGGGCGGGCTTGACGAACACCGGGTAGTCGAACGGGTGCGCGACGTCGTCCCCCGGTCGCAGCGTGACGCTCCGGCAGACCGGGATCTCCCGGTCGCGGAGCACCGCCTTGAAGAGATCCTTGTCCATGCAGAGCGCCGAGGCGGTGACACCCGAGCCGACGTACGGGAGGGCAGCGAGCTCGAGGAGGCCCTGCACCGTGCCGTCCTCGCCGAACGGTCCGTGGAGGATCGGCAGCACGACGTCGACCGGGCCGAGCGGATGCGGGGCGCTCTCCCGCGGAACCGGCAGCGTCTCGCGTCCGCCGACCTCGGCGCCGTTTTCGGCGGCCTTCGCCTCGAGCGCCGGTCGTTCGGCCGACGGCAACCCCCACCTGCCGTCGCGCCCGATCGCGATCGTCGTCACGTCGTACCGGTGGGGGTCGAGGGCCGCGGTCACGGACGACGCCGAAGCGAGCGAGATCTCGTGCTCGCTCGAGCGGCCGCCGGCGAGCACCGCGACCCGGATGCGCCCGCTCACGGGAGCGTCGTCGTGTCGTCCGGCAGCGTCTCGTCGGGCAGCGTCTCGTCCGGCAAGGTCTCCGTCGGCGGCGGCACCGTCTCCTCCGGAATCGTCTCCTCCGGTGGTGGCGGCACGGTCACTTCGGGTGGCGGCACGAACTGGCCCACCGTGATCGTGACGAGCGACCTTGGGTCGGCCTCGATCCCGGCGGGCGGATCCTGCGAGATGACGACGCCGTCGAACGACTCGTTGTCCGTTTCCTGACGCCTGACCACGACGCGGAAGCCTGCCGCCCGGAGCGTCGCGCGTGCATCCGCCGGAACCTGGAACGAGACGTCGGGGACGGGCACGGTCGTCGGGCCCTGCGAGACGGAGAGCGTCACGGACGTGCCGCGCGTCGCGGTCGAGTTGCCCGGCGGATTCTGCGCGACGACCTCGCCGGCCGGCTGTCTGCTCTCCACGTCGACGCGCCCCACCGTGAACCCGGCTGTCTGGAGCTGCGAGGCAGCGAGCTCGTACGACGACCCTACGACATTCGGCACGGCAATCGGCCGCGGGCCCTTCGAGACGTTGATCCGCACCGACGATCCCGAGACGAGCACGGTGCCGGGCCGCGGGTTCTGGGCGATCACGATCCCCGACTGCCGCGGTGAGTTCACCTCGACGACGTCCGCCACGAGGCCGCGCTGCGTCAGCTCGGCGACAGCCGTGTCGCGCCGCTTGCCCTGAACGAAGGGCACCGTCACCTTCGGCTTGCCCGTCGAGACGAAGATGCGGACGATGCTGCCGGCGGGTAGCCGCGTGCCCTCCTCCGGCTCCTGCCTGAACACGTAGGTCGGCTGCGTCTCCGGGTTGGGGAGGCGCACCGGCCGCGGGTCGAAGCCGTCCGCCCTGATCGACGCGACCGCTCGCTCCTCGGTGATGCCGGTGTACAGCTCGACCGCGATCGGCTCGTTCGCGTCGATCTGGTCACGCACGTCGTCGTAGACGATGTAGCCGCCGATCCCGAGCGCGATCGCGAGGCCGAGCACGAGCAGCCAGGGCCAGAGGGGACGACCAGTGCGCACCTCGCCGTCGTACGAGCGATACCGCTCGCTCCCCGCAAGACCGACCGGGACGGGTACCGGGGTCGTTGCCGCCGTCGTCTCGCCACGCAGCACCATCGTTGCCGCCGCCTCGGTCTCGTCGGTCACCGGCTCGCCGCGCCCGACGAGCTCGAGGTCGCGGTCGAGCTCCTTTGCCGAGCGGTACCGGTCGGCCGGCTCCTTCGCGAGCGCACGGAGCACGACGAGGTCGAGGTCGCGCGGAATCTCGTTCCGGATCGTCGACGGGGCAGGCGGCACCTGCGAGAGGTGCTTCATCGCGATCTCGACCGGTGTCTCGCCGTTGAAGGGGAGCTCGCCCGTGAGCAGCTCGTACAGAAGGATCCCGGTCGAGTAGAGGTCGGACGACTCGTCCACGGGTGCGCCGCGGGCCTGCTCGGGGGAGAGGTACTGGGCCGTGCCGATGATCGAGCCTGCCTCCGTCATCTGGCTCGACCCAGCCCGCGCGATCCCGAAGTCTGCGACCTTGACGCGACCCTCGTGGTCGACGAGCACGTTGTGCGGCTTGATGTCGCGGTGGACGATCCCGTGGCGATGCGCGTAGCGGAGGGCTGCGAGCACCTGGCGCACGTACGAGATCGCGACGGGCACCGGGCACGACCCGCGCGTCACGATCAGCTCCTTGAGCGTCCGCCCCTCGACGTACTCCATCACGATGTAGTACGAGCCCTCGGCCATCCCACGGTCGAAGATCGAGACGACGTTCGGATGCGAGAGACCGGCCGCGTGCGTCGCCTCGCGCCGGAACCGCTCGACGAACTGTGTGTCGCCCGCGTAGCGCTCGTGGAGCATCTTGATCGCGACGTTGCGACCGAGCTCCTGGTCCTCGGCGAGCCAGACGTCGGCCATGCCGCCAGTCCCGAGCCTGCGCTCGAGCCGATACCGGCCTGCAAAGACCGTGCCGCGTCGCTCGTCGATCGTCGTCATGTCAAAGAGAAAGGGTAGATAGGCCCTCCTACGGATTCGCCGCGGGTCGTAGGAGTGCCTCCATGACCGTTCGCGCGATCGGCGCGGCCGTCTGGCCGCCCGTCGAGCTCTGTCCCTCGAGCACGACCGCGATCGCGAGCTCGGGGCGCTGACCCCGCCGGCCGGCGAACGCGATGAACCACGTCGTGTTCCGTGCGGCGACGCCCGTCTCCGCCGTGCCGGTCTTCCCGCCGACCCGGTACCCTGAGATCCGGGCCGCAGTACCGGTGCCCGCCTCGACGGCGCGCACCATCATCGCGCGGATGTCGCGTGCGTTCCCCGGGCGGACGGCACGGCGAAGCTGCTCTCGCCCGACGCGGTCGACGGTCGTCCCGCGCGGCGAGACGAAGCGATCGAGCACCGAGGGGCGCATCACGATCCCCCCGTTCGCCACTCCGGCCGCGACCATCGCCATCTGGAGAGGCGTGACGAGCATGCGCTCCTGCCCGAAGGCCATCCGCCCGGCGTCGACCTGAAAGTCCTGCTCGGGGAACCAGAGGTCGCGTCCCCTGGCCGTGGTTCGGTACAGGCCACTTGGGAAGCGCTCGCTCTCGGGTGTCTCGAGCGGTGGCCGGTCGTAAAAGCCGAACTTGCGCGCCTGCTCCAGGATCCGCCTCGCGCCCAGCTCCTTGCCGATGTTGCAGAAGACGGAGTTCACCGAGAACTGCAGCGCTGTGGCGAGGTTCACCCTCCCGAACGGGCGGCTCGTGTCGAAGTTGTTGACGCGCTTGCCGTACGCGATGCAGTACCCCGGATCGACGAACCCCGAATCCGGCGCCCAGCGATTCGACTCGAGCGCAGCAGCGGCCGTCACGACCTTGAAGATCGAACCGGGCGGGTAGAGCCCCTGCGAAGCGCGGTTCAGGAGCGGGGCGGCCGGCCGGCAGTCGGCCCTGATCCGGTCGATCAGGCCGAACTTCCTCTCGACGAGGTTCGGGTCGTAGCTCGGTGAGGACGCCAGCACGCGAACCTTCCCGCTGCGCGGGTCGAGCGCCACCACCGAGCCGCATTTGCGACCCAGCGCCTCGAGCGCCACCTGCTGTGCACGGATGTCGAGCGTGGTCACGACCGTGTCGCCGACGATCGGCTCGCCCCGAAGCTCGTCGAGCTGGCTCTCCACGAGTCCCGCGAGGTCGCGCTCGGTCCCCGTGAGCACGCCGTTCAGCGACTGCTCGAGCCCGGCCCGCGCGCGCGACGCCGTCGAGTAGCCGACCACGTGCGCGGCGAGCCTGCCCTGGGGGTACTTGCGGAAGTAGAGCGTCTTGCCGCGGCGGCGGACGGTCTCGTTCCGGGCGAGCCGCCGCTCGGGCGCGAGGATCAGTCCGCGGCGCACCTCGAACTCGGCGACGCGCTGGATCTCGTTGTCCTGTCGCGCGGCGAGCCCGGGTCGCGCCCACGTCTGCCAGTACGTCGTCGCGACGACGAGCGCGACGATCAGGCCCATCGCCGTCCACGCGACCCTTCGAAGCTGTGTGTTCATCGCGGCGCTCCCTGGACAGCGCGATTCGAGACGAGCATCAGCAGCGCGAGCATCAGGAAGTTCGAGACGATGCTCGAGCCGCCGTACGAGACGAACGGCAGCGTGATCCCGGTCAGCGGCACGAGCCGCAGGACGCCGCCGACGATGATGAACGTCTGCAACGCGAAGCTGAAGGCGAGCCCCGCGGCGAGGAGCTTGGAGAAGCCGTCCTGCGCGATGAGGGCGACGCGCATTGCCCGCGCGACGAGCGCGAGGAAGAGGAGGAGCACGGCAGCGGCGCCGATCAATCCGAGCTCCTGCGCGATCGCCGAGTACACGAAGTCCGTCTCGAGGGCCGGGATCAGCGGCGTTCCGTCCACCGTCTCGAACGTGCCGCTCCCGATCCCCGTGCCGCCGTAGCCGCCGTTCGCGATCGAGTAGAGGCTCTTCACGAGCTGGTACGAGTCGCAGTTCTGGCGGTACTCGAGGGCGCCGTTCAGCGTGCAGTAGACCTTTTCGTCCGTCCACGGCTCGAGCCACACGGTGACCCGCTGCTGCACCCTTTCGAGCGCGTTGTAGAGGACGGCCGCGCCCCCTGCGAAGAGCACGACCCCTGCGGCGACGAACGAGAGCCGGCCCGTCGCCGCGTACACCATCGCGAGGAAGATCCCGAAGTTGAGGAGCGCGGCGCCGAGGTCGCTCGTCTGGACGAGCACGAGCATCGCGCCTCCCCAGATCAGGAGCAGCGGGCCGATGTCCTTCAGCCGCCCGCTCGCGAGCGACTCCCGCTTGTCGCGCAGGTAGCCGGCGAGGAAGACGACGAGGAAGATCTTCGCGATCTCGCCCGGCTGGAACTGGAGCGGCCCGACCTGCACCCAGAGCTTGACGCCGTTGATCCGCTCGCCGAGGCCCGGAACCGATGGCAGCATCAGGAGGACGATCGCCGAGACGCCGAAGACGTACTTGTAGCGCTCGAGGACGCGGTAGTCGTAGCGCAGCCAGACGAGCGCGAGGCAGAACGCGGCGACCCCGACCGCGACCCAGACGAGCTGGCGCTTGCCGTCCTCTGGATCGATCCGGTACACGAACGTGAGGCCGATCGCGCACAGGAGCGCGGCCAGCGGGAGAAGCGTCGGGTCGGCGTCCGGGACGATCACCCGCGCGACGAGGTGCGCGACGACGAAGACCCCGGCGAGGAGCCCCGCCCAGGGAAGCCAGCCCTGGTCGACCGCGGCAGCGTCGGCGATCCAGGCGCTCGCGAACGCGCTCGAGGCGACCAGCGCCGCGAGCACGAGCGTCAGGAGCTCGCGGTTCCGCGCACTCATGTCAGAAAGCTCCAATAGAGCACGAACGCGACCGCGGCGAGCACGCCGAGCACGAGCAGGAGCGCCGGCCAGCGGCTGCCGTCGCCTGCGCCGTGACGCGTGACGTCCTCCTCGGTTCGCTCCATGTCGCTCTCGCCGTCGGGCTCGCCGTCGGCGGCATGCGCCGCCGACGCCACCCGGGTGCCGGGCTCCCCCTCGACGAGCTCGACCAGCACGACGGTGACGTTGTCGATGCCGCCCGCCTCGTTCGCCGCCCGTACGAGCGCACCCGCGGCCGGATCGGGCTCACGCCCCGCCGCCTCGAGGATGCGCACGATCTCGTCGTCCCGCACCATCGCGCAGAGACCGTCCGAACAGAGGAGGAGGAGGTCGCCGGGCGTGAGCTCGGCCCGCTCGCGGTCGACGTCGACGTCGGCCTCGGTGCCGAGCGCGCGGGTGATCACCGACCGGTGTGGGTGGACAGCTGCCTCGTCCTCCGTGAGCCGGCCGGAACGGATCAACTCGCCGACGAGCGAGTGGTCGCTCGTCAGCTGCTCGAGCCGCCCGTCGCGGAAACGGTAGGCGCGCGAGTCGCCGACGTGGCCGATCGCGACGGTGGCCTCGCGCTCGTCGACGAGCGCGACGGTTGCGGTCGTCCCCATCCCCGCTGCCGACGGATCCTGGATCGCGCGCTCGAACACCCGCGCATTCGCCGTCTGCACGGCGTCGACGACACCGTCCTCGTCCACCGCGCCCGCGGCGTGCTCTTCGATCGCCCTCTTCGCGAGACGCGCCGCGAGCTCTCCCGCCTGGGCGCCACCCATCCCGTCTGCGATCGCAAAGAGCGGCGGGGCGCAGACGTAGGCGTCCTCGTTCTGACGCCGACGGCGTCCGGGGTCGGAGCGCGCCGCGACACGGCCGATCACGAGACCCATGCCCTACGCCTCCACGCGGAGGTCGGTGTGGCCGATGCGGACGACGTCGCCGGGCTGGAGGAGCCGGGCGCTCGTGACGCGCGCTCCGTTCACGAACGTCCCGTTCGTCGAGCCCGAGTCCTCGACCCAGACCCCGTCGCTTCGGCTGTCGAGCACGGCGTGCCGGCTCGAGACCGTGCTGTCCTCGTCGAGCCGGATCGCGTTCTCGGCGCCCCGGCCGATCCGCGTCGCCCCGTTCAGCTCGAAGCTCGCGCCGAGCTCGAGCGCGGGGCTCTGGACGACGACGACCCGTTGGGAGGGAGGCCCGATCGCCGCGCGAAGCACAGCCGCCTCGGCGGCCGGGATCACGATGCTCTCCTGTGGCGCGCCCGCGGCGAGGCCGCGCGTCGCCGAGCGGACGACGAGCCAGACGAACAGGTAGAGGAGGACGAGGAAGGCAACCTTGAGGACGAGCAGGGTCTCGTCGGGGTCGAGCCCGAGCATTACTGGACGGTGCGCCCGAAGACGAGCTCCGTACCGCCCGCGGTGATCGTGTCGCCGTCGTCGACCCCGGTGCGACGCGACACCTTGCGGCCGTTGACCTCGGTGCCGTTCGTCGAGCCGAGGTCGGCGACGGCCCAGCTCGTCGGGCTCTCCTGCACGAGCTCGAAGTGGCGGCGGGAGACGTTGCCGTCGTCGAGGCGGATGTCGCACTCGCGGGAGCGGCCGACGACCACACGGCTCGAGGTGACGGGGACGACGCGCCCCTCGAGGGTGAGCGTCACCTGCTCGCGCTTGACCTCGGGCGGCGGTGTGTCCTCCTCGAGCTCCGCGAGCGGGGTCTCGGGGCGGTAGATCATCGTTGCCGCAGGGGCCGCGGGCTCGGGTGCAGCAGGCGCCGGCGCCGGCGTGGCGACCGGCCCGCGAGGCGGCTGCGCCGCCCCGGGGCTTGGCTCGTCCCGCTGCACGACGCGCGTCGCGATCCCGAACTCACCCATTGCGAGGTCGGCGTCGGTCTGAAGCAGGACGCGCGGTGCGGTGAGGAGCGCGTAGCCCTCGCGCCGGGCGTGCTCGCCGAGATACTCCTGGAGCTCGCCGACGAGCGAGCCTTCGTACGCCGCGAACTGCGCGCGGTCGGCCGGAGAGAGGTAGAGCGTGTACTCGTTCGGCACGTAGACGCGCGACACGGAGACTGAGCGGTGCTCGTCCATCTCCTTCGCGAGCTTCCGTGCGAGCTCGACCGGCTGGACGTGCGTGCGGAAGGCGCGCCCGAAGAGGCCCTCGAAGAGGCCCTCGATCTTGCTCTCGATGGCGCGAAGGACGCTCATGCGACGGGGAGCCTCCCCCGCTCGATGTTAGCGGGCACCCAGGGTGCGAACGGCCCCGGCCAGGTACGGGCGCGCCGCGAGCAGGCCGCACAGGAGCCAGGTGCCGAGGACGATTCCGAGCCAGTCGACGCCGGGCGCCCAGGCGAGGACGAGCACGACCTGGAGGAGCCCGAGACCGGCGATGCCCCAGAGCCCGCGCGCGACCGCCCGTGGGAGAAGCATCGCGACGAGGGCGAGCGCCAAGGCCGTGGTACCGAGCTCGGGTGACGACCGGAGGACGGTCGCGAGCGCCTGGAGGACGTCGGTCGGCCGCTCGCTCCCGACGAGACCGAGGTCGCCCACCACCACGCCGGCGAGCGGGAGGGCGCCGCCACCGAGCCCGGCGACGGCGACCGCAACCAGGACGCCGGCCGCGGCGTGGAGCGCCTTTCGCCACGCGCCGCGCACGGGCTGGACAACGAGCGGGAGCAGCGCGAGCAGCCCGAGCGGCGCGAGCAGCGGCCCCGCCCAGAACACGAGACCCGCCCGCGCGTCGCGCCAGCTGACGGCGAGCCAGGCGAGAGCGAGCATGCCGTAGACGACCGCGGCGCCCTGCGCGAGGTTTCCGAGCGGGAAGACGGGCGCGGCGAGCGCGAGCGCGAGACCGGCCCGGGGAGCCCGCAGCGACACCAGACCGGCGAGGAGAGCAAGGGCGGCGATCAGCCCGGGCGGCCAGAAGGGGAGCAGCGAGCCTCCGAGCGCGGTCGCGATTGCCGCGAGCACCGCGGTGGGCAACCGGCGACGGAGCGCGACCCCAGGGACGACCGCGGGGCGAGGGCGCGTCCCCGGGCGCCGACGGGCACGAGGCTCGGGACGCGGCCGGCGCGCGCGCGCGGGCGACGCGACGTAGGCCTCCCGGAGCTCGCCCGCGAGCTGCGCGGCCGTTGGACGCTTGGTGGAGTCGAGGGAGAGCGCCGAGTCGACAGCCGAGAGCAGGCGGCGAGGTAGGTCCGGCCGGCGCGCCGAAAGGGGCGGGGCGCCGCCGGCGATCGTGGAGGCGACCTCCGGCAACGGCACACCCCAGAACGGGTGGCTGCCAGCGAGCGCTTCCCAGAGGATGACACCTACCGACCACACGTCGCTCCGCGCGGTCGCCTCCGCACCGGAGAGCCGCTCGGGCGAGATGTACGCGAGGGTGCCCGGCACGTCTCCCACCGCCGTCAGGGTGTCCGCCTCGTCGAACTGAGCGAGCCCGAAGTCGAGCACGCGCACCGCGATCTCCGCTTCGTTCTCGACGAGAACGTTCGACGGCTTGACATCCCGGTGGACGATCCCGCGTCGGTGCGCATGGGCGAGACCGTCGAGGATCTGCGCGGCTGCCTCGACTGCCGCCGCATCCGCGAGCTCGCCGCTGCGGATGACCTCGCGGAGCGTTCGTCCGCGCACGTACTCGTAGGCGATGTAGACATGCCCAGGGTCTGCGCCGAAGTCGTAGGCGCGGACGCAGCGCTCGTGCCTGAGCCTCGACGCCGCCTCCATCTCGCGGGAGGCACGCGCCGCGCGCTTGCCCTCCTTCGGGACGATCTTGAGGGCCACCTCGAGCCCCGTCCGCTCGTCGTGCGCGAGCCAGACAGAGCCCGAGCCACCCCTACCGAGCGGCCTGAGTGGCCGGTAGCGGTCGAGGAAGAGAGTGCGCGCGGGGAGTGCGAAGGCAGCGTTCGACACGAGGTCTCTGGAGCTTCGCCGTGCCCACGACGGGTCCTTCGAGACCCGTCCGTGACCGATTCGGCCGTTACACTCGGGCGAGTCAGGGTCCTTCGCGTCCGGCGCCGCCGGTCGGCCGTCAACGATCCCTGCGGATGATCCCGTGACGGTGCACGACGACGATATCCTCGATTTCGACTTCGTCGACGACGAGACTCGCGAGCTCGGCCCGCCGACGTCTCGGCCGAGCCCACGGCAGCCGGGCGGCCCCGGTCCACGCGACGGCGGCCCGCGGCGCCCCAAGCTCAAGGCGCCGAGCGGGCTTGCGCCACTCCTCCGGCTCGCCGGACTCGTCGTCCTCGCGATCGGCGTCCTCGTGCTCCTCGCCGTCTGGGCGCAGGGCTGTGCGGGCCCCGAGAAGGAGACGGCCTATCGCGACTACCTCGCGAGCGTCGACTCGGTCGCGAAGGACTCGGCGAAGGTCGGGGCCGACCTCGCGACGCTTCTCACCACGCCCGGGCTCGCGCAGGGCGCGCTCGAGACCCGTCTGGGAGGTCTCGTCCAGCGCCAGGAGCTCGACGTCGCCCGCGCTCGCGATCTCGACCCGCCCGGGCCGCTCACCCCGTCGCACGAGCAGGCGATCGAGTCGCTCGAGCTTCGCGTGGTGGGGCTGCAGGGGTTGCTCGACACGTTTCGCGCGACGAAGGACACCGACGATCAGGCCGCGGCGGGCAGGGATCTCTCCGTCATGGGTCAGCGCCTCGAGGCGAGCGACGTCGTCTGGGCCGACCTCTTCCTCGCGACCTCGACCGCGTCGGTGGCCGCGGAGGGCGTGCAGGGCGTGACCGTACCCGCCTCCGTGTTCGTCCAGAACGTCGACCTCTACACGTCGCGGTCGCTGAGCTCGATCTGGCAGCGCGTGCACGGCGCGTCGACCGGCGGCACGGCGAGCGGCCTCCACGGCAGCGCGCTCGCGTATACCGAGGTCAACCCGGCCGGCGTCCAGCTGACGACCTCCACGGAGACCAAGATCACGATCTCGACCGACCTCACGTTCGAGGTCGGCGTTCAGAACTCGGGTGAGAACCAGGAGGTCGGCGTGAAGGTCGAGCTCACGATCCCCGCCGGCGACAACCCGATCGAGAAGACGGGGACGATCGACGTGATCGACCCGAACGAGACCAAGACCGTTACGTTCTCGGACTTCCCGGACTTCCCGTTCGGCGAGAACACGACCGTCCAGGTGAGCGTCGTCCCCGTCCCGGGTGAGACGCGCACCGACAACAACTCGGCCGAGTACCCGGTCGTCTTCACGCTCGAACCGGCATGAGCCTCGCCCTCGGGGTCGCGGTCGCCGCGTGCGCGCTGGCGGCCCTCGCCGTCGCGCTTGCGTTCACGACCTGGCAGCGCCTCCGGGCGGTGCGTCGCAGCCAGCAGGCGATTCTCGGCGGCTCGACCGCCGACGTCGTCGACTTCGCGGTCTCGCTCCAGGGTCGGATCGACGATCTTCACCGTGCGGTCGACGAGGTCGCGGGTGGTCTCACGCGGGTCGACCGCCGAATCGACGGATCGGTGACCAACACGTCGGTCGTCCGCTACGACGCCTACGAGGACGCGGGTGGCCAGCAGTCCGCCTCGTTCGCGTTCCTCGACGCGACCCGGACGGGCACCGTCGTCACGGCGATCCAGGGCCGCGACTACGCGCGGGTGTATGTGAAGGAGCTCGAGCGCGGCAAGCCCTCGCTCGCCCTCTCCCCCGAGGAGGCCGAGGCGGTCGAAAGAGCGATGGCGCGGTAGGCCCTCGTGTCGGACTTCAGTCCGACACGTGCTCTTGGCAGACGAAGAGCAGGTGTCCGACTGAAGTCGGACACCTGTGATCAGGGCGCGCGATCCGGCCGAAACGGCGCGAGCACGGGGTCGTCGCGTCCCTCGAGGACGAGCGGCGCGAGCGCGGCCGCGGTTGCCGGCGCGAGCGTCACGCCGAGCATCCCGTGACCGGTCGCGACGAAGACGTGCGGGTCGCGCGGCGACGGCCCGATCAGGGGCAGGCCGTCCGACGTCAGCGGGCGGAGCCCGACCCAGCGGGACGCGGGTGGCAGAGCGCTCGGGCTCCACTCGGCGAAGAACGGGTCGGCGCTCGCCAGCATCGTGCGCAGCCTGCGCTCGTCGATCCGAAGGGCGTGGAAGCCGAGCTCGAACACACCCGCGACCCGAAGACCGCCCTCGTAGCGCGAAAGACCGAGCAGCGCGTCGGCAAGGTAGAGAGCGTGCTGAGGGGTAGGCGCCTTACCGTCCTCGTAGAGCACGCTGTATCCGCGCGCGGGTGCGAGCGTCACCCGCACGCCCAGCTCGGCGAGGAACGGTGACGACGTGATCCCGGCCGCGACGACGACGCGGTCACAGTCGACGTCGCCGGCCGAGGTCTCTACCCGCTTCCCGGAGACCGAGCGGACATCGACGCCCTCGCGAACCTCTACCGCGCGTCCGCGGAGCCAGTCCGCGAGGCCGGCGGTGAGCGTCTCGGGTCGCACCCAGCGGTCGACCTCCGTCAGGAGCGCACCCGCGAGGCCGTCGGCGAGCGCTGGCTCCGCCTCGCGCGTCTCACGCGAGTCGAGCTCTCGGAACGTCGCTGCGCCGAGTGAGCGCAGCTCCTCGAAGAGCTCTCGGTAGTTGGCGAGCTTGGTCTCTGTGCGCGCGGCGAGGAGCAGGCCCGCGCCGTACGACTCGAACGCGACGCCGGCCGCCGGGTAGCCGGCGAGCAGCTCGAGAGTTCGCGCGTTGAGCGCCGCGAGCGCCCGCACCCCGTCGCGCCAGCGCTCCCGCGTGCAGCTAGCGCGGAAGCGCCACAGCCATCGCAGGTAGCCCGGATCGAGACCGGGCCGGACGGCGAGCGGGCCGGTCAGGTGGAACGCCGCCCGCAGGCCTTCCCCGACGGTGCCGGGTCCTGGAAGCGGGTGCGTGAGCGACGGACACACCCAGCCGGTGTTGCCAAAAGAAGCACCAGAGCCGACCGTGCCACGCTCGAGGACGACGACCTCGGCGCCCGCGCTCGCGAGCTCGAACGCGCACGCGAGCCCGACCACGCCAGCACCAACGACGACGACCTTCACCGCGCGACAACCTACTCCGCGCACGGCGCCGCCGGCACCCGGTCGCGGGGGCCAACGGCCCAGAAACCGCTGCTACGCTCGCGTCTGGTGAACCACGTTCTCGTCCTCAACGCGAGCTACGAGCCGCTGAACGTGTGCTCCACACGTCGTGCTCACGTGCTCGTGTGGAAGGGCAAGGCGGAGGTCGTTGAGCGGTATCAGGAGCCGCTCCGGACGGCGACCAACACGTACGTTCGGCCGCACGTGATCCGGCTCGTCACGTACGTCCGCGTGCCGCGCGCCGTGAAGCGTCGGATCTCGCGCCGCGCGCTCTTCGCGCGCGATGGGTGGCGCTGCGTCTACTGCGGCGACGGCGCGGGCCGTCTGACGCTCGACCATGTGGTGCCTCGCTCGCGCGGCGGCGACTCGGTCTGGGAGAACGTCGTGACGGCCTGCGGGCCGTGCAACCTCCGCAAGGGCGATCGGCTGCTCGAGGAGACCCCGATGCACCTGAAGCGGCCGCCGAGCGCACCTCCGCCCGTGCTCTTCATCAGCCTCGCGCTCCAGCAGGTGCCGGAGACCTGGCTGCAGTACCTCCCGGGCGCAGAGACGACCACGCAGGCCGCCTGACCCGTCGGCCGCTCGGCCCCGGGTGCGAAGCACCCGGCGCTGTGGTACGGAATACCGCCGTGGCGACGGTGGTGAAGAAGGTGTTGATCGGCGTCGCCGTGCTCGCGGTCCTCTGCGGCGTCTTCCAGGGCTACCGGCTCCTCTGGATGGAGACGGGCTGGACGAGACCCTTCGTGGTCGACGACATCACGATGCCGTCGCTCCGCACGATCGTCGAGCGCCTGTTCGAGGAGAACCAGCCCGGTGGCCCGCCCCTCGTCCGGATCCTGCTCGACAACGCGTGGTTCACGGCGCGCGAGGCGCTCGCGGGATTTCTGCTCGGCGCGCTGATCGGGCTCGCGATCGGCACGATCCTCCACCTCTCGCGGCTTCTGCGCCGCGGGTTCCTCCCGTTCGTCGTCGCCTCGCAGACCGTCCCGATCCTCGCGATCGCCCCGATGGTCGTGATCTGGCTCGGCGGCAAGGGCCTGCCCGTGTGGGTGCCCGTCGCGGTGATCGCCGCCTACCTGACGTTCTTCCCGGTCGCGATCAACACCCTGCGCGGCCTCGACAGCGCTCAGCCGAGGGCACTCGAGCTGATGCGCTCCTACGCCGCGTCCCCCTGGGAGACGCTGTGGAAGGTCAAGTTGCCTGCCTCGCTCCCGTACGTGTTCTCGGCGCTCAAGGTTGCCGCGACCGCGAGCGTCGTCGGGGCGATCATCGGCGAGCTGCCGTCGTCGATCCAGGACGGCCTCGGTGGGGCGATCCTCAACTTCAACCAGTACTACTCGATCGACCCGGCGGCGCTCTGGGCGACGAACATCGTCGCGGCCACGCTCGGGATCGCGTTCTTCCTCGCAGTCGTGCTCGTGGAGAAGCTCGTCGTGCGCGCCGCGCCGGAGCACGTCGCATGAGTACGGAGGCCGCTGCGGCCGTCTCGCTCGCGGGCGTGACGAAGATCTTCGAGCGAGGGCAGACGCACGCGCTCGACGAGATCGACCTCGAGATCGCGCCGGGTGAGCTCGTCTCGCTGATCGGACCATCGGGGTGCGGCAAGTCGACGCTTCTGCGGCTCGTCGCCGACCTGGTCGAGCCGACCGCGGGCACGATCACGGTTGCGGGGAAGAGCGCGCACCGCGCGCGGCTCGACCGCGACTACGCGATGGTGTTCCAGGAGGCGGTCCTCTACGACTGGCGGACGGTCGCGAAGAACATCGCACTGCCGCTGGAGCTCGCGGGGTGGTCGCGCGGCGAGCGGCAGCGGCGAGTCGGGGAGATGGTCGAGCTCGTCGAGCTCACGGGGTTCGAGAAGCACCATCCCTGGCAGCTCTCGGGGGGTATGCAGATGCGGGTCGCGATCGCGCGTGCGCTCTCGCTCGATCCCAAGCTGCTGCTCATGGACGAGCCGTTCGGCGCGCTCGACGAGATGACGCGCGAGCGACTGAACCTCGAGCTCCTGCAGATCTGGGAGCAGTCCGGCTGCACCGTCCTCTTCGTCACGCACTCGATCACCGAGGCGGTGTTCCTCTCGACCCGCGTCGTCGTGATGTCCCCGCGGCCTGGCCGTATCGCGGGGATCGTCGAGATCGACCTCCCGCAGCCCCGGACGTTCGACACACGCGAGGAGCCGCGGTTCTTCGAGCTCGTCACCGAGGTGCGCGAGCTCTTGCGCGGTCACCTGGCCGCCCATGGAGCCCCGGAGGAGGAGCTCGCGTGAGGCGGTTTCTCCGCGGTCTGCGCGAGTGGGCGCCGGCGCTGGTCGTCGCGGTCGCGGTGATCGTCGGCTGGGAGCTCGCGATCGACGCGTTCGACGTGCAGCGCTTTCTGCTTCCGAAGCCGAGCGAGATCTGGGATGCGCTCGTCGAGCAGCGCTCGGAGCTCTGGAATGCCGGCTGGTACACGTTCAGCGAGGCGCTCTGGGGGTTCGTGCTCGGCTCGGGCGCCGCGATCCTCGCCGCCCTCGTGCTCGCCCGGTTCCGCCGCTTCGGCGGGGCGCTGATGCCCTACTTCATCGCCGCGAACGCGATCCCGATCATTGCGTTCGCACCGATCGCGAACGCCTGGTTCGGGATCGAGAAGGGCTCGAAGATCGCGATCGCGGCCGTGCTCTGCTTTTTTCCGGTGCTCGTCAACACGTTGCGCGGCCTGACCTCGGTGCGCCCGGCTCAGATCGAGCTCATGCGCTCGTACGCGGCCGGGAACGTCGAGATCTTTCGGCGGGTACGGATCCCGACCTCGCTGCCGTTCGTCTTCTCCGCCCTGAAGGTGGCGAGCGTGCTCGCGATGATCGGTGCGATCGTCGGGGAGTACTTCGGCGGCTCGCAGGAGCAGCTCGGGATCGTGATCAAGAATGCGGCGGCGCTCTTCCAGTTCGAGACGGCTTGGGCCGCGATCGTGGTCGCCTGCCTGCTTGGGATCGGCTTCTACCTGGCGGTGTCGCTGGCCGAGCTGCTCGTGATGAAGGCGTTTCCGGCGCAAGGCAATGCATGAGTCGCGCGAACATGCAATCGTCAACCGACACGGGATTCCAGAAGGAGGAGGGCTCCGGATGAAGAGACGCATGCTCTGGGGCGCCGCAGTGCTCGTCGCGCTCGGCGCGCTCGCGTTCGCCTCGCTCGGCTCCGCGCGGACGGGGGCGACGCAGGCGGACAAGGTGACCGTTCAGCTCAAGTGGGTCACCCAGGCTCAGTTCGCCGGCTACTACGCGGCGGCGGCGAAGGGCTACTACAAGCAGTTCGACCTCGACGTGACGATCAGGTCGGGCGGGCCTGATATCACGCCCGAGCAGGTCGTCGCCTCCGGTCAGGCGCAGTTCGGCCTGAACTGGCTACCGTCGCTCCTCGCGACCCGCGACAAGGGCGTCGACCTCGTGAACATCGCGCAGGTCTTCTCGCGCTCGGGGATGACCGAGGTCACGCACAAGGACTCGGGGATCACGTCGGTCTCGAAGATGCGCGGCAAGAAGGTCGGCGTCTGGTGCTGCGGCAACGAGAACGAGCTCTACGCCGCCCTCGTCAAGAACGGCATCGACCCGAAGAATCGAAGCCAGGTGACGATCGTCAACCAGCCGTTCGACATGACGCTCTTCCTGACGCGGAAGATCGACGCGGCCGCGGCGATGACGTACAACGAGCTCGCCCAGGTGCTCGAGTCGAAGAACCCGAAGACCGGCAAGCTCTACACGCTGAAGGACATCAACGTGATCACGATGGAGCAGGCCGGGACGGCAATGCTCGAGGACGGGATCTTCGCCCGCGGCGACTGGCTCAGGCAGTCGGGCAACGCGGACATCGCAAAGCGGTTCGTCGCAGCCTCCCTCAAGGGGTGGGCGTACTGCCGCGACAACGTCCGCGACTGCACGAACATCGTGTTGAAGAACGGGCCGACGCTCGGTCGCGGCCACCAGCTTTGGCAGATGAACGAGATCAACAAGCTGACCTGGCCCGCGAGGCTCGGTGTCGGGGTGATGGATCCGAAGGCGTTCACGCGCACGGCGTCGATCGCCAAGCAGTTCAAGGTGATCTCGAAGCCTGCGACCAAGGCCGCCTACCGGACGGACATCGCCAAGGGCGCCCTCGCCCTCCTGCGCACGCAGAAGGTGGACGTCA
>Ga0183260_10001938_pt1 | contig 17244 bp, 14 predicted proteins | sample AntDrymUQ4972206_2_FD_129768 | JGI IMG/M metagenome (GOLD analysis project Ga0183260, IMG submission 129768) | Polar desert sand microbial communities from Dry Valleys, Antarctica - metaG UQ497 (22.06) (version 2) (version 2) | ecosystem: Environmental > Terrestrial > Soil > Desert | place...
AAGATCATGCCCATCGTGGTCGGGATGGCCAGGCCGGCAACGAGGATGGGCAGCAATCCCGCCAGCACCGCCCCGAACACGGCAAACAGGATGAGGAACGCGAGCGGCAGAGAGACGATCTCGGCCTTCTGCAGGTCCTCCTCGGACTGAGCGTTGGCGTCGCCGGCGAGCGGACCGTAACCGGTGAGCTGGTATGTCAGGCCCGGTTGGGCAGCGATCATGGCGCGTATCTGCCCGACCTGGTCGATCGACTCTTCGTCGGTCGCCTCGAGAACGATCACAGCGTATGTCTTGGTGCGGTCGTTGCTTATGAACCGCGGATCGTTGCCGGCCTCGCGGTAGGTGACGACGTCGCTCACGATGGCATCGGCAGCCAGTGGCGCGAGGGCCGCGCTGACCTTGTCCTGGGCGGCGACGGACGCAGCGTCCTCACCGTCGGTGATGAAGAGCGCAATCATGCTGCTGCGGCCGCCGTCGAACTCCTGGGCCAGGCGGTCCCCAACGACGGCCGACTCCGAGCCCCTGACCAGCCAGCCGCCTGAGCTGAGCACGCCCGATGCCTGGCCGGCCAGCGGCAGACTAAGCAGCGCAAACGCGACCGACAGAAGGGCCACCATGCGCCGATGGCGGTAGACGAATGCGCCCCACGCGCTGAACAAGTCGAATGACCTCCGTTCGATTGCTCGCTTCGAGTGCCCGCAGCCAGTTCGTCGGTTCGTGGCCGGCTGGGACGGACCCCCACGGCAGCGGACCGCTCGATGATAGTCGGAACTCCTCGCCGACCATGGTGCCTGCCGGCCCCGGTGGCGCCCTGGTTGCACGAAATCGGTTGCCCTAACCCGGCCCGCTGGATAACCTCCGCCCGGTGAGCGACCCAGCCCCTATGGCCGGCGCCCCGCAGGAAGCGGACCGGCCCACCAGGCGCTCCTCGCTCAGGGTCCCGGGCCGTACTCCGTGGTGGCTGCTGCTCGGCATGCTCGCGGGCCTGATTGCAGTTATTGCACTCGCCTACGCCGGCATCGCGTTTCTGCGCACGCCAACTCCGGTGGCCACGCCCGTGACGGCGGACATCGTCCCCCAGGCCGAGCTTGATCGACACTGGGGCACCTATCTCTCTGAACGCGAGTGGGGCACACCCCGCGAGGCGGTCAACGGCGATGCCTGGGGCCTGACCTGGGAGGACGCCATCTCTACCGACTATCTGTACGGCGAGGACGGGATCGGCGGCGTCAGCGACATCAATGACGAGTTCAGGCTGGGCTGGGCCTTCTGGGACGGCTCAGAGGACCACGTCACCGAGCGGTTCATGGGCTATAGCAATGAGAACGGCGCCGCCGGAGAAGGAATCCTCGACGACCGTGTTTTCCACGAGAACGGGCCAACTCACGCGTATACGCGCATGACCTACTTCTACCCGAGCGCGAAGCGATATTTCACGATCGAGCTCGAGACGGCGCGTATGAACTCATCGACCATGACGCTCGTCGCGACCGTGACGAACACGACGACTGAGCGGCGGACGCTGGATGTCGTCTTCAAGGGCTGGATGGCGCCGGGAGCGACAGTCGACCCGCTCGAGGATGGACTCGTTCTGCGTGGGGCGGACTCTGTCGTCGCGGTCATAAGCCAGCCACCAAGTGAGTGGCAGATCACGCCACAGAAGTCCGCGCTCGACGTCAACCTCCGCGCCGCAGGGCTGACCGACGACCAGGGCGGGCATATCGGGGCGCTCGCATACCGGCTCGAACTGCCGGCCGGAGGTGAGAGCGTAATCCGACTGGGCGTTTCGGAAGCGTCCCCAGCAGCGCCCGTAAACGCGGTCGCGGCGGATACGGCGGACGAGACCGAGACTCGCGCGGTCGAGGCGGCACGCGATGTGTTTGCCCGCAGCGGTGCCGTGGTCGAGGGGCGTCAGGAGGAGTCGGCGGGCCTGTTCGCGGGCCAGGTCACCGAACACGAGGCGCTCTATCGGCAGGCGCTGATGAGCTTGATGTGGAGCGAGTCCCACTACCGGTGGGACGGCGCCTCGAGCCTCGATCCCCTGTGGCCCGGACGTGTTGACGCCACCGACGTCCTGATCATGCCCGACAAATGGGAGTATCCGTACGTCGCCTCCTGGGAGACCGCGTTCCATGCCGTCGCGGCCTCTTTGGCCGATCCGACGGTGGCTCAGGACCAGCTGCGCTTCATCCTTTCCGACCGCTGGCAGCAGCCCGACGGCCACATCCCATGCGGGGAGCCGAACATGAGCGCGGAATGCCCGCCGATCCTCGCGTGGGCCGCCGCGCGCGCGTATGAGGTCAGCCACGATCGCAGCTTCCTCGAGGACGTCTATCCCGGGCTGCAGCGCAGCTATGACTACTGGTGGTCGAACAACCAGGTGGGGGATGCATTGTTCACCGGCGGGTCGCTCGGGATGGACAATCTGCCCCGCTCTCCGTCACTGCAGCCCCAGGCGGACGCGTCTGCCTGGATGGCCATGTTCGCGCGTGATATGGCTGGGATCGCCAGCGAGCTGCGCGACACCGAGACGTCTGAGCGCTATTTCAGCGATCGCGGCCGCATTCAGGAACAGATCAACGCGCACCTGTGGGACGAGGCCAGCGGCTTCTACTACGACCTGGACGGCGACGGCTCGTTCCTGGCGATGAAGTCATACAGCGGCGTGGTGCCCCTGATCGCGGGCGTCGTTCCGCCGGATCGCCTCTCGCGCGTCCTGGATGCGCTTCGGGACGAAAGCCAGCTCATGTCCGTCGGCGGCGTCCGCTCGTTGTCGGCCGAGAGCGACCTGTATGAGCCGGGCAGCGCCGGCAGCGGCGTGAACTCGAACTGGCTCGGCCCAGTCTGGCTGCCTTTCAACTACCTCATCGTCGACGCGCTCTACGAGATCGACCCCGGTCTGGCGGCCGAGGTTCGCGAGCGGGTGGTGAGCAATGTGGAGCGCGACTGGCAGGAGACCGCCCGCCTGCACGAGTTCTTCAACGGCGATACCGGGGACGGCCTCGGAGCCGACTTCCAGACCGGCTGGACCGCGCTGGTTGCCAACCTGATCCTCGAGGGCTGGCCCGCACCCCCTCCCCCGTAGGCGAGGCGCCCTAGCGCGGGGTTGCGACCAGGCGGTGGACCTCGCCGCCGAGGTTGACCACGTAGATCTCACCGGTCTCGTCCTCGCCGAATGACGACGGGCCGAACCCTGCATTCCCGAGCTCCACGGCCTGCGCCGTTCCAGTGGCCACCGCGGTGTTGGCGTCGAGCGCCCAGAGCGTACCCGCGCAGTAGTCGGAAAAGACGTACGCGCCGCGGAGCTCCGGATAGTTGGCGCCGCGGTACACATATCCACCGGTGACTGCGCATTCACCGTTCGAACGTTCGTTGACCGCTACGGGCAGGGTCAGCCCGGCTGTGTCGCACGGGTCGGTGCGGTAGCAGAGGTCGCCTTCCACGATGTTCCAGCCGTAGTTGCGTCCTCCCGCGCCAGGAGGCTCGGCGTCGATCTCCTCGCGCGCGATCTGACCAACATCGCCGGCGAACATCGCGCCCCTCTCACGGTCGAACGAGAAGCGCCACGGATTGCGCCAGCCAAGAGACCAGATCTCGGGCAACGCCGTGCCATCAAGGAATGGGTTGTCGGCCGGGATGCCATACGGGTCGCCCGCGTTGACGTCGATGCGAAGCATCTTCCCGAGCAGCGTCGCCGGGGCCTGTCCGTTGCCCTGCGGATCGCCGCCCGACCCGCCATCACCCATGCCGATGAAGAGGTACCCGTCCGCGCCGAACGCGATCATGCCGCCGTTGTGATTGGCGTATGGCTGATCGATCGTGAGCAGGACACGCTCTGAGTCGGGATCGGCGAGGACGCTTCCCGGCTGGTTGTTCGAGCGCAAGAACTCGGAGACGACCGTATCGCCGTCGTTGTCCGTGTAGTTCACGAAAAGTCGCCCGTTCGACTCATAGTTGGGATGGAACGCCAGCCCGAGCAGCCCCCGCTCGCCTCCGGAGCGGATGCGATCGTCGATGTCCAGGAACGGCTCCGCTTGCACCTCCCCGGCAACAGACATGGCCGAGATCACGCCGTTCTGGCCCACGCCGTAGAGCAGCCCGGATCCGTCGCCAGCATTCGTCACGAAGGTGAGCGGCGGAAATCCTCCGACGAAGAAGTCGACCGAGAGGTCGAAGTTGAATTGTTGCCCGTCAGCGGTCGGAGAGGGAGAGATGAGCAGAGAGGTAGGCGCGAGAGTCGGACCAGGGACGGCCGGCAGCGCGCTCGTACTCGGCGCGGGGGTGGTGACCTGAGTCGGGCCGCAGGCCAGCACGAGCAGCACGACGAGCACGGTTGCAGCTAGCCGGTCAGGCGTACCGATTCTCCTCGAACCAGCGGTGTGCTGCCTCATAGATCCCCCAATCGCCGCGCAGGACGTCCGAGCAGTGGTCGCGAAGTATCCCTGCCTGGCGCGTCATCGTCCGCGCGTACCCGTTCTTGTCGACGTTCTCCGGGTGCTCGTGCCTGACCCATTCGTCGATCGACCCGCGGACACCCAGAATCTCGTTCGGAGATAGCCAGTGCTCGTAGTCCGGATCGACATCGCCGCTGCGCAGCTGCGGGAGGAGCTGGCAGGCGAAGTAACCCCCGCTGACATCCAGCTCAAGAGGACCGTCGTGCGCGCTCCGTCATACCTGATGTCGAATGCAGCACCGTCGTGATCCTCGACGTCCGGCTCCTCGTACCCGAAATCGTCCACCAGGAACTGGAAATGCGGCATGGTCGACGCGGCGAAGTCTGAGATCGACGGAAAGAACGGCCGCAGGTGCGTCGGTTTCTCCGTCATGTCACCGCGTCGATGTAGCGAATCGCGATGTTCTGGCCGTCTTCTACGCGGTAGTCGACCGTGATCGGCTCGCCGCTGACGAGGTGCTCACGGATGTGAGGGGCTGGCAGGCCGCCGTTCGTCAGCTCGAGCGTGCCGACGACGAACTCCAGCACCTGGCCGGCGGAGGTGGTGCGCAGGGTGAAGCGGTCGACCTGTGCTGCGTTGGGGCCGTTGGCGGCGATGACGACGCCTGTCGCCGACGAGCGTGGAGTGAAGGGTCCGGTCGCGCACGCGGCGGCGAGGCCGATCAGCACTGCGATCAGGAACGCAGCGCGAATGCCGCCTCAGGGTCCAGTCCCAGTTCCTGGATGTGCTTGCCCGCCTCGCGCGGATCCATCCGCCCGCAGCGAGCCAACTCGGCAAACGTTGCAGCAGCCACACTCTCCGCGTCGATTTCGAAGAAGCGCCGCAGTGCCTCGCGCGTGTCGCTCCGGCCGTACCCATCCGTGCCCAGGGAACGCCACCAGCCGCCCGGAACCCAGCGCGAGATCATGTCCGGCCATGCCGTGATGTAGTCGCTCACCGCGATCACCGGGCCCTGCTCGGCCGGCTCGCGCAGCAGCTCGGTCACTAATGGCGTGCGTTGGTCCTGATCGGGATGAAGGCGGTTCCAGCGATCGACCTCGAGCGCCTGGTTGCGCAGCAACTGGTAGGACAGCGCGCTCCAGATCTCGGCCGCAACGCCACGTTCGGCGAGCAGCTGCTGCGCTCGCAGCGCTTGCTGCATGATCGAGCCACCGGAGAGGATCGTGGCGCGCATCGGCCCCCGGCCGTCGCCGCCGACAATCTCCGGTGCAGCCTTGAAGCGGTAGAGGCCGCGGATGATGTCCTCGTCGGACACGTCGTCCGGCCGCGGCGGCATGGTGTAGTTCTCGTTGTAGAGGGTCAGGTAATAGAAGACGTCCTCGGCGTTCTCGCCGTACATGCGCTCGATGCCGTCACGGACTATGACCGCCGTTTCATAGGCGAAGGCCGGATCGTAGATGCGGATCACGGGGATGACAGAGGCCATTACGACTGAGTGGCCGTCCTCGTGCTGGAGCCCCTCCCCGTTGAGGGTGGTCCGACCAGCCGTGGCGCCCAGGATGAAGCCGCGCCCGCGCGCGTCACCGAAGGCCCAGAACTCGTCGCCGGTGCGCTGGAAGCCGAACATCGAATAGAAGATGTAGAAGGGGATCATCGGCTCGGCGTGCGTGGCGTACGCCGTGCCCGCGGCCTGGAATGACGCGGATGAGCCTGCCTCAGTGATGCCCTCCTCGAGGACCTGGCCGTCCTTGGCCTCGCGATAGGAGAGCACCAGGTTGGAGTCGACCGGGTCATATAGCTGCCCGAGCGCGGAGTAGATCCCGACCTCCTTGAACAGCGGATCCATACCGAAGGTGCGCGCCTCATCGGGGATGATCGGCACGATCCGATCGCCGATGACCTTGTCGCGCAATAGATTGCGCAGCAGCTTGGCGAACGCCATCGTCGTCGACGCTTCCTGCGTGCCGGAGCCGGCCATGAACTCTCCGTAGACGGGATCGCCCGGCAGCTCCATCGACTTCGTGACGACGACCCGCCGCGGGAGAGCGCCACCCAGCGCTGCGCGCCGCTCACGGAGGTACTCGATCTCCGGCGATTTATCGCCCGGGTGGAAGTAGGGCGCGTCCTTGAGCTTGTCGTCGGCGATGGGCAGCTGGAGCCGGTCGCGGAAGACCTTGAGCTCCTGCTCGGTCATCTTCTTGGCCTGGTGGGTGATGTTGCGCCCCTCGACGCCCGTGCCCAGCGTCCAGCCCTTGACCGTCTTGGCCAGGATCACCGTCGGCCGGCCCTTGGACCGCGTCGCCGAGTCGTACGCTGCGTACACCTTGCGATAGTCGTGGCCACCGCGGCGCAGGTGCAGGATGTCGTCGTCTGACAGGTGAGCAGCCAGCTCCTTCAGGCGTGGATCGGGCCCGAAGAAATGCTCGCGGATGTACGCGCCGCTTTCGACTGAGAACTTCTGATACTCGCCGTCGAGAGTGTCGTTCATCTTGTCGACCAGGACGCCGTCGACGTCATTGGCCAAGAGATCGTCAAACTCGCGTGCCCAGATGACCTTGATCACGTTCCATCCCGCGCCGCGGAACACCGACTCGAGCTCCTGGATGATCTTGCCGTTGCCGCGCACCGGGCCATCGAGCCGCTGCAGATTGCAGTTGACGACGAAGGTCAGGTTGTCCAGGCCTTCGCGTGCCGCGATCGAGAGCGAGCCCAAAGCCTCGGGCTCATCGGTCTCACCATCTCCCAGGAAGCACCACACGCGATTGTTCGAGGTGTCCTTGATGCCCCGCGCGGCGAGGTAGCGGTTGAAGCGCGCCTGGTAGATGGCGGCCAGCGGACCGAGGCCCATCGAGACGGTGGGAAACTCCCAGAAGTCTGGCATCAGCCGCGGATGCGGATATGAGCTCAGGCCTTTGGAGGGCACGACCTCCTGCCGGAAATGGTCAAGCTGATCCTCGGACAGCCGCCCCTCGAGAAAGGCTCGGGCGTAAATACCCGGCGCGGCGTGGCCCTGGAAAAAGACCTGATCGCCCATCTGGTCCGCGTCCTTGCCGCGGAAGAAGTGGTTGAAGCCAACCTCGTACAGGGTCGCGGCGCTTGCGTAGGTAGCCAGGTGGCCCCCGATTCCGGGCGCTCGACTGTTGGCCCGGATGACCATGGCCACGGCGTTCCAGCGGATCATGCGCCGGATTCGCAGCTCCATCGCCTCGTCGCCTGGGAAGTCCGGCTCCTGCTCGGGCGAGATCGTGTTGATGTATCGGGTGGACGTGAGCGGGGGCAGGCCGAGGTTGTGTTGTCGCGCGCGCTTAAGGACGCGATAGAGGATGAATTGCGCTCGCGCGCGGCCCTCTTCCTCGACCACGGAGTCGAGCGACCGGACCCAGTCGGTTGTTTCCTCCTGGTCTCGGTCGGGCAGCTGGCGCTTGAAGTCGCCGAACTGATCGAACATGTAATTGGCATCTTACGGTCTGGCACCCATGGCGCCGGAATTGGCGGGTCTTATGCTTCGGGTGTGGCAGGAAAAGCAGAGAGGGTCGGCCTCGGCATCGACATTGGCGGGACCGGGGTCAAGGCTGCGCTCGTCAACCTGACTACGGGCGCGCTCGTCTCGCGCCGGGTGCGGATTGCGACACCGAAGCCGTCGACTCCGGACGCGATTGCGCAGACCGTCCGACAGGTGGTGGACACGATCTCCGCAGACAACGCCCTGCCGGAGGACCTGCCTGTGGGTGCGGGCCTTCCCGCCGTGATCAAGCGCGGCCAGGTGATGACCGCAGCGAACATCGACAAGACGTGGATCGGCGTCTCAGCCGCGGAGCTCCTCAGCGACGCCCTGGGCCGTCGTGTCGTGGCGATCAATGATGCGGACGCCGCGGCCATCGCTGAAGAGCGACTTGGCGCAGGCCGCGACGTGAGCGGAACCGTACTGTTGCTGACCATCGGGACCGGGATCGGGAGTGGCCTGCTCGTCGACGGCCGCCTCGTTCCGAACACGGAGTTCGGCCACATCGAGATCAAGGGCAGAGACGCGGAGCGTCAGCTGAGCGGCGTTGCGCGCGAGCGGCGCCGGCTCCGCTGGAAGGCATGGGCCGAGGAGTTCAATGTCTACCTGGCGCACCTCGAGCTGTACCTCTGGCCAGATCTGATCATCCTCGGCGGCGGAGTCAGCAAGGTGATCGACAAGTACCGGGAGTACCTGACCAGCAGGGCGCCGATCGTGCCCGCCCAGTTCCGGAATACGGCCGGGATCATCGGCGCGGCACTCGCCGCCGCCGACGCGCCCGCCTCAACCTGACCGGCCGCGTTGCAGGTTCACCTTCTCGACGCCACGTATGAGCTCTTCCGGGCTCACTTCGCGCCGCGACCGCAACGACTCGATCCTGTTGGCCGGCCGGTCAGCGCGACCATCGGCGTCCTCGAGAACGCGCTGTACCTGCTTCGCGAGGACCGCGTTACTCATCTCGGCTGTGCTTCGGACCACATCATCGAGTCCTGGCGGAACAAGCGCTGGCCGGGATACAAGACAGGCGCGGGCGTCGGCCCCGAGCTCTCATCCCAATTCGCCCTGGCCGAGGAGGCTCTCCGGGCACTTGGCGTAGTCGTCTGGCCGATGGTCGAATGGGAGGCCGACGACGCGCTGGGTACGGCCGCCGCGCGCTGGGCAGACGAGCCATCGGTCGAGCGGGTCGTGATCATGACGCCCGACAAGGACATGGCCCAATGTGTCCGCGAAGACGGCAAGGTCGTGATGTACGACCGCCGGCAGCAGAAGCTCATCGACGCCGACGGGGTCCGCGCCCGCTTTGGAGTCTCGCCGGAGAGCATCCCCGACTTCCTGGCGTTGGTTGGAGACTCCGCGGACGGTTACCCGGGCATCCCCGGCTGGGGCAAAGTCTCCGCGGCAACTGTGCTTACCCGCTACCCACACCTGGAGGGCATCCCGGAGCGCGCCGCCGCGTGGGATGTGTCCCTGCGCAGCGCTCCCGCCCTCGCCGCCTCCCTGCGCGACCACCGCGACGAGGCGTTCCTGTTTCGTGAGCTGGCCACCCTGGTCACCGACGTGCCGCTGCCCGAAACGCTGGACGACCTACGCTGGCGTGGCGCCCATCGTCAGGAGTTCGGCGCGATGGCCGAGCGGCTCGGCGCTCCCCAGCTGATCGACCGCGTGCACCTCTGGGCTGACTGACTCGAGGCTAGGCGGCTGTTTCGGGCTCCTCGAGCTCGACGCGGCTACGGGCGCTGGCATCGGCCAGCAGGAACCGAAGCGCGTCCGGCAGGCGGCGCGACCAGGCGTCCTCGTGGTGGTGTGCGTAACGATCCTCGACGTAGTTGAGGTCACGGCCGTGGACCCAGCCCTTGGACACCAGCACGTCTCGGAACCGGCGCGCGTCCCGGGTCAGGCCGCGGTACTCGCGTCCGCCCATGTCGACATGGATCCGCGTCCTTGGTATCTCGCCGTCGTCGAATACATCGATGATCGAGTAGTCGTGCCAGCCCAGAGTCGGGCTCATCGCGCCGACGAAACCAAACAGCTCGGGGTATTTGGTCAGCGCATAGAGGCTGATCAGGCCGCCGAGCGAAGAGCCCATGATCCCGGTGCCCTCGCGATCAGTCCGCGTCGGGAAGGACCGGTCGATCAGCGGCTTGACCACCTCGACGACCCACTCGAGGTATTCATCGCCGAGGCCACGCACGGCGCGCCGGCCGCGAAGGCCACGGCCGCGCCACGGGCTGTACTCCTCCATGCGGTGATCGCCCGCGTTGGGAATTCCTACCGCGATCGCCTCGAAGCCCTCAGGGGCGAGCTTCTCCAGCGTCTCGTCGGCGTGCCACTCCCCGACGTACGAGGTGAGCTCGTCGAACATGTTCTGTCCGTCGTGGAAATAGATGACCGGGTAGCGACGGGTCGACCCCTGCCCCTCCTTGAGCGACGGAGGCAGGTAGACGGCAAGCTCGCGAGATCGACTGAGGACCGGGCTATTGAGCGACGGCCACACCAGCACGCTGCCGGTGACGGTGTTGTCCTTGCCGTGGACGAGGTCATAGGGCAACCAGCCGGGAACCTGGGCGAGAGTCACTCGGCCTGGGCCGCCCCGGCGGCCGCACCTGTGCCGGCGGCCGCACCTGCGCCGACGCCGGAGCGACGGAGCTCGGCGTCCATGTCGAGAGGCGCAATCGGGGCGTTCCTCTCGTACTCGCCCCAGGCGGCGCGCGGGACCATCCACATGATCTCGAACTCATTGCCGTCGGGATCCCGGCCGTACAGCGACTTGGTCGCGCCGTGGTCGCTCGCGCCGGTCAGCGCTCCGGCCTCCTGGAGCACGCCCGAGGCCGCGGCAAGGTCGTCGATGCGCGGGACTTCCCAGGCCAGGTGGTAGAGGCCAGTGGAGGCACGCGGCGGCCGCGGGCCGGTCGGGCCAACGGCCATCAAGCCTAGATCATGGTGGTTGTCCGAGCCCGCGGCGCGAAGGAACGCCATGAAGTTGCGGATCCGGGCGATCTCGCCGAAGCCGAAGACGCGCTTGTAGAAATTGACCGACGCATCGAGATCACGGACGTACAGCACGGCGTGGTTCAGGCGCGCAACGGCGATCCCACTCACGCTGGCCGCTGCATCGGCGGCCGATTCGGGGGTGGTCATTTGAGCAACTCCGTGAGCGTCTGGTGGTGGACCGACGCGGCAGCAACCATGCCGATCGATTTGCTGGGACGCGACATATCGAACCATGCATTGCCGTCGAGCGTCGTGACCGTGGCCCCGCCTTCCGCGGCGATGAGACCCGCAGCGCAGATATCCCAGAGGGACAGGCCGCCGGCCTGCACGAAGGCGTCGAAGCGGCCGTTCCCGACGTAGGCCAGCGCAAGTGCGGCGCTGCCCATGACCCGCGACACGCGGATGCTCCGCCGGATGCGCCGTTCGCGCGTCGCCCAGCCGCCGCGTGGCAGCGACAGCGAGACCACGCAGTCGGACAGCTTTTCCTTCTGTGGGTGGCGGATCGGCACGCCATCGAGACGGGCGCCCCGACCGGCCTGGGCAGTGAACAGCTCGTCGCGAACCGGGTCGTAGATGACGCCCACAACTGGACGGCCACCGATGGCCAGGCCGATGCTTACGCAGAAGATCGGAATCCCATTGGCGTAGTTGACGGTGCCGTCGAGCGGGTCGATCACCCAGACTCGCTGATCCGACGCGTCGACGGCCGACTCACCCGCGGGCAGTACAGCCTCGATCTGGCCCGACTCCTCGGCCAGGAAGGCATCGTGCGGGAATGCCTCGCGGATGGCCGCGATGATCAGTTGCTCGGACATCGTGTCGACCTCAGTCACGACGTCATGCGCGGCCTTGTGCACGATCCGTTCGAGGCGCTCGTAGCGCTCCATCTGCAGCCGGCCTGCCCTTCGGGCGGCCTCGACAGCGATCGAAAGCTCGGAGTCGTGGCGTTTCGACCGTGACATCTCGGGTGGCCCGCTCATTGCGGGCGCGATCAGCGGTCGTGCCACCGACGGATTGTAGGATGGCCGACGTGTCGGACCGGGTAACCGCCAGCAGGTGAACACCAGCAAGCGCTGGACGTTGATCGCGGCCGTGTTCGGCTCGAGCATCGTCTTCCTCGACTCGTCGGTCGTCTCAGTCGCGCTGCCCGCCATCGGCAAAGAGCCGCGCCTCTTTGTCGGCGTTCTCGAGGGCCAGAACTACATCCAGTACGGCTACCTGCTCACGCTCAGCGCTTTCCTCATCCTCGCCGGGGCCCTGTCCGACTACTTCGGCCGGCGCAAGCTGTTCGTGATCGGCCTGCTGGGGTTCGGCATCACCTCGATTCTGTGCGGGCTGGCCCCGAATATCGAGACCCTCATCGTCGCGCGCCTGCTGCAGGGCGCGGCCGGGGCCATCCTCGTGCCGGGCTCGCTGGCCATCCTGTCGACGACTTTCGAGGGCGAGGAGCAGAGCCGTGCCTTTGGCATCTGGGCGGCCACCTCCGGCATAGCTCCGATCCTGGGGCCGTTCGTGGGCGGCCTGCTCGTCGATGAGGTCAGCTGGCGCGCCATCTTCCTGCTCAACGTCCCCTTCATTGCGATCGCCCTGTGGGCCGCCCAGAAGCACGTCGGAGAGAGTCGCGACGAGGACGCAGCGGGCCGCTTCGATTGGCTCGGAGCCGTGCTCGTCGCCCTGGCAGTCGGCGGCCTGTCTTTCGGGGCCATCTACGGCCAGGAGCGCCAATGGCACGACCCGGTCGCCTTCATCGCAATCGGCATCGGCGCGCTGACCACCATCGCCATGCCCTTCTACTTCAAGCGCGTAGCCAATCCACTCGTGCCGCTCGGGCTGTTTCGCTCACGGAATTTCGTGGTCACCAACATCTCCACGCTGCTCATCTACGGCGCTCTATACGTCGGCTTGCTTTTCCAGCCGCTATTCCTGCTCGGCACGCTCGGCTACAGCGCCCCGGCTGTAGGCCTGGGATCGATACCCGGCCCGTTGTTCCTGGTATTTCTTTCGACCAGGTTCGGAGCCCTGGCCGGGCGCTACGGACCCAGGGTCTTCATGACCGTCGGGCCGATTCTGATGGGTCTGGGCGTGCTCTGGATGGCCCGGATTCCGGCCGATAGCGAGCCATGGCAGCTTCGCCTCGGCGATCCGAGCACATACCTCCCGACCCAGGGCTACCTGGTCGACGTGATGCCGTCGTCGATCCTGATCGGACTGGGGCTCGCGATCATGGTCGCGCCGCTGACCACCGCGCTGATGCGCTCCGTGCCCAGCCGCCAGGCAGGCGTGGGCTCGGCGATCAACAACGCGATCTCACGTGTCGGGCCGCAGCTCGCTGGAGCGCTGATCTTCGTGATCGTCACCGCCTCGTTCTACTCGTCTCTCGCGTCGCGGGTGCCGGGCCTCGACGTCAACTCGCCCGCGGTCCGCGAGGCGCTGCCACCGCTCAACGCACCCGCCGCCACCGTCCCCCCCGAGCAGGTGATTGCCGCGCGCGAAGCGTCCACCAAGGCGTTTCGCCTGGCGATGCTCGGCAACTTCGCCCTGCTGATGGTGGGCGCGGCCACGAACTTCTTCGGGATCAGCAATCGCCAGGCGCTTGCGGGCGGCGCGGGCGGCACGGGCGGCACGGGTGGCGCGAGCGGCGCGGATTCGGGGCAGGAGACCGAGAGCGGCGGCGGCCGCGCCGACGTCCGACTAGCGCCGTCAGTTACAGCGGACAACCACCGCGGTGGCGCTGAGCGAGGCTCCGTCCGTCGGGGGTGGGAGCGAGCGCGTGAACTGCCGCGATTCGCCGGCCGGAATGGGCTCGGTGAAGAAGACGTAGTCGCGGTAGTCCGGCGCGCCGCCGGGTGACACGCGACAGCTCGCTCCTGACGAGCGGCTCCCGCCATTGGCAACAGAGACGACCACTTCGAGACCCCCGTCGGCGCGCGTCGCCACGCCCGACACGGCCGCGGTGAACGGACCGACGCCGGCGGACACGAGGCGCAGCACGATCGCCAGCGCGATGAACCCGCCGATCACGCCGACCAGTACCGTCCCGTGAACCTGGGTCGAGCTCGGTGCCTTGATGCGCGCGGGATTGTCGCGGTCACACAGCGACACGCCCGGCGGTGTGGGGCGGCCGCACCGGAAGCATGTGTCGTGAGGCTGGTCGAGTCGGACCGGTCCCATCGAGGACGTGTCCGGTTCGGTGGCTGGGATCGAGTTGGATCGGCGGAACATCGGCCGTCTGAGCCTATCGCGTCGGGCCCATCGCCGCCGTTACCGCTCCCATCCTTACGTCAGCGGGTGGAGGGTCTCTAGCCAGGGAAGCCGATGCCTCATTCGCGGTTCGGACGTGTCGTGTCGTCCGCCTGATGCTCCTAGGCGACTCAGGCGGAGGCCCACGCCGCTGTCGTCGCTCAGATAGGGCCGAACACGCCACTTAGCTAAGGATGTAGGCGGTATTGGGTCGCTCAGCGAGGCGGGGCGACCAGCGAGACTGCGGGGCGGCGGGAAGGGCTAAGCGAGACCCGCGCGTTCGGCGGCGTCCAGCAGGGCAGGCAGCTCGGCAGGCCGGACCCAGTTGACGATCAGCTCGTCAGCGCCCTTCTCTTGCCACTCGGCGGCAAAGGCGGCCATGTCGGCGATCAGCGGCTGGCGGTCGAGGGATTCGTCGCGCGAAAGACTGACCGCGACCAGGTGCGCCATCTGCGCTCGCGATCGGCCGTGCGCGGAAAGCTCCTCCAGGTGGATTGGCAGCAGGCGCTCATAGTCGGGCGCATTGGTGGTCCACCCGTCGCCAACCCGCGCCGCCAGTCGAGCGCCGCCCGGCATCTCACCGCCAACGATGATCCGCGGTGGGGGCTCCGGCGCGGGGTGCGCGTATGCCTCCTTGAGGTGCAGGTACTTGCCTTCGTAGTTGGCCGGGCCGCCAGCCCAAAGTAGCCGCACCACAGCGACTGCCTCCTCGAGCACCTTCACCCGCTCGGCCGGCTCCGGGAACGAGATGCCGTACGCCTCCATCTCGGGCGCGTAACCCCCGACGCCGATGCCCAGCTCGACGCGCCCATTCGACTGGTCCCAGATCGTCGCCAGCATGCGCGCCAGCACCGCGGGATGTCGGTTCATAACGTTGGTGATGAAGCTGCCGACCTTCAGCCGTGATGTCGCGGCGGCCGCGGCAGTGAGAGTCGTCCAGCACTCGAGCACGGGGTCCGTCTTCTTGCCACGGCTGATGAAGTGGTCCCAGCACCACACGCCCGTGAAGCCTGCCTGCTCCACCTCCCGCGACGACTCGCGCCACCACGCTGACGTCACGCCGATCGAGGTGAGATTGACGCCGATGGGGATCATCGGAGGGCCTAGACGGCTGCGCCCGCCTCGAGCGCAATCTCGATCATGCGCACGGTGGCTGCCTCCAGGTCGGTCAGCTCCATGTACGTCTCCTCTGACGTTTCGACATCGCCCGCCTCGGTCTCGCCGAGCGTGTCGCTGACGGTGAGGATGCAACCGGCGCGCACGTCTTCGCCACTCCCCTGGGCCCGGGCCGCGAGGTAGAACAGCGCCGCCGCCTCCATCTCGAAGGCCAGGATGCCGCGCGACCGCCACTTGGTCACATAGTCCTCGTCGGGGTTGTAGAAGACGTCGACGGACGCAACGGGTCCGATTCCGGGCTTGAGGCCCTTGGCCCGCGCCGCGTCCACCAGGGCGCGGGTCAGCTCGAAGTCGGCCGCCGGCGCGTACGGATCGCCGTGGAGGTAGGTGCGCGTCGAACCGTCGACCGGAGCGGCGGCAGTGGCAACCACGATGTCGCCTGTCCGCAGACCGCGGCCAATTCCCCCGCATGTGCCGATACGGATCAGCCGTTTCGCCCCCAGGCGCAGCAGCTCTTCGACCACGATCGACAGGGACGGCGTGCCGATCCCGCTCGTCTGGACACTCACCGGGACGCCGTTGTAGGTGCCGGTATAGCCGAGTAGCAAGCGATGGTCGTTGACCAGCCGCGCGGCATCGAGACCGCCATCGAACATGCCCGCGACGAGCTTGGCGCGGTTCGGGTCACCGGGGAGAAGCACGAGCGGGGCGTAGTCACCGGGTTCTGCACGAAGATGGATCTGAGGCATGGCGCGGAGTCTACGCAAGCGAGGCGCCGCGCGCAGCAGCGCCGAAGGCCGGCTGCGGCCGGAGGTGGTGCAGAGATGCCGGAGGAGGTCTAGCTCCGAGGCGGGGAGGGCGGACGTGGCGGACCGAACGGCAGACGCCACAGCGTGTGCCACGGCTGGTCCGGCGTGTGGCCGATGAGCCACGCCTCCCGCGCGACGTCGCGTATCGGCAGCATGCCCGGCAGCGCGTGCTCGGCCGCGGCGTAGTAGTCGTCGGGCACGTCCTGGGCGATTGTCAGGTGCGGGATCACGTCCTCATGAGCCCCCTCGTACGGCGGGTAATCGGGGAAGGCCTCCGCGAGTGCCCGTGTCAGCCGTCGGAACGGCTCAGCCGGCTCGGGTGCCAGGTAAACGACGTTGGGCCACCGACCGACAGAACGGAGGGTGACACCGAAGCTGGGCTCGCTTGCCACGATCTGCTCGATGCGCCGTCTCACGTCGTCCTTGAGGCCGTCCACCGCCATGAACGGGTAGATCAAGGTGACGTGCGCGGGCACTCCCTGGGCGGCAGAGGGATCCATCCGATCCCTGAGCCGATTGACGGCCACGGGCACCTGTACGGGCACGATGATGGCGCTCTCGCCGACGCCCGAACCTGCCGCCGGCATGCCCCCCGAAGGCCTCGATTCGCGCGAGTTGGCGACCATTGGCGAAGCGTATACGGTGCCCCGCGTGAACCCACGAGCCGGACGGTGGCGCGATTGAACGCGGTCGACCTCGAGTTCCGCCACGTCTCCAAGAAGTATGGCTCATCGACCGCGGTCGATGACCTGAGCCTCAAGGTTCCGGCCGGCAAGATCTGCGTGTTGGTGGGTCCGTCGGGCTGCGGCAAGACGACGAGCCTGAAGATGGTCAACCGCCTGGTCGAGCCAACGTCGGGCGAGATCCTCATTGGCGGCCGCGACGTTATGGCCCAAGACCCCATCGAGCTGCGCCGCGGAATTGGCTACGTGATCCAGCAGGTGGGCCTGCTGCCTCATCTAACCGTGGCCGAAAACATTGCCGTCGTGCCGCGACTGCTCGGCTGGGACAAGGCTCGCATCCGAGAGCGCACTGACGAGCTCATCTCGCTGGTCGGACTCGATGTGGCCAGGTACCGAGACCGCTATCCGGCGCAACTATCCGGTGGGGAGCGCCAGCGTGTCGGCGTGGCTCGCGCGCTGGCCGCCGATCCGCCGCTGATGTTGATGGACGAGCCGTTCGGTGCGGTCGA
>Ga0183260_10001939_pt1 | contig 17243 bp, 25 predicted proteins | sample AntDrymUQ4972206_2_FD_129768 | JGI IMG/M metagenome (GOLD analysis project Ga0183260, IMG submission 129768) | Polar desert sand microbial communities from Dry Valleys, Antarctica - metaG UQ497 (22.06) (version 2) (version 2) | ecosystem: Environmental > Terrestrial > Soil > Desert | place...
GCGCGGCTGGATGCCGAGCACCTTGCCGGCGGCGTCGGCGGGCGCGCTGCTGGCGCCGCGGTCGCGCAGCTTCGCCTCGAGGGTGCTGGAGATCGTCATGGCAGCCGTGCCGGCCGCACCGGCGAACAAGCCCTTCCCGACCGCCGCGGCGGTGTCTCCCAGTCCCATGTTCGGTGCCCTCTCGTATCGGATCGAATCTCAATGCGGGGCGGCGGCCGGGTGGGCCCGGCCGCCGCCGTCCTTCACCGGTCAGATCGCGGCGATGCCGACCTGCCCGAGCGCGCCGCCGGCGTCGACGGTCTCCATCCGCGTCAGGCTGCCGTCGCGTCCCACGCGGAAGCCCGTGATCGTGCCCTCCAGCGAGTTCAGCATACGTGACCTCTCGGGTCCGCAGGGAGCCCCCACACACGCACCGCATCCTGCGACGCCGGCCTCCCGCACCGGCACCCGAAGCTATGCGCGATCGCTTACGGCCCGTTGACGGCCTGTTGACGATTCGCTTAATTCCGGCCGGCTGAAGCGCACGCCCGTGCCGGGGGCTCGGCGGTCAGTCCAGGCCCTCGGCCGCCAGGCGCTCGAGCGTCGGCGCGCTCGTGGGCAGCTCCAGTGCCGAGCAGTAGCGGTTGAGCATCAGCGTCGCCCCGACGGCGAGCGTGAGCTCGACGAGCTGGTGGTCTTCGAGGAGGTCCGACGCCCGTGCGGTGATCGCGGGGTCGACCGGACCACGACCGAGCGCGACAGCGTCGATCCACTCGATCGTGACCCGCTCGCGAGGATCGGCGAAGACGTGCTCGATCTCGCCATCGCCCCTGAGGGCGCGGACCTCCTGGCCCGAGAGCCCGGAGTCGAGCGCCACCGCGGTGTGGGTCTGTACGCAGTAGCGGCACCCGAGGAGCGCCGACGTGCGCAGGATCGCGATCTCCTTGGCCCGCTCGTCGAGGCACGCCGGCCCGAGCGCGCCGGCGATGAACGGCAGCGTGACCTCGAGCAGCTCGGGCACCTGCGCGAGCGAGGCCGTGATCGGGCTCGCCGGCCCGTCACCGTAGAAGCGGCGGGCCAGCAGCGGCGCCTGCTCGCGCTCGAGCAGGGCGACCAGCGCGGTTGTGACCGATCGGGCGCTCATGATCGCCGCTGGTCGTCGGCTCGCCGCCCGACCGGGCGGCCATCGGTCACGCTCATCTGATCCCGATCGAGGCGTCGTGACCCGCCGGGAGCTCATCGGCGATCCGCAGCAGCGCGCCGGCCGGCGCGCTCACCGGCGCCGTGGCGCGTGATACGAGCAGGTCGGTGTCGAGCCTGCCGCCCCTCACCGTCGGAGCGAACGGGCTGTAGAAGGCGCCGTCGGCGGTCAGCGTCAGCTCCGGTTCCAGCTGCTCGAAGCCGGCGAGCACGCCGATCTCGTTGCTCTTCGCGCGCCCGCGATTGATGATCGGACGCACGACGTGGTCCTCGTCGGGGACGCCGAGCGACCGGTGCAGCTCGCAGAGCCTCTCCTGCTGCTCGGGGTCGACCGCGTCGGGGTCCTCGAGCGTGGTGGCGATGCGCACGCCGATGCCACGCTCCACGAGCCTCGGGATCGCCTCGACGACCTTGCGGAAGTTCTCGGGCCCGCGCATCTCGTCGTTCTCGATCGGGTCCGGGTGGTCGAGCGAGATCTGGATGTGCACCGGAAGGTCGGCGAGCGGCTCGACCTCGCGCAGCCGCCGCTCGTTGAACAGGGTCGCGTTGGAGAGCACGACGGTGGGCAGCCGGCGCCCGAGATCGGCGACCAGCTCCGGCATGTAGTCGAGGATGAACGGCTCGCCGCCGGTCACCCCGAAGCCTGTGAATCCGAGGTTCTCCGCCTCACGGCTGCGCTCGATGATCGCCTGGGCACCGAGCTCGCGCCGCTTCACGAGCGGCGCCGACTCGGTCAGGCAATACGAGCACTGGAGATTGCAGTGGTAGTTGGAGTAGAACCACACCCGCCCGCCGATCTTCCCGGCGGCGACGGCCTCCTCGATCGTGCTCATCATCGCGAAAGCTTAGCCCGGCCGTCAGGCGGTCCCGTAGCGGAAGGCGATGCTCGCCTCACCCCGTGTGCACGTGTAGTCGGTGTCGCCGCCGTCGGCGTCGGCCGGCTCGCAGGCGAAGCCCTCGGCCTCGTAGGGCGCGCGGCCACGACCCTCCGCGGCTGCGGCGACGGCCTTGGCCAGCTCGCAGTCGGCGCCGCCCGCGGCGATGTCGACGGCCTCGTGGCCCGGGACCGTGACGTTCCCGCAGTCAGCCGCGCTGGCGGGTGTCGACTCACCGCCCGGGTCGGCGTCCTCGCCGCAGCCCGTCGCGACGAGCGCCGACAGCGCGAGCACCAGCCACAGCCGTCTTCTCATGACGGCCATCGCGCCCCGTCGCGGTTGCGGGCCAGACGGCCGTCGAGGCCCCAGACCAGCCCGGCCGGGACGAGCGCGAGGATCAGTGGCGGCAGCCACTCGTGCGGCTGCTCGAAGGCGAAGCGGCCGCTGGAGAAGTAGAGCAGCTGGAGGCCGAAGTGCTGGGCGAAGACGATCAGCGCGGCGCCGCGCGAGAGCAGTCCGAGGATCAGCAGCGCGCCTGTGCCGAGCTCGGTGAACGTCAGCAGCCATTGCATGACGTCGTAGCTGGGCAGGACGATGTCGTTGACGATGCTCGGCAGCAGCGGCAGGTCGTTGCGGGCGACCTCGCTCTCGAGGATGCCGCGCGACTCGGGGCGATCGACGAGCGTGCTGGAGTAGGGGCCGATGTCGATGGTGCGAAACGAGAACAGCTTCGCCAGGCCGTTGGAGAACGCGATCAGACCGACGAAGATCCGCAGCGCCGCCAGCCCGCGCCCGAGCGCGGCGGCGCTCGACCCACGGCCGCGTGCCGCACCCGCGTCGACATCGCTCCTATCGCTGCTCACGACTGCTCCATCTGCCGCACACCGTAACGCCCATCGTCCCGGAGGGTACGCGCGAGGCACCCACATGGGCGGCGAGTTCCACGCCAAGTAAGCGTCTCGTAAGGACCACGCCGAGCGGGCTCGCTCACGACCTGTCGCTCATTGTCGACGATCTGCTCGACGCCGGCAGGCTGAAGCGCACCCGTGTGCCGGCGGAGGTGTCGGCCAGGTCGATCTCGCCGCCGTGCGCTTCCACGATCGCCCGGCAGATGGGCAGGCCCAGGCCGGCGCCGTTGCGCGGCCGCGTGGCGGCCGGGCCGCCGCGGAAGAAGGGCTCGAAGACGCGCGGCTGGTCCTCGCCGGCGATGCCGGCGCCCGTGTCGGCGACGGCGACCTCGACACGGCCCTCCGGCCCCATCGCCGCCTCGACGGTGACGTGCCCTTCCGCCGGCGTGTGCCCGAGGGCGTTGTCAAGGAGGTTGAACAGCACGCGCTGGAGCTTCTCCGGGCTCGCGCTCACCGGGGGCGTCGCGTCGTCCACGGTGCAGCCGAGCCGGATCCCCGCCCCGTGCGCGCGAGCACGCATGCCCTCGACCGTCTCCTCGATCAGCTCTCCGAGGTCGACCGGCTCGAAGCGCCAGGCGACGTCGCCCGCCTCGATCCGCGAGAGCTCGAAGAGGTCGTCGATGAGGCTCTCCAGGGACCGTAGGTGGAAGGAGACCTGCTCGAGCGCCTGCGGGTCGACGATGCCGTCCTGGAGCGCTTCGGTGAGCAGGCGCATGGACGCCAGCGGCGTGCGCAGGTCGTGCGAGATGGCGGCGAGCAGGTCACGCCGGGCGCGCTCCATCCCCGCGCGCTCCGCGTCTGAGCGCGCCAGCTCCTCGGTCATGCGGTTGACCTCGGTCGCCAGCTCGCCCAGCTCGTCGTCGGAGTCCAGCTCGACGCGGCGGCGGCGATCGCCGCGGCCGACCGCCGTGACCGTGTCCCGGACCACGGCGATGTCGCGCGTGACCCGGCTCGTCAGGAACCATGCCGCGTAGGCGGCCAGCGTGCCGGCGGTGGCCAGCAGCAGGCCCATCGTCAAGGCGTCGTGTGCCGAGACGAAGAGCAGGAGGGCGACGAGCTCGACGCCCAGCAGGGCCAGGCCGATGGGCAGCGCCACGCCGGCCCCGAGCTGCCATGAGAGCGAGCCCAGGCGACCGCGATGGTGCACGAGCAGGTGCGAGGCGGCCAGCACCGGCACCCCGATGAGCGCCAGCAGCAGCGCGGTCAGCAGACCGTCCCGGACGCCGTAGACCATGCCCATCGCGATGCCGCCGAGCACCATGGCCGCCACGAGCAGGAGCAGGCTGCGCCGTACGCTCACGGCTGGAAGCGGTACCCCACGCCCCAGACCGTCCGCACCCAGCGCGGTTCCGAAGGGTCCTCCTCGATCTTGCGTCGCAGGCGCCTGATGTGGACCGGTACCGTCCTGGTGTCCTCGAAGTCCGGCATCTCCCAGACATGCCCCATGAGCTGCCGGCGGGAGAACACCTTGCCGGGATGGCGCGCGAAGAAGCACAGCAGCTCGAACTCGCGGACGGTCAGCCTCACCTCTGCTCCGCGCACTCGGACGCGCCGGCCTTCGCAGTCGATCTCGAGACCGTCGTGCCGTATCGGCTCGGCGGTCGCCGCGGAGCGCTCGACGCGGCGCAGCACCGCGTCCACCCGGGCCACCAGCTCGGCCGGTGAGAAGGGCTTGGGGACGTAGTCGTCGGCTCCCAGGCGCAGGCCGGTCACCCGGTCTCCAGGCTGGCCCTTGGCGCTGAGCAGGATCACGGAGACCTTGCGGCGCTCGCGCAGGCGTCGCATCACGTCGAACCCGTTGAGCCCGGGCAGCATGAGGTCCAGCACGACGAGATCTGGGCGCTGCTCGGCGGCGACGCCGAGCGCTTCGACCCCGTCGCGCGCGCCGCGCGTCGCGTAGCCGGCGCGCTGCAGGTAGGCCGAGACGATGTCGACCACGGTCCCGTCGTCGTCGACGACCAGCACCGAGCCCCGCTGAGTGACCGCGGCCGTCGTGTGCTCTCCCGTAAGCGGGAACGCGGTCATCGAGTGGTCGTCGGGCGGCCGCCGAGGCGCTCGAAGATGACGCCGGTGGTCTCGGCCAGGACGAGCTTGTCGACCAGGTCGATCGCCAGATCCTGGCGCGACCAGCGCCACGGCTTGTCCAGCCCCAGCGCCGTCATCCCGACGACGTCGCCCGGCCACAGCGTGCCGAAGACGACGCCGACGGCCTTCTGGCCGCTCAGCCCGGCGCGCGCGGCGACGGCGTGTGCGGCGCCCCACGCGGCGCCGACGCCGAAGTGCGCGACGTAGTTGAGGCGCCGGCGGTCGCGCCGGCGTGGGTTGATCGGCAACAGGCGCTGCACCATGTCGGCCGGCGCGTAGCTCTCCTTGCGCTTGGTCAGCGGCATCTCGACGTACCTCTGGAAGCCGGTCATCACCACCGTCCCGGCCAGGCCGGACGCGACCCCCCGGCCGAGCGTCGTCGCCAGGCGCTCGCGGTTCAATGCGTCGTCCATCAGCTCAACTCCAGCTTCGTCTCGATGGCGATGGCGCCCTCCAGGCTGCGGGCGACCGGGCAGGCGCGGGCGTGGACGTCGAGCACGCGCCGGGCGGTGTCGTGGTGCTCCTCTGGCAGCGCGATGCGGTAGGTGACCGTGATGCGCTTGATGACCAGCACGCCGTCCTCGACCTCGACGTCGCCGACCGCCTCGGCCTCGTAGCGGTCCGGATCGACCTCGATTCGGCGCGCCTCCAGCGCGCCCGCGTACGTGCCGGCCAGTCACCCGCCGGCGGCGGCCACGACGTAGTCGAGCGTGGTGGCGCGGGGCGGGATCTTGCCCGGCGGCACGCCGTAGTGCTCGGCGACCTCGTCATGGACGCCGAACGCCACCGGCCGCTCCTCCGCCGGAAGGTAGGCGAGCCGCTGCGGACCGCCCTCGCGCTTGATCCGGACTCGGGAGACGTAAGCGGGCTCGGCCATGCGGGGCGAGTACCCGAAACGGTTGCGCCCCACCCGCCGGTGGTGATGAACAGACGTTGACAGAATCGCGTCGATCCCCTTGGGCTTGAACCACCCCATCAGCGTCACCGTGTCGCGCGGGATCGTCTACGTCCTCAACGGCGGGGCGAGCAACTGCCTCGGCGGTGCACCGACGATCACCGGGTTCACCCGTCAGCGGCGGCCCCGCGTCAGGCTGCTCGCAGGTCTCCTTCAACCCCAAGGGCGACGTGCTGGTGGTGACCGAGAGGCAGGCCGACATCGTCTCCACGTACCTCGTGGACCGCGACGGCGTCGCCTCAGCCCCGATCGCGAACCAGACCAGCGGCAACGGGCCGTTCGGCTTCACGTTCACCCAGACGGGCAAGCTGCTCGAGACTGAGAACTTCGGCGGGGCGCCGGGCCAGGGCTCGGCCGCGTCGTACGAGATCGGCCGCGACGTCACGCTGACGCCGATCAGCGGGAGCGTGTTCAATATGCGCTCGGACACCTGCTGGATCGTGCTGACCGACAACGGCAAGTACGCCTACTCCACCAACGCGATGAGCAACGACATCTCCAGCTACCGGGTGGACCCGGACGGCTCGATGACGCTGTTGCAGTCGATCGCAGGGCCGGCCGACGACCTGCCGGCGCCGCCGGCCGTCCCGGCCGACCTCTCGCTCTCGGGCGACAGCCGGTTCCTCTACGCACGCAACGTGCGCGACGGCGACATCTTCGCCTTCGCCGTACAGCCGGACGGGACGCTCGCTCCCGTCCAGACGCTCAACAACGCGCTGCCGCCCGGCGCCATCGGCGTCGCGGCGGACTAGACCCGGCGGACACGCTCGCGCCGCCGGGGCTGTCACCCGGCGGTGCGAGGCTCCTGGGCGGGGGGCGCCGCAGCGAGTCGCACGTGGAGGTGGTCTTCGTGGCCGGGCCAGGGTTGGACGACGGCCGGCGGCCCGGTCAGCCCCGAGCTCGGACCGACGAGGATCCGCTGCGCTCCCGCACGCACGAAGGCGTCGACGAGATGCTGGGCGAGCCCGCGGTCGACCTGGCCGGGCGTGCGTGGCGCACGCTCGCGGCCGTCGAGACGCGGCAGGTACACATCCGCGTCGAGCCCGTTCTGGTGAGATACGTGCCCGACGGGACCGAAGCGCCTGCCGAAGTCGCCGCCGCGCGGACGGCTCAGGTCCCCGATCGCAAGGCGGGGCGCCCGCGGATGGGCGGCGCCGAATCGCGCGCTGACCCGCAAGAGGACGCGTACGAGCCGGTCGGTGGCGTAGCGGCGCCACCAGCGGTTCGGCGAGCGCTTGTGCACGGGGTCCCAGGAGAAGAAGCGCTGGCCCTCGACGGGCAGCCGCACGCCACGGATGAGCCGGCCGTCGGACGGCGTGCCGACGGTCGTCGACGGTCGCCAGGTGACGCGCCGGCGAGCGGCGCGGCGAGCGCTCGCCCGACGCTCGCGCGCCTTCACGCGCAGCCGCCGCGCCGCAGCCGAGCGGGCGCCGGTCGGAGACGACGGCGCGCCGCGCTCCCCGGTCCCGGGGGCCGGCGTGCTCCGGCCGCCGACGTCGGGCGGCTGGGGTGCTGCCAGCGTCCGCGCCGTCTCGGGCACGGCCACGGCCGCGGCCGTCGCCGCCAGCCCGAGCAGCAGCACGGCCGCCGCCACCCACGGTCCGAAGGGCCGTGCGCCCGGGCGTCGTCTCATCGGTGGGCCAGGGTAGTAGGGGCTCCGCTTCGGCCGTGACGATCGGCGACCGGTACCTCCTGTTCAGCCCCTCGTAAGGCCTGCGTCACCGTTCCGTGAGGAGTCGGCGGCAGCGTTCGGTGTGGCCCCACCCCGGAAGGAGCTTCCATGTCGCACGTCCTGCTCGTCGCCAACCGCACGTGCCCCTGCCCCGACGTGCTCGACGAGGTCCGCACGAGGGCCGGGGAGCAGGGCAGCGTGCTCGTCGTCGCCCCGGCGCTGAACCGCCGGCTGCGGCACTGGGTGTCTGACACCGATGGCGCCGTCGCCGCCGCGCGGGCCCGGCTCGACGAGGCGCTCGCGTGGCTGGCGGACGCCGGCGTCCGTGCCCGCGGCGAGGTGGGCGACGCCGATCCCGTGCAGGCCATCGACGATGCGCTCGTGCACTACCCGGCCACGGAGATCGTCATCTCCACCTTCCCCCTCGAGCGCTCGAACTGGCTGGAGAAGGACATCCTGCGCCGTGCGGGCGAACGCTCGGGGCTGCCGGTCGTCCACCTCACCTCGCAGTTCGGGCTCGCGGCCGCCGCCGCCACCGTCGGATGACCGCCTCGCCTTGCGCCGTGGAGGACAATCGGCCCGTGTCCTCGGACGGCCACCAGCGCGGCTCCGTGCTCGTCGTGGACGACGAGCCGACCATCGCGGAGGTCGTCGCGCGCTACCTGGACCGCGCGGGCTACGAGACGCGCGTGGCCGGCGACGGCCTCAGCGCCGTGGAGCTGGCCGCCGCCCGCCGTCCCGACCTCGTCGTGCTCGACCTCATGCTGCCGGGCCTCGACGGCCTGGAGGTGATGCGGCGGCTGCGCTCGCTCGGGGACGGCGGACCGCGCGACCGGATCGCGATCATCCTGCTCACCGCCAAGGGCGAGGAGTCCGACCGCGTGATCGGCCTGCGGCTGGGGGCCGACGACTACGTGGTCAAGCCATTCTCGCCGGCCGAGCTGGTCGCACGGGTGGACGCCGTGCTCCGGCGCTCGGAGCCCTCGCCGGACCACGAGACGCCGATCGACCTCGGATGGCTGGTGATCGACCCCGGGGCGCGCCGGGTCATGGTCCGCGGCGAGGAGGTCCAGCTCACGCAGCGCGAGTTCGACCTGCTCGCCTTCCTCGCCCGCCATCCGGGCCACGTGTTCTCGCGCAACCAGCTCATGGACTCGGTGTGGCAGTACTCCTTCTACACGGACACCTCCACGGTGACCGTCCACGTGCGGCGCCTGCGGTCGAAGATCGAGGCCGACCCAGCCCAGCCGCAGCATCTGCAGACCGTGTGGGGCGTCGGCTACCGCTTCCAGCCATGAGCCGGCTTCAGCCTGGATCCACCGATCAGCCATCCACGGATGATCGGTGGATCCAGGCTAGGCGGCGGGCAGGAGGATGCGCACCTGCGTGCCGGTCTGCGTGCCGACGATCCCGATCTGCCCGCCATGCGCCTCCACGATCGCGCGGCAGATGTACAGGCCCAGGCCGGCGCCGCCGCCTGGACGCGCCGGCGGCGCGCCGCCGCGGAAGAAGGGCTCGAAGACCCGGTCGCGGTCCTCCTCGGGGATCCCACCTCCGCTGTCGGCGACCCAGACCGCGACCTCGCCCGGACTGGCGCCGGGCGTCGCCTCGACGATGACGGTTCCCCCGGCCGGGGAGTGGCGCAGTGCGTTGTCGATGAGGTTGAAGAGGACCCGCTGCAGCTTCTCGGGGCTGGCGCGCACCGGTGGCGTCGCCTCCCGCACGCGGCACGCAAGTCGCAGCTGCGCCGCTGCCGCCTGCCCTCGCATCCCCTCGACGGTCTCCTCGACCAGCTCTCTCAGAGCCACCGGCTCCATGGGCCAGTCGACGTCGCCCGCCTCGATCCGCGAGAGCTCGAAGAGGTCGTCGACCAGGCTCTCGAGCCAGCGGACGTGGAAGTCCATCTGCTCGAGCGCGCCATGGTCGACGACGCCGTCACGGATCGCGTCGGTCAGCAGCCGCAGCGAGGCCAGAGGCGTCCTGAGGTCGTGCGATATGGCGGCCACGAGCGTACGTCGTGCGCGCTCCCTGGCGTCGCGCTCATCTTCGCCGACGGTGGCCCGGGCGCTACAGAGGCGCAGAGGCATGAGCAGTGCGTCACCTGCCGGCCGGCGCGTCAAACGGTCACGCGTAAGGAGTTCTGACGCGGCTCGTTAGGAACCCTGACGCCCTCTCCACGAACTGCTACAACCGCCGCGATGCTGGGAAGAGGCTCCCTCGACGTGAAGCGCCTGGAGATGCTCCGTGAGGTGGGGAGGAAGGGCAGCTTCGCCGCCGCGGCGGCGAACCTCTCGTACACGCCCTCAGCGGTCTCCCAGCAGATGTCGAACCTTCAGCGCGACGTCGGCACGACGCTCTTCGAGCGGTCCAGCCGCGGCGTCCGCCTGACCGAGGCCGGTCGCGCGCTGGCGGTGCACGCGGAGGAGGTGCTCGCGCACGTCGCGGCCGCCGAGGCCGACCTGCGGGCGATCGCGGGGCTCAGGGGCGGGCGCTTCCGCTTCGGCTCCTTCACCAGCGCGACGGCCGTCTTCGGGGCCAGGGCGTTCGAGACGTTCCGCTCGCGCCATCCGGAGGTGGAGCTGCGCTTCGCCGACGGCGAGCCCTACGAGAGCGCGGTCGCCCTCTCCAAGCGAGAGCTCGACCTGGCGCTGGTCTTCGGGTTCGACCACTGGCCGGCGTGGGTGGACTACTCCGGTATCGGCGTCTGCGCGCCGGGCGAGCTCGAGCTGGTGCCGCTGTTCGACGACCCGTTCCTGCTCATCTGCCCGCGCGATCATCCGCTGGCCCGCCCGGACCGGCTCTCGCTCGAACACCTCGAAGGGCAGCGGATCATCGGCGGTCCGCCCTGGGCCGAAGGCCTTCGCGGCGTCTGCGAGCGAGCCGGAGTCCAGGCACGCTTCGACCTCTCCCACCGGGCGACGGGGTTCGAAGCCTACCAGTCCCTGGTGGCGGCCGGCGGGGGGCTCACGTTCATGCCCCGGCTCGCGCTCGGCTGGCTCCGCGAGGAGCTCGTGGCGCGGCCCGTGCCGGGCGCTCCCGTGCGACAGGTCAGCGCGGCGACGCCCGCTGCCGCGGGCCAGTCGGCGACGGTCGCGGCGCAGCTGGAGATCGTCGCGGAGCTGGTCGCGGAGCTGCTCGCGGGCGAGCGGGGCCGGCCCGGCGGACTCACCCCGCCGGCGCCTTCGGCCGCGGCGCGCCTGGTGGCTTGAGGCGACCGCGCACGGACGTGGGCGCCCTTACGAGTCGATGAACCCGGCGGTGCGGGCTTGAAGACGTCGGTGCCCGCAGGCCACACTCCCCTGGTGCCCTCGTCCTCGGCCCGCGCGCGCGGGTCCGCGCTGCTCGTCCTCGCCGCCGCCGCCGCGCTGGCCGGCGTGGTCGCGCTCGCCTACGGCGTCCGCGACGGCGCCATCACGCTGGTGCTCCTGATCGCCCTCGGCGGGAGCGGCGTGCTCGCCGCGCACCTCGTCGCCGCTCACCGCAGCCGCCTCGGACCGCTGCGGCGGCAGTTCGCGCTCGGTGTCGGCGTGGCGGTGGGCCAGCTCGTCGTCGCGGTCGCGGCCGGGGCCGCGCTGATGTTCGTCTCGCGCCACGACGCGGTGTTCGTCGTCGTCCTCGTCGTGTTCGCGGGGATCGTCGCCGCACGCGCGGCGGCGCTGCTGGCCGCCGGCGCGATGGAGGACATCGACGGCCTGCGGGCGACGCTGCAGGCGGTGGGCGACGGCGCACGGGAGCCGACCGCGCGGACCGGGTCGCACGACGAGCTGGCCGAGCTGGCCCGCGCGGCCAACGCCGCGATCGTGAAGCTCGGCGGCGCCGAGCGCGCCCAGCGCAGCCTCATCGCCGCGGTCTCGCACGACCTGCGCACGCCGATCACGTCGCTGAAGCTGCTCGCCGAGGCGGTCGACGACGATATCGTCGACGAAGCGACGCGCCGCCGCTACCTGCGCCAGATGAGCACCCACATCACGGCCCTGTCCGCGCTGATCGACGACCTCTTCGAGCTTTCGCGCCTGGAGGCCGGAGACGTCCGCTGGAGCATGGAGCAGGTGCGCCTCGACACGCTGGTGGAGGAGACCGTCGACGCCATGCGCCCGCAGGCCGACGCGAAGGGCGTCGCCATGACCGCCGCCGTGCCCGCGGACCTGATGCCCGCCCACGGCGACCCCGAGAAGCTCCAGCGCGTGCTGTTCAACCTGATCCAGAACGCCATCCGCCACACGCCGGCCGACGGCTCGGTGTCCGTGCTGGCCGAGCCGGCGGGCGACCACGTGCTCGTCGAGGTCGCCGACACGGGCGCGGGCATCGCCGAGGGCGATCGCACCCGCGTCTTCGAGCCGTTCTTCCGCGGCGGCTCGGAGGCCGCGCGCACGCGCAACGGCTCGGGCCTGGGCCTGGCGATCTCGCGCGCGATCGTGGAGGCGCACGGCGGTCGCATCTGGCTCGAGGACTCCGCCGGAGGCACGCGCGTCCGGTTCTCGGTCCCGCACGCACAGGCGGCCCGTTCACCGATCCGCAAGGACCTCGTCACCCCTTCGTAAGCAGCGGTGGCGATGGTGGGGGGATGCCCGACATCCTCCTGATCGCCAACCGCACCTGCCCGTGCCCGAAGGTGCTCGACGAGGTTCGCGAGCGGGCCGGGGGAGACGGTCACGTTCTCGTGGTCACGCCGGCGCTGAACTCGCGGCTGAAGCACATGACGTCCGACACCGACGAGGCGACGGAGGCGGCCGCAGACCGCCTCGACGAAGCGCTCGGCTACCTGGCGAGCGCGGGTGTGCGCGCCCACGGCTCGGTCGGCGACGCCGATCCACTGCATGCGATCGACGACGCGCTGTCCGGGTTCCCGGCCGAGGAGATCGTGATCGCCACGTTCCCGCCCGAGCAGTCGCACTGGCTCGAGAAGGACCTGATCGAGCGCGCCCGGGAGGGCACCGGGCTGCCCGTCGTCCACGTCATGACGACCTACGGGCTGCCGGACGCGGCGGCCTGACCCGGGAGTGCGGCTCTTCCCGCGGCGGCCGCCACCGGGCCCCTTCCGGCGCGAGTTCTGGCGCAGCCCGCTGCGCGGGCCGTGGCTGACCTCGATCCTCGGCAGCCTGCTGCTCGCGGGCGTGACCGTGGTCGCGCTGACGGGCTTCGCCTCCCACGCCGCCTACAACCCCGACCTCGGCCGCAACGCGCTGATCGACCCCGGGGCGGACCTGCCGCTCACGTTCGACTGGCCGACGCATCCGGCGTGGCTGTTCGGCCTCAGCCAAGGCTGCACGTGATCGTCGGGCTGGCGGTCGTGCCGCTGCTGCTGGCCAAGCTGTGGTCGGTCATCCCGCGCCTGTTCGCGTGGCCACCCGCCGTCAGCCCCGCGCAGGCGGTGGAGCGCGGCGCGGTGGCGCTGCTCGTCTCCAGCACGATCTTCCAGTTCGCCACGGGGATCCTGAACGCCCAGCACTGGTACGCGTTCGGCTTCAACTTCGTGGTCGCGCACTTCTACGGCGCTGTCGCGTTCGTGGCCGCCCTGCTCGTGCACCTCGTCGTGAAGATGCCGGTCGTGGTGCGCGCCTATCGCGACCGCGGCGTGCTCGCGCCGCTGCGCGAGGATCTCGCCCGCACGCGCCCGGAGCCGCGCGACGAGGGCGGGCTCGTCGCATCCGAGCCGGCCGCGCCGACGATCTCCCGGCGCGGGCTGCTGGCGCGCCGCCCCGCGGCACGAGCACCGCCAGCCGCCGCAGCGGGCCGCCGACCGACTGGCCAAGGGCGACCCGGTGCTCGAAGGCGTCAGCGGCCGCACGCCCGACGGCGCCCTGGAGGCGTGGCTGCTGATCACCGCCGCGCTGTTCGCGATCTCCGGCATGGTATACGCGGTGCATCGCCGGCGACGCACCCAGACCTAAGTGCCCGTTCCCTCCTCGAGACTTGGAGCTGTCGCCGTGTCGACCACCACCGCCAAGGTGCTTCCCCGCACCGCCGCCCCCGGCCTCGCCGTGCCGCTGCTGAGCGGCGGCACCTATCGCCTCGCCGACCGCGCGCCCGAGCACTTCACGATGGTCGTGTTCTTCCGCGGCCTGCACTGCCCTGTGTGCCAGCCGCAGCTGCGCGAGCTCGATCGGCGCCTGGACGAGCTGACCGAGCGCGGCATCGAGGTGATCGCCGTGAGCGCCGAGACCCAGGCGCGCACGCGGCAGCTCCACGACGAGTGGGACCTGCAGCGCCTCGAGGTCGCCTACGGCCTCGCCGAGGAGCAGATGCGCGAGTGGGGCCTGTTCGTGTCGCGCAGCGTGAAGGAGGGCGAGCCGGAGCTCTTCAACGAGCCGGGCCTCTTCCTCGTGCGACCCGACGGGACCGTCTACTACGAGTCGATCCTCTCCATGCCCGTCGGACGACCGCGCCTGGACGACCTGCTCGGCGGCATCGACTTCTGGGTCGCCGAGGACTACCCGGCGCGCGGCGAGGCCTAGTGGTGGGCTGGTCGTGACGGGAGACCGCTCGTTCACGGTGGCGGCCGTCCAGGCAGCGCCGGTGTTCCTCGACCTCGACGCCTCGATCGACCGCGCGGTGACGCTGATCGCCGAAGCCGCGCGGCGCGACGCGCGCGTGATCGCCTTCCCGGAGACGTGGCTGCCGGGCTACCCGGCGTGGATCTCGGGGGCGGCAGGCTGGGAGGACCCGGCTTCCAAGCGTGCCTTCGCGCGGCTGTCGCGCAACGCGCTCGAGGTCCCGAGCCCGGCGCTGGACCGGCTACGGGAGGCCGCCGCCTCCGCTGGCAGCGTGGTCGTCATCGGCGCAAACGAGCGCGACACCCGCTTCTCCGGGGGGACGCTGTTCAACTCGCAGGTGCTGATCGCGCCCGACGGCGAGCTGATCGGGGTCCACCGCAAGCTCATGCCCACCCATGCCGAGCGCATCCTGTGGGGCCTCGGCGACGGCAGCACGCTGCACGTGGCCGACACGCCGTTCGGGCGTGTCGGCGGACTGGTGTGCTGGGAGCACTGGATGCCGCTTGTGCGCTTCGCCATGCACGCCAAGGCCGAGCAGGTCCATGTCGCGGCCTGGCCCGACGCCCCTGAGAGCCACCACATCGCCAGCCGGCACTACGCGTTCGAGGGGCGCTGCTTCGTGATCTGCGCGGTCGGCTTCCTGCGCGACGGCGACGTCCCCGACGACTTCGAGCTTGCCGACGCCCTGCGTGCGGGGCTCGCGGTCGAGGGCGACGGCGACCAGCTCATCCCCGGGGGCTCGGGCATCATCGGGCCCGACGGCGAGTGGCTGGCCGGGCCCGTGTTCGGGCGCGAGGAGATCGTCACGGCGGAGATCGACCTCGACAGGATCGCCGAAGAGCAGCAGGCCCTCGACGCGGCCGGGCACTACAACCGCCCCGACGTGTTCAGGCTGACCGTCGACGAGCGCCCGCAGGTTCAGGTCAGCTGGCTGGCGCCCGAGTAGCCGGGTCGTTCACCGCCGCGTAAGCCCATGCGCCTACCGTCACGGAATGGGCGCGTGGCGCGAGCTGTGGCGCTTCGACGCCGAGGGGATCGTCGAGGTCTCGGCGGCGGTGTCGCGCGACGGCACGACGGTGCTCGGCACCAACGACCAGTTCGCCTACGGCGTCGGGCCGGATGGCCGCGAGCGCTGGCGCTACCGCCGCGGCGACCTGACGTACTCGTCGACCGCGGTCACGAGCTCCGGACTCGCGTTCTTCGGCGACCACCGCGGCCTGCTCAACGTGCTCGACGTCCGCACGGGCCGCCTCGTCGCGCGCCACCTGGGCCAGGGTCGCCGGCCAGAAGCCGCCAACGTCGGGATCTGGACCTCGCCGGCCGTCGATCGCGACCACAACGTCTACTTCGGCACGCACCCCGGCAAGGTCTACGGGTTCTCGTGGTCGGGGCGCCGGCTGTTCGAGATCGAGACCGGCGGGGTGGTCGACTCATATCCCTCCCTCGCCGGCGACGGGACTCTGCTCATCGGCTCCGAGTCCGGCGAGCTCTACGCCATCGCCGATTCCTGAGGCCGCACAGATGGCGCCCGCGGGCTTCATCGAACGACGAGCCACGGCGAGAGCGGCGGTGGTGAGGCGGACCGGTATCGCCGGCTTCATGTCCACCACGATCCCGGCCACCGATGACGAGAGCGTGAACGGAGCATGACGGTTCTCAGCCGAACGTGAGGGCGCGCAGCGCGCTCGCGGAGCGGACCGCCTGCAGCACGGGGGAGAACGCAGGGGGCTCGCAGCTAGGCAGTGGCCTTACACGCCCGTGAACGTGGCCGGCCGGGCGCCGCCCTCGGCGTCAGCCATGCTCGGTCGCATAGTCCACGAAGAAGTCCAGCGCCTCCGGGTTGGCCAGCGAGTCGCGGCTGGCCGCCTGGTCGGGCGGGGTGCCCTGGAGGATGCGCTTGACCGGCAGCTCGAGCACCTTGCCCGACAGCGTGCGCGGCACCTCGGCGACGGTGACGATCTCGTTCGGCACGTGGCGCGGCGAGCAGTCCTCGCGGATCCGCGCCTTGATCGCCTTCGTGAGCGCCTCGTCGAGCTCGGCGCCCTCGCGCAGCACGACGAACAGCGGCATGAAGTTCTCCGAGCCCTCCTGCGGGATGTCGACCACCAGCGCGTCGGTGACCTCGTCGAGCGCCAGCACAGCGCGGTAGATCTCGGCCGTGCCCATGCGGATGCCGCCGCGGTTGATCGTCGAGTCCGAGCGCCCGCTGATGATCGCGGTGCCGCGCTCGGTGATCTCGATCCAGTCGCCGTGGCGCCAGACGCCGGGGAACATGTCGAAGTAGCTCTCGTGGTAGCGCTCGCCGTCGGGGTCGTTCCAGAAGTACAGCGGCATCGAGGGCATCGGCTCGGTGACCACCAGCTCGCCGACCTCGCCGATCAGCGGCTCCCCGTCCGGGCTCCAGGCCTCGACCGCGGCGCCCAGCGCGCGCGCCTGGATCTCCCCCTCGTAGACGGGCACGAGCGGCGAGCCGCCGACGAACGCCGTGCACAGGTCGGTGCCGCCGCTCGTCGAGAACAGCCAGGTGTCCCTGCCGACGTGCTCGTAGACCCAGTGGAAGCCCTCCGCGGAGAGCGGCGAGCCGGTCGAGCCGACGGCCGTCAGCTTGGACAGGTCGCGACCGTCGCCGGGCTCCACGCCGTCCTTCATGCACGAGGCGATGTAGGAGGCGCTGGTGCCGAAGGTGGTCACCTCCGCCGCCTCGGCGAGGTCCCACAGCACGCCCATGTCCGGATGGCCGGGGCTGCCGTCGTAGAGCACCACCGTCGCGTCCGTGAGCAGCACGGAGACGAGGAAGTTCCACATCATCCAGCCGGTGGTCGTGAACCAGAAGATGCGGTCGCCGGCCTGCGCGTTGATGTGCAGGTGGTGCTTCTTGAGGTGCTCGATCAGGATCCCGCCCTGGCCCTGCACGATCGCCTTGGGCAGCCCGGTCGTGCCGGACGAGTAGAGGATCCACAGCGGGTGGTCGAACGGGACTTGCTCGAACGCCGGCTGGGTGGGCGGGGATCCGGTCAGGAAGCCGTCCTCCCAGCCCGAGCCGTCGAGGTAGCCGAAGCGCACCAGCGTGCCCCC
>Ga0183260_10001940_pt1 | contig 17243 bp, 15 predicted proteins | sample AntDrymUQ4972206_2_FD_129768 | JGI IMG/M metagenome (GOLD analysis project Ga0183260, IMG submission 129768) | Polar desert sand microbial communities from Dry Valleys, Antarctica - metaG UQ497 (22.06) (version 2) (version 2) | ecosystem: Environmental > Terrestrial > Soil > Desert | place...
GCCGCCGCCGACGTCCACCAACATCCCCCAGGCCGTCGTCGATGCCGTGGTGCCGTCGACCGTCAAGGTGCAGGGCGTCGCCTGTCGGCGCGTCCAGGAGGGGAGCGGCTTCGTCGTCGCTCCCGGCCTCGTCGTCACCAACGCCCACGTCGTGGCCGGTGAGGACCAGACGGTGCTCCAGCGCAGCGACGGCTCCGAGGTGCGGGCCAGCGTGGTCGCCTTCGACCCGAACCGCGACCTCGCCATCCTGAACGCCGGCAACCTCGATCGCCCCGCGCTTCCCCGCGGCACCATCGACGAAGGCGGCGTCGGCGCCGTGTTCGGGCACCCTGGTGGCGAAGCGCTGCGGGCCGCCCCGTTCCAGGTCGGTGACTCGGTCACCGCCACCGGCACCGACATCTACGACCGGAACCGCACCGAGCGTGAGGTCCTGGTCCTCAGCTCGGCCCTCCGGCCCGGTGACTCCGGCGGTGCCCTCGTCGACCCGGCCGGCCGCGTGGTCGGGGTCGCCTTCGCCATCGCCCCCGACCGCCCCGGCGTTGCCTACGCCCTCGACATGTCCGAGCTCGACGCTGTTCTCGCCGGCAACCTGTCCACCCCGGTCGACACCGGGCCGTGCCTCCAGTAGTCGATCCCGGAATCGATCCCGACATGACTGCGTCGGGATCGAGCCACCAAGGGGTGCGGCCTTCGGCCGCGCTCACTGCTGTTCGGTCACGGCAAGCCGCTCCCTCGCGGGTGAAGGGGCACGCGGAGCGTTCCCCCTCACACTCCCCCTCCCGCCCGGACCTCCCAGGAAGACTGGGTGACGGGGCGCCGGCGGGGACGGGCACTCAGCGCGCCGCAGGCGCACCCCTAGCTCGATCCCGACGCAGTCATGTCGGGATCGAAACCCGTCATGTCGGGATCGAAACCCCGATGGCGATGATCAGCGTGAGCGCACCTACCAGGTCGACCGTCGAGCTGACCATGGGGATGCCGTAGGTGTCGGGGTCGATGCCGAGGCGGACGGTGGCGATGGTGCCGTAGTAGGCGATGGCCAGAACGGCGACCATCGCCACCAGGCCGCCGAGCAGTGACGCCGCGACCAGCTGACCGAGGCCGGGGGAGGCCTGGCCGAGCAGGCCGGCCACGAGGTGGGCGCCGATGCCGTTGACCACGAACACCGGCACGCTCAGAGCCGCCACGAACCCGAGGTGCAGCCGCGCCCCCCTCGAGGGCACCGTCGTGGCGGGGATGAGACCCAGGAGGAGCTGGCTCGAGAGCCGGCCCGAGAGGATCCCCCCGAGGGCCCCGGCGCTCGACAGGTGGGCCGGCACGAGGATCAGCAGGGCGGGCAGGGCGGTGAAGGTGTCGAGCCGTCGCTCGAGCGCCACCCCGGCCAGGCTGCTCACCAGCCCGGCGGCCATCAGCACGGGGATGGATGACCGAACGATGCGCCGCACCTGTGGGAGCGACGAGCGGGCGCCGGCGATGACCGCCACGATGGCGCCGGCGGCCAGGACCCAGCCCAGGCCCGAGGTGAAGAGCCCCAGGCCGAGGAGGCCGGTGGCGAGGTAGAGGGCGGGAAGGGTGAGCACGTCACCCAGGGTGGAGACGAGGGGCGCGGTCACGTTGTCCAGGTCCCAGCCGAACCGCACGGCACCAGCGGCCAGGCCCAGGGTGGCGGCCAGGACGGGGAGGGAGGCGAGGGCGCCCCCACCCACCGACAGGACGGCCAGATCAGCCAGGCCGATGGTGGGTCCGAGGCCCAGACCGACCGACACGAGGGCGGCGATCCCCACGAGCACGAGGGACATGCCGAGCGTGAGGGCGCCGGCGGCCAGGACGTTCTGGCCCAGCACGGTCGAGCGGCGGAGGCGCAGCTGCAGATCGCCGGCGTGGAGGGCGGTGGAGACGCGGTTGCCCAGCGAGCCGAACACGTTGCCGCGCAGGCCGATGGCGGCGGGAACGAGCACGAGCAGACCGGGGCGACGCTCGAAGGTGGCCGTCAACGATCCCAGCACCGCTCCGGCCACCAGGCTGGTGGAGGAGTTCAGTGCGAGGGCGACGAGCCCCTGCTGCGCATCGGGGCCGGGCAGGAGGCGACGGGCCATGGAGGGCGTCCGCTCGGGGTCGTGGTCGGGCGAGGCACGGCGGGCACGCTACCTGGAGCTGGCTGAGGCTCCGCTACTCGACCTCGATGAAGATGCACTCCCCGGGGCACTCCTCGGCCGACTCGATGGTGGCCTCCAGCTGTCCCTCGGGGATCGGCGCGATGCCCTCGGCGCCACCCGGGTCGGACAGGACCTTGTCGCCGTCCTTCACGTAGGCCAGGCCGTCATCGAGGAGGGTGAACACCGTCGGCGCGATCTCCTCGCAGAGTCCGTCGCCGGTGCAGAGATCCTGGTCGATCCAGACCTTCATGGTGCGCTACCTCAGTGGTCGTCGGGGGTGTGATCAGCCTAACGCACCCCGCCAATAAACCCGGCAACCACCGGGGAATCGGTGCCGCATCCGCAGAGGCCGCGTGTAGGGTCCGCGCCGGTGTCCTTCCGAGGGAGGTGGTCCCCGTCAGCGATTCCGACGAACGATCCCAGGCCCTAGCCGAGCTGGCCGAGCTGCAGGAGCACGCGCGGTCGCTCGAGGAGGAGGTGCTGTCGCTTCGCCGTCGGGTGCAGGACGCCCCCAAGCGGGTGCGCACCCTCGAGGAGCGGCTGCTCGAGACCAAGGGCCAGCTCTCTCAAGCCGTCTCCCAGAACGAGAAGCTCACCTACACGCTGCGGGAGGCCCGCGACCACATCGCCGCCCTCCGGGAGGAGGTCGACAAGCTCACCCAGCCGCCGTCGGCCTACGGGACCCTGATGGGCTACAACGACGACGGCACGGTGGACGTGTTCACCGGAGGCCGCAAGGTGCGGGTGGCCGTCCACCCCGAGCTGGGTGACGACATCATCGAACGTGGCTCCGAGGTGGTCCTGAACGAGTCGCTCAATGTGGTGCTCTCGCGCCGCGCCGACATGACCGGTGAGGTGGTGACCTTCAAGGAGCGGCTCGACGGCAACCGGGTCCTCATCGTGGGCCGGGCCGATGAGGAGCGGGTGGTGGAGCTGCTCGACGAGCTGCGGGACATCAAGCTCCGCAACGGCGACACCGTCCTGCTCGATCCCCGCTCGGGCCTGGTGCTCGAGAAGCTGCCGCGGCCGGAGGTGGAGGATCTCGCCCTCGAGGAGGTGCCCGACATCGGCTACGAGGACATCGGCGGTCTCGACGACCAGATCGAGATGATCGCCGACGCCGTCGAGCTGCCGTTCCTGCACCAGGAGCTCTTCGCCGAGCACCAGCTGCCGGCCCCCAAGGGGATCCTCCTGTACGGCCCCCCTGGGTGCGGCAAGACGCTCATCGCCAAGGCGGTGGCCAACAGCCTGGCCAAGAAGGTGGCGGCCGCCTCGGGCAGCGAGACGGCCAAGTCCTACTTCTTCAACATCAAGGGCCCCGAGCTCCTCAACAAGTACGTGGGGGAGACCGAACGCCAGATCCGGCTGGTGTTCCAGCGGGCCCGGGAGAAGTCGGAGGAGGGGTGGCCGGTCATCGTCTTCTTCGACGAGATGGACTCGATGTTCCGCACCCGCGGCACCGGCATCAGCTCCGACATGGAGAGCACGATCGTCCCCCAGCTCCTCGTGGAGATCGATGGCGTCGAGGCGCTCAAGAACGTCATCATCATCGGCGCCTCCAACCGGGAGGATCTGATCGACCCGGCCATCCTGCGCCCGGGCCGGCTCGACGTGAAGATCAAGATCGAGCGACCCACCGAGATGGCCGCCGCCCAGATCTTCGCCCGCTACCTCACCCCCGACCTGCCCCTCGACCAGGCCAGCGTGGCCGACCTCGGCGGGGGCGACCCGGCCAAGGCCGTGCAGTCCATGATCGAGACGACGACCGCCGAGATGTACCGCACCGACGAGGCCAACCAGTTCCTCGAGGTCACGTACCAGAACGGCGACAAGGAGATCATGTACTTCAAGGACTTCAGCTCCGGAGCCATGATCGAGAACATCGTGCGTCGGGCCAAGAAGCTCGCCATCAAACGCCTCCTCGGCGGTGGCACGAAGGGCATCCAGGCGGCCGACCTCATCGAGTCGATCCACCAGGAGTACAAGGAGCACGAAGACCTCCCCAACACCACGAACCCGGACGACTGGGCCAAGATCTCCGGCAAGAAGGGCGAACGCATCGTCTACGTGCGCACCATCGTCCAGCACGACGAGGACGAGAGCCCGCAGGGCGGTCGCTCCATCGAGCGGGTGGCCACCGGTCAGTACCTCTAGTGGCTTCGACGCCGATCTAGCTCGGTCCGCCTTCGGCGCGCTGCAAGTATCTGAGGGTGGACATCCCGGAGCCCGAGCGGGCGGAGCTCATCGACGTCGGGCGCACCACGCTGCGCACATGGGGTTGGGGCGACCCGGCCGCCCCGCTGGTGCTGTGCCTGCACGGCGCCTACGACCACGGCCGCATGTTCGACGGCCTGGCGCCCCGCATCGCCGCGCTCGGCCGTCACGTGGTGGCGATCGACTTCCGCGGCCACGGTGACAGCGGACCGCTCGACACCGGGTTCGCCTGGACGCTCTTTCACCTGGACCTGGCGTCGCTCATCGGTCGGCTGGGGCGCGGGCCGGTCGGGTTCGTCGCCCACTCGTTCGGCGGCGGCCAGGCCACGGGGGTGGCGGGGGCGTTCCCGGAGCTGGTGCGCTGGATCGTGAACATCGACGGGCTCGGACCCCCGGCGGACGCCCTGGTCCCACCGGACCGGATCCCCGAGGCGGTCCGCCAGGCCTTCGAGCGGACCGACCGGGCCCTGCTGTCACCGCGGCGGCCGTGGCACTCGATCGAGGAGATGGCCGCCTACCGGAACCGCAACAACCCGAGGCTGCCGGCGGCGTGGGCCCTCCACCTCGCCCGCCACGGCGCCCGGGAGGTGGAGGGCGGCTGGGTGTGGAAGGCCGATCCGATGTTCGGTGTCGGCATCCCGAGCGAGTTCAACGTGGCGATGCTCGAGGCCGAGATGCGCCACACCCGGTGCCCCGTCCTGGTGATCACCGGCGACCAGGAGGACACCTGGCGGGAGCTCACCGACGCCGAGGTCGAGGCGCGGGCCGCGTGGCTCGGCGCCCGCCACGAGGTGGTGCCCGGCACCGGCCACTACGTCCACATCGAGGATCCCGACGCCACCATGGCCCACATCGATGGGTTCCTCGCCGAGGTGGATCCGTGAGCGGGGTCGTGTTGCTCCACGACCTCGGCGCCGCGCGAGCCGGGGAGCCCTGGCGCGCCGCCGCGCCTGGGGGTTGGACGATCCCCGACCTGCCCGGCCACGGGACGAGCCCGGCACCCCGCCACGGTGCCTACGACCCGATGGGGCCCGTCACCCTCGCCCGGTGGGCACTGGGCGGCCAGGGCCTGGTGGTCGGCGTCGGCCAGAACGCCCACGCCGCCCTGGTCCTGGGGGCCGGCGGTGGCTGTGACGCGGTGGCTGTCGTCGACGGCCTCTGGGGCCCGTGGCAGGACCCCGAGGACGCCATCGACGACATGTACGCGGGGCTCCGGGCGATCCTCGCCGACGAGAGCGCCATCGCCCCGGCCCCGCCCTCGGGGCTCGACCCGCGAGCGGCCCACGGCTACGGCGTCTACGTGTCGCCGGCGTTCGCGCAGCGGTTCTGGGGCGCCGTCTCCTGCCCGGTGCTGGCCGTCGAGACGGCGACGTCGGCCACGCCGCCGCCGGAGCGGGCGGAGCGCCTCGCGTGGTTCGGCGGCACTGCCACGCTCGTCGAGCTGGAGTCGCCCGACCCCGAAGCCGTCATCCACGCCATCGCCACCTGGTGGCAGGCCGGCCTCCGTCTCTGACCCAGCGCGGATGGCCCCGTCCGGGCGGGCGGTAGGGTCGGATCGTGGCGATCCACAAGGTCCTCGGGATCGAGACCGAGTACGGGATCATCGTCCGGGGCGGTGATTCGAACCCGATTGCGGCATCGTCGGTCCTCATCAACGCCTACGTGCAGGACCTGGCCCGGGCCGGGACCGCCGCCGGTGCCACGCAGGTCGGCTGGGACTTCGAGGACGAAAGCCCCGGCAACGACGCCCGTGGCTTCAGCGCCGAAGGCCAGATGCCACCTGACATCGAGACCCACCTCGTGAACGCCGTGCTCACCAACGGGGCCCGGTACTACGTCGACCACGCCCACCCCGAGCTGTCCACGCCCGAGTGCGCCGATCCGCGCTCCATCGTCGTGTTCGACCGGGCCGCCGAGCTGATCCTCCAGCGGTCGATGGTGGCCGCCACCGCGCTCCTGCCGCCCAGCCAGGAGATCGTCGTCTACAAGAACAACTCGGATCGCAAGGGCAACAGCTACGGCACCCACGAGAACTACTTGATGGATCGAGCGGTGCCGTTCTCCAAGATCGTGGCCCACGTGATGCCGCACTTCATCACCCGCCAGATCTACACCGGGGCCGGCAAGGTCGGCACGGAGGCGGCCGGGCTCACCAGTGCGGACGTGCCCTACCAGCTCACCCAGCGGGCCGACTTCTTCGAAGAGGAGGTCGGGCTCGAGACGACGCTCAAGCGACCCATCGTCAACACGCGCGACGAGCCCCACGCCGACGCCCAGAAGTACCGCCGCCTGCACGTCATCGTGGGCGACGCCAACCTCTCCGAGGTGGCCACCTTCCTCAAGGTCGGCACCACCGCCTTGGTGCTCTCCATGATCGAGGACGACTGGCTCACCCGGAACCTGCTCCCGGCCCGGCCGGTGCAGGCGCTCCGCGAGGTGTCCTACGACATGACCCTCGCCCGCCCGATCGACATGGCCGACGGCTCCTCCATGACGGCGTTGGAGGCGCAGTGGGAGCTCTTCGACCGGGCCCGCAAGTTCGCCGAGGAGAAGGGGCTCGACTGCATCGGTGGCGACGACGTCGGCCAGGAGGTGCTCCGCCGCTGGGAGGCGGCGCTCACCGGTCTCGAATCCGACCCGACCTCGTTGGCCACCACCGTGGACTGGATCGCCAAGCATCGCCTCCTCGACGCCTACCGGGAACGCCACGGCCTCCGCTGGGACGACGCCCGCCTGGCCGCCATGGACCTCCAGTACCACGACCTCCGGCCGGGAAAGTCGCTCGCCGCGCGGGTCGGCTTGGAGCGCATCGCCACGGATGCCGAGATGATCGCCGGGATGACGCAGCCGCCCTCCGACACCCGTGCCTACTTCCGGGGTCGTTGCCTGCAGCGCTGGCCCGAGAGCATCGTGGCGGCCAACTGGGACTCGCTGGTGTTCGACGTCGGCGGCGACCCGCTGCGCCGCGTGCCCATGATGGAACCGCTCCGTGGAACCGAGGCCCACGTGGGTAGCCTCATCGATGGCTGCGAGACCGCCGCCGATCTCCTCCAGAAGCTCGGGCAATAGGACGAGGAATGAGCCATGGCCGAACGTGAGCAGAAGAAGAAGCAAGCGCCGACCAAGTCCGACGAGGTCGTCGAGGACGTCCCCGCCAAGTCCGAGGCCGGCGAGAAGATCAAGGACGAGCTCGACGATCTCCTCGACGAGATCGACGAGGTCCTAGAGTCGAACGCCGAAGATTTTGTAAAATCCTACGTACAGAAAGGCGGCCAATAGAGGCCGTTATCCCTGGTGAGGAGGCTGTCACACGCGTGCGCTGTCTGCGGCGCGCCTGACCCGCAACACGTCGATCACTGCCACCAGACGGGCAAAGTACGGGGCCTTCTCTGCTTCGGCTGCAACGGCGGTCTGGAACTATTCAAAGACAGTCCCGAGTCCCTGCGCGCGGCAGCGCTCTACGTTGAGTCGGCGCGAGCGCGCGACGACCTTCCAATCGCAGTCGGTCGGCGTCGCCGGACTGCGACAGCGTCCCAGCCGGAGCTGCTCTCATGAGGAAGGGTCGCACCCGCCGACGTCGGAGCCCATCCGGTTGTCGCTAGCCTCGGCGCTCGTATGACGTTGCCTTCGTTTTCTGGTTCTGATGATCCTGGACCCTCCTTCGCCGAGCTGCTACATCGCACCCGGCCGACGGCGGCGTTGCCGGATCGTCCGCACGGCCTCGCCATCACGCACGGCACGACCGTGCTCGGCGTCCGCTACGCCGACGGGGTGGTGATGGCGGGGGACCGGCGGGCCACCTCCGGGAACCTCATCGCCCACAAGACGATGGAGAAGGTGTTCCCGGCCGACCGGTTCAGCGGGGTGGCCATCGCCGGCGCCGCCGGGCCGGCCATCGAGATGGTGAAGCTGTTCCAGCTCCAGCTCGAGCACTACGAGAAGGTGGAGGGCGTCGTCCTCAGCCTGGAGGGCAAGGCCAACCAGCTCGGCCAGATGGTGCGCAGCAACCTGCCGGCCGCCATGCAGGGGCTGGCCGTGGTGCCGCTGTTCGCCGGGTTCGACCTGCGCCGCCAGCAGGGACGCCTGTTCGAGTACGACGTCACCGGCGGCCGCTATGAGGAGCAGGAGCACGTGGCGTCGGGTTCTGGGAGCCTGCACGCCGGCACCGTCGTGAAGCTCGGTTACCGGGACGGCCTCAGCCGGGAGGAGGCCATCCACCTCGTCGTGCACGCCCTGTACCGCGCCGCGGAGGAGGACTCCGCCACCGGGGGGCCTGACCTCATCCGGGGCATCTTCCCCGTGGTGGCGACCATCTCGACCGACGGGTACCAGCGGGTGGACGACGCCGAGCTCCGCACCAACGTCGAGGCCATCGTGGCGGGAGGTGGCCCGGCATGACCATGCCCTTCTACGTCGCTCCCGAGCAGGTGATGAAGGACCGGGCCGACTACGCCCGCAAGGGCATCGCCCGCGGCCGTAGTGCGGTGGCCGTCCTCTACGCCGATGGCATCGTCATCGCAGCCGAGAACAGCTCGGCCACCCTCCACAAGGTGAGCGAGATCTACGACCGCATCGCCTTCGCCGGCGTCGGCAAGTACAACGAGTTCGACCAGCTCCGAATCGCCGGGGTCCGCCACGCCGACCTCAAGGGCTACCAGTACAGCCGCGAGGACGTCGACGCCCGCAGCTTGGCCAACGCCTACGCCCAGATGCTCGGCCAGATCTTCACTCATGAGATGAAGCCGATGGAGGTGGAGATCCTGGTGGCCGAGGTCGGGCTCCTCGATTCGTCGCAGGACCAGGTGTTCCACATCCTCTACGACGGCAGCGTGGTGGACGAGGACACCTACAGCGTGATCGGCGGCGACGCCGAGGCCATCGGTGCCCGTCTCGAAGCCGCCTTCCAGCCGGGGATGGACCTGGCCGGCGCCCTGGGCGCGGCCGTCACCGCCCTGGCCGGCCCCGATCGCACCCTCGCGCCCGGCGACCTCGAGGTGGCGATGCTCTGCCGCACCAACGGTCGCCGCGCCTTCCGTCGCATCGAGGATGACGAGATCGCCGAGCTGCTCGGCGGCCCACCCGCGTAGCGACACCCCCGCTTCTGGCCCGGAAGCCGAGCGCCAGAGCAGTCGTTTCCCGGGCCAGAACGGCGGGGTGGGTGGGCGGAGCCGGAACCGGCTTCGTGGCGTAAGGGAGGGCGGCGTACGATCTGTCCCGTTGGTCCGGTCTGGGCACCGGACGCTGGGAGGTCGTCGTGGCGCTGCTCGAGTTGGCGGGCGTCTCGAAGGTGTACGAGCAAGGGGGCGACTGCGTCGTCGCGCTCCACGACGTGGACCTGGTAGTGGGGGAAGGCGAGTCCGTCGCGCTGATCGGCCCGAGCGGCTCGGGCAAGTCCACGCTGCTCCACCTCGCCGGAGGGCTCGACCGGCCCGATTCGGGCACCGTCCGACTCGGTGGTCGGGACATCGCCACCCTGTCCGCTGGTGACCGGGCTCGGATCCGGCGCCGCGAGCTTGGGTTCATCTTCCAGTTCTTCCACCTCGTGCCCGGGCTGTCGGTGGCGGAGAACGTCGAGCTGCCGCTGCTGCTCGACGGGCGCCGTGACAAGGACGGCCGGGTCCGCTCCCTGCTCGACCGGGTGGGCCTGGGTCACCGGGCCGGGCACCTGCCCGGCCAGCTCTCGGGCGGCGAGATGCAGCGCACGGCGATCGCCCGGGCGCTCGTCGCCAGGCCGACGCTCGTCCTGGCGGACGAGCCCACCGGCAACCTCGACTCCGCGTCGGGTGCCACGATCCTCGACCTCCTCGGCGAGGTGGTGGCCGACGCCAGCGCCGCGCTCGTCCTCGTCACCCATGACGAAGGGGCGGCGGCTCGTACGCAACGCACCCTGCGGGTGCACGACGGGCGGATCGCCGCCGCGCCGAGCGTGGTCGACGTCGATGCCAACGGCCCCGGCGACGGTGACCAGCCCCGCCGGCGGGTGCTGCGGGCCTCGAGCCCGGCCCGGTAGCCGTGCGCCGCTTCCGACTGCTCGTCCTCCGGCGCCTCGTGCAGGCGCCGGCCCGCACGCTGACGACGGCGCTGGCCGTCGCCGCCGGCGTGACGCTCGCGGTATCGATCTCCGTGCTCCTCAGCAGCATCGACCGCTCGTTGGACCAGTTCGGGAGCCGGCTGGCGGGCCCGGCCGAGCTCCGCATCACGGGGGCAACGCTCCGCGGCGGGCTGCCGGCCGCCGCCCTCGACGCGGCCGCCGCCGTGGACGGCGTCGAGGCGGTCGTGCCCCTGGTGCAGACCGTCGCCCCCGCGCAGGCCCGTGCGGGTGCCGAGGTCCAGCCGGCGCTCGTCCTCGGGCTCGACTGCCGGGCCGTCGTCCTCTTCGGGGACTTCGGCTGCGACCCGGCCGCCATCGCCGCCGCCACCGGACCGCTGGCCGTCGGCCCGTCGCTCCCGGCCGGCGCCGACGCCGTGCTGCGCACCGACACCGGCCGGCTCCCCCTCGCCGGCGCGCCCACCATCGCCGCCTTGGGCGACCTGGCCGACGGCAAGGTCGTGATGCTCCCGCTGGCGGTGGCGCAGGAGCGCTACACGCGGCCGGGCCAGGTCGATGTCGCATACATGGTCGTGCGCGACGGTGCCGACGTCGGCACCGTCCGGCGTGACGTGCAGGTGGCCGTCGGCGCGCACCTGCCGGTGCTCGCCGCGACGGACCCACCCGCCGGGGCGGCGGCCGTCCTGGGCGCGGCCCTGCCCATCTACTCGATGCTCGGCATCTTCGCCCTCGGCATCGGTGGTGTCCTCGTGTCGAGCACGGCGTCGATGGCCCTGGAGGCGCGCCGTCGCGAGCTGGCGATGCTGGGCGCCCTCGGCGGGCGGCCTCGCACGGTGCTCGGCGCCACCGTGGCGGAGCAGGTCGCCATCGGCGCGGTCGGGGGCCTGCTCGGCAGCCTCGGTGGGGTGGTGGTGGCCAGCCCGATCATCGCCAGCCTGTCGACCTTCACGGAGTCCTCTGCCGGCGTGGCGCTCCAGGTGCACCTGACCGCGAGCAGCGTCGTGACCGGACTGGTGCTCGGCATGCTCCTGGGGGGCGCGGCGGCGCTCCTGCCGGCGCGGCGAGCGGCCCGACTCGACATCGCGGCCGAGCTCTCAGGGCGTGAGTCGGCCGACACGGCCCGGGCGGTGCACCTCGGCCGGCGGGCCGTGGTCTGGAGCTCGCTCACTGTCCTCGGGCTGTACGGCTGCTGGGTGGCCAACACGGACGGCGGGCTCGAGCCCTGGCAGGCGTCGATCGTCCTCCCGGCCTTCCTGCTCGTCACGCTCGGCACCCTCTTCGCTGGAGCGGCGCTGGCACCGATGGTCGCCACGCGACTGGCGCGCTCGACGGCCGGCGTGGCGTCGGCGTCGGTGCGCATCGGCCTGGCTGCCGCCCGACGGGACCACCGCCGCACCGGGATGCTGGCGGTCGCCGTGTCGGCCGCAGTGTGCACGGCCTTCGTGACCGAGGGCTCGAGCGCATCCGCTCGAGCGTCGATCGAGGCGTCGTTCGAGCGCAGCGGCCCCGGCGTCGACCTGGCGACGGTGCCCGCAGGCGAGGGCTACGGCGCCCAGGTGCCGCGCACCGTCATCGACGCCGCGGCAGCGCTGCCAGGGGTCGGTGGCGTCCACCAGGGCCGATTCGTGCTCGCCGGGCGCGGGGAGGACTTCACGCTGGCGCGCGCCGTCACCGAGGACGACCTGATCGAGGACGTGATTGACGGTGAGGCCGACCCCGCCCGGCTCGACGCGGGTGAGGTGCTGATCGGCGCGGGACTGGCGCGACGCCAGGAGATCCGCAGCGGCGACACCGTCCGGCTGACTACACCGAGCGGGCCGGTGGAGCTCCCGGTGCAAGGGGTGTGGGAGGACGGCAACAACGTCGGAGTGAACATCACGATGTCGACGGACAAGCTCGAGGAGCTCTTCGGCCCGCAACCGGTCGACTTCGTGTCGCTCACGCCTGCCGAAGGGGTGAGCGAGGACGCCCTCGCCGAGCAGCTGCGGGCGGCCGGACTGGATCCCGAGCTCCGGGTCCGTCGCTCGGCCGAGATCGCCGACGACATCGCCGACCAGGTCGACAGCCAGTTCGCCTCGTTCCGGGTCATGCAGACGGCGCTGCTGGCGGTGCTGTTCATCGCCGTCCTCACCAGCCTGCTGCTCGCCGCGATCCAGCGCCGCCGCGAGCTCGGCCTCCTCGCCGCCGTCGGCGCCGACCCACCTGCGCTGGCCCGCACCCTGCTGGTGGAAGCCGGGCTCGTCGCCGTCATCGGCGTCGCCCTGTCACTGGTGGCCGGGCCGATCACGATGTACGGGCTCAACAAGGTTGTCCCCTTCATGGTCGGCTTCCGCAACCCGCTCACCCTCGAGTGGCCCACGTTGTTCGTGGCCGGGGCGACCGCGATCGTCGTCGCCCTGGTCGGTGCGGTCTGGCCCGCCGTCCGTGCCGCCCGGATCGAGGTGCTCGACGCCCTGCGCTACGAGTGACCGGGGCGGCGATAGGTTGCTCGACATGGAGCGCCGGATCTTCGGACTCGAGAACGAGTACGGGGTCACATGCACGCTCCGGGGCCAGCGCCGCCTCAGTCCCGACGAGGTGGCCCGCTACCTGTTCCGCAGGGTGGTGTCCTGGGGGCGCAGCAGCAACGTCTTCCTCGCCAACGGCGCTCGCCTCTACCTCGATGTCGGCTCTCACCCCGAGTACGCCACCCCGGAGTGCGACTCGGTCTTGGACCTCGTAACCCACGACAAGGCGGGAGAGCGGATCCTCGAGCAGCTGCTCGGATCCGCCGAGCAACGCCTTCGGGAGGAGGGCATCCGCGGCGTCATCTACCTGTTCAAGAACAACACCGACTCGGCCGGCAACAGCTACGGGTGCCACGAGAACTACCTCACATCGCGTCGCGACGACTTCGGGCACTACGCCGAGGTGCTCATCCCGTACTTCGTGTCGCGCCAGATCTACGCCGGCGCCGGCAAGGTGCTGCAGACGGCGCGCGGCGCCATGTTCTGCATCTCGCAGCGAGCGGAGCACATCTGGGAGGGCGTGAGCTCGGCCACCACCCGGAGCCGCCCCATCATCAACACGCGTGACGAGCCCCACGCCGACGCCGAGCGCTATCGCCGGCTCCACGTCATCGTGGGGGACTCGAACATGAGCGAGTACGCCACCTTCCTGAAGGTGGGGGCCACCTCGATCCTGCTGCGCATGCTCGAGGACCCGAACCAGGTGCTGCGGGACCTCACGCTGGAGAACCCGATCCGGGCCATCCGGGAGATCAGCCACGACACCACGTGCCGGCGCAAGGTGCGTCTCGCCAACGGTCGGGAGCTGTCTGCCCTCGACATCCAGGGCGAGTACCTGGCCAAGGCCATGAAGTACGCCGAGACCAAGGACCTCTCGCCGCAGGAGAAGCAGGCCCTCAACATGTGGGAGCACTGCGTCACGACCATCGAGCGAGATCCGATGGATCTCGACCGCGAGTGCGACTGGGTCATCAAGCACAAGCTCATCGAGGGCTACCGGGCCAAGCACGATCTGCCCCTGACCCACCCCAAGGTCGCCCTGATCGACCTGCAGTACCACGACATCAGCCGCCAACGGGGGCTCTTCTACAAGATGCAGGACGCTGGTCTGGTCGAGCGCACCTGCACGGATGCCGACATCGACGAGGCCGTCGAGACACCCCCGCAGACCACCCGGGCCCGGTTGCGCGGCGAGTTCATCCGAAAGGCCAAGGAGCGCAAGCGCGACTACACGGTCGACTGGGTGCACCTGAAGCTCAACGATCAGGCTCAACGCACGGTGCTCTGCAAGGACCCGTTCAAGTCGCGCGACGAGCGGGTCGAGAAGCTCATCGCGTCCCTGTAGTGCCCACCTTTCGCACCGGGACGGTGGAGGACATCCTGGAGGAGCGCCCGGGACTGCAGCGGGTGAGCACCGATCTCGGCCGGGCCTACGCCCTCACCCAGCTCACCGGCGCGGTGGCGGTCGGCGATCGGGTGGTGCTCAACACCACGGCGGTCGAGCTCGGGCTCGGCACCGGCGGCTGGCACGTCGTGCACTGGAACACCGCCCGAGAGGTGTTCGACGAACCGGGCCCCGGACACATCATGAAGCTGCGGTACACCAGCCTGCAGGTCGACGCCGGCTCGGCCGAGGAGCACGCCCCGGGCGGTGGCACCGACCTCGGCGGCATGCCAGTGGTGGTGGGCAGCCTCCACAGCCAGGTGCCGGGGGTGGCGGCGGCCATCCGGGCCATCATCCCGCGAGCGAGGATCACCTACGTCATGACCGATGGCGCCGCCCTGCCCATCGTCATCTCCGACTTGGTCGAGACCATGACCCGCGTCGGTCTCATCGACGCCACCATCACCGCCGGCCACGCCTTCGGCGGTGATCTCGAAGCGGTGTCGGTGGCCTCCGCCCTTGCACTGGCGCGCCATGTCACCCATGCCGACATCGCCATCGTGGCCATGGGCCCCGGTGTGGTGGGCACCTCGTCGCCCCTCGGCACCTCTGCGCTCGAGGTGGCTCCGGTGCTCGACGCCGCCGCCGCCCTCGGCGGACGACCCATCGCCGTGCTGCGGATGTCCGACGGTGACCCTCGCCCCCGGCACCAGGGAGTGAGCCACCACTCCCGCACCGCCCTCGACCTCACCCGGGCCTCGGTCATGGTGGCCGCCCCCCATGCCGACGCCTTCCGCCATGACCGCCACGACGTGCGCGTCGTGGACGGCCCCGATGTCCCCGCCCTGCTCGACGACCTCGGCCTGCGGGTCACGACCATGGGGCGGGGCCCCACCGAGGACCCGCTGTTCTTCCGGGCGGTCGCGTCGGCCGGGGCGCTGGCCGCCAGCCTCCTCTAGGTAGGGTGCGCGCGTGTCGGGTCAGAAGCTGGAGCGCCTCCTCAACCTGACCGCCCTGCTCCTCGACGCCCGGCGACCGATCACCGCGGAGAGGATCCAGCAGCAGCTCGACTACCCCGAGGACCGCACCGCGTTCCGGCGGGCCTTCGAGCGCGACAAGGACGAGCTGCGCACGATGGGCATCCCGCTCCGCGTGGAGAAGGTGCCTGGCGCCCTTCCCGAGGTGGACGGCTACCGGATCCCCCGCGAGGAGTACGCCCTGCGTGACCCCGGCCTCACCACCGAGGAGCTCGGCGCCCTCCACCTGGCGGCGTCGGCGGTGCAGGTCGAGGGACTGCCGTCCACCGAGGGGCTGCTGAAGCTCGGAGGGCTCGTCACCGAGGGCGCCCGCGACCTTGGTGTCCAGGTCGCTCCACTTCCGGCCGACCCGAACCTGGCCCGGCTGTTCGGCGCCGTCTCGAGCCGCACCCCGGTGCGCCTGCGCTACCACAGCCAGGACCGCACCATCGACCCGTACCGGCTCGAGTTCCAGCGCGGCCGCTGGTACCTCACCGGCTACGACCACCTGCGCGAGGAGGAGCGGAACTACCGCCTCGAGCGCATCGAAGGTGACATCGAGCTGACCGACGAGCCCACCTTCGAGCCCCCGGCCACCACCGTGCCGGGTCGGGCGCGCGGCGCCTGGGAGCTGGGCGGCGAGGAGCCGCTGCGGGCACGGGTCCGCATCGACGGTCCCCAGGTCGGTTGGGCGGTGCAGCACCTCGGTCCCGACCACGTGGTGGAGGAGTCGGCCGACGGTTCCGTGGTGGTCGAGCTGCCGGTCACCAATCGGGCCGCCTTCCGCTCCTTCGTCCTCTCGTTCCTCGACCACGCCGAGGTCCTGGAACCGTTGGAGCTTCGCGACGATCTGATCGCATGGCTCTCATGAGCGCCAGCGGCTCGGCCGTCCGCCTGCAGCGCCTCCTGGCCATGGTCCCGTGGATCGCGGGCCAGGACGGGCCGACCCTCGAAGAGGTGTGCGCCCGCTTCGGCCTCACCGCCAAGGAGCTGGCCGCTGACCTCGAGGTGATGTGGCTGGTGGGCTTGCCCCCCTACACCCCCGACGCTCTCATCGACGTGGTGCAGGAGGGCGACCGAGTGTGGATCCACTTCGCCGACGTGTTCGACGCGCCGCAGCGGCTCACCCCTGACCAGGCGGTGGCGCTGCTCACCGCCGGCGCCTCCGTGCTGGCCCTTCCCGGCGCCGACGATGGGGGAGCTCTGGCGCGCGGCGTGGCCAAGCTGTCGGCGGTGCTGGGCGTGGACGCCGACCAGGTGCTGGATGTCGACCTGGGCGCCGGCGCCACGGACGTGCTCGACGTGCTGCGCATGGCGGTGGCCGACCGCCGGCGGGTGCACCTCGACTACTACTCCTATGGTCGCGACGCCCGCACCGAACGAGACGTCGATCCCTACCTGGTGCACGCCGAGGACGGCAGCCTCTACGTGCTCGGACACTGCCACCAGGCCGGTGGCGAGCGGCGATTTCGAGTGGATCGCATCGCCGCCGCCGTCCTGCTCGACGAGACCTTCGATCCGCCCGCCTCGGTGTCCGGCGCGAGGGGTGTCTTTCAGCCCGACGACGACGACCCACGGGTGGTCCTCGACCTGAGCCCGGCGGCGAGCTGGGTCGCCGAGACCTATCCGGTCGAGTCGACCGAACCGCTCAGCGGCGGCGGCCTCCGGGTCCGCTTGGCCGTCTCGACGGAGGGTTGGTTCGAGCGACTGCTGGTCGGCCTCGGTCCGGAGGTCACCGTGGTCGACGCCCCCCGGGCCCTGCGCCACGCCGGGCGGCGCGCCAGTGCCCGAATCCTCGACCGCTACCGTTGATCGGGCCGTGACCGACACCGACACCCCCGCCGAGGACCGCCCTCGCGCCGCATCGGCTCCCGCCCACCGGATGCCGGCCGAACCGGCTGACCGGGTGAGGTCCGC
>Ga0183260_10001942_pt1 | contig 17232 bp, 16 predicted proteins | sample AntDrymUQ4972206_2_FD_129768 | JGI IMG/M metagenome (GOLD analysis project Ga0183260, IMG submission 129768) | Polar desert sand microbial communities from Dry Valleys, Antarctica - metaG UQ497 (22.06) (version 2) (version 2) | ecosystem: Environmental > Terrestrial > Soil > Desert | place...
CGGGTGATGATGTACACGTAGTCGAAGACCAGCAGCGAGTTTATGATCGTCAACAGCACCACGAAGACGAGCGTGGGTCTTATGCCGGGGATCGTGACGTTGACGAACTGCTGCCAGCGCCCGGCCCCGTCCACCTTGGCAGCGTCGTAGAGTTGAGTATCAACCGACTGCAACGCCGTGAGGAACAAGAGCACCACGAAGCCCCACCAGGCCCAGTTGTTCACGAAGGCTACAGAAGGCAACGCCAGCCTTTCGCTTCCGAAAAAGGAAACTCCGTCGAGGAACGGGATGCCGACCGATGCCAGGGCCGATCCGATGCCCCGGTCCGGATCCAGGATGTTCTGCCACAGCGCCGCGTTCACCACGCTCGCCACCACGTAGGGGATGAAGTAGACGATCCGGAAGAACAACTGGAAGCGGGTGATCTGGGACAGAAGGAAAGCGCCCAGTAGTCCCATCGAGATCGGGACGGTCAGGAAGATGGCGGTCCACAGGACGTTGTGCCACATGGCGAGGTAGAAGTCCCCGTCGGAGAGGATCTCACGGTAGTTCTCCAGGCCCACGAACTCCGCCGGCCCCAGCCCCGACCACTCGGTGAACGAGTAGTAGATGGTCGCCACCGAGGGACCCAGGATCACGAGCACGTTCACGATCACGAGCGGGATCATAAACACCCAGGCCACCAACCCGCGTCGTCTCCGCAGCCTCCCCGACGCCCGCTTCGTGGTCGCTGCCGCGTGACCCGCCTCCATCAGGCGCTGCCCGGCTTGATGATCTTGGGCACAAGCCCCTCCTTGCGATCCTCCTTGAAGACTTCATCAAGGCCGGAGCAGTACTCGGCGGGCGTGATGTCGCCGGTGAGGACCTTCTGCAACTCCTCCTGGATGTACACGGTGGACTTGGCCGGGAAGAAGGACCAGTTCGCGTACCCGAAGTTGCCCTCGCTCGTGGCCTGGCTCAAGGAGACGAGCTGCCGCTCCACGCGGGGGTCCATGCTTGAGGGGAAGTCCCCTTCCTGGAACGGGAGCGGGGCGTTGAACGCGGAGGGCACGGCGGCCATCCACTCGGTGACCCGCGACTTGTCGGCGACGAGGTAGTCTACGAACGCGGCGGCGCCATCGGGGTTCTCGGAGCGCTGGCTGACGGAGAGGGTTGACCCGAGTGCGAGCTCGTACAATTCCGGGGGCACCCCGTCGCGCAGCGGGGGCAGCGGGGTCCAGTCCCATTCGTTGTCGTTGCCGGCCGCCTGTCCGAAGAAATCCGCCGCGCTCGCCATGAACCACGAGCCCTCGACGTTCATCGCGGCCTTGCCTTCGCCGAAGTCGACGTGATAGGCGTCGTAGCCGTTGGAGAAGAACCGCTCAGTGCTTCCTCCAAACCAGCCGTTCTCGACGTAGCTCTTGAAGAGCTCTATGGCCTCCACGAAGATCGGGTCGGCGAACTTGGTCTCGCCGGTGAGCGCCTGGTAGAGCGCGTCCGGCCCCGAGTAGTGGTTCCAGAACACGGTCGGGTACCACTCTATAGCCGCCGGGTCGTCCCCTATACCGGCGGCGAACGGCGTGATTCCCTGCCCGCTCAGCTCCTCGGCCATCGCCTCCAGCTCGTCCCGGTTCTTGGGCGGCTGCATGCCTTTCTCTCCAAAGAGGGTCTTGTTGTAGTAGAGCAGCATGGTCTGGAGTTGGTATGGGATGGCGGAGAGGCTGCCGTCCACGCGGCCGAGATCCAGGGCCCATCCAAGCAGCTTGTCGTCCCAGCCGTACTGTCCGGCGTAGTCGTCCAGCTCCGCGAAGAGGTTGGCGTCTATGTACTCCTGGGCGTAGGCGGGACCCGGCGTCATCACGATGTCAGGCCCCTCGCCACCCTGTAGCGCCGTGCGGACGAGACGGTCCATCTCGTCCGGCGGCTGGAAGGTTACCTTGAGTTGCGTGCTCTTGTTGGACTTCTCGAAAGGCTTCTCTATGTTCTTGCCGAAGTAGTCCTGGGGCCCCGAGCCTTCGAGGTTGCTCCAGTAGGTGACCTGGCCGCTGCCGCCCTCGCTGCCACCACCGCACCCGGCGAGCAGGGTGCCCGCGAAGCTCGCCCCGAGCGCTGCCGTGCCGCCACGCTGGATGAACTGCCGGCGTGAGATCCTCTTTCTGCCCATCTCTCCTCCGTTTCTCATCCCGGCGCGGAAACCTCGCGCTCCCGCGAACGGACGATACCGATTTCCCGTTTGTTCTTTTCTACTCCCGCGCTCGTTCGCAAGCGGCGCCTGCGCCCGGCCGAAAACGTTCCCCACGAACTGTTCTCAGCCAACATGCTACACTTTTTCGTTGTACACATCATTGCCAGAGCGTACCGAATCTTTGTCAAAAACGGCCATCGGGTAGGGTGTATGGAGCGGCGAGAAGCTATAGTTCCCTACGTGCGGGACGCGAGTTTCCCGGTGCGAACCGCGTGGTATACGGCGCCGCGCCGGCTGCTGGACTACATGCTGATGTACGTGCAGGAGGGGGAAGTGGTGGCACGGGTGGAGGGCTGCGAGCACCGGTGCGTCGCGGGGGACTTTTGCCTCGTGCAGCCGGGTGAGTTGCACACCCTGGAGGGGCCGACGCATACGATCAGCCCGTACATCCATCTGGATGTCTTCTACAACCCCGCGCGGGAGCGGAGCTTCGTGGTGCGTTCCGGCCGGGTTGATATCTCAGGGCATGAGGCGCTGCTGCAGCCCCGGCTGCAGGAAGCCGCAGGCGTCCGGGTGCCGACGAAGTTCGCCCCGCTGCGCCGGGCGGAGTTCAGGGATACGATGCTCAAGACCATCGGTGTCTGGCAGCGGCGGGACTTCCTCGGCCAGCTCGAGTCCCAGTACCTGGCCACTGGGCTGGTTCTCTCGCTGTTCCAGGCGTACTCCAGCGGGAGCGTAGAGTCCTCCGACCGGCCGGAGTTTTTGAACTGGATCACCTCTTTTATGTCCCTGCGTCTCTCGGAGCCGCTCTCCGTCGAAGACATGGCCCGGCGGGCCGGACTCTCGGCGTCTCGCTTCTCGTCGGTGTTCCGTAACCGTTTCGGCCGTCCGCCGCATCAGTTTCTGTTGCACCTCAGGGTCCAGCGCGCCCAGGATCTCTTGCAGCACACGAGTTTGACCCTGCGTGAGATCTCCTCGCAGTGCGACTTCGCCGATGTTCACCACTTCTCCAAAGCGTTCAAGAAGATAACCGGCCGCACCGCCGGGTCTTACCGGCGCTCAATCGACCCTCACGTACAGGACGATCCACGCCCCCGCTCGTTTCGGTCAGGCTCTTCGCCAAACATATCGGCATCGCGGCAATTGGTGGAGAATGGTGATCAATCCGCTACGGGTTCGGCGACGGAGAAGAAGGCATGACGCAGACGGCGATTTTCGGTCCCTTCTTCGCGACGATGCTGCTCACGCTGATCGTCTGGGCTTACATGTACGCCCGCCGCATCGGGTTCATCACCAGAAACAGCATCAGCCCGAAAGACCTCGCCGTCCCGGGCGCGCTCGCCCGGCTCTCGCCTCCCGAAGTCTCCAATCCCTCGGACAACCTGAAAAACCTGTTCGAGATGCCGATGCTCTTCTATGCGCTTGTGCTATTTCTCTTCGTTACCAACCAGGTTGATGCCGTATACGTGAGCGTCGCGTGGATCTTCGTTGCGTTTCGCCTCTTTCACAGCGCGGTGCATTGCACGATCAACCTGGTGATGTTGCGCTTCTATCTCTACCTGATCTCCTCCATCGCGTTGTGGTTCATCGCGGTTCGGGCGACGCTCTCCTACATCGGGTTTTAGGTGCGCGCACAATCTTCGGACGTGCCGTGGAGGTTCACGATCGGCGGCCGAGCAGCCTCCTCCACAGTGTAAGCCGGCCTGGACCGTCCGACAGCCTTTGTGGCAGTCCGCCGAGCCTGGAGAGGCCGTGTTCCTTGCGGACGGCGTCACGCCCGCGCAGGACCATCGCGTCCGACTCCCAGCTGTCGCCGACCTCGGTTCGGATTTGCTCTTCGATGATAGCCAGTCCTGCCTCATCCACGCCTCCGAGCCGGGCGGCCTCGTACTTGATGCCCAGCAGAACGGAGTCCCGGTCGCCGATGGTCGTCTCCAACTCTCTAGGCGCCCGATTCTTTTCCGACGTGGCGTTCTTTCTTTAGCTCCAGCTTCGCCACCGAAACGCGATGGACCTCGTCGGGGCCGTCGGCGAGGCGGAGGGTGCGGGCGCTAGCCCAGAAATAGGCGAGCGGGAAGTCGTCGGAGACGCCGGCGCCGCCGTGGGCCTGGATGGCCCTATCGAGAACGCGCAGGGCTACGTTGGGGGCCACGACTTTTATCATGGCGATCTCGGCCCGCGCTTCCTTGCTGCCGACGGTGTCCATCATGTAAGCAGCTTTCAAGGTAAGGAGGCGGGCCTGTTCGATTTCGATGCGGGAATCGGCGATCCACTCCATGATCACACCCTGCTCCGCGAGCGGCTTGCCGAAAGCCTCACGCTCCTTGACTCGCTTGCACATCATCTCGATGGTCCGCTCCGCGACCCCGATGAGCCTCATACAGTGGTGGATGCGTCCGGGCCCGAGCCGCCCCTGCGCAATGGCGAAGCCTTTGCCTTCGTCCCAGATCATGTTCTCCGCGGGAACACGGGCGTTTTCGAAAGATATCTCCGCGTGACCGTGCGGCGCGTCGTCGTAGCCGAAGACGGGGAGGGTGCGTTCTATCGTGACGCCCGGTGTGTCGAGGGGAACCAGAATCATGGATTGCTGCTCGTACCGCGTTGCTTCCAGGTCGGTCTTGCCCATCACGATGGCGATCTCGCATCGGGGGTCTCCCGCCCCCGTTGACCACCACTTGCGCCCGTTCACGATGTACTCGTCGCCACCGGAGGTGCGCTCGATGCGCGCCCGGATGTTGGTCGCGTCAGAGGAGGCCACGTCCGGCTCGGTCATGGCGAAGCAGGACCGGATCCGCCCGTCCAGAAGCGGTCTCAGCCACCGCTCCTTCTGTTCCTCTGAGCCGTAGCGGACCAGGACCTCCATGTTGCCCGTGTCCGGGGCGTTGCAGTTGAAGACCTCGGGGCCGATCGGGCTGCGACCCATGACCTCGCATAGCGGCGCGTACTCCAGGTTGGAAAGGCCCGCGCCGTACTCCGGCTCCGGTAGGAAGAGGTTCCACAGCCCGGCGGCTCGTGCCTCCGCCTTCAACTCTTCCATGATTGAGGGAATCCGCCACCGGCTTTCGGCGGACGCTAGCTGTTTCTCGTAGGTCTTCTCGTTCGGGTACACGTGTTCGTCCATGAACGCTTCGAGCCGTGCCCGAAGCTCCAGGACTTTCTCCGAGTGATCGAAGTTCAACGCGGATCTCCTTCCCGGCGGATCGTCCGGGCGATTCTGGCACAGCGATCCGTCAACCGCAACGGAGCCAGAAAATCAGGAGAGGCTGGGCATGTCTACCAGTCCTCCGAGTTCTCATTTCATCACCCGTTCGGAGGGGGTAGCCGAGACGAAACAGTTCCGTGCGGATGTCTCGTCTGCTGCGCCGAGACGTGCCTCAGATTGGATCGGAGGCAGATGCTGGAGTTGGCGAGGGCGCTCCTATTCTCATGCAGGGATGCGACGGTGTTCGGCGGTTGGCGGGACCCCGCCGCGGCGACCGAAACCTACAGATGGCCTCTCAGCAGGTGATCAAAACCTCCCGATTGGGAGAGGTCCCTGACGACTGCGAAGTTGCCTACCGGGCGATTGTCCACGAAGATGTACGGTGGCATCACCTTGCGGCGGATGGTATCCGAGAGTTCGGTCAGCAGATTCGGATCGCTGGTCGTGTCGACGATCTCGAACTGGTAGCCCTGATGCCTGAGAAACCGTTTGGCTCGCCAGCAACGGAAAGACCGGTTACGGGAGTAGAGGACTATGTCTCTCTGATACATGCCGTCTCACCTTCCTCGATAGCGTACTGGGAAGCATGTTCGCACGGCGGGGTAAGGCGGCACATCCCACAATTGAGTGATTTTTGTTGTTATTTGTTGTTGCTTGTGGCCACTATCGCACTTACTTTCTTCTCACAAACTTTCCCGGCTTCTCTCGAAGCGAGGCTTGCGGAGATTCCTCTAGATCATCTTCGTGCCTGACCGACGCGGCGTCGTGGGTATCGGCTAACATGGGATGAGTAAACGTGGTGAAGTTGCACGAGCGGGTTCTGGTCGTCGAACCCGGTGAGGAGGTAGGGGATGGATCTCGGGCTGCAAGGGAAGACCGCGCTGGTACTGGCGGCGAGCAAGGGCATCGGGCGGGCGATAGCAACAGAGCTCGCCGCGGAGGGTGCGAACGTCGTGATCTCCAGTCGTGGCGAAGCCGCGCTCGCCGCGACCGCCTCCGAGATTCACGAAGCGACCGGCGCCGAAACCGCCTACTTCTCCGCCGACGTGACGAAGGACGAAGACATCCAACGCCTCGTGGCAAGGACTGTGGAACGGTTCGGCGGCCTGGACGCGCTGGTGACCAACACTGGCGGGCCGCCGCCCGGAACGTTCGAGGACTTCGGGGACGAAGCTTGGACGGGAGCGTTCGAGTTGACCCTGTTGAACATCGTCCGGGCGGTGCGGGCGGTCTTGCCGCACATGAGGAAACGGGGTGGCGGGCGCATCGTCAACGTCGCGTCCTCCTCCATCAAGCAGCCAATCGAGGGTCTGATCCTCTCGAACACCTTCAGAGCAGGTATCATCGGGCTCGCCAAGAGCCTCTCCGCCGAGCTGGCCCCGGACGGTATCCTGATAAATACCCTGGGACCGGGGCGCATCTCCACCGACCGCTCCGCCGGCATGGACGCCTCGCAGGCGGAGGTCCGGGGCGTCTCCGTAGAGGAGATCCGGAACGAGATGGCGGCCCGGATACCGCTCGGCCGCTACGGGACGCCGGAGGAGTTCGCAAGGGTGGCGGCCTTTCTGGCTTCGCCTGCCAACAGCTACCTCACAGGGCAGGCCATCCTGGTGGACGGAGGCATGGTCAGGGCGCTCTGAGGCGCGGTACTGCTGGCAAACTCTTCGGGCTTGCCTACCGCTGTAGCGGGGCTTTCTCTTCCCTGCGTCGGCAGACATCGGACGGTTCGCCGTGCTCCTGGATACTCTGGTTTTTGAAATAATTAGTACATTTGGGGGATACGCCGGGCCGTGGTGGGGAGCATCATTCCTGCCACAGGGAAAACCCGGGAAAGGAGGCGATTGTGGGGACGAGGGTTCAGGGCTGTGCAAGCGTGCCCCTAACCGGAACGGAAGAAAACATACGTGGATACTTCCATGAGTCGCTTTGGAGCTCCGAGCACGGATGGGGGCGAGATGTCACCCGCTGCCGCGCCGGGCTCCGCCGAGGGGCGGGTGAGCCGGGGATGGCTGTTCAGCAAGGCCGGGGCAGCGCCGGCCCCGAGGAAAAGGTCGAGAGCCTTACCACGGCACGCCTGGGTGCCCGTGGACGCGTCGCGGCGCGACCGCGGATGGGGCTACCTTGGAAGCGCGTCCCGCCAGAAGACATGTAGCCTGAAGAAGAGTGAGAGGGAGCAAGGTATGTACAGTCCAATAATAAGGAAATGGTAATTATCCCCTTGACACAAGTACTTGTCTGTAGTATATTTAGCTTATGAGCAAGAGCAACCGAAACAGCCCACAGAGAAGCACCGCATCGGAGTCCCGCTACACCTTCTACGAGTTTGACGGCGACTTCCCAGACGACGCCTCCTGTCTTGAGTGGTTGGTCGGCTACCTCTACCCCGAAGGTATCCATTGCCCGAAGTGCGAGCGCATCACCAAGCACCATCGGGTCAGGAGCCGCACCGCCTACGCTTGCCAGTTCTGCGGCCGTCACGAATACCCCCTGGTCGGTACGATCTTCGAGAATTCGGCCACGTCACTCAAGCTCTGGTTCCACGCCATCTTCCTCATGTCTCAGACGCGCTGCGGCATCTCCGCAAAGCAGCTAGAGCGCGAGCTTGGCGTGACGTACAAGACCGCGTGGCGCATGGCTAACAAGATTCGTTCTCTGCTACAAGACGACGATGACGAGCCCCTTAGCGGCACAGTAGAGATGGACGAAACCTACGTCGGTGGTCGTCGCCGTGGAACCAAGCGCGGTCGCCCCGGCAAGGATAGCCACAAGACCCCGGTGTTCGGCATGGTCGAGCGCAACGGTGAGCGTAAGGGGCGCGTGGTCGCTAAGGCCGTCCCGAACGCCAAGCGCGCCGCCATCATGCCGCACGTCAAGAAGAAGGTTCTACCGGAAGCGATGGTCTATACGGACGAGTACACGGTCTACGATTCGCTCAATCGGGACGGCTACCGCTACGACCGGGTACACCACGCCGAAGAAATCTACGTCGCTGGCGACGTTCACACGAACACCATAGAGGGCTTCTGGTCGCTGCTAAAGCGTGGGATCGGCGGCGTGTACCATTCGGTATCGGCCAAGCACCTGCAAGGCTACCTTGACGAGTACGCTTTCCGCTACAACCACCGGGACGATCCCGGCGGGATGTTCAACGCTTTTCTGAATCGGGTTGAGAAGGCCGATCCTGCTTCCTAGAAGCCTTCTTTAGATCGCGGAAGAAATCTTTACGGGTAAACGGCGGCTGAATGTCTCTGTTGCTCTGCGTAGTGGTTTCACTAGTCGTTGTTGTGTTGACCCTGATTGGTTCTTCACTGGCGCTCACGATAGCCTTACCTCCTAACGGCACTCATCCATTGGGCCTCGCTGATTCCCGCCTGTTTCAGTATCTTCTTAAGAAGGGAGACATGAACTTCGTCGTTCCCGTGCGGGTTGGGGAGCTTCACTTTCAGTTTCCCCTTCTTCATAAAGGGATGGTCAGAGCCCTCTATTGGGCCTTCCCAACCCAGGTTCCGAAACCGCTGTATCACGCGCCGCCTAGGTGTCACTGTGGGCAGCGGCACGACGTGCGCTACAGCACATTCAGGTCGATCTCATCGATGATGGGCAAGTCTTTGTCCTGATCTACAATTTTCAGGAGCGCCCAATCTCGAACGACCGACTTGAGTTCTGCCAGCGTTTCCTTTTCAGAGACACCCTGCGCCCAAACACCAGGTAGATTTGCGACTTCGGCGTACCAACTGCCGTCGCCAAGTTTCTCGGTCGTGGCTCGTTGAGTAGCAAGCAGCGCGTAACGCCCGACCAATTGCATCGGCAAAGGGCGTTCGTAACGAATTTCCTCTGGATAGGGCTCAAAATTTAGCGCACGGATTACCCGCTCCCCGCCGGGAACTAGCCGCTTCAATTCCTCAACGTCTATCTCTGTGACGGGAGATACCGAGACGACTTCTTCTACGTTTTGCGTTCGGCTCTCGACTTGCGTGGTCATGATCCTCCTTGCTCACGCCTCAGATCATCCGGTGCCGCGACGACCATCACATTGGTGGAGTTCAGTATGTAGACCGGATTTCCTTCTTGGTCGTATTGGTCGTCTAACCGAATAACCTCGGTTGCGACTAGCTTGACGCGAAGTAGAGAACCATCTTCCACGATGTACTCGTTCCAATGCTCTCCACCCGTCTGAAAGGGCATGACAGTACCTTCTATGAAGTTGCCGTCTCCGACAGCTACCTTCTTCTTTCGCCCCAAGCTGTAGCTCCCTTTCCTCTCCCCAAGAGTACCCCTACCGGCGACCCTCACCGTCCTCTATCTCCCGATCCTAGTGGTTTACTTGTCACTGTACATATTGCCCGTTTCTTGTAATTCTAGGCAATTCTAACTTGACAAACCTGCGGCGCAAGTGCTATAGACATGTAAGTTCACAAGATACTGTTTTAACCGAGCGTGCCTTTTTACTTGTCGCTAGGGGATAATTACCAAGGAAATTAGCCCTCGGCGTGGGGCCGTCAGCAGCGCTCATCTTCGTGCTTGCGCTGGCACTCACCACGGTGGGGTGCGGCTCGCAGCCCACCTCGAGTTCCTCCGCGCCTCGGGCGAAGCCGAACCTTCACGGCAAGATCCTGTTCCTCCGAGAAGACAATTATGGCGAGATAACTATCTTCACGGCCCAGGCGAACGGAACCCATGTACGCCGGATCAGCGATTTCGGGGGCGACCCCCGCTTCTCACCCGACGGCGCCCAGATCATGATGCCAGGCTCCGCCCCGGACGGGAGGATCACTGCGGGTATCGTCCGCGCGGACGGGTCACATCTTCAGAAGGTCCCGATCCACGACCCGACGCTGAACCTCGGTGCGGGCGCCTGGGCGCCAGGTGGAAAGCAGATGGCGCTCGAAGGCTGGGACGACTCGAAACCCGAACGCAACGGCGTCTACATCGCCGGAGTGCCCGACGGAACGGATCTCACCCGCCTGACGAGCCATTCGGATCACGACATACCGATGGACTTCTCCCCGGACGGTTCGCGGATCGTCTTTCTCAGGGCCGAGGCTGGCAGTAATCCGCCCACTGGGTCGCTCTACGTCGTGAACGTGGACGGAACCGGCCTGCATCGCATCACCCCACCCGAAATCGCTGTTGGTCCGGCCCGGTGGTCGCCCAACGGCGAGTGGATCGTATTCTCGGACTCCTCGATCGAGCCGCGAAGCCCTATCAGGATCGTGCGGCCAGATGGGACAGGGCTCCGAAAAGTCTTCGAGGACCTAAAGGGGGGAACCGCCACCGCGCCGACCTTCTCGCCCGACGGTCACAGGATCATGTTCGCGTTGATCAAGGCATCGGCGCTCAATGCCCCTGGGCTTCAACCGAACAAATTGTGCGTGATCAATGAAGATGGCAAGGGATTCGCGGTGGTCCTCGACACGCCCGACTACAAGAGCGGCCCCGACTGGGTCGGTATTGAGAGCTGAAGACCGGACATCTTCTGGGATGAGTCTGGCTCCGGTAACCGTTTCGCCAACAACGAGTGCAACGCGAGCGTGCCGGCCCGTCTGTGCGATTAGGAAGGTTCCTGTTCACCAGAAAGGCCCCGATCCGGCGGGGCTTTCGCTTTCGTAGCGCGGCGTTTCGGGCGCCCTTGTTTGCCTACCTTTGGTGGGAGGCAATCAGCGCACCAACCTCACTCCGAATTTGCCAGCAGCAACCAACGCTCTGAGTCGCGGAGGGACCATGCTATCATCGCCGGCATGACCTCCGAAGCGCCTGACGAAAGCCTGAATTATCGTCCCATAATCATGGCAGTGGCGGTGGCGACCGCGGGTATGCTGCCCCCTTTTCTGACCGGCGGGCTCGCGGTGCAGGTGCGCGCCGATCTGGACTTCGGCCCTGGCGCACTGGGTCTCGCGGTGGCGGCGTTCTTCGCCACCTCTTCGTTGGTTTCGGCTGTGATGGGGCGGCTGGTGGAGCGGATCGGGGCGCATCGGGGGATGCGTCTGGCCGCCGCCGGCAGCGCGATTTCGTTGCTGGGGATCGCCACGCTTGCCAGCTCGTTGGCGGGGCTCGTGGCGTGCCTCGTGCTCGGCGGCCTCGCCAACGCGATCTCTCACCCTTCCACTCACCTCTCGCTGGCCCGTGAGGTACCCGCTGACCGGCAGGGATTGTCGTTCGGGATCAAACAGTCCGCCATCCCCGCCGCTACCCTGCTCGCGGGCCTTGCCGTACCGGCCATCGCATTGACGTTGGGGTGGCGGTGGGCCTTCGGCGGGGGCGCCGTCCTGGCGCTGGCGGTCGCCTCCTTCGTGCCGGCGGAGACGGCCCAGACTGCGGGCGCCCTCCATCGAGCAAAGGAGGCGCGCGCCGGTGACGCCCGGCCGCTGTCGCTGGTGTTGCTGGCTTTCGGGATCGGGCTCGGCTCCATCGCGGCGACGCCCCTGGGGACGTTCCTCGTCGAGTCCTCGGTGGCTGCGGGGCTTCGGGTGGAGACGGCCGGTCTGTTGCTGGCCTTCGGAAGCGCATGCGGCATCACCGTCCGCGTGCTCTTCGGGCACCTCGCCGACGGGATGAGTGGAGGACGGCTGCGGCTGGTGGCGGCCATGCTCGGCGTCGGGACCGCCGGTTTCGTGCTGCTCGCGACGGGAGTGGGCCCGCTGCTCGTGGCCGGGACGGTGCTCGGGTTCGGGGCGGGATGGGGGTGGCCCGGCCTATTCAACTTCGCGGTTGTAAAGACCAGTCCTGGCGCGCCCGCGGCGGCGACCGGCATCACCCAGACCGGCGCCTCGGGAGGGGCCGCGCTCGGGCCGCTGCTCTTCGGGTTTGTGGTCGAGGGAACGTCTTTCACGACCGCCTGGCTTCTGTGTGCGGGTATCGCCCTCGTCGCGGCTTTGACCGTACTGGCCGGGCGGACGATGGTCCTGCGCGAGCGCGCCGTGCCGGGGTAGGCGGACGGCTTCTGGCGCCTCTCCGGATCCCTGGCAGGCGTATGAGAAAAATAGTACGGTGTGGCGCGTGAAAGCCTCCCCGGAGAACCGCAGGGTCTGGGCGTACTATGCGCTTTTGCTCGTTGCCGGCCTCACGCTCGCGGTGGGGTGGTGGGCGCGGGTCTCGAACCTCACCTTTCCCCGGAAGCGGATGTGGGATGAGATCTACTTCCCCGTCTTCGCCAACGATTATCTGAACGGCGTCCCGTTCTTCGACCTGCATCCCCCTCTGGGCAAGTTCATCCTGGCTGTGAGCATCGCCGTCTTCGGCAACGACCCGTTGGGGTGGCGGCTGATGCCGGCGGTGTTCGGGTGCGCGCTCGTCGTGCTGGCGGCGGTCTTAGCACGACGCTATTTCGAGGATGGGATCTCGGCTATCCTCTTCGCCACGCTCGTCGCGGGGGAGACTATCTTCATCCTCTACTCGCGCACCGGCCTCCTGGACGGCATCCTGGTGTTCTTCGTGGTGGCGACGTTCCTGGCGGCGCTACGGGTGGAGGAGAAGGACCAACTCGTGTGGCCCGCGGTGCTCCTGGGCCTGACCATCGCCATCAAGTGGGCCGTCTTCGGTATAGCTTTGCCCATAGGGTACATCCTGTGGCGCAGGGGCCTCCTGAAGCCTTTTCTCGCCAGCCTGTACGTCTCCGCGGCGGTCTATATTCTCGTCGTGTTTGCCGGGCAGGTCTGGAATCCCACCGGGGCCAGAGACGTTTTCACGGACAAGAACACGTTGGTGAAGGTGTGGAACTGGCACGAACAGGCCCTCCGCAACGCGACCCGGGCCGTCCCCAACAGCGAGGGTTCACAGTGGTGGACGTGGCCTTTGCTGGGGCGCCCGATCATCTTCTTCCACGACACCAACGCGTCAGGCAAAGTCCTCGTCTTCCTTGCCATCGGCAACCCGTTCGTGTGGTGGAGCAGCACGCTAGCGATTCTCGCTGGAGCCGGAGAACTGGTCCGGCGCGCGGTCTTCCGGCTGCCGCTGGCCGACCATCAACTCCTCCCGATAGTGATGGGCTACGCCATCCTGCTGCTGCCGTGGATACCGGGCACCCGCATCCCGTACCTGTACAACTACTTGCCGGCCTACGCCTTCGCCCTTCTCGCCCTGACCTACTGGCTCTCCCGGCTCTGGGGCTACCGGAGGTGGGGTCCGTGGGCGGTCGTCCTCTACGCGGTCCTGGCGTTCGCTTTCACCCTGTACTTTCTGCCCCTGGTGACGGGGCTGCCCCTGGACCACGAAGGACTGCGCCAGCGCATGTGGCTGGAGTCCTGGGATCACGGCGAGTTCGAGTGAGTTCGGACGAAAAAGGGACCGGGCCGAAGCCCGATCCCTCCCGTTCCGCAGTCTCTGGGTGCCGGTTCTAGTAGGACACACTCTCGCAGTCGGCGGCCACGTCGTCACCCTGATCGGCGTGGACCTGGTCTTGGCCGTCGCCGCACTCGATGATGTCCTGGGCGCTCGTGCCGTTGGCCGCGACAATGGTGTCGTTGCCGGGACCGCCGGAGATTGTGTCAACCGAGCGGTCGGTGCCAAATTCGCCGGCGTCGTCGAAGAGGTCGTCGTCGCCGGAGCCGCCGGAGATGTCGTCCGCTCCCAGGCCGCCGAGTATGTAGTCGCCACCGCCGCCACCGTAGAGGGTGTCAGAGCCGGTGTCGCCGTTGTCGTGGCCATTGATCGGGGCGGAGCCGCGGATCCTGTCGCTACCGTCGCCGCCGAGGATGGTGTCGTCCCCGAAGCCGCCGTTCAGCCAGGAGTCGCCACCGGCGCGGCCCTTGATGGTGTCGTCGCCGCCCCGGCCGTTGATCTGGTCCGTCTTCACCGTGCCGGAGAGAAGGTCGTCGCCGGAGGTGCCATTTGGAATGGCCGCGAAGGCCGTGCCCGTCGAGAGGACCGCCATCGTCGCCATCGTCGCTAGAATCTTAACCGTCCGCTTCATCTCCGCACTCCCTCTGCCTCCTGCTCCCGGCCTCTCCGGTCGCTGTAATTGGAACTGTAGGGAAACAGCGTTACGTTACGGCGACAGTACGGTAACGCTTCGGTCAGTTTTCGGTAACGTTTAGATAACTGTGGGTTAATCCGCCGGGCTTCCGAACGCGCTACCCGTCCCCTCGACCCGTCATGCGCCATCTTTTCCCCACATCGCCTGGACGCCTCGCTCTGCCGCCCGGAAGTACCAGCTGGTGGCCTGGTCCATGACCCTGCTGTCCAGAGGCCAGGCCGCAACGCCAACGGCGAGGGCCTGAACCGTATTGTTCGGGCCCGCCCTGTTCTAGCATCCCGCCATCTCTTTTCTCCGTGGAAGCCGTCTGGGGATGAGCGCGAGTAACGCACTCTTGATTGCGGGCGCCGCTAACTTCGGGCGCTCCGCCCGCAATTGCCGGGCCAGCCGTCTTTCGTCGGCCTCTCGCAACAATTCGTGATGGCGCTGCCGCCACTGGTCGATTTCGTGGTACATGAATCCTCCTTCGGATCTCTTCTTGCCTTCTGCAACGAGTGTGATCTGGGGCGCGGATCAGAGCATCGGGCGAAGGAACAGTCCCGCGTGAGACTTTTGGAGAACCAGGCCTCTAGGCCGAGAGTCCAAGGGGACGCGCCACGTCCAGGGCTTCGAGGCCCGCCACCGGTTCGGACGGCCGCAACGACGCGCTGACGTCATACGCGCCGTCCACTATCGCGTACCCGACTTCGAGGAATATGGAGCGGACCAGGCCAAGCATCCGCCGGTTCTCCCCGAGCACGGCGCCGGTAAAGGTCTCTACGCCCGCACGCCTGGCCCTCTCGGCGAGCGCGGAGAGGAGCAGCTTCCCCACTCCCCTCGCCTGCCAACCGTCCTCCACGACGATGGCGAACTCCGCAGTGTCGCCCCCGCCGTTCAACAGGACGTACATGCCGTGCCCGATGATCTCGCCGTCCGCGACGGCGACTATGGACTCTCCGTCCTGACGGTCAGGGTTTGCGAACGTGGCAACCGCCCACTTGGACGCCCGAGGGTACGCTGCATGGAACCGCATGTAAAGGCTCTCCCTCGACAACCGCGAGAGCATCCGGCGCAGGCTCTCCTCGTCTCCCGGCGACACGGGCCGAACGAAGACCGCGTTGGTTTCCGGGTTCCGGTGGTGAATGCGATCCGCCGGGTAAATCGAAGTGTGCATCTCGGTCTCCTCTCGAACTCCTGTTACCGGAATTAGACCCGATGCTATGGACGCCGGAATCGGACGGACGGCCACACTTTTCTAGATACCTTTGGCGGTAATGCGTCTGGGACTAAAGTCCAAGAGCGTCTGGCGCTGCCACGATAGGCGGCGGATTCTCCGGGCGAGAGTTCAAAGATCGGTTGGCCGCGAAGTATCACCTGCCAGGCGCGGCGCTCCTCTGGATTCCGGTTACCGAAGAACACTCTTCCTCGTTATTCTGGACGGGGCGCCTCCTCAGGCGGCGCCCCGTCTCAGTTCCGGGCGTCAGCTCTTGGCGTCGCAAGGACGGAACGCTTCTGGACGTGGAGGTCGGCGGCAGCGTCATCCTCCGCGACGGCAGGGAGACGCTCGTCGCCGTCGCCCACGACATAACCGAGCGCAAGCAGAGCGAGGAGGCTCTCGAAGAGAGCCGGCGCGCTCTCTCCACGCTGATGAGCAACCTTCCCGGCATGGCCTACCGTTGCCGCAACGACCCGGACTGGACGATGATGTTCGTCAGCGAAGGGTGCGCCGGCCTGACGGGCTACTCACCCGGCGACCTCATAGGCAACCGGCGCGTCTCTTACGGCGACCTCATCCACCTGGAGGATCAGGAGACGGTATGGGGGAGTGTGCAGGCCGCCTTGCGCGAGCGTCGTCCCTTCCAGTTCACCTACCGCATCACGACCGCCTCTGGAGCGATGAGGTGGGTGTGGGAGCAGGGCCAGGGCGTTTTCTCTTCCGAAGGGGAGTTGGTCGCGCTCGAAGGCTTCGTCACCGATACGACCGAGCGGGCGCGGACACAGCGGCTGCTCGAAGAGCGCGTCTCCACGCTCTCGGGCATAGCGGGGAACCTTACGCTGAACCTGCCGGTAGCGAGCACCCTGGACGTGCTGGCGGAGAGTGTGGTGGGCGCCAGCACGTGTGTTGCCTGCGCGGTAGCCCTCCTTGACGAAAAAACCAGCACGCTCAGCATGGAAGGTTTCTACGGCCTTCCCGCTGAGTACAAGGCCGGTATGGAGGCTTCCTGGCAAACCGGGGTCGACTCACCCACCATGCGGGCCGTCCAATCGCGGGAGCCCGTGCTGATCCGTGGTATCCGCGGGTACATCCTGGATGATGATCTCTACGCTTCGGTTCACGACCTCGTCCGCGAGGCTCCGTGGGACGTCATCTACATCGTGCCGCTCATCTCGAGGGGACGGGCTCTCGGTGCGATCAACCTGGGATACCTCCCCGATCATGAACCCGGCGAAGACGAGAAGATTTTCCTGAGGGCAGTGGCGGACCAGGCGGCGGTGGCGGTGGAGAACGCCCGGCTGTTCTCCGAGGCCGGCGGCAAGGCTGCCCTGGAAGAGCGCCAGAGGCTGGCCAGGGAGCTGCACGACTCCGTCTCCCAGGCCCTTCACGGCATCGCCCTCGGCACGGAGACCGCCCGCGAGCTGCTGAATATTCAGCCGGAGAAGGCCGGCGAACCGCTCGACTACGTCCTCACTCTGGCAGAAGCGGGCATGGCCGAGATGCGGGCGCTCATCTTCGAGCTCAGGTCCGAGTCGCTGGAGACCGAAGGGCTTATGGCCGCCCTGGAGAAGCAGGCCGCGGCGCTCTCGGCGCGGCACGGGATTCAAGTAGAGATCGTCCTCTGCGAAGAACCCGATACCTCGCTGGAGGTCAAGGAAACAGTCTATCGTCTGGCCCAGGAAGCCCTCCACAACACCGTC
>Ga0183260_10001945_pt1 | contig 17227 bp, 21 predicted proteins | sample AntDrymUQ4972206_2_FD_129768 | JGI IMG/M metagenome (GOLD analysis project Ga0183260, IMG submission 129768) | Polar desert sand microbial communities from Dry Valleys, Antarctica - metaG UQ497 (22.06) (version 2) (version 2) | ecosystem: Environmental > Terrestrial > Soil > Desert | place...
AGCTCAGCTGGGAGAGCGTTCGGCTGGCAGCCGAAAGGTCAGGGGTTCGATCCCCCTCAGCTCCATACCTCGCCCGTAGCCGCTTGCCAGACGCGCGCTCCGGGAATGCCGCAGCCATGGAAGCCGACCCGGGCGACGCCACGCCGTTCCTGCCGTCCCGCCGCTCCTTGATGGCGCTGCGCGACGCATTGGCATGCTGCCGTTGCACTGTCACACGTCCTGCAGCTGCGACTGTACCTCGTGGCCATCAATCTTGGACTCGCTGACGACGATCAGCTCATTTTTGAGACTCTCAACGACCGCGGCACGCCACTGCTTGCGGCGGACCTGATCAAGAACTGGGTCTTCCAGCGCGGCGAGGAACTAGGGGCCGACACCGAGGCCTGGGCTGACGCTCACTGGGTCGAGCTCGACGACGACTGGTGGCGCGAGGCGATCAGTCAGGGCCGCTACATGCGATCGCGGATCGACATCTTCCTTCAATACTGGCTGACGATGCGGATGAAGGACGAGATCGCGTCCGACACTGTCTTCCGTCGGTTCCGCGAGCATGCTGATTCCTGCATGACGACGGCCGAGGCCGCGCAATCGTTCCTGCTTGCGATGCGGCGTGACGCTGACACGTTTCGGTCCTTCGCCCAGCTTGATCCGGACACGCCCGCTGGCCGCTTCTACGCGCGGGTCGTCGACTCGTTCGAGCTCGCCGCGACGACACCGCTTCTTCTCTGGAAGCTTTCCGAGAACCACCGTGTGCCCGATCCGCAGATCGAACAAGGACTCAGCGCGCTCGAGAGCTGGGTCATCCGGCGCACCGTGCTGCGGATGACCATGAAGGACGTCAACAAGCTTATGGTCGCCGTGTTGGGCATGCTCGAGACGCGACCGGTGGGCGAGGCCGGCGAGGCAGTTCGGGAGTATCTGGCGGCGCAGACCGCGGATGCTCGGTTGTGGCCCACCGACGCGTACGTCATGGATAGCCTCCCCAGCATCCGGCTCTACGGGAATGTCCGCAAAGGACGCCTTCGCGTCGTCTTAGAGGGGATCGAGAGGCAACTGCGGACGGAGAAGCACGAGAACACAGCGCTTCCAGCAAGGCTCGAGATCGAGCACGTCATGCCGCGAACTTGGCAAACGCACTGGGACGCCGATCCTCCTCTCGACGCTGATGCTGCGGCCGCACGCTCGAAGCGCGTGGAGACCCTTGGGAATCTCACCCTTGTCACCCAGAAGCTGAACGGATCGCTCTCACACCGGCCTTGGACCAACCCAGAAGCGGCGAAAGTAGCACCCACGGGGAAAGAGGCTGGTCTTGGGAAGCGCTCACTCCTAGATCGTTACTCGCTACTCGTTCTGAACAAGTCGCTGGTCTCCGGCCATCCTGATGCCTGGACCGAGGACGACATTCGGCAGCGCGGAGTGGAACTGACAACGCGGCTGTGCGCGATCTGGCCACGCTAGAGCAGCGCGAGCTCTCGCGGTGTGGGCCTAGGAGGAATAGGTCGCGACAACTGCGTGAGCGCGACGAGCGTCGCGCTCACGAGGGAGAGGGTCGCCAATGGGTGCGGGGAAAGCGCCGGAGGATATGCGCGAGCTGTCGAAACGGCGACACTAGATTGGACTCATCAGGGAAGGCTGGCCAAGCGGCTGCTCCGGTACCGAGCCGGTGTCTCAGCAGCACGCGCGTCAGTGCCTCTAGGACGTAGTAGCCGTCCCGCAACAGCGCGGGATTCTCGACGCCGCCATGGATGATTTCGGCGCGGAGCCCAGCGAGTCGGCCAACGCTCGGTGCTATTTGCGTCGGATCGATTCCAACGGTCCCGAGAGCTTGCTCGACCCATTCCACGTCGCTGAGCTTCTTTTGAATCTTGGTCAGCTTCGTTCCGAAGGGGGGCTTCGCGAGCGCTTCGAGAGCGATCCATAGGAAAACGATGGCGTCCGGCGTCACTCCGCTTTGGGCGGCGCGCAGGTACCAGCGTGCTGCCGATACGATCGGTTCGTCTGCTGAGGGGTCGCTGGACGCGAGACCACGTAGTACCTCATGGTGCTCCTCGAGGACCCGCTGTTGGGGTGGAAAGGCGCGGATTTGTTGCACGTGATCTGCTGCGCCCTTTGGCTCTCCTGCTTCATCCAGGACGATGAGATCCTCGGCGATTACCTCTTGGGCGATGCGCTCATCGAGCACCGCCACGACGAAGCCCACGGCCGCGAGAGCCTCGTCTCGCCACGCGCGCATCGCAAGAACGAGCTCGCCGGGCACCTCCACCTCGATCGTGCAGATGGTCAGGGCATAGCCAGCGGCGACCTCGACGAAGTCTCGATCCATGTGCTTGACGTATGTCGTACGCCAACCCGGCTTCTGTAGGACGTGTGTGCGCTGAGTCCAGATCGGTCCAAACGCGGACTGAAGGACCACGCGCCCAACCGCCAGAGAGTCCGGCAAACCAGGAACCGGCATGCTCGTGAACACGAGCCGATACTGCGCCCGTGAACCAGACGGCACCTCTAGCCGCAGCGGCTCCACCGTCCGCCCCTTCGAGCCAGTCGTCGACGGAGCGATCTCGTAGTTACCGACCCGTCGCGGTGGCCGTTCCTTGAACGGATATCGGTCCTCGAACGGCACGATGATTCCGACAATGTAGTTGGACATAGCGGCCGTGTCGCTAGAAAGCGGTCGAGCGGTGCCCAGTGCTCTTTCCATGCAGATCGCTAGCAGTCGACAGCGATCCCAGGGTGCCAGCGAGCGTCTCGCTGACCCCGCCCAAGACGCTCGCTTCGGACGACACGCGAGCAGCTGAATCGACGCCGGTCCCGCGCTCCCTGTCCATCAGGAGCGAGTGCGCCACCTGCCCAACACGTCCGCCAAGCTCCGAGCCACGCGAGCGTCGGGCGCGGGGTCGGGGCGCCGCGGTCGGCTATCCAAATCGTGCTCGTGTCGACTCCACGAGCGCCCTACGCCGACTCCATCACCCGCACGGGCACCTCGCCCCAAAGCTGCTCCAGCCGGTAGAACCCGCGCGCCTCCGGCGTGAAGATGTGCACGACGACGTCGAGGTAGTCCATCAGGATCCAGCGGGCCTCGGCGAGTCCCTCGACGCGCCGCGGCAGCAGGCCGTGGTCGTCCTTGAGCGTCTGGTGGATCCCGTCGTGGATCGCCTTGACCTGGCGCGCCGTGTTGCCCGAGCAGACGAGGAAGAAGTCCGTGTAGCCGACGACGCCGCGAACGTCGAGCTCGACGAGGTCGGCGGCCTTCTTGTCGGCCGCGAGCGCGGCGATCGTCTGGGCGAGTTCCTCGGGATTCACGTGATGTACAGCCTTTCACGAGCGATGCGCTCGACGACGGGGTCTGGGACGAGATAGCGGATCGAGTGACCCGCGGCCACCCGGCGACGAATCTGAGACGACGAGACATCCATCCGCGGCATGTCGAAGAAGCGCAGCGATGCCCGGCCGGGGAACGCCTGCTCGAGGCACTCGGTGACATCGTGGCGACCCGCGCCCGAGCGCTCCGCGACGGCCAGCGTCGCGAGGTCGAGCACGGCCTCTGGCTCGTGCCACGACGGCAATCCGAGGGCGATGTCGCCCCCCACGATGAAGGTCAGGTCGTCCTCCGGCGCACGCTCATGTAGCTCACGCAGCGTAGCGACCGTGTACGACGGCCCGCCGCGCCTCACCTCGAGGTCACAAACCCCCAAGCGCTCGTCGCCGCTCACCGCCAGCCGGCACAGCTCCAGTCGCTCCTGCGCGCCCGGGTCCATCGCCGCCTCCTTGTGCGGCGGCGTGGCGACGGGCGTCAGCAGCACGCGATCGAGATCGAGCTGCTCGGCCGCCTGCGACGCGCACACGAGATGGGCGATATGCGGGGGATTGAAGGTCCCCCCGAGGATGCCGACGCGACTCAGGGCCGCACGTGCCCGTCGCCGAGAACCACGTACTTGAACGTGCACAGCTCGCGCACGCCGATCGGCCCGCGCGCATGAAGCTTCTGCGTCGAGTTGCCGATCTCGGCGCCCATGCCGAACTCGCCCCCGTCGGTGAAGCGCGTCGACGCGTTGACGTACACGCAGGCGGCGTCGATGCCGCGCTCGAAGGCGCGCGCGGACGTGACGTCGCGCGTCACGATCGCCTCCGAATGGCCCGAGCCGTGCTCGTTGACATGCTCGATCGCCTCGTGCAGCGAGTCCACGACGCGCACCGCGAGCACGAGCGCGAGGTACTCGGTGTCCCAGTCCTCGTCGGATACGTCGGCGAGCTCCGGCGCCAGGTCGCCCGTCAGCGTGCGGGCGCGGCCATCGACGCGCAACTCGACCCCCGCTGCCCGCAGCGCGCGCAACGCGCGCGGGAGGAACGCGGGCGCAGCGTCGGCGTGCACGAGCAGCGTCTCGGCCGCGTTGCAGACGCCCGGGCGCTGGACCTTGGCGTTGAGGATGATCGCCTCGGCGGCGTCGAGGTCGGCCGACGCGTCGACGTAGACATGGCAGTTGCCCGACGCGGCGTAGATCACGGGCACTGTGGCGACCGCCTTGAGCGCCGCCTTCAGCCCCTCTCCCCCGCGCGGAAAGATCAGGTCGACGACGCCGTCCTGCGTCGCCAGCTCGGCGAGCTCCTCGCGCCCGCCGCCGGCGACGAGCCCGATCGCGCCCTCCGGCACGCCCGCGGCGGTCGCGCTCTGGGCGGCGATCGACGCCAGCACGGCGTTGGAATGCGCCGCCGACGAGGAGCCGCGCAGCACGACGGCGTTGCCCGATTTCAGGCACAGCGAGGCCGCGTCGATCGTGACGTTCGGCCGCGCCTCGTAGACGACCGCCACGACGCCGAATGGCACGCGTAGCTTGCGCACGTCCAGGCCGTTTGCAAGCCGCTTGCCCTCGACGACCTCCCCGACCGGGTCGGGCAGCGCCGCGATCGCCCGTGTGCCCGCTGCGATACCGGCGATCCGGCCGGCGTCGAGCGCGAGCCGGTCCAGCAGCGCGTCATCGAGGCCGGCGGCGTGGCCCGCCTCCAGATCGCGAGCGTTGGCCTCGATGATCTCGTCGCTGCGCGCGAGCAGCGCGTCGGCGATCGCGAGCAGCGCCGCGTTCTTGGTGTCGGTCTCCAGCGCCGCGAGCGAGCGGGCCGCGTCGCGCGCTTGCAGGCAGATGTCGGAGACGCTGCGGGTGGCGGTGGCCATGCGGGAAGGGTACGTCACCGCGACCCGCACGCCAGCGAGCCTTCTTGGCTCGCGCAGCCGAGGAAAAGGTGTCGCGCTCGTCGATAGCTCACTCTGGACGACCGTGCTGGTGGCGTCTCGAGCGACGACACTCTCGCGGTGAGCGGGCTCCGAGGAAGAACCGCTCCCTTCCGTTCAGGGATCCTGAATCGGAAAGCGTTTGGTTGACATCGCGGGGAAGAGGGAACGTCGCCGGTTCGCTGGCTGTGGCAGGAGTTTGCAGCGCGCGCTAGGGTCACGTGTGAGGTACCAGCCGAGCAGCGGAGCTGCGCGGGTGGGGCCGATCATCCCGCTCCGGGATGCGCGCCGGGTCTTGATGGGCTGTGCGCGAGCGTCGGAGTCTTTCTTGCCCGGGAGGACTGTTGATGTACGAGCTTCGTCGTCCGAGCTGCAGGATGCGGCTGTGGCTGTATCAGGGGATGGACCGCGAGGTCCCGCTACCACACGACTGCCCGGCCTGTCATGTCAGCCGTCCGATCGACCGCAGCGACGTCGCCGCCGCTCGCTTGGCGGCGCGGATCGGTAGCGATCGCCGCGCAGCGCGCGGCGAGATCGCGGCGCCGCTGCGCGATCGTGGAGCGTCCTTGCGCCCGGGATCTCCGCGGTGAGCGGGCGCGAGGAGCCGCTGGCCGATCCGGCGGCGATCGCGGCGGCGATCTCGCAGCAGATCGCCGCGATTCACACCGAGTCCTATGACACGCCGGTCAAGCAGATCACGACCCATGTGGTCGATGATCTCGTCGTCTGTGTGCTTGATATCGAGCTGAGCGTGATCGAACAGCGGATGATCGAGTTCGAGCGTGGCGAACTGGTGCACGAGGTGCGCCACGCCGTCGAAGAGGCCGAGGCCGCGAGCTTCGAGGCCGTCGTCGAGCGCGCGACCGGTCGCCGTGTCGTCGCGTTCGCCAGCCACACCTGCCTGGACCCGCCGTTCGCCGCGGAGCTGTTTCGCCTCGGCCCGTCCACGGCGCACCCGGCCGAGCCCGAGTAGTCGCGCCTGGACCGGGCACGTGCGGGGGCCCGGGCGTGTGCGGCCGGCTGTTAGAGCGCTCGCGGCGGCGGCGCGAGGACCGCTTTGAGGTGCTCGGTGAGCTGGTAGCGACGGTGCCTTACGCTCAGCGTTGTCAACGCAGAGCTGAGCACCCGATCGTCCGCATCATGACTCGCGCGTCATATCATCGCGAAATGACAGTCTGTTATATTTTGGATGATGGGACAGCCCGTTGGCGTAGCTGAGGCCAAGCGCCGGTTCTCCGAGCTGCTCGACCGCGTGGCCGCCGGAGAGCGCATCGTGGTGGCGCGTCACGGGCGGCCGGCCGTCGTTCTCGCGCCGCCGTACGAGGAGCACGCTTCGGGAGCGCGGCCCGCGCCGGCGGGATTCGCATCGCTCGCGGGGGCGCTCGCCGACTGGGACGATTTCGAGGAAATGACGCGCGAGATGCACGACGCCCGCAGGAAGGCCCGTGACCGCGACGTGCCCCCGCTCGACTGAGTGTGTACTGCCTCGACACCGACATCCTCAGTGCCGTCCTGCGGCGTGACCCGCCGTTGCACCTGATTCGACGCCTGGCACGCACTCCGCCCGTCGACCAGTGCACAACGTCGATCACCCTCGGCGAGTTGCTCTACGGCGTCGTCAAGCGAGGCAGCCCAACGCTGACACTGCGCGTGCGAGAGCTCATCGCCTCGGCCGGGCCAATCCTTCCCTTCGATGAGGGCGCCGCCGAACGCTATGGAGCACTGCGCGCGAGCCTCGAGAGCGACGGTCGGCGCCTCGCCGAGCCCGATCTGCGCATCGCCGCCATCGCACTTTCGCGCAATGCGACGCTCGTGACGGGCAACGTCCGCCACTTCGCACGGGTACCAGGCCTGCGAGTCGAGAACTGGATCGCCGACGAGCGCTGATGCGCCTCGGAGCTTCACGTCTTACGCTGGCGCGATGCCCCCCGGCAACCAACGTACCGCGAAGCGAGTCCGTGACGGGCGCGTGCAGAAAAAGAACAACTGGAGCCCAGACCGCGGGGACTACTTCGCGCTGCGCCAGGACGAAGTGCGCCTGGACCGTCGCTCACCGCGGCGAGAATTCCACCACGTAACGACAGTCCCGCAGCTACGGACCTTCGCCGGCCTGCTTCCCGACTGGGATGAGGTCGCCGCCGGCCTTCAAGCCATCGTGCTCGACGAAGGACAGGACTGCATGGGCTGGTACAGCCCCGGCGTGGTGGCAGTGTGCGCCTGGGAGCAGGGACTGTGGTGGGAGCAAGGGGACCGCGGCTTCGAGGGCACCACGGCGACCTGCTGGACCGACTCGGGGTTGAGCGGGTGAAGGTCGGGGACCGGTTGCAGGTGCGCTGGACCGCGGAGCAGGCGCGGGCCTTTCAGTTGCTGCACATCCTGCCCCACGAACTCGGCCATCACCACGACCGCATCACGACACGAAGCAAGCGCAGGGCCTCCCGCGGCGAGAACTACGCCGAGAGCTATGCCTACCGCCCACTCGATGCTGTGTGGCCATCGTACGCGCGCCACTTCGGCATCTGAGATCGCCCACAGCCCCGCCGAAACCGGCGCGCCGGCCGCGGGCCGCCCCCGGAAGGCTCCCCGGCTTGCATGCGATCGCGAAGCGCCGGCACGGTCACACGAGCGCCTTCCGGGGGCGGACCCGCGGGCCGGCGCGTCCGACCGACAACGTCACGGGCACCGTGCCCCGACAGCAGCGCCAAGCCGAGCCGCGCAAGACACGACCACGCCGCCCCCTACGCCAGCACGAAGTAATCCCGGTGAATCGCCTCATCCGTCGCCCGCGGCAACACCTCGCGCACAGCCTTCGACTTCATCCCCTTGACCTCAAGCAGCTCCCCAGCGCCGTAGTTGCAGATCCCCTTGCCGATCACGATCGGCCCATGCGCGACCGAAACGGCGTCGCCCGCCTGAAACGAGCCGCGCACGTCGGTGATCCCGACCGGCAGCAGCGACGTCCCGCCGTCACGCAGCGCGCGCGCGGCTCCGTCGTCGACGACGATCGTCCCGTGTGCCGGCTTGGCGTACTTCAGCCACAGCTTGAACGACGAGTAGCGCGCCTCGCGGGCGGCGAACAGCGTCCCCTCGTCCTCGCCGTTCAGCGCGGCGCCGAGCGCGCCGGGACGCAGGCCGCTGCAGATCACGGTGCGAACACCGCCCGCGGTGGCCATCTCGGCGGCCACCACCTTGGAGCGCATCCCGCCCGAGCCCAGCGGCGACGTCGCGTGGCCGATGTTCAGGTCGGCGAGCGCCTCGAAGTCCGTGACCTCCCGGACGAGCCGCGCGCCGGGGTCCAGCCGCGGGCTGACGGTGAAGAGCCCGTCGACATCGGTCAGCAGGACGAGCAGGTCGGCGTTGATCAGCATCGCGACCTGCGCGGCCAGGAAGTCGTTGTCGCCGAACGAGATCTCGTCGGTCGTCGTCGTGTCGTTCTCGTTGATGACCGGCAGCACGCGCCACTCGAGCAGCCTGCGCAGCGTGCCGCGCGCGTTGAGGTAATGCGCGCGCGCGCTCATGTCGAAGAACGTCAGCAGGACCTGGGCGGTCGTGATCTTTCGCGCGCGCAGCAGGTCGTCGTAGACGTGGTAGAGCTTGCCCTGGCCGACGGCGCTGGCCGCCTGCAGCTCCTCGATCGCCCGTGGGCGCACCGGCAGGTCCATGACGCGCATCCCGCGCGCGATCGCGCCGCTCGTGACGAGCACGATGTCATCGCCGGCCCCGTGGCGTGCTGCCGCCTCGTCGCAGATGCGCTCGAGGACATCGGCGCGCAGCTCGCCGGAGTCCTCGGCGACGATGCTCGATCCGAGCTTGATGACGTAGCGGGCCATGGCCCGCTGACGATAGCCGCGGCCTAGCGAGCCGGCTCTATGGCTTGGCCGGAGCGGCGCGAAGAGCGACGAAAGGACCTCGCCGCGGAACGGCACCCAGACGCGTCCGACGATGAGCCGTGCGCGGTCCGCTCGAGAACCTCGAAGAGTTTCCCTCTGCCAGAATCCGCTCGGAATGAACGCGGCTCCTGCCGACGGGAAGGTGCCGGACGCGACGAGACCCTCGCCGTGAGAACGAGGCCGCTGAGGGCGCTGCGCAGCCGGCTGAGGCCCGGGCGGCGCCTGACCCAGCTCGCGGGCAGGGCGGGCTGGCATCTCGTCCGTCAGCGCGACTTCGACGTCCTGCCGAGGAACTACTACAGCCCCGTGCCGGATCTCAGCGCGATACCGGAGACGGTCTGGGCGCGCCGTAGCCCGCTGCGCGGCATCGACCTGGACGCCGACCGGTCATTCGTGTTCGCAGAGGCGCATTTGAGCCCCTACATCGCCGAATGGTGCCCGCCGCTCGACGGTCGCCTCGACGAACCCACGTTCTTCCTTCGAAACCATACTTTTCAGGACGTCGATGCAGAGCTTCTATACGCGATGGTGCGCCATGCCAAGCCGCACCGCATCGTCGAGCTGGGCTCGGGCTTCTCGACGCTGGTCATGGCGGAGGCAGTGGTGGCCAACGCACGCGATGGCGAGATCGGCACGCTCGTGTCCTACGACCCGCACCCACGGCCGAACGTCGCCGAGTTCACGATCCCCGGGCTCGGCGAGCAGCATGCGCTGCGCGCGCAGGATGTCCCGTCGGAGGTCTTCGCGGCCCTCGGCCCGGGCGACATCCTGTTCGTCGACACGACGCACACCGTCAAGCTCGACGGCGACGTCAACCGCATCGTGCTCGATGTCCTGCCCACGCTGCGCCCCGGTGTGCTCGTGCATTTTCACGACGTGTGGCTTCCCTGGGAGTACCACCGCCACTTGCTCATCACGCTGGGCTACTACTGGTCCGAGCAGTACCTGCTTCAAGCCTTCCTCGCCGAGAACCGCGGTTACGAGGTCGTGCTGCCGCTCCAGGCAATGATCCGTCACGACGCGAAACGCATGGCGCGGCTCGTGCCGCGCTATGAGCCGGAGCACCATCCAAGCGGCTTCTGGATCCGGCGCGTGGAAGTCGATGTCAGCGCCTAGCCCGGGTGCAGCTCGAACAGCACGCCCGCGATCTCGACGTCGTCGCCGGCTTGGAAGCCATTGGCCTCGAGTGCGCTGATGACCCCCATGCGGCGCAGCCGCCCCTCGACGTGCGCGAGCGCCTCGTCGTTGTCGAGGTCATGCCGCGCGAGCAGCCGCGCGACCCCGTCGCCCTGCACGCGGAACGCACCCTCGCCGGTGCGCTGCACGCTGAAGGCCTTGCCGGCGGCCGGGCGAAAGACGCGGTGCTCGGCGAGCGGCACGTCTGCCGGGGCCGCGGCGCTCGGCGCCGGTGTCTGCAGCGGAGCGCTTCGCAGCAGCTGCACCGCGAGCGCATCGAGCCCCTCCCCCGTGGCGCTCGAGGTCAGCAGCACCGGCACCTCATCGCCAAGCCGCTCGCGCCAGGCGCCGGCCGCCTGCGCGGCGTCCTCGGGCGCGAGAAGATCTGACTTGGACAGCGCCAGCAGGCGCGGCAGCGCAGCCAGCCGTGGGTCGTGGGCACGCAGCTCGGCCTCGATCGTGGCGTGATTGTCGACCGGCTCGGAGCCGTCGACCGCAGCGAGATCGAGCACGTGGACGAACAGCCGCGTGCGCTCGACGTGGGCGAGGAAGTCGTGGCCGAGACCGGCGCCGTCGCTGGCGCCCTCGATCAGGCCGGGAATGTCGGCGATCACGAGCTGGCGCTCGGCGCCCTCGAGCGTGCCGAGCACCGGCTCAAGCGTCGTGAACGGGTAGGCCGCCACCTTCGGAGCGGCGCGCGTGATCCGCGCGAGCAGCGACGACTTGCCCGCGTTGGGCAGGCCGACGAGGCCGACGTCGGCGAGCAGCTTGAGGCGCAGGTCGATCCAGCCGGCCTCGCCCGGCAGCCCGCGCTCGGCAAGCCGCGGCGCCTGGCGCGTGGACGTCGCAAAGCGCTTGTTGCCGCGCCCACCTGCCCCGCCGCGGGCGACGACCGCGCGCTGACCGGGTACCAGCAGGTCGTGCGTGCTGCCGTCCCACGAGCTCACCTGCGTTCCGGGCGGAACGGCGATCTCGAGCAGCGGCCCGTCGGCGCCGTGGCGCAGCGCGCCCTCGCCGTGCGCCGCCCGCTTGGCCTTGTAGTGCGCCCGGCGCTTGTAGGACTGCAAGTCGCGCAGCGAGTCGTCGCAGACGAGCACGACGTCGCCGCCATGGCCGCCGTCGCCGCCGTCGGGCCCGCCGTGCGGTACGTGCGCCTCGCGGCGGAAGCTGAGGCAGCCGTCTCCCCCGCCGCCGGCTTGAACGTAGATGCGAGCCTTGTCGTAGAGCATTGCCCTCCACCACGTTAGGAGAACGATGGCCGACCCCGTCTTTCTGATCACCGGCGCGTCAAGCGGCATCGGCGCCGCCACGGCGCGCCACGCGGCGGCCGGCGGCTACCGCCTCGTGCTCGCCGCCCGCTCGACCGACAAGCTCGAGTCGCTCGCCGAGGAGCTCGGCGGCTCCGAGCGCGCGATCGCCGTCACCTGCGACGTGACGGACTTCGGCCAGCAGGAGCACATGGTCCGGGCCGCGCTGCATGACTTCGGTCGCGTCGACGTCGTCTTCGCCAACGCCGGTTTCGGAGCCAAGCGCGGCTTCCTCGAAGAGACGCCCGAGCACTGGCGCGACATGGTGCTCACGAACGTGCTCGGCGCGGCCTACACGATCCGCGCGACGATCCCCGCGCTGAAGGAGAGCGCCGGCCACCTGCTGCTGACGAGCTCGGTCGCGGGCCGCCGCGCGCTCAGCGGCTCGCTCTACAGCGCCAGCAAGCACGCCGTCACCGCCATGGCCGAGTCCGCGCGCCAGGATCTCAACGACACCGGCATACGTGTGACGTCGATCGAGCCCGGAATGACCGACACGCCGTTCTTCGACGACCCCGTGTCAAACGCGCTCGAGCCCGACGACATCGCTCGCGCGGTGATGTTCGCGGTCAGCCAGCCGTCGCACGTCGACGTCAACGAGATCCTGATCCGGCCCGTCAGCCAGCCGACGTGAAGCGCTCGCGAGATCGCCGAGAATCTCGCGCACGCGGCGGCTGTAGAAGAAGTGCCCCTCGTCGGGATCGAGCGCCGTCTGCACGCGCGGCAGCGCGGCCGCCATGTGCATCGCCTCGTCGACGGGGACGAGCGGGTCCTGGACGCCGTGCCACAGCGCCACCGGGCTGTGGATGTCCTGCAATGCGAAGCCCCAGCCGCCGGCGCACAGCAGGTAGTCGTCGATCATCCCGCCGACGCCGCCGCGGGCGGCGGCCAAAAAGCGCGTCGTCGCCAGCTCACGCGCCTCGGACGCGGCGAGCAGGCGGCGGTCCGCCGGCGGCGCGCCGCGCCGCATCACCGCATCGACGAGCCGCGGGTGCGCGCGGGCCACGCCAAGCAGGGCGTCGCCGGCGGTCGTGCAGGCGCGGGGGCGGCGGCGCACCGCTCGCAGCCCGGCGCGCAGCGGTAGCGACAGGCCGGGGGCGGGGTTGGCGGAGGCGCACGACATCGAGCTGACGACCGCCGCCGCCGCGATGCGGTCGGGCAGCTCATGCGCGCAGGCCAGCGCGTAGGGGCCGCCGGCCGAGACGCCGATGACGGCGAAGCGCTTTCGGCCGAGGTGGTCGGCGAGATCGGCGGCGTCGGCGGCGAACCCGGCGAGCGTCCGTCCCGGCAGCGGATCGGATTCACCGAAGCCCGGCCGGCTGACCATGACGTAGCGCACGCCGAGCTCGTCGACGACGGCTTCGAGCTCGGGACAGATGCGTTGTGGCGAGCCGATCGCGCCGTGCAGGTAAAGCACGAGAAGCCCGTCGGCAGGTCCGCAGGCCAGGTAGGCGATCCGTCTGCCGTCGCGCAGCGGGGCCAGGCGCTGGTGAGGGACGTGCAACACGAAAATGCCTGCTCGCCAGGCACTTTAGGTGCCTTCCGGCGGTGCGCAAGAGGCGTTCACGAGATCGCCACGAGCACGCGCTCCAGCGCGGTCACGAACTGCTGCGGGCGCTCGATCATCGAGATGTGGCCGGCGTCAGTGACGACCTCGCATGCGGCGTCGGGGCACAGCGCCCGAATCGTGTCCAGGGTGCCGGGCCGCACGACGCGGTCGCCCGTCCCGATGATCGCGCCAACCGGCCGCCGCAGGTCGGCCAGTATCCCGCGCAGGTCGGCCGCCGCGACGGCCACGAGCGCCTGGCGCGTACGACGCGCCCCGCGTGAGGAGGAGACGAGCTGGCGTACCTCGGCCGGCGCCAGAGCGGCGCCGTCGATGACGCCACCGGTCATCAGCAGGCGCCGTCCCCACGGATGACCGGCGAGCGGCGCACCGTAGCGGCGCAGCGGGATGTACAGCTCGGCTGCCCGGCCGACGGCCGCCGCCAGGGGCCCCGGCACCGGCGCCAGCCCCGCCGGCGACACGAGCACGAGGCCGCGCACCGACTCGGGATACGCCGTCGCGAGCGTGAGCGCGACCGCGCCGCCCATCGAGTGCCCGACGAGGTCGTAGGGCTCCGGCACGCCGGCCTGCGCGAGGCCGTCGCGGATCCGCTGCGCGACCGCGTGCAGCTTGAACCCTGGTCCGGCAGGATCGGACGCGCCGAAGCCCGGCACGTCGATCGCGACGACGCTGCGAGAGCGCGCCAGCGTGGGCGCGACGCGACGCCAGATCGACCCCGTCGTGGCAAGCCCGTGCACGAGCACGATCGGCTCGCCGCGGCCGGTGACGTCGACAGCAAGGCGGCCCATGCGCCGCCATCATGCCGATCGCGGCGGTCTAGAGGGCTCGTTGGGCGGCCCAGCTTGCGTCGTGGTTGGGCAATCAACCCAACTGATGCGTGTGGGCCGGCAGGTTAGGGGTCGCAGCCGCTTGGTTGATGAACTGCATCCCTGAGAGGAGTGGGAGACGACGTCGTTGCGGTGGTACTCGCCCGCGTTGTCCGACGGATGAAAGTCACGTGCTCTTGTCGACGGCGAGGGCGAGCATCGACTTCCGCGTGGCGCCGGGAGCAGTCGTCGGGGCGAGCCGTGCCGAGACTTCTGCTTCTCACGCAAGTGGCGCGATATGACGGGTGCTCGCAATCAGGGAGAACCGCTACTGGCGCTCCGCGGTGCTCGCCGGCTTCATAACTCTCGCTCGTAGAAGTAGTTGATCGGGCCATCGGGTTTGCCCTCACGATTGCTGAAGCCGAGGCTCTCGTAGAGGGCGCGGGCGGCGATGTCGTCCTCGCCGGTGCCGAGGTCCATGTGAGCCGCACCCTCTCGGTGAGCGTGCTCGATCGCGGCCTCCAAGAGCGCCCGCCCGAGTCCCTGCCCGCGTCGGTCGGGGACCACGTAGAGCTCCTCCAGGTAGCAGTCGAGCGCTTCTGTCCAGATCGCCGGGCGGAATCGGAGCAGAGCCAGCCCGTGCGGCTTGCCTCCTCCGAGGAGGACCGTGATCTCGCCGGCGGCGAGGAGGTCGCGGACGCGCTCGGCAAGCGCGCCCGGGCCGGGCGTAGGGTCGTCGAACTCGCTGTTGAAGTCGTGCAGAAGCTGGCCGATGGTCTCGGCGTCTGCGATCTCGGCGCGACGTACGCAGCGGTCAGCGCGACCGCTCATTGACCCTTCGCCAAGTTACGCCCAATCGCACGTGGCACATGGTCTACCACTTCCCGGATTGAGGAGCGCAGTCCGTGTCGGGAACGCTCGCCTGCGTGCGTGATCGCTCCCGGCGCATAACGAAAGCGCCGGCGCACGCTACGTTCGCTTCTGCGTTGGACCACGAGGAGCAGCGCGATCGGCGCTCAAAAGCGCATCCTCGGGGTCGAGAGCCTGCCACGTTAAGCCCGACGGCCAGCGGGTCCTGTGCGATGACGTGCTCCGGGGCGCCGCCCCCGCCCTTCGGACCAGGTCTGCCTCCAGTCGCCGACGAGGCGGGAGGTCCGAAGCGCCCTTTAGCCGTCGAGCGCTTCTCCCCGGCGAGCCAGACCCGAGGCGGCCCACAGCTGCCCGGAGACGCCGCACGTCGCCATAACGACCACGAGCACCACCCCGCCGCGGGGCAGCTCGCGCCGCGCCGCGAGCGTCGCGGCGAGATCGACGGCATCGACGGCCGCGCCGGCCTTCTGCCAGCGCGGGGCGACCTGCGCGTTGCCGAGCGTGTGCAGCGCGATCGCGCCGATCACGAGGTCGCGCGCGCCCATCGCGCGGGCGAGCACCTTCGCCCCCGGGCGGCCGGCGTCCTCGCCGATCCACGGGCGCGTCGACAGCCGCGGCGCGAGCACGAGCCCCGCGCCGATGGCGATGCGCCCGGCGGCGATCAGGCGGGCGACGTCCCGCGGTGACATGGAGTCGAGGCTACGCGGTGTCGGAGCCGTGGGGCGCGATCGACACGACGCGCTTGCCGCGCACGCTCGAGAAGACGACCGTGCCCGGCGAACGAACGTAGAGCGTGTCGTCCTTGCCGATGCCGACGCCCTCGCCGGGGCGAAAACGGGTGCCGCGCTGGCGAACGATGATCTCGCCACCGGTGACCGTCTGGCCGGCAAACGTCTTGACGCCCAATCGCTGGGCGTTGGAGTCGCGGCCGTTGCGTGAGGAGCCAAGCCCCTTCTTGTGTGCCATTAGGTAGGTACCTCCGCGGGGCCTCCGGCCCCGCGCTCTGATGAAGACTGGCGACCTCCAGTCGCCAGAGAACCCGCGGGGCCTCCGGCCCCGCGTTCTGATGTGGACTGGCTGCGTCCCTTCGCCTGAGACGACTTCACTTCCGTTATCTCCAGCCGCGTCAGCTCCTGGCGATGGCCCGCTGTGCGCTTGTAGCCGCGCTTTGGCTTGAACTTGAACACGCGCAGCTTCTCGCCACGCTCGTGACCGACGATCTTGGCCTTGACGGAGACCTTCTTCAGGCCGTCGGTGTCGAAGATCACGTCGGTCGAGCGAAACAGCAGCGGCTCGAGCGCGACCGTCTTGCCGACGTCGTCGGACAGCCGCTCGACGAGCAGGGTCTGCCCCTGCTCGACGCGGTACTGCTTGCCGCCGGTCTTGACGATTGCGTAGGCCATTTGGGTGATCAGCTGTCCGAAGAGGATGAGGCGCCGCTGTCTGCCGTGGCGCGCGAACGGCGCCGTCCGCCTCTGCGGCCGCGGCGCCGAGGAGTCGATTCTACGTCATCGCCGGCGGGTGGGTTCGCCGGCGCCTCCGGCTCCTGCGGAGCGTCGAGCATCGTCGCGGTCGCCGACGTGCGTCCGGCGTCCTCAATCCGCACGAGTCGCCGGCTGCCGACGAACCTGCCGCCGCCGGACACCGAGATGATGTAGCCGTCGATCTTCGCGACCGCGTCGTCGACGGCGTACATGTGCGGCTCGATGATGTCGACCATCAGCTCGTCGCCCTTGCGGAACGGCACGGCGCGCTCCTGGACCTCCTCGCGCGAGCCCTGCATCAGGATGTCGAAGTGGTCGAGGGGCAGGCCCTCGGAGCCCTGGAAGTGAAAGCGCCGCCCGGTCTGCACCTCCAAGGCATGCAGCACGCGCTTGCCGCCCCCGGTGAAGACCGCGCTGACGCGGGGGTTCATCTGCACGAGGAACGCCTCGTGCTTCTTGGGCGCCTTCGCCGTGAGCGTGCGCAGGCGCCGTTCGAACTCGATCGCGATCGTCTCCTCGGACTTGATCACGCCGTCGCCGTCGCAGGTCGGGCACGGCCGCGAGATGATCTCGCGTACGCCCTCGGTCACGTTCTGGCGCGTCATCTCGACGAGGCCGAGCTTGGAGATCTCGGCCGTGAAGGTCTTCGTGCGGTCCTCGTCGAGCGTCTTTCGCAGCGTCTTGAGCACCGCCTCGCGGTTGCGCGAGCGGGCCATGTCGATGAAGTCGATGACGATGATGCCGCCGATGTCGCGCAGCCGCAGCTGGTTGACGACCTCCTCGGCGGCCTCGAGATTCGTCGTCGTGATCGTGTCCTCCAGGCGCGCGCCCTTGCCGCGGCCGATGAACGAGCCCGAGTTGACGTCGATGACCGTCAGCGCCTCGGCGTAGTCGATGATCAGA
>Ga0183260_10001947_pt1 | contig 17223 bp, 14 predicted proteins | sample AntDrymUQ4972206_2_FD_129768 | JGI IMG/M metagenome (GOLD analysis project Ga0183260, IMG submission 129768) | Polar desert sand microbial communities from Dry Valleys, Antarctica - metaG UQ497 (22.06) (version 2) (version 2) | ecosystem: Environmental > Terrestrial > Soil > Desert | place...
CGTGCTCCGCCGCAATCGCGGCCAGGGCCTGCGCGCGCTGATCCTGCGCGATCGACAAATCGCCGCGCAGCGCGTTGGCGCGTTCGCTTTGCAGGACGAGTTCGCGGCTGCGATCTCGGAACAGGGCATCGGTGCGCGCGACCCAGTCTGCACGACGCTCGAGTTCCGCCTGCGCCAGGAGCAGCTTTCCGTCGACGCGCTGCGCATGTCTTTCGTCGGCCGCACGCGCTGCCCGCGCCACATCCAGCGCAGTCGCGCGCAGGTCGTAGCTATAAAGCGGGTAGCCGCCGCGTGCTGCGTTCGGCAGCAGGGTCGCGTAGTCGTCGCGCATCTCCGACAGCGAGCGCACCGGTCGCACCGTCAACTGTTCGCGCACTTGTAGAAGTCGCTGTGGTTCGGCCAGCAGATCGCCGACACGCGACACGATCGCATCGGCGTCCGGTTCGACGAGGAATCCGTCCACGCCGTCCTCGATTCGATCGCGATACGCACCGAGTGCGGTCGCGAGCACGGGCACTCCGAGGGCGGTGAGTTCGCTGAGCAGATAGGAGTAACTTTCGGCGACGCTGACCGGGAGTAACGCGAGCTGCGGGCGGATGCGCGCCAGCAGCGCCGGCAGTTCGTCTCGTGCGTAGTCGAACACGACGTGCACGCCGCTGATGCCGAGATAGCGTTCGAAACTCGGTCCGCAACCCACCAGCCACACGTCGGCCAGGGCGGCCAAAGCGTCGATGCACTGCGAAAGCAGCGCGTCGCCCTTGCCGCCGTTGAGTCTTCCCGGAATGAGGAGCCGCGGTCGAGCTTCGGGTTCGTCACGGGTCTTCGCGTCCCCGCTACCCGGCGCACCGCGCGGTCGTGTATCGACGCGGGCGTCGATGGGCGCGTTGTCCGAGTCGTGTCGGGCGAACGGACGCAGACCATGCGGTATCAGGTGCCATTCGAGCGCGCCCAGGGTGGGCTCCATGCGGAGGAGATTGGCGCGCAAGCCGGGAGAAGGCGCCACCATGGCGGGACGGCGCGCCAGCAACGTGCGCAGCAGTTCCTCGCGCTGCGCGGTCCATTGCGCGGCGCTGCGGGTGGGCAGAGGTGCAAAATCCGCGCGGTCCGCGAGGAGGGCAGCCAGTTCGTCGCGATTGAATGCACGGGAATGATCGCCGAAATCCGCGTGGAGCTGTGGCCACCACGCCGCGTAGTCGTGATTCACCACTACGGTCGGTACATCGGTACGAAGCGCGTCCAGCGAATGGCCGAGCAGGGAGGAAATCCAGACCTGCGCGACTGCCAGATCGCCAACGACGCGCGTCAGTGCCTCGCGATAACCGGCGTGCGATTCGGCGATGGCAGCAATGCCCGGCTGGATTGGCGCGTCGCGCAGTGCCGCCACGGTTGCCGGTGACCCGACCTCGCGCAGCTCGAGTCGACGGCCGAGCGGTCCGCAGGTATTTCCGTGCGCGCTCAGCACGAAGTGGCGACGCTCCGGGTCGGCGTTCGCGAGATCCTCGATAAAGCGCGCCACGCCGCCGCCCCAGGCGTGCGACACGTGCAGGATCACCGGCTTGCCGTCGAGCCCGGGCCAGCACGGAGTGACGACCGGCGCAAAACCGACGCGCAGCGCCGCGATGGCCGGGGATGCGGGGGGCGCCGCCGGGCGCATTGGGCCACGCGTGGCGCTGCCGATGAGCAGATGATCGCAAAGCACCGCTGGATGCCGTTCCAGCCACTCGACGAGCGATGCGACACCAGTGCGGCCCTGCCAGCTCGCCAGGGCAGAAGCGGGCCACAAACTAAGCTGACTGGACAGCGCGGCAATGGGCGACAGCGCGCGCGCGCCACGCAGAAAACAGGCGCTGTCGAGGTGCGCCAGCGACGCGTCGGCAAACGGGCTTCGATAGTGCCATGGCTCGAAGCCACCGGTTGCCGAGCACAAGGGTGTAATCACCGGCGCTTCCGCGGCCGTCGCGTTCGCCACCGCCAGCAGGCGGCGCCAGGTGTGTGCGGGAAGCTCTGCTTGCGCACACAACAGCGCGGTCAATCCCGATGAAACGAATTGCGCCGCGTGGTCGAGGGCCGAGTCGCGGGCCGCAGCCGCGTCGGCCGAAGAGACCTCGATCGCTTCGACTGTCACGGATGGCGGCAGCCGCGCGCGCAACGCATCCAGCCAATCCCGCCCCGGTGCGGTGGCGCCGAAGACGATGACCCGGGTGAGTTTTACGGACGGCGCTGGGCTTGAGATGGACGTGCGCCGGGTGGCGCCGGCCTGGCGGGGAAGGGGCGGATTATCGGCAATACGCGGGCGGGTGTCATGCACGGGCTGCAACATCAACGTTAACAAGCCCGAACGGTCTCATTCCACGTAAGATCGCCGCGATTGCACTCACGGAATGAACGTCTGCGGCGAGTTCCGGTCTTGCGACCGTCCGGCTGCCGCATGGCGAAGACCCTCACTTGACCCATCTCGATCCCGAATACGACGACGAAGAGGAAGGCGAGGATTCGCCAGGTCTCTGGAGGCGCGCCCGCGCGCCCGCTCTCGCGGTTCTGGGCGTCTTGCTGGTGGTCGGCATCGCGTATCTCTGGCTGCTCGATCGCAAGGTGCATCAACGCTTCGAGACGCTTGCGTTCGCGCAGCCATCGCGCGTCTACGCGCGTCCACTGGTGCTTGCGCCGGGTGCGATGATCAATGCGGTGGCACTGGACCGCGAATTGGCGGCGGCTCGCTACGCGAAGGTCGACAGCGAACCCTTCGCCGCCGGCACCTACCGCAAGCAGGGCGACACCTATTCCATCGCAACGCGCGGGTTTGGCGGGCCCCAGGGCGCGGTGCAGCGGCAGCGACTTCGCGTCGTCGTCGGCGCCACGCAGATCCGCCGTGTGGAAGATCTGGATCGCAAGCAGGCAGTACGGGTCGCCGAGCTCGATCCCGCGCGGATTGCGACGCTCTATGGAGCAGAGCAGCAGGAGCGCCGGTTCGTGCGTGCCGAGGAAGTGCCGCCCTTGCTCATCGCCACAGTGCAGGCGGTCGAGGACCGGGATTTCAAGAGCCACAATGGCATCGATCTGCGCGCGATCGTGCGCGCCGCTCTCAGCAACGCGCGCGCCGGCGAAGTCGTGCAGGGCGGCAGCACGCTCACGCAGCAGCTGGTGCGCAATCTCTGGTTGACGCGCGAGCAGAGCTATTCGCGCAAGATCAACGAGGCGCTGATGGCGCTTGCCATCGAGGCGCGCTACGACAAGAAGCGCATCCTCGAGGCCTACCTCAACCAGATTTTCCTCGGACAACAGGGCGGCCAGGCCGTGCACGGTGTGGCCGCCGCGAGCGAGTTCTGGTTCGGGCGGGAACTCAATGCCATCGGCATTCCCGAAGTGGCACTGATGATCGGCATGATCCGTGGACCGTCCTTCTACGATCCGCGACGCTTTCCCGACCGTGCCCGCGCGCGTCGTGATCGCGTTCTCGGGGTGATGCATGAAGTCGGCCTCATCACCGAGATCGAGCGCCGCGTTGCGGTGGCCGCGCCGCTCGGAGTCGGCAGCGGTCGGGGCCTGACGCGCAATCGGTATCCCGCCTTCCTGGAGGTGGTGCGCCAGCAGTTGCAGCGTGATTTCCCCGATGCCGCGCTGCGCGGACAGGGGCTTTCGGTGTTCACCACCATGGCGCCTTCTGCGCAGGCGTTTGCCGACGAGGCGGTGGCGTCGACGCTCAAAGCCCTCGGCAAGAAGGCCCGCAAGCTCGAGGCCGCAGTCGTCGTCGTCGAGCCGCGCAGCGGGGCGTTGCTGGCCGTGGTGGGCGCGCGCCAGGGCGATTCGCAGGGCTACAACCGCGCGCTGTCGGCGCAGCGCCCGATTGGCTCGCTGGTGAAGCCTTTCGTGTATCTGCTGGCACTCGCGCAGCCGCAGAATTTTTCGCTGATGACACCCTTGCCGGATCGGGCGTTGACCGTGCCGATACGCGGCAGCAAGTCGTGGACGCCGAAAAACGTCGATGGCGTGTCGCACGGCGACGTGCCGTTGCTCGACGCGCTGGCGAGGTCGTACAACCTCGCGACGGTGCATCTCGGTCTCGAAATCGGTGTAGCGCGCGTGGAAAGGTTGCTCGAATCGTTGATTCCGGGCGCCGACATTTCCCCGCATCCTTCGTTGTTGCTCGGTGCCACGGATCTTTCGCCAATGCAGGTCGCGCAGGCCTACCAGTACCTCGCCGCGGACGGCGTGCCGCAACCGCTGCGCGCGCTCGAGGCCGTGCTCGATCCCGAGGGTCGGCCGTTGACGCGCTACCGGGCACCATCGGACGCGGGTGCGCTGGTACAGGCTTCGCGGCTGACCACTTACGCACTCCAGGAGACCGCGCGGCGCGGCACCGCGAGTGCGTTGACGGGGCTCGGCCTCGCAAAACTTGCCCCCGCGGGCAAGACGGGGACCAGCAACGACAATCGCGACAGCTGGTTCGCCGGCTACACCGGATCGCATCTCGCGGTGGTGTGGTTGGGGGCCGACGACAACACCGAGACCGGCCTGTACGGGTCGACCGGCGCGATGCGCGTTTGGGCCAAACTCTTCAACCAGTTGCCGAGCAAAGTCCTCGAGCTGGACCTGCGCGCCGATCCGCATCTGATCTGGGTCGACATGCGCTGGCAATCGCAGACCGATCCGGGTTGCCCGGGCGCGCGAACCATTCCGTTTGCGCAGGGCTTCGAGCCCGAACGCTTCGAGCCCTGCTACGCAGAGCCTCCCGAAGAAGAGGACCGCGTCTGGTTCGACTGGGGACAGCGATGAGGCGTGGGTTGCTGTTCGCGCTGGTCGTGTTGGCAGGCGGTTGCGCCCGGTGGACCGATGCGCCGGAACCGGCGCCCGCGCGACGCCCGCCGTCGCGCGACTGGGTCACCGAGATCCGCGCCGCCGCAGCCACAGCACCTTCCGAAGTCGAGGTAACGCCGCTGCTCGATCCGGCGGTTTCCGATTTGCGCGCAAAGGCACAGGCGGCGGAACGCGCCCGCGACTACGCGGAAGCTGCTGCGCAGCTGCAACAGGCCAGCGAGGTTCGCGCGGACGATCCGGATCTCCTGCAGTGGCGTGCGGAAATCGAGTTGCAGCGTCGGCAATGGCGCGAGGCCGCCACGTTGTCGCAGCGCTCGCTGGAGCTGGGTCCACGCATCGGCACGTTGTGCGTGCGCAACTGGTTGACGCTCGAGGCCGCTCGCACGGAGCTCGGCGATGCGGCAGGGGCGCAGTCCGCGCGCGCGCAAGTGAAGTCCTGCGCGGTGCCCGAATTGATCCGCATGTGAGCGCGCAGGTCACGGAGCGCGACGCAGCCGCGGCGCTCGGTGCCGATGGTCCGTTCGCCGACACCGACGCCAGTTTCGCCGTACGGCCCGAGCAGCAGGCCATGGCGGCCGCGGTCGAAAGCATCATCGACGCGCGTGGCGAGCTCGTCGTCGAGGCAGGAACGGGAACCGGCAAGACTTTCGCGTATCTCGTGCCGGTGTTGCTCAGCGGGGCTCGCACGATCATCTCGACCGGCACCAAGACGCTGCAGGAGCAGCTGTTCCATCGGGACCTGCCGCGCGTGCGCGAGGCGCTTGGCGTCAGTGTCTCGGCCGCTTTGCTCAAGGGCCGCGCGAATTACCTGTGCCTGCATCGGCTCGATCGCAGCGCCGGCGACGCGTCCAACGCAGGCGCGCAGCAACAAGCCGATCTGGTGGCGATCCGTTCGTGGGCCAAGCGCACGCGCGGCGGCGACATCGCCGAGCTCGGCGCCGTTCCGGAAAGTGCGCAGGTTTGGTCGAGCGTCACGTCGACCAACGAGAACTGCCTGGGCACCGAGTGCGCCTTTTTCGGCGACTGCCACGTGGTCAATGCACGTCGCGCCGCGCTCACCGCGGACATCGTCGTGGTCAACCATCACCTGTTGTTCGCCGATCTCGCGCTCAAACAGGAGGGCTTCGGCGAGCTGCTGCCGGGCGCCGACGTGTTCGTGATCGACGAGGCGCATCAACTGCCCGAACTTGCCGGGCAGTTTTTCTCGCTGTCCCTGTCGGCGCGGCAATTGCGCGACCTCGGCGTCGATACACAACGCGAAGCCGCGGGCGTGACGGGATTGCTGCCGTTGCTGGCTGCACTGCTCGGCGACATCGAAGCGGCAGTAAGGCGCCTGCGGTTCGCGCTCGATCCGCTGCCGCGTCGCGGCGCCTGGACGCTCGCCTCGGGTAACGACGCCGTCAACCACGCGCTCGACGACGTCGAGCAGGCACTCGACACGATCGGTGTCGGACTCGCGTCCCATCTCGAGGCGGCGGATGGCCTCTCAGCCTGTCACGCGCGCTCGCAGGAGTATCTGCATCGCATTCGCGTGCTGCGCGCAGCGCCGCGCACCGGGTGGGTGCACTGGTTCGAACTTGGCGACCGGGGATTCAATCTTTCGGTGACGCCCCTGGATGTGGCCGAGCCGCTGACGGCGTTCCGGGCGCAAACGCGCGCCGCGTGGGTGTTCACTTCGGCAACCCTTGCCGTTGGGAGCGACTTCCAGTTGTTCCAGGCTCAGACCGGTCTCGGCGCCGCGGACACCTTGCGCTTGCCAAGTCCGTTCGATTTCACGCGCAATGCGCTGCTGTACCTGCCGCGGGGCTTGCCCATGCCGCAGTCGCGCGACTACACCGAACAAGTCATCGCGAAACTGCGGCCCGCGCTTGCCGCCTCGCGCGGGCGCGCATTTCTCCTCTTCACTTCGCATCGCGCGCTGCAGATCGCGGCACGCCTGCTCGCCGATCTGCCGTTTCCCCTTCTGGTACAGGGCAGTGCGCCGCGCGCTCTGTTGCTCGACCGGTTCCGCGAAGCCGGGAACGCCGTGTTGCTCGGCGCCGCAAGTTTCTGGGAAGGCGTGGACGTGCGGGGCGACGCGCTTTCACTGGTAGCAATCGACAAGCTGCCCTTCGCGGCGCCCGACGATCCTATTCTCGAGGCACGCCTCGCCGCGATCCGCGAAGACGGCGGCAATCCCTTCTTCGACCAGCAGTTGCCGAGCGCGGCGCTTGCCCTGCGCCAGGGCGTGGGGCGGCTCATCCGCGCCGTCGATGATCGCGGCGTGCTGATGCTCTGCGATCCGCGCCTCACCGAAGCGCGCTACGGTCGCGTATTCCTCGACGCGCTGCCTCCGATGCCACGCACCCATGCACTCAGCGATGTCGAGGCATTCTTCGCGCAGGACCACGCGAGCGTGGCTTCGTTGCCTCCGCGCGACTGACCCTCTGCATGCGAACCGTCATCGGCAGGAAGTGGGTCGAAGTACTGCGCGCCCTGCTGCCGAAACGCAAGTCCGATCAACAGGCACCGGCTTTCGCTGCACACGCCCGCGGTTCGGCATGGCTGATGTATCTGTTTCTGTTGGTGGCACAGGCAGGATTCCTCGCATATCTCGCTGGCACGGCCAACTTCACCGGCGATGGCGGCTACTACACGAGCATGGCCGGGAAGCTGTGGACGGAGGGACTGCTGCACGACGATCCGTACATCGGCTATCGGTCGTATTTCGTGCCGCTGTGGATCGCACTCGTCGCCCACCTGCCTGGTGCGAAGTGGTTCGTTGCCGACCCGGCATTTCACTTCGGGACCAATCAAAGCGCGCTGTTCTTCCTGGTGACGGTCGCCTTGACGCTGGCGGCGCACCGCAAGGGAATGCTCCGGCTGTCGCTGCCGTACTTCGTGGCGACGATGTTCAATCCGTTCCTGCTCGCGTACCTCGCCATGCCGTTGCAGGAGAGCGCGCTCGTGTTTTTCGTCGCGCCCATGCTGCTGCTTGTCTGCACACCCGGGTTCGTGTCCGCGTCCGCCCGCATCGCCCTGGTGGTGTTGATCGCATTTCTCGCGTACATCATCCGCAGCTCGCTGGTGTGGGTAGCGGTTCCGGTTATCGCTTACCTGATTTGCGCGGGTCTCGCGTCCCGCCCGCGATGGACGCGGCACTGGAAACCGGCAATTCTCGCCTGCGTCGCCGGCGTACTGCTTCTCGCACCGCACTGGTATGTGGTCGCGAACGGGCGCGAGCGGATTGGGACCGGAGCAGCGGCTCATCACAACCTGCTTCAGGTGCAAGTCGCATGGGGCATCCGCGCCTTCAAGCACGGCACCTTGCTCGATGAGCAGGAAAGCCGGGGCGTATGGTTCCATTCTCCCTTCAGGTACGCCGAGCCTCCGCACGATATCGGCTTCTACGCCCGACATCCCCTGCGGGGAGGCGCGCTTGTCGCGGGACACGTCTACAGCGGACTGCACTACGACGTCTTGCTGCCTTACTTCCGCCGTGCCGACATCCGTCTTGTCAGCGGCTGGCTGGTACTTTCGTCGTTGACCGTCTTCTACGGCGTCTTTGGGCTGGTCGAGGGTCTGCGCCGTCGCTGGCCCACGCGAGCCGAAACAAGCGTGCTGCTCACGGGTCTCGTGCTTCTGTCGTGCGGATATACCGCGTTCGTCGCGACCGAGGCGCGTTTCGGGATTCTGGGCTTCTCCGCGCTGTCGATCGCCGCGTGCGCAGCATTCGCCCATGAAGCATCGCGCGCCCGGGCGAAGGCGTTGCTGCCCCTCGCAGCCGTTTACGTGGTGCTGGCCGTGCTCGTGAACGCATGGCTCCTTGCCTCAGCCGGACTCATCGCGACGTAGCTACGTTCGGCGTAGCGCCAGCCACGCGCGCATAATCCGCCCCCCGCAACGTGGGGATTCATTCGGATGGCCAGGATCATCGGACTCGGGGGTGTGTTCTTTCGCAGCGCGGATCCCGCCGCGTTGGCCGCCTGGTATGGCGAACATCTCGGTCTCGAGGTCGATCCGGGTTTCGGTGGCGCGATGTTCAACGAAGACACGGCGCGCGCGGGTTACACGCTCTGGTCGCCGTTCGCCCAGGACACCGCATATTTCGGACGCGACACGCAGGCCTTCATGATCAATTTCCGCGTCGATGAACTCGATCCGCTGATCGCGCACCTGCGGGACATCGGCACGGCCGTCGACGAGAAGGTCGACGATTTGGAATTCGGGCGCTTCGGCTGGTTCACCGACCCCGACGGCAACCGCGTGGAACTCTGGCAGGCGCCCAGCGCCTGACCTCACCAGCGCCTGAAGAAGTGCAGCAAGGGTCCTGGCGGAACATGGCTCCCCTCTACAGGAACAGGTTCGCGCTCTTGTCTGGTGATTCGGCCCGTTTGGGACAGTCTTGCTGGATGGCGCTAGCCTTGGGATTGTTTTCAAGAGTCGGGCTCCGCGTGAAGCTGCTGGCCTTCGAAACTTCGACCGAAGCCTGTTCGGTCGCCCTGCTCGTCGACGGAAACGTCCTGTCGCGGGGCGCCATCGTGCCGCGACGACACGCGGAACTGGTGTTGCCGTGGGCGGACGAGTTGCTGGCTGAGGCCGGCATCGTGAAATCGCAGCTCGACGCGGTGGCGTGCACGCGCGGACCGGGCGCCTTCACCGGGATACGGCTCGGCATCGCGGTCACGCAAGGCATCGCGCTGGCACTGGACCGCCCAGTCATCACGGCATCGTCGTTGCGCGTCTTGATCGAACCCTTCCTCGACGCGGCGCGCATCGCGAATGCAGGACTGCTCGCATTGCTCGATGCGCGCATGGGCGAGTTGTACGCGGCGGCGTGGTCGGCGGCGCGACAGCCCGATCCTGGCTTCGATCTCGACGCCTCGGGCGCAGACGCGCTCGCCGAGTCACTCTGCGACCCGGCCGCCTTGTGCGATGCGATGTGGTCCCAGGGCTCCGCGACAGGCTGGATCGTGTGCGGCAGCGGCGTCCCCATGGTGTGCGAAACGTTCAAGTCGAATGAGCAACGAACCGTTGTCACGCACGGCGACGCGTTGCCTCACGCCGAACATCTGGTGCGGATGGCCGCCAGCGCATTGGCACGCGGTGAGGCGATCGACGCCGCCGACATCCGGCCCGTGTACCTGCGCAACGAAGTGGCGCTCACCACCGCCCAGCGAGCCACCCAGTCGAGGCCGCCCCTGGTGTAGGTCAGGTCGGCTTAGCCGACCTGACGCCAGTCGCGGCAATTTTGCGTCAGGTCGCTAGCGCGACCTGACCTACAAACGCTCTGCGACTGCGCGCTTGCCCGCTGCGAAGGCGCGACTCATCACAGCAGCAGCGCAGTGCCGAGTCCGAGAAAGGCGAGGAATCCGACCACGTCGGTGATGGTGGTGAGCACGACGCCGCCTGCCAGCGCGGGGTCGATGCGCATGCGCTTGAGCAGGAGCGGTACGAGTACTCCGGCCAGCGCCGCGACGAACAGGTTGATGGCGATGGCCGCGCCGATCACCAGCGCGATCTGGCGATCACCGAACCACGCCCACGCCACCAGCGCGACGACCACCGCCCACAATGCGCCGTTGACGGCGCCGACCAGCAGTTCCTTGCCGAGCAGGGCGCGCAGGTTGCCAAACCCGACCTGGCCGAGTGCCAGACCGCGCACCATCAGCGTGAGGGTTTGCGTGCCGGCGACGCCGCCCATGCTCGCGACGATCGGCATCAGCACGGCGAGCGCGACGATTTGTTCGAGCGTGGCCTCGAAACGACCGATGACCCAGGCTGCGAGAAACGCGGTGACCAGGTTGATTCCGAGCCAGGTGGCGCGGCGCCGTGCAGCACGCGCCACGGGTGCGAACACGTCCTCGTCTTCGTCGAGACCGGCGGCGCCCATGGCCTGGTGCTCGGCCTGCTCGCGGATGAGGTCGATCACGTCGTCCACCGTGATTCGCCCGAGCAACACGTTGCCCGAGTCCACGACCGGCGCCGACAGCCAGTCGAGATCGGCGAATTGCGTCGCTACCGCAGCTGCCGGCTGATCCGCGTGGATCGCCGGCTGGGTGGCATCGAGCAATGTATTGACCAGCGTGTCCGGATCCGCGGTCACCATCGTTGTCAGCGCGATGCGCCCGAGGTACTGGCGGCGTCGACTGACCACGTAGAGATGATCGGTGTGCTCCGGCATCTCGCCGCGCTGACGCAGGTAACGCAAGACGACATCGATGGTTACGTCGCCGCGAACGGTGACGACGTCGGGGTTCATGAGACGACCGGCGCTGTCCTCGTCGTAGGACAACACCTGCTCCAGGCGCTCGCGATCCGTGCGGTCCATCGACTTCAGCACCTCTTCGATGAGGTGCGGTGGCAGGTCGTCGACGAGATCGGCGAGGTCGTCGATGTCCAGCGACTCGGCGGCGTTGCGCAGCTCTTCCGTGTCCATGTCCTGGATCAGGCTGTCGCGCACCTCGTCGCCGACGTGCACCAGCACCTCGCCGTCGTCTTCCGGATCGACCAACCCCCACACCACGAGTCGCTTCGCGAGCGGCAGCGACTCGAGCAGATTGCCGATTTCGGCGGCCTCGAGCGAGTTGACGAGGCGTCGCACAGGACCGAGTCGCCCTGCATCGAGCGCCTGGCTCAGGACCTTGAGCTGCTGCGCGGCCCGGTCGTAGCTTCGCTGATCAGCCACGGCTCACCTCTGCGTTGGTCGATGTGTGGCGACTGGCGCCCCGCGTGCCGCGAGATAGCCGTCGATGAACGTGGAACAATGTCGCGAGCGTAGCGCGTGATGGCAAGGCCGGATGATGCTGATCGATCGATTCGAAAGTATGGAGTCCTACTTTGCTTCGCCCTACGTGGCCGGGGTGTCCGAGCGCCTGCGCATCGAGTACAAGATCCTCGAGCGCGGCGACGCCGGTCTGCACGCGTACTGCTGGGCCTGTGCGCGCAGTGAGCAGCTGGAGATCAATCCAGTGCGCACAAGCTACGGCCTGCAATGGCGTGAAGCCCTGCGCTGCCCGCGGTGCATGCTGACCGCGCGCAAGCGCTTCGGCTTGCACCTGCTGGCGGAGTCGATGCAACCAGGCGCTCCGCCGCCCTACCTGACCGAACAGGTGAGTTACAGCTTTGTAGCCGCGCGCCGGCACTGGCCGAAGCTCGTCGCGAGCGAGTTCCTGCCGACGAAAGCGCAACGAATCCTGCAAACACAGAAGATCAAGTTCCTCACGCGGAACATCTTCATCAAGGCCCGCCACGAAGACCTGACTGCGCTGACTTTGCGCGACGCGAGTATCGGCGGCATGCTCTCGATGGACGTGCTCGAACACATCGCCGACACAAAGGCAGTGTTGCGCGAGGCTCGTCGCGTGCTCGTCCCGGGCGCGCCGTTCGTCATCACCGCGCCTTTTCTGAACGGCTCGCAAGTGACGTCCGTGCGCGCGGTGCATGAGGCCGATGGTTCCATTCGCCATCTGCTCGAGCCCGAGTACCACCGGGACCCCCTCGACCCCGCCGGAGTCCTTTGTTACTACCACTTCGGCTGGGACCTGCTCGATGAATTGCGCACTGCGGGGTTTGCGCGCGCCGAAATCGTGTTCCCGTGGGATCCGCACTTCGGCTACCTGAGCGAGCAGACCGCGTTCCTGGCCTTTGCATGAATGAGCGGGCCGGATGAAATGTGACGGCGCCAGAGCTTCGGACTGTGGTTCCGCGCTCAGGCGAACTTCGTGAGCAACGCTTCGATTGCGGCGCGATCGCCGCAGGCGAGCAGCGTCGGCAGGCGCTGGCGCAGGCGCACGGGCGACATCGAGCGCAGCGCGGCGCGTATCTCCAGCAGCGCCGACACGCGCATGCTGAGGTCGGTCAGGCCCAGGGCCAGCAGCAGCGGCAGATAGCGCGGATCGCTCGCCAGCTCGCCGCACAGCGTGACCGGCTTGTGCGCGCGCTCGGCGGCCTCCACCACGCGTGCAACCAGTCTCAACACTGCAGGGTGCAAGGGATCGTATGCAGCGCTGACGGCGTCGTTATCACGGTCGGCAGCCAGCAGGTACTGAACGAGATCGTTGCTGCCGATGGCGAGAAAATCGAGTTCGGCGAGGAGCTCGTCGGCGATGAGCGCCGCAGCCGGCACCTCGATCATGCCGCCGAGCAGCACATCCTCCCCGGTATCCTGGCCTTCACTTGCGAGTCGCGCACGGCATGAATCGAGCAGGCCTCGCGCGGCGCGGGCCTCCTCGATGCTGCCGAGCATCGGCAACAGGATGCGAACCGGACCATATTGCGCCGCGCGCAGCATCGCGCGCAGTTGCGTGACGAACATCGCCCGTCGCGCCAGCGACAACCGGAGCCCGCGCAGTCCCAGCGCGGGATTGGGTTCCGGCGCGAGGTCGAGCGCCGGAGATGCCTTGTCGGCGCCCAGGTCGAGCGTGCGCAAGGTCACGGGCTTGCCGCCCATCGCGACGATGGCGTCGCGATACACCCGGAACTGCGTGTTTTCGTCGGGCAGCCCGCCGTCGCGCAGAAACAGGAACTCGGTCCTGAACAGACCTACGCCCGCGGCGCCCAATCGGCGCGCATCGGCGATCTCGTCCAGTTGCTCCGCGTTGACCTGCAGCAGCACGGTGCTGCCGTCGGCCGTGAGCGTTTCGGCGCCGCGCAGCCGACCGCGTTCGCGCCGTGTGCGTTGGGCCTCGCGCTGGTACACGCGCAGCCGCTTGAGGTCGAGGGCATCGGGATGCACGACCACGCGGCCATGGTCAGCATCGAGCAGCAACAAGTCCCCGTCGTGCAGCTGCGCAAACGCGTCGTGCACGCCGCAGGCCATGGGCGCATACAGGCTGCGCGCCATGATCGCGCTGTGCGCGTAGGTGTTGCCGCCAACAGTGATGAAGCCCAGCGTCCCGTGCTGGAACAAGCGCACCAGTTCGGCCGGACCGACCGTGTCGGACACCAGTAGCTCGCCGACTGGAGTTTCGGTGGGATCCAGGCTCGTCTCGCTCTGGCCGCGCCGGAGTGCCGCATAGAGTCGGGCGGTGAGCTGGTCGAGATCGTCGCGACGCGATCGCAGGTACGGGTCCTCGATGCGATCGAACGCCGCCGCCAGCCTGTCGCGTTCGTACTTGAGCGCGGTGGCGGCGCGGATGCGTTCCTCGCGGATACGCGCGAGGATCGCGCCGGTGAATTCGGGGTCATCAAGGATCAGGGCGTGCGAATCGATGAACTCGCCCAACTCGTCGGCCAGCTCCTTGGGAATTCGCTCGCGCACGCTGCGTAGCTGCGCATGCGCGGTCGAGATCGCCTGCGTGAACAGTGCGGCTTCGACTCCCGCCTCCGTCGCGGTGAGAATGCTGCTGTCGACCTCGAATCGCAGCGGATAAATGAGTCGCGCGCGCCCGAGCGCCATGCCGCGCGACGCCATCGTGCCGCTCAGTTCAAACCGGGTAGGCACTAGGACCTGTCGACGCTTGTGGCGCAGGCCGCGCCGGAAGGATCGAACCCGTTGGCGAATGCGTCCACGAGTGCCGCAAGTGCGGCTGCCGCCTCCGGGCCATCCGCACGCGCGCGGAGCACCGCGCCCTGCGGCGCGGCCAGCATCATGAGGCCCATGATGCTCTTGGCATTGATCTCGCGGCCGCGGTGCGACAACCAGATTTGCGCGTCGAATGGCGCCAGCAGGTGCACGAGTCGAGCCGACGGTCGTGCGTGCAGCCCGAGCGAATTGACCACCGTCACTTCAAGGTCGTGCACGATCGTTCACCACGCCGCCGTGCGCTCCGTTTTCGGCCACCGCATACAGTTCGGACAGAGGCAACTCCGCGTAGTTCATGACGCGCAGCAGCATCGGCAGATTGATCCCGGCGAGCCACCGGTATTCGACTCCCTGGTCGCCCAGGCCCGCCGCGATGTTCGAGGGCGTGGCGCCGAACAGATCAGTGAGCACCAGCACGCCCTCGCCCGCGTCGAGTTCGTGCAGGGTGCGGGCCGCGCGCGCGCGCGTGGCTTCGGCAGTCGGCCCGTGATCGAACTCGACCATCCGGAAATGCGCCGGAACGCTGCCGACGATCTGGCGCGCGGCGCCAAGCAGCGCGGAGCTCAACGGCGCGTGCGCGAGCACCAGGACGCCAACGCTCATGCGCGACTGCTCACTCGAGTTCCCGGTGAAAAGTATGCACCCGTGCATGATGCGCCCGAAAGTGCGAGGCGAGGGTCTCGGCGATGAATACCGACCGGTGACGACCGCCGGTGCAGCCGATCATCACGGCGAGACTGCGGCGCTGCTCGGCGTCGCTCGCGTCCAGCGTCGCCGTCACGAGGCCAATCACGCGTTCCATGTAGTCGGCGACGCCGGGGTGCTGCGCGAACCACTGCGCCACTGCCTGGTCGCGACCGTTGAGCGGGCGCAACACCGGAACCCAGTGGGGATTCGGAAGACTGCGCGCATCGAACACGAAATCGGATTCCGCCGGCACGCCGCGCCGGTACGCGAATGACTCGAACAACAGCATGACGGCGGCTTCGGAACCTGCGAATGCATCGAAGAGTTGCCGGCGCAGCTGGTGAACGTTGAGATCCGACGTGTCGATGCGCAAGTCGGCCAGCGCTGCCAACGGCGCCAGCAGCCGGCGCTCTTCCGCGATCGCATCGGCCAGGCTCACCTGCGTGAGCGGGTGGCGTCGCCGGGTTTCTGCGAAGCGTTTCACCAGTGTGGCGTCGTCGGCCTCCAGAAAGGCAAGGCGGTAACGCACGCCGTGTGCTGCCACGTCCGCGAGAATCCGCGGCAGGCGTTCGAGATCGTCGGGCCGGTTGCGCGCGTCCACGCCGATGGCCAGCGGCCTGGGCGCGTTGCGGGCCTGGGCCGAAGGTTGCGCCATCGCTGTCACCAACTCGGGAATCAACCCTGGCGGCAGGTTGTCGACGCAGTAATAGCCGGCATCCTCGAGGGCGCGCAGTGCGATGGTCTTGCCGGATCCGGAGAGGCCACTGACGACGACCAGCGGCGTCGCCGCGCCAACGCCCGACCGCGGCGTCACGTGGTGCCCATCTGGTGCCGGAGTTGGCGAGCCTGCCGATCCAGGAACGCTTTTGCTGGATCCGCGCCGCTGCCGCGCAGCAAGTGATTGCGTACGGCCGTTTCGAGCAAGACCGCGAGGTTGCGTCCCGGCGCAACGGGGATGACAACGCGTGGGATCGCCACGCCCAGCAATGGCTGCTCGTCGTGGATTCCCTTCAGGCGGCACATGGGGTCGATGTTCGCCAGCGCGTCGATGGGACCCAGTTCCACGATCAGGCGCAGGTATTTGTTCCGCTTGACCGCGGTGTGGCCGAACAACTCGCGTACGTTGAGGATGCCGAGCCCGCGAACTTCCAGGAGATCCTGCAGCATCTCGGGACAGGTGCCATCGATCACGTCCGGTGCGATCAACGTGAATTCCGGTGCGTCGTCGGCGATCAGTCGATGGCCGCGCGTGACGAGGTCGAGTGCGAGTTCGCTCTTGCCGGCCGCCGAGGGCCCCGTGATCAACACGCCGATGGAGTAAACCTCGACGAACACTCCGTGCAGCGTCGTGCGTCGCGCCAGCAGGCGCGCGAGGTGATAGTGGAGGTAAGTCTCGAGCTCGCGACCGGAAGCCGACGAAGTCAGGCTCGGCGTACCAGACTCTTCGGCCGCGCGCGCCAAGTCGTCCGGAAGATTCTGGTTGCGAGTCGCGATCAGGGCAGCGGGCTTCTGCTCCATGATCCTGGCGATCGTCTCTGCGCGTTGCCTTGCCTCGAGGCTGTCGAGGTACACGATTTCTTCGGTGCCGATGATCTGCACCTGGTTCGGGTAGACCAGATTGAGGTATCCGACCAGCGCCGGACGGCTTTTCCTGCGCGAGTAGGATTCGATGCGCCGGTCCAGGCCCGCCTGCCCGCCGGCCCAACGCAGTTCCAGGCGTTCGCCGACCTGCTCGAGCAGGTCGCTCAAGCTGAGCGAGCGCGCGGTTTCATCGGGCACTGGCTGACGCATGTTGAACCGCTCAGGCGCCGTGCGTGACGCGTGCCTCGCGCGTGGCTCCGCGCTGGTGGTCGGTCAACTTGTCCTTGTGCTTGCGGACCTGCGTATCCAGCTTGTCGCTCAACGCGTCGATCGCGGCGTACATGTCGCCCGCCGATGCGTCCGCGTGCAGCACCTTCTGCGCGACAGTGACGGTGGCTTCGGCCTTGTGCAGCAGTTTCTCGACGCCCAGTACCACGTTGACGTCGATGACGTGTTCAAAGTGCCGCACGATGCGTTCGAGCTTCGCGGTCACGTATTCGCGCAGGGCCGGGGTGACTTCCATCTGCTGGCCGGAGATGTGGAGTTGCATCGAAACCTCCTTGGGATTCAGTGAGCGGCGAAACGCGAGCTTCGCAGATGGGGGTTGCAGCGGGGGTGAAAGCGCTGTGGCGAAA
>Ga0183260_10001948_pt1 | contig 17217 bp, 14 predicted proteins | sample AntDrymUQ4972206_2_FD_129768 | JGI IMG/M metagenome (GOLD analysis project Ga0183260, IMG submission 129768) | Polar desert sand microbial communities from Dry Valleys, Antarctica - metaG UQ497 (22.06) (version 2) (version 2) | ecosystem: Environmental > Terrestrial > Soil > Desert | place...
GGGAGGAGGCTGCCGCGACAGCTCACCCACACGTCGAGACCGCTCGGCTCGGGCACGATCGCGGCGTCCGCCGAGATCGTCCGCGCGGTCACGAGCCCGCCGGCGCCGGTCGACTCCTCCTCGGTCACCGTGTTCACCACGAGGTCGCCTCGAAGCCGTACCCCGAGGCGCGCGAGCGTTTCCGCCGCGAAGACCATCGACGCGACGCCGCCCTTCATGTCGCACGAGCCTCGACCGTGTACCCGGCCGCCGTCGACGACCCCCTCGAACGGCGGATGGCCCCAGCGTTCGAGCGGCTCGACCGAGACGACGTCGATGTGCCCGTTGAGAAGCAGCGTGCGCCTGCCGTCCGTGCCGGCGAAGCGCGCGGCGAGCTGTGGCCTGCCGGCGAAGCTGAACCCTTCCGGGACGAACGGATGTCCCGCGACGAGCTCCGGCTCGGGCTCCCAGACCCGAACGTCCGCGCCGCACGTCTCGAGGCGCTCGGCAAGGAACGCCTGCAGCTCTGCTTCCTGACGCGCCGGCTCGCCGAGCACGTGCGTTGTCGTGTCGAACCCGATCAGCGTCCGCAGGAGCGCGACGAGCTCCTTCTCACCGTCTGCGATCGCCTCGCAGACGCGCCGCTCGTCGTCGGCGAGGAGACTGTTGGCCTCGACCTGCAAATCGGGTTGCATCTTGGCCGAGCTCCACGTGAGAATGCAACCGTGAACCCGGGGACGGCAGCGCTCGCACGGGGTCTCGACGTCCTCGAGCTGCTCGGCGACGAGCCGACGGGTGCCGGGCTCGGGGTCGTCCGGCTCGCTGAGTTGCGCGGGGACGACAAGAGCCAGCTCTCCCGCACGCTCGCGACGCTCGCCGAGCACGGCTACGTCGAGCGCGACCCGGAGACGCTCGCGTATCGCCTGGGCTGGCGCGTGTTCGCCCTCGCCGCGCGTGCAGGCGACGCGCGACTCCTGGCCGCGGCGCCGCCGGTGATGCGCGAGCTCGTTCGCGAGCTGGACGAGAGCGTCCATCTCTCGGTGCGCCAGGGAGGCTTCGTGCTCACCCTGCTTGCGGAAGTCCCATCGCATGCGCTGCATGCGCCCGGTCGCGTCGGCAGGCTGACACCGGTTGCGACCACCTCGGCGGGGCGCGCCCTCGTCTCGGAGCTCGAACCTGATGAGCTTGCCGCGCTCGGCCTGGAAGCACTCTCGCCCGTGCTTGCAGACGTCAGGGCCTGCGGGTTCGCGATCGTCCGTGAGGAGTTCGAGCCGGGTCTCGTCGCCGCGGCGGCCGCGATTCGGGGGGCGGCCGACGCGATCGTCGCCGCGTTGAACGTCTCCGGCCCGCGCTTCCGTCTCGGCGACAGGCTCGAGGATGCGGCGGCTCGGGTCGCCGCGGCCGCGGCCGAGCTGTCGCGGGCGATCGACGGTGAGTCGCGATGAGCGCCCTCTGGCACCCGTTCGCCGACATGGGAGCGGTCGCGGGCAACGAGCTCGTCCTTGCCCGCGGCGAAGGCGTCTTCGTCTGGGACGAGAGCGGGCGGCGATACCTCGACGGTGCCTCGAGCCTCTGGTACGCGAACGTCGGCCACGGCCGCCGAGAGATCGCGGACGCGATCGCCGCCCAGTTGCGCGAGCTCGAGAGCTTCCACGTCTTCGGTGACGTCGCGAATCGCCCGGCGCTCGAGCTCGCCGAGCGGATCGCGGGCTTCGCCCCCGAGCCTGGCTCGAAGGTCTTCCTCACGAGCGGCGGCGGCGAGTCGATCGAGACCGCGACGAAGCTCGCTCGCAACTTCCACCTCGTCCAGGGCGAGCCGGAGCGACGGCACCTGATCAGCCGCGAGGGCGGCTACCACGGGACGCACGGGATTGGGACGAGCATCCTCGGGCTCCCGTACAAGGACGAGTTCGGGCCGCTCGTCGAGCAGACCTCGCAGGTCGCCTGGGACGACCCTGCGGCGCTCGAGGCGGAGATCGAGCGCCTCGGCGCGGGGACGGTCGCCGCGTTCGTCTTCGAGCCGGTGATCGGCTCCGGGGGTGTCTTCCCGCCACCCGAGGGCTATCTCGAGACGGTCACGGAGATCTGCGGCCGTCACGGCGTGCTGACGATCGCCGACAGCGTGATCGGCGGCTTCGGACGGCTGGGAACATGGCTCGGCGTCGAGCGGTTCGACCTCCGGCCCGACCTGATCGTGTTCGCGAAGGGCGTCACCAGTGGCTACTTGCCGCTCGGCGGGGTCGTCGCCTCGCCGCGCGTCGCCGAGCCGTTCTGGGCCGAGCCCGGCCGGATGTTCGCCCACGGCTCGACCTACAACGGCCACCCGGCGTGCTGCGCTGCCGGTCTCGCGAACCTCGACCTGCTCGCCGCCGACGATCTGGTCGGGCGCGCGCTCGAGCTGGAGACGCCGTTCCATCGTGCCCTCTCGGAGCTCTGCGGCCATGAGCTCGTCGGCGAGGTGCGCGGCGGCGTCGGCCTGATGGCGGCCGTCGCCCTCGCCCCCGACGTGCTCGAGCGCGACCCTGACGGACCGCGGCAGCTCTGGCTCGCCGCGCGCGAGGCGGGGCTTCTGACGCGCTCGCTCCGGGACGGCGTCGCGCTCGCTCCACCGCTCGTCCTCGAGGACGAGCATGTCGAGCTCGCCGTCGACGCGCTGGCGACGGCGCTCGCCGCGATCGGCTGACCCGGCCGCGAGTGCGACGGCGGCCGACGTGCGGCATTAGGTCGAGAAGTGGATCCAGGACGATGCCTTCATAGGCTGGGCATCTCGGACGTCGTGAACCCATCGTCTCGCCGTTATGACGGCATTGTGGAGACCGTCTTCATTCTGGGCGGTGACCCAGTGACGAAGAGGAAGGCGGGTCGCTGACGACGACCGCGGTCACGGTCGCCGAGATCAGGTACAGCCTCGCTCTCTTGCCCGCAGGGCGACGCGCCACGCAGATTCAGGCGCTCGCTGAGGACGTCCTCGCCACCTTCCCTGCCCAGGTGCTGCCGTTCGACGCGAAAGCGGCTGCGCTGTACGGCGACCTCGCGGCAGGACGGGAGCGTGCAGGTCAGCCCATCGACGCGCTCGATGCCCAGATTGCCGCGATCTGCCTCTCCCGGGCGGCGCCACTCGCCACGCGCAACGCGAAGGACTTCGCGGCGACCGGTGTCGATCTGCTCGACCCCTGGTCGGCCTGACGAAGCGTCCCTAGTCGTAAGCGACGTCGTCTCCCGGCTCGTTTGGGCGTCAAGAGCTGGTGTCCGACTGAAGTCGGACACCGGTCGGACCTAGGCCGTTCCGACTACTTCTGATCGGCGTCGCCCGCCGGTACCCGCCGGAGGCCGACCATCCGGTCGACGACCATGTTCTGGAAGCGGTGCACCGACTCCTCGAAGCGGTAGCACATGCGGCCGCCGGTGTACGCCGGGTCGGCGAGACCCTCCTGGACGCGCTGGACGATCTCGATGTCCTCGCGGTTGACCTCGTCCCAGAACGCGCCGAGCTCCTCGACCGCAGCGTCTGCGCCGTCCGCCTCGAGCGACTCCGGCGGCGCGAGCAGGTATGTGACCTCGCTCGTGTGCCCGGCCGAGGTCGGTCGGGTGAGCATCAGGAACGTGTGGTTCGGTAGGGCGTTGATCGCGAGGGACGGGACGACCCAGGCGAATCGGGCGCTGACCGCGTTGTCCTCGGAGAGGTCCGACATCGGCGGCAGTCCCTCCCAGCCGCCGTCGTCGGTGTTGGCGGCGATCGGCGAGGTGCAGAAACCGACGTACATCCCCGGGCCCTGCCACCGGTGGTGCGCCGACATCGGCGAGACCTTGACGAGCCCCGGATGCACCCAGGGCAGGTGGTAGTACTCCATGAAGTTCTCGCCGATGAGCTTCCAGTTCGCCTCGATCTCGTACTCGACGCGACGGACGAGGCGCTGGTCGCCGAGCCGGTAGCCGGCGAGCCGCTCGGGCAGATCGCCGAGCTCCTCGAGCAGAGCGGGAGCATCCGGATCGAGACAGACGAAGACGAGGCAACCCCACTGCTCGACGCGAGCGGGGTAGAGCCCGTGGTCGGCCTTGTCGAACGCCTTCACCTCGCCCATGTCGAAGATGTCGCGCTGATCCTCGGGGATTCCCGCCTCCGGCGTGAAGAGCGGCGTCCCGAGGCACGCGCCGTCCAGGTCGTACGCCCACGCGTGATACGGGCACTGGAAGAAGCGCCCCACGGAACCGCGTGGCTCGGTCACGAGCCGGGCTCCGCGATGGCGGCAGACGTTGCGGTGCGCGCGCAGCTCACCGTCGCGGTTCCGGCAGACGATCAACGAGCGACCGCCGACCTCGACCACGAGGAACGCGCCGGGGGAGTCGACCTCGTCCGCGACGCACACCGGCACCCACGCGGTTCCGAACAGGCGCTCCTGCTCGAACGCGTGGAACTCGGCGGAGACGTACGCGTCCGGGATGAGCGTCGAGGCGTAGTCGACGGGGAGGCGCGTCGCCCGGTAGGTCGTCTCGTCGCCGAATCGGTCGGGGGCGACGGGTCGCGCCGGGTTCGCGATCGCCTCCACAACGCGACGGTAGTGGTCCTTCGGTTGGGCCGTCAAGCGGGAAGAGCAGGTGTGCGACTGAAGTCGGACACCGGTCGGACACCGCGCGGGGTGTTGCAATTGGCGCGCCGAGGTTGCATAGTCCGCAACCGTGCAGTCTGCTGACCGCGCGCTCCGGATCCTCTCGAGCTTCGACGGCGGCCGCGTGTCGCTCGGCGTCACCGAGGTGGCGCAGGAGCTCGGGATCCACAAGAGCACGGTCTCGCGCCTGATGGCCGCGCTCGAGCAGCGCGGGTTCGTTCGCCGCGCGGGCGACCGCTTCGTGCCGGGCCTCGAGCTCGCCCGGCTCGCGCGGGCCGCCGACCCGGTGACGCCGCTCGTCGAGCAGGCGCTCCCGGTCATGGATGAGCTCGCCTCCGCGACGGGGGAGGCGGTCACGCTCGGCGTGCGACTCGGCGACGAGGTCGCCTATGTCGCTCAGCGGGACGGAGCGCACATCGTCGGCGTCGCGGACTGGACGAATCGAACGACGTCGCTCCACGCCTCCGCGAGCGGCAAGGTGCTGCTCGCCTTCTCCAGCGCGTCTCTGCCGGTGACACTCTCGCGCCATACGCCGAAGACGATCGTCGACCCGGAAGCCCTCGAGCGCGACCTCGATCGGACGCGGCTGCGCGGGTACGCCCAGATCCGTGACGAGCTCGAGGTAGGCCTCACGGCGGTCGCGGCACCGGTCTTCGACCGAACGGGCACGTGCGTCGCGGCACTCGCCCTCTCAGGCCCGTCGTTCCGGCTCGCGCGTTCAGTCGCGCACCTCGCGGTGCGCTGCACGGCGGCCGCCGACGAGCTGACGGCCGCCCTGGCCGGGTCGGCAACCGCCGATCGTCGCCGTTTGACGTCTACGACTATGAGGCGACCGAGTACCGGAGCCCACGCATGAAAGGAGCACCGCGCGACGCAGCCCCGATCGGCCCGGCTCGGCGTCTCGGAGCGTCACTGACCGGCAGCTCTTGCTCTGTCATGTCCGGCATGGTGAGATGCGGCATCCGCCGGCTCACCGGATTCAACGGTCAGCGCGTCCAGGGTGGGCGCTGACGAAGGAGGACTGATCGATGCGTTACCCCCGTGAGGAGCTCGACGCGTACCGGAAGAGCGCGGGCGAGCTCGAGAACGAGCTGATCGACGAGTACAAGGATGGGCACCTGACGCGTCAGGAGCTTCTCCGGCGTGGCTCGGTGCTCGGCATTTCCGTGCCGCTCCTGAGTCTCGTTGCCGGTGTCCCGCTCGCTGCGGCTGCGCCGCAGACGACGGGTCGCCGCGGCGGCACGCTGAGGATCGGCTCGCCCGCCACCGACGGCTCGCTCGAGCCGCCGCTCCTGCAGTCGCTCGGCGCGCTCGCCGTATCCCACATGGCCGGCGAGCAGCTCGTCTTCGCCGATAAGAACTCGCGGCTCGTGCCGCGGATCGCGACGTCGTGGAAGTCGTCGAACCGGGCGAAGACCTGGACCTTCCAGATCCGCAAGAACGTCAAGTTCCACGACGGGACGCCGCTGACCGCAGCGGACGTCGTCGCGACGTTCAAGCGGCTCCTGACGAAGGACTCCCAGGCACAGTCGTCCTATAAGGGCGTCATCAGCCGCGTCAGGCAGACCGGGTCGCACACGGTGGTCTTCGACCTGGCCGCGTCGAACGGGTTCTTCCCGTACGCGACGAGCCAGCAGACCTACCAGGCAATCATCCTGCCGAGGTCGTACAAGCTCCCGACCGATCTCTCGAAGCCGGGCGACTGGACCTCGAAGATGAACGGCACCGGCCCGTGGCGGTTGAAGGAGAACCGCGGCGCCGCCGGGTACTCGTTCGAGGCGAACCCCACCTACTGGGGCGGGCGACCCGCGATCGACGCCGTCGAGTGGCAGATCCTCGACGATCAGGCCCGCGCGACGGGGCTCCAGAGCGGTCAGATCGACCTCGCCGTGCAGCTCACGTACCAGGGTGCCCAGCAGGTGGGCGAGAAGGCGATCGCGCTGCGGACGCCGACGCATCGCCTCGTGCACATGAACACGAAGAAGGAGCCGTTCAACGACGTGCGGGTGCGACAGGCATTCGCGCTGGCGCTCAACCGGCCGCAGATCGCCCAGGGTCTCTGGGGCAGGTTCGCAGAGGTCGGGAACGACAGCCCGCTCTGGCCCGGCTACGCGTTCACGGACAAGTCCGTCCCACAGCGGAAGCAGGATCTCGCCAAGGCGCGGGCGCTGCTGAAAGCTGCGAATGCGGAAAACCTCAGCGTCACGCTCAACTGCTACCGGGCCTTCGAGATGCCAGACTACGCCCAGCGCATCACGCAGGCGCTGAAGCAGATCGGCGTCAACGCGACGGTGAAGGTCTTCACGAGCGGGCAGTACTTCGACGGCGTCAGCTTCGGTGCCGCCGGCAAGCTCGCACCGTGGCTCGGCGTCGACTTCGGGATCGTCGACTACGGCGCCCGGGCGACTCCGCTTACGTACCTGAACGCCGCGCTCAAGTCGGGCGGCGTCTGGAACGCGTCGCGGTACACGAACCGCAGGTTCGATCGGATGATCGAGAACTTCGAGGCGGCTCCGAGCCTCGCCACGCAGAAGCGCTTCGCGCGGCAGATGCAGCTGGAGCTCCTCAAGGACACCCCGGCCATCTACGCGTACTTCTACAGCTACATCGCGGGCACGTCCGCGAAGGTGAAGGGCTACGTCCCCGACGGGATCTCCGTCGTCAACCTCCGAGGCGTGACCCTCTCGTAGGAACGAGAGGGAGCCGGCCTTCCGGCCGGCTCCCTCTCGCCTCCACGCGAAACCCGTGGCTCGCTACACGTTGAACCGGATCGCGCTCGGCCTGATCTCGCTTCTCCTCCTGAGCATGATCGTGTACGCCGCGGCGCAGGTGCTGCCCGGCAACCCGGGCAGGCTCGTCCTCGGCCGCGAGGCGACGCCGGAGGCGGTCGAGCAGTTCAACGACAGGCTCGGCTTCAACCGGCCGCTCCCCGTCCGGTACGGGGACTGGCTGAGCGATGCCGTCCGCGGCGACTTCGGCGCCAACTACACCGATGGGCGAGCCGTGACGGACGATCTCGTGCCTGCGCTGCAGCGGTCGGCGCTGCTCGTGTTCTACGCATTCGTGCTCTGCGTGCCGCTTAGCATCCTCGCCGGCGTGATCGCCGCAGTGCGGCGCGGGAAGCCGCTCGACCGCACGATCACCGTCGCGGGCCTCTCGCTCGCGGTGATCCCCGACTTCGTGCTCGGGGCGATCCTTGTGGCGCTCTTCGGCCCCGCCTTCCTCAACTGGTTCCCGGGTATCGCGGGCGTCCTCGACGGCTTCCCGCTCCTGACAAAGCTCGATTCGCTCTTCCTCCCCGCGCTCGCCCTTGCGCTCGTGCTCTTCGGGTACATCGCGCGAATCACTCGCGCGGGAACGATCGAGGCGCTCGCCGCCGACTACACGCGCACGGCGACGCTCAAGGGCCTGCCGCGCCGGCGGGTGCTGCTCACGCACGTCGTCCGCAACGGGCTCCTGCCGACGGTCGCGGTCGTCGCCACACAGATCGGCTACCTCTTCGGCGGCGTCGTCGCGATCGAGAAGCTCTTCGGCTATCCGGGCGTCGGACTGCTGACGCTCACCGCCGCCCAGCTGAAGAACTTTCCCGCTTTGCTCGCCGCCGTGCTCGTGATCGGGATCCTCTACTTCGTGGCGACGCTGCTGGGCGACCTGCTCACCGCAGCGCTGAATCCCCGCATCCGCCTGGGTGCCGAAAGATGAGCGACAACATCCCGACGATGCCCGTGCTCGTGGACGGCCCACCGGCTGCCCAGACGCCGCTCCTCCATCTCGACAGCCCGAGCCGCGTCCGTCGCGAGACGCTCAAGCAGATCGTCCGCTCGAAGACCTTCATCCTCGGGACGATCGTCACGCTCTTCTGGGTCGTCTGCGCGCTCGTGGGCCAGCAGGTTGTCCCGTACGACCCGATCGACGAGTCGTTCGGCACCTTCAGCTACGAGTCGCCGTCGTGGGCGCACCCCTTCGGCCTCGATCGCAACGGCCGTGACATATTTGCCCGGATCATCGTCGGCTCCCGCAGCGTGATCGAGGTCGCACCCGCGGCGACGCTCCTCGGTGTCGGGCTCGGCTCGATGCTCGGGCTCGTGATGGGCTACTTCGGCCGCTGGGTCGACAACGTCGTCGGCCGACTCCTCGACGCCGTGCTCGCAATCCCGCTGATCGTGCTCGCGATCCTGATCCTCACCGCCCTCTCCGCCGGCAACGAAGGAATCAGCGTCTCCTCGTGGCAGCTGATCGTGGTGATCGGGATCGCCTTCACGCCGCCCGTCGCGCGCACCGTTCGCTCGGCCGCGCTCGCCGAGCGCGACCTCGACTACGTCCAGGCGGCCAAGCTTCGCGGCGAGCGACCGCCGTACATCATGTTCGCCGAGATCCTGCCGAATGTCACAGGGCCCATCATCGTCGAGGGCACGGTCCGCCTCGGCTACGCCGTCTTCACGGTCGCGACGCTCGCCTTCCTCGGGTACGGCCCGCAGCCTCCCTCGCCCGACTGGGGCCTCCAGATCGCCGAGCAGTACTCGGACATCTCGCTCGCGTGGTGGGCGGTCATCTTCCCCGCGCTCGCGATCGCGACGCTCGTCGTCGCGATCAACCTGATCGCCGACGCGGTCCAGCAGATACTTGACGAGTAGATGAGCGTCGCCGAAGCCACGCAACCCGAACCGATGTTGGCCCCCGCCTCCGCTTCGCGTGGGGGAAACCATGTTCCCCCACGAGCCCCCTTCTTTGGCGCCAAGCAGGGCCGTAGGGCGGCCAGCCTCCCGGCCGGCGAAGCCGGCCTTCGGCGACCATGCATGTCCAAACCTGTGAGCGAGGGCATTCGACTGTGAAGGTTGGTTGATGACGGTCACCGAGGAGACACTTCCGCAGCCCGCGGCGCCGTCGTCGGCGCCGGCGCTCGCGCTTCGCGACCTCGAGCTCGTATATCGCGTGCGCGGCCGCAATCGCGAGGTCGTCCGCGGGATCTCCCTTACGGTCGACGAGGGCTCGAGCTACGGCCTCGTCGGCGAGTCGGGCTGCGGCAAGTCGACGGTCGCGCTCTCGATCGTCCGGTACCTGCCTCGCAACGGCCATGTCGTGAACGGCACCCTCGAGGTCGCCGGCCGGAACGTCCTAACCTTGAGAGGCGAGGCACTGCGCCTCTATCGGCGCGACGTCGTCTCGATGGTCTACCAGAACCCAGGCGCGGCGCTCAATCCGACGATCCGCGTCGGCCGTCAGGTGCAGGAGGTCTTCACGCTTCGCGGAGCGAAGCGTGAGCAGGCTCGCGAGCGAGCAATCGCTGCTCTCCGCGAGGTGCGCATCGCCGACCCGGACTCGGTGCTCCGCCGCTACCCGCATCAGCTCTCGGGCGGGATGCAGCAGCGGGTTGTGATCGCGATGGCGCTCGCCACCGACCCGTCCTTGCTGATCCTCGACGAGCCGACGACGGGTCTCGACGCGACGGTCGAGGCAGAGGTGATCGACCTGATCGCGGAGCTGCAGGAGAAACATCGGACGGCCGTGCTCTTCATCAGCCACAACCTCGGGCTGATCCGGAAGGCGTGCGCGAACGTCGGCGTTCTCTACGCGGGGGAACTCGTCGAGGAGGGGCCGACCGAGGAGATCCTCCATGATCCGCGGCACCCCTACACCGTCGGCCTGCTCCGGTGCATCCCGCGCGGTGGGCTCCGGAAAGACAGGGGCAAGCTCGACACGATCCCGGGCTTCCTGCCGCCCATTGGGGCAGACCTCCCGGCGTGCGTCTTCGTCCATCGGTGCGCGCTCGCGGAGGAGATCTGCTCCGAGCAGAAGCCGCCCGACTACGACGTCGGTCCGGATCACCAGAGCAGATGCCACTTTCACGAGCGGGCGCAGCAGCTACCGCGCGACACCGCATCGATCCCGGTCGAGAAGCCGGTGCACGCCCGCGGCGAGAAGCCGCTCCTCGCGATCGAGGATCTCGCGAAGACGTTCCAGCAGGACGGTCGGGACATCAAGGCTCTCGCGGGTGTCTCCGCGACACTCTGGCCCGGCGAGACCCTCGGTCTCGTCGGCGAGTCGGGAAGTGGCAAGACGACGTTCGCGCGAACGCTGCTCGGGATCGTGGAGTCGAGCTCCGGCGCGGTCGAGATCGACGGTCGCCTGATGCCGGCGAAGCTCTCCGAGCGCTCGTCCTCCGACGTCGCCGCGCTGCAGATCGTCTTCCAGAATCCCGACTCCGCGCTCAACCGCCGGCACTCGGTGCGGCGCATGCTGAAGCGGACGCTGTCCAAGCTCGCGAATGTGACCGGGAGCGCGGCCGACGTGCGCGCGGACGAGCTCGTCAACTCCGTTCGCCTTCCCGACCGTGCCCTCTCGGCGCGCCCCACGTCGCTCTCCGGTGGACAGAAGCAGCGCGTCGCGATTGCCCGGGCGTTTGCGGGCGAGCCGCGGCTCGTCGTCTGCGACGAGCCGACGTCTGCGCTCGACGTGTCGGTACAGGCAGCGATCCTCAACCTTCTCGTCGACCTGCAGGAGAGCAAGGAGACGAGCTACGTCTTCATCAGCCACGACCTCGGCGTCGTCCGCTATCTCTCCGACCGGATCGCCGTCCTCTACCTCGGCCGGCTGATGGAGCTCGGACCCGCGGAGACCGTCTTCGACCCCCCGCACCACCCGTACACCGAAGCGCTGCTTTCGGCCGTGCCGACGATCGACGGCGCGCAGCGGACGCGGATCGAGCTCGAGGGCGAGATTCCCTCGGCGGCGGATCCACCCACCGGCTGCGTCTTCCACACGCGCTGTCCGCGCTTCCTCGGCGACATCTGCGTGAACGAGGAGCCTCCGCTCGCCGAGGTCGAGCCTGGACACCTGATGCGGTGCCACATCCCGATCGAGGAGCTTCGCGCCTCGCAGACCGCCGGCGAGATCCCCGTAAGGGGATGATCGTCCGTGCAGCGGTCCTCGACGAGGTCGGGGGAGATCTTGCGCTCACCGAGCTCGAGCTCGAAGCGCCCCTTGTGCACGAGGTGCTCGTGCGGCTCCACGCGAGCGGTGTCTGCCACTCGGACTGGAACGCGATCGACGGCACCGCCCCCACGCGCTGCCCGGCGGTGCTCGGCCATGAGGGCGCCGGCGTCGTCGAGGCGGTTGGCGCCGGGGTCGAGCGGGTTCGGGTGGGCGACCACGTCGCACTTTCCTGGGCACCCGCGTGCGGCGCCTGCGCGGAGTGCCTCCGCGGCCTGACGTGGCTCTGCTCGACCGCCTGGCCGGCGATGGGCACGGGTGGCCTGATGGACGGCACGACCCGGCTCTCGCGCGACGGCGAGCCGGTCTACCACTACTCGTTCCTCTCGACGTTCGCCGAGGCGTGCGTCGTGCCGGAGCGCTGCTGCGTGCCGATCCCCGTAGACGTCCCGTTCGAGATCGCCGGCCTCGTGGGCTGCGCGGTCACGACCGGGCTCGGCGCGGTCTGGCGGACGGCGGGCGTGCGGCCGGGTGATCGCGTGGCGGTCTTCGGGTGCGGCGGGGTGGGTCTCTCCGCGGTGATTGCCGCCGCGGCGGTCGGAGCCGAGCCGATCGTTGCGGTCGACGCGTTCGAGGCGAAGCTGGAGCCCGCCCGCGAGCTCGGCGCAACCGCCGGCCTCGCGTGGGCAGGCTCGCCGGAGGAGACGGCAGAGGCGGTGCGCGAGGCGAGCGGGGGAGGGGTCGACTACGCGATCGAGGCCACTGGCAGGCCGGAGGCGATGCTCGCCGCCGTGCTCTCGACCCGCCCCCGCGGCGCGGCGGTGCTGATCGGTATCCCGCGCGAGGACGCCGTCCTGCCGCTGCCGGCTCTCTCGATGCCGCGGATGGAGCGCCGCGTGCTCGGCTCGATCTACGGGTCGTCACGTCCCGAGCGCGACTTCCCCGCGACGCTCGACCTCTACCGGAGCGGCCGTCTGCCACTCGACAGGCTCGTGTCGCACCGCCTGCCGCTTGGCGAGGTCGCCCGCGGCTTCGAGTTGATGCGTGACGGCAGCGCGCTCCGGGTCGTCCTCGACCTGACAAGCTGACCCCGTGAATCTGGACGGGCTGGACGGCCGGATCGGCGAGGGGTGGGGCGGCGACGCGCCGAACGGGAGCCACGTCAACGTCGTCCTCGCCCGCCGCGGGAGCCCCACCGCGGCTGCGGCGATCTCGATGCTCGCGCAGCCGTCGCCGGGCCACACGCCGGTCCTCGTCTGCGTCGGTGCGACCCAGCAGGAGTACGAGCCCGTCTGGCCGCCGACGCTCATGATGAACAAGGCCACGGCGACCGACGAGCGTCACCAGACTCTCACCTGGGGCGCCGCGCAGCTCGGGATCGGGCAGGGCGTGCTCGACGCCGTCGCCGACGGGCTCGTCGAGCCGACCGGCGACCTTTACGTCCTCGTCGCCGTCTGGGTCGATCCGCGCGCCGATGACGAGACGGCGCTCCGCCTCGCGAACCGCACCGCGGTCAGGAAGGCGATCGGCGTCTGCGTCGAGGGGCGCGACCCGGGCGCCGCGGCCGCGCTCGTCGAGCGGCGCGACGTGCTCGCGAGCCCGTTCTACACCGGCGATTGATGACGATCGCCGGGATCGAGACGCGGGCCTATCGGTACCCGCTCGACCCCCCGTTCCCCGCCGCGTGGGACCCCGTCCCGCGCACGCACCAGGACGCGACCGTCGTCGTGGTGGCGAGCGACGAAGGCGTCACTGGAATTGCCTCCGGTGGCGACGGGTTGCCGGATCGCGCGCTCCTCGAGCGACTGCTCGTCGGCGTCGAGGTGCACGACACCGACGCGGTCGCGGAGATCTGCGAGACGGTCGATTTTCACGGATCTCGCCCGTGGGCCGTCGAGCTTGCGGTCTGGGACGCGCTCGGGAAACTCCAAGACGCACCCGTCTCGGAGCTTCTCGGTGGACATGCCGCGACGCTCCGCGCGTACGCCTCGACGGGGGAGGTCGTCGCGCCGGAGGAGCGGGTCGAGCGATGCGTCGCGCTCGTCGAGCGCGGGATCGGCGCCGTCAAGCTCCGACTCCGCGGCGAGCGCTGGCGGCAGGATCTGGAGGTCGTCGAGGCGGTGCGGGACGCGGTCGGCCCGCGGCTCGAGCTGATGGTCGACGCGAACCAGGGCTGGCGAATGCCCGGTGACCGGACGCCGCGCTGGGACGTCGCGACCGCCGCCGCCTGCGCGCGCGAGCTCGAGGCGCTCGACGTCTACTGGCTCGAGGAGCCGCTGCCCGCCGACGACCCGGACGCGTACGCGGCGCTCCGCGACGAGACGGGGATCAGGATCGCGGCGGGCGAGATGCTCCGCCGCGTCGGCGAGGCGTGCGACCTCGTCGTGCGAGGACTCGTCGACGTCGTCCAGGCGGACGTGCTCTTCGTCGGCGGGCTCACGGGCTGCCGCCGGATCGCCGAGGTCGCCGTGGCGCACGGCAACGCGTGGTCACCGCACACATGGTCGAACGGCGCGGGGCTTGTCGCGAACCTTCAAGGCGCGGTCGCCTGCTCCACCGTGCCGTGGGTCGAGGTGCCATACGACCCGCCGTCGTGGGGGCCGGAGCGCCGCGACTGGCTGCTCGCGGCGCCCGTCGAGATCGCGGCCGACGGGACGATCGCGCCACCGGACGGCCCGGGCCTCGGGCTCGACCTCGATCTCGACCGGCTCGAGCAGTGGCGGGTCGCGTGATGCGCATCCGGGCGGCAGTGCTCCACGAGCCGGGCAGGATCGCCGTCGAGGAAGTCGAGCTCGACCCGCCGAAGTCCGGGGAGGTGCTCGTCCGCGTCTCCGCCGCGGGTGTCTGCCACTCGGATCTCCACCTCGCGAACGGCGCTCTCGGGGAGGGCCGCTGGCCGATGGTGCTCGGGCACGAGGGCGCCGGAGTCGTCGAGGAGGTCGGTGAGGGCGTGACGCACGTCGTGCCCGGCGACCGGGTCGCGCTCTGCTTCGTCCCCTCCTGCCGCGAATGCCGCGCGTGCCGGGCGGGGCGGCTCAACCTTTGCGAGCCGGCGGGAACGAACGGCGTCCGGGGGACGCTGATGGACGGCACCTCCCGGCTCCGACGTGCCGACGGCACGGTGCTGCAGCACGGGCTCATGACCGCGTGCTTCGCCGAGCGTGCGGTGGTCTCCGCAGGCGGAGTCGTGCCGCTGCCGCCGGACCTGCCGCTCTGGCAGGCGGCCCTCCTCGGCTGCGGCGTCATGACCGGCTTCGGCGCGGTGCGCAACGTGGCGCGCGTTCGGCCCGGGGAGAGCGTCGTCGTGATCGGGGCGGGTGGCGTTGGCCTCCAGGTGCTCGCCGCCGCGAAGCTCGCCGGTGCCGCGCCGATCGTGGTCGTCGATCGCGACGCGGCAAAGCTCGAGCGGGCGCGCGGGCGCGGCGCCGACCACGTTGTCGACACGTCGACCGAGGAGCGCGTCGTCCGCACGCTGCGGACGCTCACCGACGGGGGCGCCGACCACGCGTTCGAGGTGGTCGGCGTTCCCGAGACGATCCTGCTCGCGTGGAAGGCGATCCGCCCAGGCGCGACGGCAGTCGTGGTCGGCCTTGCCGAGAAGGGCGTCGACGTCGGCCTCCCGGCGATCGAGTTCCTCTCGGACAAGGGGATCCGCGGGTCGTACTTCGGCTCGGGGGATTCGGCGCGTGATCTGCCCGAGCTCGCGGAGCTCGCGCGCTCGGGCAGGCTCGACCTCGCAGGGGTCGTCACGCACGTCGACACGCTCGACGGAGTGGGCGAGGCGCTCGACCGGCTCCGCCGCGGCGAGGGCGCCCGTACCATTCTCCTCCTCGACCCCGCGTCAGCCGGCGCGCCGACACCGAAGCCACGGAGGGACCCATGACCACGACCACCGAGGAGCCGCGCAGCGTCGCCGACGTCGTCTCCGACCTCTCGATCCGCTCCCAGGCCTTCATCGACGGCGGCTATGTCGACGCTGCCTCGGGTGAGACGTTCGATGTGGTCAGCCCGATCGACGGGCACGTCGTCGCGCAGGTCGCCGCGGGTGACCGCGAGGACGTCGACCGCGCCGTCGCGGGTGCGCGCCGCGTGTTCGAGGAGGGCACGTGGTCGCGGCTCGCGCCGAAGATGCGGAAGAAGGTGCTCCAGCGGCTAGCCGAGCTCATGAGCGAGAACGCCGAGGAGCTCGCCCTCCTCGAGACGATCGACATGGGGAAGCCGATCCGCGACGCGCGCAACGTGGACATCCCCAATGCGACGGAGTGCATCGCCTGGTACGGCGAGGCGATCGACAAGGTCTACGACGAGATCGCACCGACGGGGCCGGACGCGCACGTCTCGATCGTGCGCGAGCCGCTCGGCGTGATCGGCGCGGTGGTCCCGTGGAACTTCCCGCTCCTGATGGCGTCTTGGAAGCTCGGGCCTGCGCTCGCGACGGGGAACAGCGTGGTCCTCAAGCCGGCCGAGCAGTCTCCGTTGACGGCGCTCAGGCTCGCAGAGCTCGCGACCGAGGCGGGCATTCCCGATGGCGTCCTCCAGGTCGTTCCGGGTCTCGGCGAGACCGCGGGTCAGGCGATCGGCCGGCACCCGGACGTCGACATGATCGCGTTCACCGGCTCGACCGAGGTGGGGAAGCTCTTCCTCCGCTACTCCGGCGAGTCGAACATGAAGCGCGTGGCGCTCGAGTGCGGCGGCAAGTCGCCGCACATCGTGACGGCCGACTGCGGCTCGCTCGACGCGGCGGCGATGGCGGTCGCGTGGGGCGTCTTCTACAACCAGGGTGAGGTCTGCAACGCCGGCTCGAGACTGCTCGTGCACGAGTCGGTGAAGGACGAGCTGCTCGAGAAGGTCGTCAAGGTCGCCGAGCGGATCACGCCGGGCGACCCGTTGAACCCGAAGACCCGGATGGGCGCGATCGTCGACTCGACGCAGCTCGACCGCGTGCTCGGCTACATCGAGTCAGGCAAGTCCGAGGGCGCCGGCCTCTATCTCGGCGGGAACCGCGCCCGAGAGGAGTCGGGTGGCTTCTACGTCGAGCCGACGATCTTCGACGCGGTCTCGAACGACATGAAGATCGCGCAGGAGGAGATCTTCGGGCCGGTGCTCTCGGCGATCACGTTCTCCGAGCTCGACGAGGCGATCACGATCGCAAACGACACCATTTACGGCCTCTCGGCGGGGATCTGGACCGATGACGTCAACGTCGCCCACAAGGCCGCTCGTGCGCTGCGTGCCGGCGTCGTCTGGGTCAACACGTTCGACGCGGGCGACATCTCGGCTCCGTTCGGCGGCTTCAAGCAGTCCGGCTTCGGCCGCGACAAGTCGATCCACGCGCTCGACAAGTTCAGCGACCTCAAGACGATCTGGATTGCGCTGAGTTAGTCGGTGTCTTCGCGGCTTCGCCGTAAAGACACCAAGACCCGCGCAACGCTCGTCGTGCGCCCTCGACGCGGGTGGCGAGAAGGCCTTCGTTGAAGGCACGTGGCGTCTCGGAAAGCGGCGGTGAGGTGGTCCTGGCACCTTTCGGCGAAGCCGGAAGGTGCCCTCACGCGACGAGCTCGAGCGCGTCGCTGCCCGCCTCGTGGCAGTCGCGGCAGCGCGCCTCGTACGTGTCGAGTGCACCGACGACGATCGTCTCGCCCGAGTACGGAGCCGGCCGACCGTCGACGAGCCGCTGCGTCGTCGTCGCGGGGCCGCCGCA
>Ga0183260_10001949_pt1 | contig 17213 bp, 14 predicted proteins | sample AntDrymUQ4972206_2_FD_129768 | JGI IMG/M metagenome (GOLD analysis project Ga0183260, IMG submission 129768) | Polar desert sand microbial communities from Dry Valleys, Antarctica - metaG UQ497 (22.06) (version 2) (version 2) | ecosystem: Environmental > Terrestrial > Soil > Desert | place...
AACCTGGCATCGCCAGGTGGGTGCCGTGCGGGGCGTCGGCAACGCCTATCCCCGACGCCGGCTCCCTTCACGTGTGTGTTGGTTCACGTTTGGACCGAGGCCACGCACAGGGTCGAGCGCGGCTATGTTACCGCTTTTAACGTAATGGATCGCCGATCGCGAGGCAGGGCGGCCTTTGCGACATGGCCGTTCGGCTAGCCGGTCGCCTCGGTGGCGAACCGCCACTCGATCTCCGACGTTCCTTTGAGGCGGAGAATGCGCGCGAGGGCCTCGGTGACTTCGAGCTGCCGTCCGGGCTCGACGAGCGCGTTATCGACGATCTCGCTCAGGACCACCCTCTCACCGTTCCGGAGCACGATTTTCGCACCGCACGGGAGCACCGGGTGAGTAACGCCGAGCGCCGTCGCGGCCAGGACTTGGCCACACGTCGTGCGCTCGGCGTCGCCCGTCTGCCCACGGGAGCCGGCGAAAGCCGCGTTCCAGCTCGCCGGCGCAGTCGCGTTCGCGAGCGCCGCAGCTCCGTCCTCTTGCGAGCGCCGTTCGACAACGGCAAGCGCGATGACGCACGCGAGCAGGGCAACGCCTCCGAGAACGAGTAGGCGGTGCGCGAAGAGATCGATCACATGCGTAAGTGTGGCGGATCAGGTCGGCGGAGCGAGCGGGCACATGTGCGGGTGCGGCGCAGCCTCGGCGATTTTCCCGCCCCAACCGCCCCCAGGGGATCCCCGAGATCCCTGTGGTCAGCGTAGCGAGGATTTGATCACGAACCTCCGCCGTCTTCGTGCCAAGAGTGCGCCAATTGGAAGTCGTTCTGCCAAGTGGACGTCCGTGGACGCCGGTTCGAGGACACGAATGCGCCGCTTGTCTTGCGCTCCGGGTCGACGGTCGTGCAGTGGCGCTATCTGGACTCCTCCAGAAGTCGGATCCCCAACTCCCCGAGCACCGCGGACGGAATGGCCGACGGCGCGCCGGTTAGCGGATCCGACCCGCTCGACACCTTCGGAAACGCCGTGACCTCGCGGATGTTCGGCTCGCCCGCGAGGAGCGCGACGAACCGGTCGACGCCGAGCGCGAATCCCCCATGTGGCGGCGCGCCCATCTGCAGGGCTTCGAGGAACCAGCCGAACTTCGCGTTCGCCTCGTCCGCGGTCATGCCCATGGCCGAGAAGACCCGCTGCTGCACGTCCGAGCGATGGATCCTGATCGAGCCCGAGCCGAGCTCCCACCCGTTCCAGATCAGGTCGTAGTGCTGGCTGAGGGCCTTTGCGGGATCATCCTCGATGAGCTCCTCGTGGCCTTCGAGTGCACCGGTAAACGGGTGATGCACGAACGTCCAGAGGCCGGTCTCGTCGTCGGGTTGGAAGAGCGGGAAGTTGAGGATCCAATGGAACACCTCCCGCGTCTCGTCGACAAGTCCGAGCTCGCGGCCGAGGTGGAGGCGGAGCGCGCCGAGCACGCGCTCGACACCTGGGAGCTCGTCAGCGGCGAGAAGGACAGTCGAGTCGGGCGGTGCGGCGAACGCGCCGAGCTCCGCCTCGGAGAGAAACTTCACGATCGGTGAGCGAACGTCGCCGTCCGGACCACAGATGAGATACGCGAGCCCTTTCGCGCCCCACTCCTTCGCGAAGGTCTCCAGCTTGGCGAGGTCGCCTCGCGAGAGCGCCTGCGGCACGACGAGAAAGCGCACGGCTGGCGCCCCCGCGAAGACCCCGAAGTCGGAGCCGCGGGTGACCTCTGTCGCGTCCTGGATCTCGAGCCCGAAGCGGAGGTCCGGCTTGTCGGATCCATACCGCAGCATCGCGTCGGCGTACGAGATCCGCGGAAACGGGCGCCGAGGAGGCTCGCGGTCGAGCGCCTCGAACGACGCGACGACGACTCGCTCCAGCACTTCGAGGACGTCCTCGCGTATGGGAAACGCGAGCTCGAGGTCGAGCTGGCGGAACTCAAACTGCCGGTCGGCGCGGAGGTCTTCGTCCCGCCAGCAGGTGGCGATCTGGTAGTAGCGGTCGAAGCCGCCGACCATCAGCGCCTGCTTGAAGAGCTGTGGCGACTGCGCGAGCGCGAAGAAGGTTCCCGGTTGCAGGCGGACCGGGACGAGGAAGTCACGAGCTCCTTCGGGGGTTCCGAGCGTGAGTCCAGGCGTCCAGACGTCGATGAACCCCTGTTCCTCCATCGACCGTCGGATTGCCGAGACGACGGTGGCGCCGAGACGCAGGTTGCGCTGCATCCGCTCGGTGCGCAGGTCGAGCCAGCGGTAGCGCAGGCGTAGAGACTCGTCGACTCCCTCCTCGTCGAGCTGGAACGGGAGCGGCGTCGAGCGCGAGACGATCTCGAGCTCGGCGACCTGCAGTTCGACCCCTCCTGTCGCCATGTTCGGGTTCACCGTCTCGGGAGCGCGCGCGACGACCTCTCCGGTGACCTGCAACACGAATTCGTTGCGGATCTCCTTCGCGAGCTCGGTGGCGGCGGGCGCGCGCTCGGGGTTGATGACGAGCTGCATGAGCCCGGTCGGGTCGCGGAGGTCGACGAAGACCAACCCACCGTGGTCGCGACGGCGTGAGACCCAGCCGGCGAGGGTCGTCGTCCGGCCCACGTCCCCGGTGCGGAGCTCGCCGCACATCGCGTCCCGCCAGCTCACGAAGTCAACCTGGCGAGGACGTCGTCGAGTGCTACCTCTTCGTCTTTCTGCCCTCGCCTGCGCACCGTGGCGCCATCGGCTCGAACCTGGACGACCGTCGCTGCCCCGACGCGCGTGGCCTGGGTCAGCTGGCCCTTCAACGAGCGTCTGGCGTAGTCCGTGTCGCTCGTGACACCTCGCGCTCTCAGCTCGCCGAGCCACGTCGCGATGAGCTCCCGCGAGGCGCCTTCGGCGGCAGCGAGGAAGACGTCTGTCCCCGAAGGGCTCGCCTGGACACCCGCGTGCTCGACTGCCAGCACAAGACGCTCGATCCCCGCGCCGAAACCGACCCCTGGAATGGCCGGCCCGCCGATCTCCTGAACGAGGCCGTCGTAGCGTCCGCCACCGGAGAGCGCGCTCTGCGCTCCCTCGTCAGGGCCGACGAACTCCCAGGTCGTGCGCGTGTAGTAATCGAGGCCTCGGACGAGCGTCGGGACGATCTCGTACGGGACGCCGCACGCGTCGAGATCGTGCCGGACTGCCTCGAAGTGCTCCCTGCAGGCCTCGCACAGCGACTCCCCGATCTTGGGCGCGCTCTCGAGTGCCTCCTGCACGGCCGCCGGCTTTGCGTCGAAGTTGTCGAAGACGCGTAGCGGGCTCGCCGCGGCTTTCTCCCGAGTGGGCGCGTCCAATCGCTCGAGATTTGCCGCGAGCCAGTTGTTCAGGCGCGTGAGATACGCGGGACGACACTCGCGGCAGCCGATCGAGTTCAGCGCCAGCGCGCACTCGGATACGCCAAGACGCCTCAGGAGAGCGTGGTAGAGCTGGATCACCTCGGCGTCGACCGACGGATGGTCGGATCCGATCGCCTCCACCGAGAGCTGCCAGTGCTCCCGGTATCTCCCCTTCTGCGGTGCTGCGTACCGGTACATGGGGCCGACCGTGTACAGCTTCGCCGGCTGCGGCTCGCGATGCATGCCGTGGTCGACGTAGGCGCGGCAGATTGGAGCTGTCCCTTCAGGCCGCAGGGTGAGGGAGCGGCCGCCTCGATCCTCGAACGTGTACATCTCCTTCTGCACGACATCCGAGCCCGCGCCGGAAGTACGCTCGAAGAGCGCCGTGTCCTCGAAGACGGGCGTGATGATCGGTCTGTAGCCGTACAGCGCGCACAGCCGCTCGGCCTCCCCGATGACGAGGCGCCAGAGCGGCTGCTCCGCCGGGACGACATCGTGCGTCCCGCGCGGCCGCTCGATCTTCGTCGGTGAGTTCAAACTGTCCGCTCCGCGCGCAATTCGGCCAGGAAGGGATTGCGCGCGAGCTCGTCTCCAAGGGTCGTCGCAGGACCGTGCCCTGGGTAGACCACCGTGTCGTGCGGCAGCGCGTCGACGAGCGAGCGAATCGAGGCTATGAGCGTGTCCCAATCTCCTCCAGGAAGGTCGGTGCGCCCCACCGAGCCGGCAAAGAGAACGTCGCCCGAGAAGAGGCTGCCGTCCGCGTGGTAGGCGAGGTGAGCGGGAGAGTGACCCGGCACGGAGAGGACGTCGAACGCGATCCCAGCGACGTCGACCGTCTCCCCGCCGCGGAGCAGAACGTCCGGTGTGTACGGGCGCAGGGAGATTCCGGACGGCGTGAAGCGGCTCGGATTCTCGAGCAGCAACCGCTCACCCTCGGACATGTGCACGGGCGCCCCCGTACCCTCGGCGAGCTCGGCGACGCCAAGCAGGTGGTCCCAATGCCCGTGGGTCACCAGAATTCCGGCGCAGCAGGCTTTCAGCCGGGCGAGCGAGAGCCGCAGCTCGGTCGCGTCCCCGCTCGGATCGACGACCACGGCTTCGGAGGCGGCGTCGGTTCGAACCACGTAACAATTCGTGCCGAGCGGTCCGAGCGAGAGCTGGTCGACTTCGAGCGCCATCGACCGGACGTCAGCTCTTGCCCGACTCGCGCCGGGCTTCCCGCTTCTTGAACGACCGCCACATGACCCCGTCCAGGAAGTAGCTGAACGGGATGAAGATGGCGACGATGAAGGCAGTCTGGATCAGCTGGTTGGCAAGCGCCAGATCGCTCGAGAGCAGCATGACCGTGACGAACATGATCGGGGCGAAGATGAGGCCTCGCTTGAGGGTCCGGCGCCATGACGGGGGTTGCGCCTCTCGGCCCGATCGGGGAGAGGCGCTTCGTTGCGACTGCGAACCGGTCTTCCGGGCGGGAACCTCCTCCGCGTCCAGCTCGTTCCCCTCGGCATCCTCCCAGACGTACTCGTGCCGGTGCTCTTTCGCTCGGCGGCGACGCTGCTTACGGGTCGGCATGCCACGATTATGCCCGGCTGTTCCGGATGCTTGAACGGGAGTTGACGCGCGGTCCGGGGCGGTCACGACCAGGCCGGAGGACGCGCTTGCCCCTCGTGCAGGCTAACGAGCCTGTGCACAAGGGGGTGGCGATCCCGGCGCGCTGTGTCGCGTCATCCGCCGCGCCGTGCATTCAGTGGACGATCTGGCCGGCTCGGAGCACCGTGTGCACAACTGGGCCACCGAGGTGATACGCGAGGTGTCGCCAGTCGTCCGCGCCGACGAGCACGATATCGGCGTCGTAGCCTCGAGCGAGCCGTCCCTTTCGGTCGGCGCGTGCGAGCACATGCGCGGCGTTCACGGTGCAAGCGGTGAGCGCCTGCTCTGGGCTCAGCCCGAGCTGCGTGCAGGCAAGCGAGCAGATGAGCGGCAGGCTCTCGCAGAACGCGCTTCCCGGGTTGAAGTCCGTCGCGAGCGCCACAGCGGCGCCGGCATCGGCGAGCGCCCGGCCCGGTGGCATCGGGCGTCCGAGGAAGAGCGCGCTCGCCGGTAGCAGGACGCCGACGACATCGCTTGCGGACAAGGCGGCGATACCGGCGAGACCGGTGCTTTCCAGGTGATCGACAGAGCGCGCTCCGAGCTCGATTGCGAGCGGAATCGCTCCGGCCTCGGTGAACTGATCTCCGTGCAACCGGAGCGCGAGGCCAGCCTCCTGACACGCCTGGAGATAGCGTCGCGAATCCTCGACTCCGAACGCGCCGCGCTCGAGAAAGACGTCCGCTGCCTCGGCGATCCGAGAAGCGTCGGGCAGCACCTCCGCGAGCAGGAAGTCGACATAGGCAGCGGCGCCCGCATCGGTGAACTCCGGAGGGACCGCGTGAGCGCCGAGCCACGTCGGAACTCCGCCAGCCATTCGGATGGCGCAGAGCTGCGCGAGCTCCGTCTCACGATCGAGCCCGTATCCCGATTTCGCCTCGAACGTCGTCGTTCCCGAGCGGAGCATCCAGGCGACGTGACGTTCGAGCGAGGCAACGAGCCCGGCCTCGCCCGCGTCCCGAGTCGCGCGAACCGTCGACAGGATGCCGCCTCCCGCCGCGTGCAGCTCTTCGTAGCCGGCCCCGGAGGCGCGGAGCGCGAACTCTCCCACCCGGTCGCCCGCGAAGCAGGCGTGCGTGTGGCAATCGACCAGTCCCGGAATCGCCGAGAGACCTCGCCCGTCGAGCTCCTCCACTTCGCCGGCCAGCGGCGCGAGGTCGCGCATCCGCCCCACGTCGGTGATCCGTCCTTGCTCGCAGAGCACGTACGCCCCGTCGATGACGTCCACCGCCCCCAACTCCGCGCCGCGCAAAGGGGCAGTTCGCCCGCCGGGTGTCGCGAGCTGTGCGAGGTCCCTGATCAACAGCCGAGCGGGAGCGTCCTCGCCGGGAGCGCTCACGCGTGGGAGTCCGACCCAGGAATCGACGGGAGATCTATCCCGCCGCGACGCGCGGCGTCCAGCGCCTCCTCGTACCCTGCGTCGGCGTGGCGCATCACCCCGGTTCCCGGGTCGGCGGTCAGCACCCGCTCGAGCTTCTCCGCGGCCGCGTCTGTGCCGTCGGCGACGACGACCATCCCCGCATGGATGGAGTTGCCGATGCCAACTCCGCCGCCGTGATGGACGCTCACCCACGTCGCTCCTGCCGCGACGTTCAAGAGCGCGTTCAGGATCGGCCAGTCGGCGATCGCGTCGGAGCCGTCCCGCATCGCCTCCGTCTCCCGATAGGGCGATGCGACCGAGCCCGAGTCGAGATGATCGCGCCCGATCACAATGGGTGCGCTCACGCGGCTCGAACGGACGAGCTCGTTGATCGCAAGCCCGGCGAGCGCGCGATCGCCGTAGCCGAGCCAGCAGATTCGCGCCGGTAGACCCTGGAACTCGACGCGACCGGGTGCGAGCTCGAGCCAGCGACCGAGAAGGACGTCGTCCGGAAAGAGCCTCCCGAGCTCGAGGTCGATCGCGTCGATGTCCGCAGCGTCCCCCGAGAGCGCTGCCCACCGGAACGGTCCAACCCCGCGACAGAAGAGCGGCCGGATATAGGCCGGGACAAAGCCCGGATATGTGAATGCGTCCGTTACACCAGCGTCATAGGCCTCCCCTCGTAGATTGTTGCCATAATCGAAAACGTAGCAGCCTGCCCGGACGAGCTCGAGGAGGCCCTCGACGTGGGCTGCGATCGATGAGCTCGCCCGCCGCAGGTACTCGTCTGGATCGCTTGCGCGAAGCTCTGCCGCCTCGCTCATGTCGAGACCGGCTGGGACGTATCCGTTCAGAGGATCGTGCGCAGCTGTCTGGTCGGTCACGAGATCGAAGCGCTCACCTCGCCTCGCCAGCTCGGGGACGATCTCCGAGGCATTCCCGAGCAATCCGATCGAGACGGCGCGGCGTTCTGCGGCAGCCGCGCGCACGCTCTTGACCGCTTCTTCGAGCGAGTCGGACGCCTCGTCCAGATAGCGCGTCTCAAGTCGGCGCTCGATCCGCGAAGGGTCCACCTCGATGCACAAGATCGCGGCGCCTGCCATCGTCGCCGCCAGAGGCTGGGCCCCACCCATCCCACCCAGCCCCGCCGTCAGGATCGTTCTTCCGGAGAGATCCGTGCTCCCGAAGTGCTTCTCCCCGGCGGCCGCGAACGTCTGGTAGGTCCCTTGCAGGATCCCTTGGGTGCCGATGTAAATCCAGCTTCCGGCGGTCATCTGTCCGAACATGGTCAGACCCTCGGCCTCCAGTCGCCGAAATTCGTCCCACGTGGCCCAGCGCGGAACGATGAGCGAGTTGGCGATGAGAACCCGCGGCGCCCACTCCCCCGTCCTGAAGATGCCGACCGGCTTGCCGCTCTGCACGAGGAGCGTCTCGTCGTCGCCGAGGCGAAGGAGTGCTTTCACGATCGCCTTCAGCGCGTCGTGGTTGCGAGCAGCCTTGCCGGTGCCCCCGTAGACCACGAGCTTCTCCGGATGCTCCGCGACCTCAGCATCGAGGTTGTTGAGCAGCATCCGCAGCGGCGCCTCGGTCTGCCACGAGCGTGCGTTCAGCGTCGTCCCACGCGGGGAACGAATCCGCGTCAAATCTCCTGCGAGCGCCTCGACGGTGGCGTCGGCCGTCGCGAGGTCGGTCATGCGACTTCCCCGATCTTCTCTTCCGCAGCGGCAACGACCGCTCTCGCTCGGATCGCGGTCGCCACCCGCTCGATATCCGCCGCCAGCGAGCGGTCTTCGATCAGCCTGGACGAGAGCGAGCGCACGAAGTCGTGCACCGCGCGCACCCCTTCGCCCGGCTGTAGCGGCGCCAGGAACTCGACCGCCTGAGCGCCCGCGAGAAGTTCGATCGCGAGGGTCCGCTCGGCGTTGTCGAGCACGCGCAGAGCTTTCAGCCCAGCGGCGTTTCCCATCGACACATGATCCTCCTGACCTGCGCTCGTCGGAATCGAGTCGACGCTCGCCGGATGGGCGAACACCTTGTTCTCGGAGACCAGCGCTGCGGCGACGTACTGGGGGATCATGAAGCCGGAGTTCAGGCCGCCCTCCTCGACCAGGAAGGGTGGAAGGCCGTCGGAGAGGCTCGGATTGACCATCCGTTCGGTACGCCGCTCCGAGATGCTCGCGAGCTCCGCGACCGCCATCGCGAGCACGTCCAGCGCAAAGGCAAGTGGCTGTCCATGGAAGTTCCCGGCCGACACGATCTGGCCCTCGTCGACGAGAACGAGCGGGTTGTCCGTGGCAGCGTTCAGCTCCACCGACACGGTCGCTTCGACATAGTCGAGGAGGTCACGGCAGGCGCCGTGCACTTGCGGGGCGCACCGGAGGGAATAGGCGTCTTGCACCTTGTCGCACCAGCGATGCGACTCGCTGATCGCGGATCCTTCGAGCAGCCGCAGGACATTGGCCGCCGCTTCTTGTTGTCCCTTCAGCGGGCGGGAACGGTGCACTGCGGGAGAGAAGCTCGTTGCCGATCCTTGAAGTGCCTCGAGCGAGAGCGCGCAAGCGCAATCGGCGGTCGCAGCGAGGCGCTTCGCCCGCTCCACGCCGAGCGCAGCCATCGCCGCCATGAACTGCGTCCCGTTCACGAGGGAGAGCCCCTCCTTGCTGACGAGACGAATCGGCTCGAGCCCGACCCGTCGAAGCGCCGCTCCCCCGTCCAACCGCTCACCCTCGACGACGGCTTCGCCCTCGCCCACGAGAGGGAGCGCAAGATGAGCAAGGGGCGCGAGATCTCCGCTCGCACCCACCGACCCGCGAGCGGGAACCACTGGGAGGACCTCCCGATTCAAGCATTCGACGAGCAGTTCCACGGTCTCCACGCGAGCCCCCGAGTAGCCCTTGGCAAGGGCATTCGCGCGGAGCAGCATCGCCGCCCGGACGATGTCGTCGGGATAAGGCTCACCCACACCGCACGCGTGGCTTCGGAGCAACCGAAGCTGGAGCTCGTCTGCCAGCTCCTCCGGGATGCGGGCGGTGACGAAGCGCCCGAAGCCGGTGTTGACACCGTAGGTGTTCTCGCCCTTCATCGACTCGACGAGCTGCCGTGCGGCGCGCATCTTCACCCTCGCCATGTCGGCGATCTCGGCCTTCCCCCCGTGAACGGCGACGTCCCACACGTCTCCGAGCGTGAGGTCTTCTCCCGTCAGGACGAGGAACCGCGACACGGCCCGAGTTTAGATCCTCGACTTGGAGCTCAGGACGGCCGCGCGTCGCCTCCGGTCGAGCACTTAGAGCAGTGCCGACCGGAGAGCGCGCTCGAGCACGAGCGACTCGTCCACTCCGGGGATGGAGACGCCGGCCGCGGCCGCCTCGGTCAGTACGCGCTCGGGTACGAGACCGACGAGCTCGCCGTCGACGACCTTGACGCCACGCCACGTTGCTTCCTGTCGAACTCGCTCCACGACCTCATGGAGCGGGGCGCGTTCGAGGTCGAACACGTTCATGCTCACCTGGACGCGGCCGGAGCGCGGGAGCTCGAGCCCGATCGCCTGCACCCCAGGCATTCCGCCGCCCGACTCCCGGATCGACGCCGCAATCGCACGCGCTACGCCGGCATCGGCGCCTCCGAGCACGACGTTGTAGGCGACGAGCGGCGGCCGCGCTCCGACGAGGATTGCGCCGGAGCGCGGGTCGATCTTCGAAGGTCCGGCGTCCACGCGGAGCTCGCCTGCATCGACGCGCCGCTCGAGCTTCGCCAATCCTCCGGAGCGGAAAAACGCGGGCCGCTTGCCGCCGCCCACCGTCCCGTACAGGAAAACGGGAACCTCGAGCTCGGCTCCGACCCGCTGGGCGAGGGCGCGCGCGGCGTCTTCGGCTCGCGCCACGTCTGACGGGACGAGGTAGACGAGAGGGACGACGTCAACCGCGCCGACCCGGGGATGAACGCCGTCGTGCGCGCGCAAGTCGACAAGTTCGAGCGCACGGGCGATTCCGGCTAGAAGCGAATCCGCGAGCGGGTCGGTGTCGGCCGCAAGGGTGAACACCGAGCGGTGGTGATCCGCGTCCGCATGGACGTCGAGGAGCGTAGCGCGGCTCGCAAAGGCGTGTCCGATCTCCTCTATCGCGCCTGCGTCTCGCCCTTCGGAAACGTTCGGCACCGCCTCCAGCACGATCCGTACCCTACGAGCGGGTGACGGCAGAGGAGGACTCCACCATACGACCGCAGTCCGCGCGGCGGACCTTTGTCCGCCTGCTCGCGTTCCTCCGTCCGTATCGCGCCTCGCTCGCCGTGTCGTCGGGCCTCGCGATCGCCTCGCAGGTGGCGGTGATCGTCGTGCCGATTCTTGCCGGATTCGTCATCAATGAGCTAGACGGGGAAGATCCAGACACAACGGTTCTCATGCTGTGGATCGGCGCGATCGTGGCGCTCGGGCTCTTGCGCGGCGCGCTCATGTTCGGCCGCCGCATACTCTCGGGCAGGCAGGCGCTCGCGGTCGAGTACGACATGCGCGACGAGCTGTACGCGCACTTCCTGCGCCTGTCGTTCGGCTTCTACGACCGGAGCCAGACGGGGCAGCTCATGTCCAGGGCGACGATTGACCTGCAATCCGTGCGCTTTTTTCTCGGGTACGGGCTCATCTTCTTCGCGCAGCACGTGGTGACGATTGTCGTCGTCTCGGCCGTGCTCTTCGTCTACAACTGGCGGCTCGCTCTCGTCGCGCTCTTGATCACGCCCGCGATCGTCCTCATCGCTCAGCGATACAGCCGCGTCTCTCATCCCGTGCTGCGCGACGTGCAGGCAAAGCTTGCCGACGTCTCGACGGTGGCGGAGGAGAGCATCGTGGGCGTGCACGTCGTCAAGTCGTTCGCGCAGGAGGAGCGTCGAGGAGAGCAGTTCGCGCGAGCCGCCGACTCGGTCTTCGATCGCACGCTCGCGGCAAACCGTCAGCGAGCGCTTTACGTGCCGTTGCTCAGCTTCCTACCAGTCGTCGCGCAGGCGGCGGTTCTCCTCGTCGCCGGGCGAATGGTGGTCGACGGGACCCTGACGCGGGGCGACTTCTTCACCTTCTTCTTGTTGCTCGCCATGCTCGTGATGCCGCTCCGCATGCTCGGGATGTGGGTCGGTCAGGCCCAGCGAGCGACCGCTGCGGGCGAGCGCATCTTCGAGGTTCTCGACGAGCCGGAGGAGATCTCAGACCGCGACGGAGCGGAGCCACTCCCGCCCGGGCCCGGAGACATTCGCTTCGAGCGTGTCGACTTCGGCTACGAGCCTGGCCGCCTCGTCCTCGAGGACGTCGACCTGGAGATCGCGGCCGGCCGCACTCTCGCGCTCATCGGCCGGACTGGCTCCGGCAAGACAACTCTGGCCGCGCTCGTTCCCCGCTTTTACGAAGTGACGGAAGGGCGCGTGCTCGTCGACGGTATGGACGTTCGTGACGTTCAGCGTCGCTCGCTGCGCCGCGAGATCGGGGTGATCTCCCAGGATCCGTTTCTCTTCTCGGCCTCAGTCCGCGACAACATCGCCTTTGGCCTACCGGATGCCCCGCACGAGGCGGTCGAGGCGGCGGCGCGTGCAGCACAGGCCCACGACTTCATCGTCGATGACCTTCCGCACGGATACGAGACCGTCATAGGCGAACGCGGGATCACGTTGTCCGGAGGCCAGCGCCAGCGGATCGCGATCGCGCGAGCGCTTCTCATCGATCCACGCATCCTCGTTCTCGACGATGCGACCGCGTCCGTGGACGCGACCACCGAGGCTCGGATTCGGGAGGGACTGCGTGAGGTCATGCGCGGCCGGACGACCATCATCATCGCCCATCGGCTATCCACGATCGCGCTGGCCGACGAGATCGCAGTGCTCGAGAACGGTCGGATCGTCGCGCGCGGGACGCAGACGGAGCTCCTCGCCGAGAACGCGCTCTTCCGGGAGATCCACGAGCACGGGTTGCTCCAGCAGGTGATCGCCGGATGAGCGAGCTAGCGGCACACATTCGGCACGAACACGTTTCCCATCCGTATGGATTCCGGCGATATGCTCGCAGTGGGTGGTGGGCCGGGGTGCCCCGTCTGAAAGCCGGAAAATGAAGGTCTGGCAGGCGGGTAGCCATCTCACTGACCAGCGCGCCACCCGGGTAGACGACTGGTCGTGGAGACAGACGCGGCGCCGGCTCGCCGTGCTTTTCCGCCTTGCCCGCCCGTATCGCGGACGGGCGGCGCTCGCGGTCGTCACCCTCGTCGCGTACACCCTCGTCGCGCTCCTGCCGCCCTACCTCGCGAAGCTCGCCGTCGATGACGGGATCGGCGACCGCGACCTGCGCGCGCTGACCCTTGTGGTCATCGCCTTCCTCGCAACGGGGGTCGCGGCCTTCGTGCTCTCCGGCCTCCAGACCTACTTCACGGGCTGGGTCGGCGAACGAGCGCTCGCGGATCTCCGCATCCGGCTGTTCAAGCACCTCCAACGGCTCTCGCTGGGCTTCTTCGAGCGCAATCGAACGGGCGCGATCGTGAGCCGCATCACGAATGACGTCGAAGCGCTCGACCAGCTCGTCACCGACGGCCTTTCGAGCCTCGTTCAGAACAGTCTCGTCCTCGTGGGCACCGCGGTCGTGCTCTTCCTCCTCGACTGGCGGCTCGCGCTCGCGACGCTGCTCGTCTTGCCGCTGATGGGCGGCGCCACGGCATGGTTCCGGGTGCGCTCGAATCGCGCCTACCGACGCGTCCGGGAACGCCTCGGCCTGGTGACGGCGACTCTTGCCGAGGACATCTCGGGGATGAGGGTCGTGCAGTCGTTCACCCGCGAGCCGACGAGCCAGTCGAGCTTTCGCGGCGTGAACGCCGGTTACAAGGCCGCGAACTACGAGACCGTCGTCCTGAACGGCGTCTACTTTCCTGTCGTCGACGTGCTGTCCTCGGTCGCGACGGCGATTGTCCTCGGCTTCGGAGGCGCGCTCGTCATCGACGGAAGCATCACGGTCGGGACGCTGCTCGCCTTCACGCTCTATCTCGCGAACTTCTTCGACCCCGTCCAGCAGCTGTCACAGCTCTACAACACGTTTCTCTCCGCGACGGCCGGGCTCGACCGCATCATCTCGGTCCTCGACGAGGATCCGGAGGTCGTCGACGCCGCGGACGCGCGTGAGCTGCCTTCGATCGAAGGTCACGTCCACTTCGACCACGTCCGCTTCGGGTACTCGGACCTGCCCGACGTTCTGCACGACTTCGAGCTCGACGTGCAACCGGGAACGACCGTCGCGCTGGTGGGCCACACGGGCGCGGGCAAGTCGACGATCGCGAAGCTGCTCGCGCGCTTCTACGACCCTCGAGACGGACGGATCACCATCGACGGCCACGACCTGCGGGACGTGACCCAGTCCTCGCTCCGACTCGGGCTCGGGATCGTCCCCCAGGAGGGATTCCTCTTCGCGGGAACGGTCGCCGAGAACATCGCCTTCGGACGGCCGGAGGCAAGTCGACCCGAGGTCGAAGACGCGGCGCGCGCGGTCGGCGCGGACGGGTTCATCGCCGAGCTACCCGAGGGCTACGACACGGAGCTCGGCGAGCGCGGTTTCCGGCTCTCGCTGGGACAGAGACAGCTGGTCGCGTTCGCACGCGCACTCTTGGCCGCCCCGCAGATCCTCATTCTCGACGAGGCCACCTCCTCCGTCGACATCGGGACCGAGCGGAGAATCGAGCGAGGACTGCGTCATCTTCTTGCCGGCCGAACGGCGTTCGTCATCGCGCATCGCCTGTCGACGATCCGTCGCGCCGACCTGATCGTCGTTCTCGACCACGGCCGCATCGTCGAGCGAGGGACGCACGACGAGCTGATGGCGGCGGGAGGCGCGTACACGCGTCTCTACGGAGATTGGGCGGCGGACGTTGCTTGACCTGCAAGCATCTAGGCTGGGTCGCATATGAGCAGCGACGGAGACACCGACCAGGCAATCGATGAGGTGATCGAGGAGTCGATCGCGCTCGAGAGCGCCTATGCGACATTGCTTACGCCGACCGAGGCGGTCGCAGCGATGCATCTCCGCGTTCCGGCGCGTGGCAACCGAAAGCTACGCCGAGTGCTCGAGAAGATCGGCGCAGACGACCAGATCAAAGCCTGGTGGCACGTCGCGAACGTGAACGCGGTCGCACGCCTGGAGATCAACGATCACTCGTGGGTTCACGTCCAGATCGTCGCCAACATCGCGCTCAAGCTCCTTCGGCAGCTGACGAAGCACGGCGTGCAGCCTTCGCTCGTGCACGACTACCGCCTCACCGCCGACGAGTCCGAGGTCGTCGTCGTGCTCGCCTCCCTCTTGCACGACATCGGCATGTCCGTCCATCGTCGAGACCACGAGGACTGGAGTCTCTTCCTGGCAGAGCCGAAGATGCGGGAGCTGCTCGAGGACATCTACGACGAGCCCGACCGCACCGTGGTCGTGTCGGAGGTGCTGCAGGCGATCACGAGCCATCGCGCCGACGGCGAGCCGCTCTCGGTGGAGGCCGGCATCCTGCGAGTCGCGGACGCGTTGGACATGGCGAAGGGCCGTTCGCGGATCCCGTTCGAGCGTGGCTCCGTCTCCATCCACTCACTCTCCGCGGCCGCGATCGACGAAGTCCGCATCGGCGACGGCCAGACTCGGCCGATCCGCGTCGAGATCGTCATGAACAACTCCTCCGGCATCTACCAGGTGGACGGGCTGCTCAAGGCCAAGCTTCGAGGGTCCGGGCTGGAGCCGTACGTCGAGGTCGTCGCGCGCATCGACACCGAGGCCGAAAAGCGGCTGGTCCCCGTCTACCACCTCGAGATCGGCGGGCCGGACGGCTCGTAGGGTCGCGAAGCCATCCTCTAAACTGCGAGAAGCCGGTGCGGGATAGTCTAACGGCAGGACGCCTGGCTCTGGACCAGGAAGTTGGGGTTCGAATCCCTGTCCCGCAGCCATCACCTGCTGGGTAGCCGTTGGCTCAGCCGGCTACGCTTGTGACAGCTTCTAGGCATTTTGTAACGCTTTTCGGTGGGAGTTCGTGCCACTTCCGCTATCCTGATCCGATCGCTTGACACGAGCGGCCCCCGTGGAAGGGCCCGCGCCCCTGTCGTCGACCAGGAGGTTCGATTCTGAAAGCCCTATTCGTTGGCCTGTGCGTTCTCATCTTGGCGACACAGGTCTCTGCGGTAGCGAAAGGTGAGAGTTCGAAGCGCACGTCAAACCCACCTCGTGCAGCGAGGGCGGCTCAGTCTCCCGTCTCCTTGAACACGCGCCTCGAGCACAAGCTCGCGGCAGCGCGAAAGTATCGCAGCGTCATCCGTTTCTTCGAGAACCATCGCTCGCTCCTCGGCTCCACAGAGCACCGAGCACTCGCGATCACGGCGATCACGGCGCTCACGCGCGCGGAACGGCGACTCACACGCGTGACGAAGACCATCGTCGCGCTCCGTGGCGCTCTGCAGCGACGGGAAGCGCGACGGCTGGCGAACGCGCCGCCCAAGGTCGCGATCTGTCGTGTCTTCGGCAGCCGCTATTGCGATCAGGCGCTGAAGGTGGCCTGGTGCGAGTCTCACCATTCGACGACTGCCCGAAACGGCCAGTATCTCGGCCTCTTCCAGATGGGCTGGAGCGAGCGGCGCCTGTTCGGACACGGCCAGAAGGCCCACCAGCAGGCGATCGCAGCGCACAAGTACTTCGTCCTCTCCGGTCGAGACTGGAGCCCATGGAGCTGCAAACCGTGGTACGGCTACTCGTAGACCTCGAGCCTTTCGTCGCAAAGTGCGGACCGCGGCGCGGCTTGCGGGTTTCTTTCTTCCCGAACTTCTGGTAGGCCTCCGGCCGTGTGGGGACAAAAGAAGCGCGACCGCCTACGAGCCTTCGACGAGGCTACGGCCTACGCTCGTTGCCATGGCGACCGGGACGAGAGTGTCAGGCTCGTGAAGCTTCCCCCACGCCGGGTGCGATACGAGGACGTGCTCTCGAACGGCGAGGCGATCCGGCGAGGGTTCGAGGATCGCCTGGACACCCGCGAGCCGGAGTCAGCCTTCTAGCCCGAAACCGGCTCAGCGTCGCACGAGAATCTCCTCCAGCGGCTTCCGCTCGAGGTCGGGAACCGTGCATCCAACCGCCGGATAGCCGACCGGGACGAGAACGTACGGCCGCTCGTTCTCCGGCCGCTCGAGAATCTCTCGCAAGAACCCCATCGGACTCGGTGTGTGCGTCAGCGTCGCGAGACCCGCCTGGTGGAGGCTGGCCAGAAGGAGGCCGACGGCGATCCCGACCGACTCCCGCACGTAGTAGTGCTTCATCTTTAGTCCCTCCGCTCGACGGCCGTACGCCTGCTCGAACACGACGATCAGGTGCGGCGCCTGTTCGATGTGCGGCTTGCGCCAGTCCGTCCCGAGACGTCGGAGAGCCTCGAGCCACTCGTCCGGCATCCTGCCCTCGTAGCTCCGTCGCTCCTCCTCCTCGGCAGCCTCCCGGATTCGGCGTTTGACCTCGGGATCCGAGACGACGACGAATGTCCACGGCTGTTGATGCGCGCCCGAGGGAGCCGTCCCTGCGGTCGCGATCGCGTTCTCGATGAGCTCGAGCGGAACCGGCTCCGGCGAGAAGTCCCTCACCGTCCGCCGCTCTCGCATCTGCTCCAGAAAGGCCCGTGACCGGGCAAGCTGCTCTGCCTCAGGAAGCCGGACGAACCGAAGCGGGACGAAGCGCGGCTCGCCTAGCACCGCTGAAGAGTACGCACCGCCGTTTGGTCGCGTCCCATGAGCCGGGGGAATTGAGTCGGGCGTAGCCTCCGCGTTGACCTGGAAGTCGACGAGGAGGTACGCCCTGATGGCGAGCATAGTCCCGAGCGAGCGTCTCCGACGTGAGCTC
>Ga0183260_10001950_pt1 | contig 17208 bp, 15 predicted proteins | sample AntDrymUQ4972206_2_FD_129768 | JGI IMG/M metagenome (GOLD analysis project Ga0183260, IMG submission 129768) | Polar desert sand microbial communities from Dry Valleys, Antarctica - metaG UQ497 (22.06) (version 2) (version 2) | ecosystem: Environmental > Terrestrial > Soil > Desert | place...
AGGGCGGCGCGGTGCATCCCTTCAGCAACGATCTCCTGCTCGCGTTTGAGAACCGCGCGGAGCACTTTGTTCCGGATGTGCTCCGAGCCCCGTTCGCTGAGAACGAGCCCCGTTCGCTGAGAATCCGATAGCGAAAGCCGGTTGCGTCGAGCTCGGTCCATGCGTCGAGCCACGCCTCCTGATCGAAGCGGTCGCTCCTGGCGTGCATGCGGCGAAACCCGCGATACTCCGTCAGCTCTGCGCTTGCGCTGGGTACCAGTCGAGGTGAAGCCGCGGGCTCGGTCCCGCGGCCGGTGGCCGGCCAGGCCGCGAGGAGCAGGAGTGTGGCGCCCGCTGCCCATATCGACGATCGCCGGCGGTTGCTGCCCCTCTGTTTTGCCCGTAGGTGTTCCATCGCCACCTCCCGGGGCCCCCACGTCGCAAGAAGCGTGCTCACAGCGCGTGTCGAGGGGCATCCGCTGTGAGCAGCAGACTCAGCCTGTCGGGGTGGCGGTTGTCACCAGGCTTGCGTCACGGGACGGCGTACCATCCGTCCGCCACAGAGCGACCGCTGCAATGGCTGCCACGACCAGCCCGTACTCGACAGCCATGAGACCTGCGGGGACCCGCCACTCGGCCCCCGAGAGCGAACGCTCCCACACGACGTAGACCGGAATGACAGCGTAGGTCCACACGGCGAGCGGGAGGGTGGCCCGGGTAAAGAGGAACGGCGTGAAATACAGGAGGTACCACGGGTAGATGACTGGCGCGCAGGCCAGCGCCACGGCCATCGGCCAGGCCCAGGCCGCAGGGTTGTCGGCATCCAGCCGCATGCGGGCCCACGCGGCCGCGCCAAGCCCGACGAGCAGAGCGACGAGCGCCGCTCCCACCGGCGTGATGACCCAGGCGAGCGGCCGGAAAACCGGGCTGTTGAACCGGATGTGCGCCACCACGCTCGGGACGGCCCCGACTGGAAGCGAGGCGCCGAACATGAACGGCAGGTACAAGGCCCCGAGCAGCCCGAGGCCCAACGCAATATCCCGCGGGCGCACCCGCCCCAGGAACAGCGGCGCCAGCACGATCGGCAGGAGCTTCGTTGCGACTGCCAGTGTGAACGCGACGGAGGCCAGGGCGGTCCGTCTCCGCGAGAGCAGATAGGCGGCCGCAACGATGCACATGGCGCCGAGGGCGTCCAGGTGGCTGCTGAGCGCTACTTCCAGGATCACGAGCGGGTTCCAGGCGTAGGTCAGCGCGAGCCACTCGTTGCGCCCGCTCACCGCGAGCCACCGCCACAGGATCAGAATCGTGACCAAGTCACAGAGCGTGAAGACCGTCTTCATGAACAGTGGCGATTCGCTGATCGAGACGACGGTCCGGAAGAACAGCTGTGCGGCCGGGGGGTAGGGAGTCCGCACATGACGGCTGGGCATCCGCACCGTATCCGCGTCGTGGGTGTGTGCGAGGGCGGGGTCTGACGGGATCAGCCCATACGGGTTGTAGCCCAGACGCTGCACGCGTCCGTCCCAGATGTACCGGATCATGTCGCTGTCGAAGTTCACCGGTGCAAGGGTGAGCGGAACCCGGCATGCGGCGGCAAACAGAAAAGCCGCGAGAAGCAGGCGGCGGGTCGGGCGCACGTTCTTCGTGGCGACGAGCGCGGCAATCTGACAGGCGGCCATCACGGCGGCCATGGCGAAGAACAACCACGACCCGAGCCGTGCCTGGCTCAGAGCCTGCGCCGTGCAGGCGGCGACGAGTATGGAGCCGATCAGGGGCAGGCGATAGGGCAGTGAGGGCAACGCGCCACAATTATCTCCGCTTGCGCGGCTTCCATGAAGTGCGGTATCTACTGTTGTCCTCTGTCAATCCTGAAAGGTAAGGCTTCTGTGGCTGCCAGTCGTCCGTGGCGCGTGTGCGTGGGGTTTGTTCTGCTGGCCTGTGTCATCCTGCCGCCCCCCGCTCTGGCACAGAGCCCCGGGAGCAGAGCCGAGGCGCTCGCCGCGGAGCAGGAAGAGAAATCCCGCAACCTTCAACCCTACAAACGCAACATCTTCGAGCGCCGGCTGCTCGAAATCGAAGAGGCCGGCGGGTTTGCCGTGGTGCGCGGCCCGTTCGTCACCTTTGGCGACATCAAGCAGAGCTCCGGGGTGGCCCTGGGGCCGGCCTACGGCAAGTTGTTCGACAACGGCTCGGTCCTGATCGCCAAGGGAGCCTATTCAATCCGGAACTTCAAGATGGTGCAGCTGTCGGCCGCAGCGCCGCCGATTGCCCGCGGGCGGGTGACGCTGGGGGGGCGGGTGCGGTGGCAGGATGCTCCGCAGCTGGCGGCGTATGCGCTCGGACAGGAGTCTCCCCGCACGAGAGCTGACTTCTCCGAGGCGCGATCGGAGCTGAGCGCCCAGGTCGAGGCGCGGCCGATCAAATTCCTTCGGCTCGGCGCCGGCGCCGGTTACGAGCGATACGACACAGGCGGGGCGCAGACGAACCGGTCATCGGTGGAAGATCTCTTCACGCCCGCCGAGATGCCTGGTATCGCCGCGGACCCTGATTACGTCCACACGTTCGTGTCGGCTGGCATCGACAGCAGGCCCGGCACTGGCTACAGCCGCAGTGGCACGTTGCTCCAGGCCAGCCTGCACGACTACCGGCAGCAGAATACCGGTCCGTATTCCTTCCAGCGGGTCGACGGCATTGCCCGGCAGCTGATACCCATCCTCCACGGCAACTGGGTGCTCGACCTGTCCGTCCGCACGTCGTCCACAACGGTTGACGCGGGGCAGGAGGTCCCGTTTTTCCTGCTGCCGGATCTGGGCGGCTCGGGGGAGCTTCGCGGGTATTCCGCTTACCGGTTCCGCGACCGCCACTCGATCATCTTCACCGGCGAGTATCGGTGGTACGTGCAGGAGTTCGTCGACATGGCGCTGTTCTACGATGCGGGGAAGGTCACCAGCCGCCGCGGCGACCTCGACTTCAACCGCCTGAAGAGCAATGTCGGACTTGGTCTCCGGTTCCACGGCCCTCAGACAACCCTGCTGCGGATCGAGGTGGCGCGCGGGGACGAGGGCCTGCGCCTGATTTTTGGTTTCAGCGCCCCCATCCGGTAGCGGCGCCGCCTCTCGAATTCTGGTGATTTCCGTGAACCCGATCAATCTCCGCTCTTCCTGCCGGCGCGGCACGCAAGTGGCGGCCGCCCTGGCCGCCGTGTGCGCGGCAACCGTGATCCTTCCGGCGCAGACCCGCCGCGCGCCGACGTTCTATCACGACGATCCGGTGACCACAGCGGTCGACTCCCAGGACGCGTCGAACGTCGAGTCGCGCGAGCTGTCCCTGTACTACGATGCGATCATCAATCTTTTTGGTCGTCCCGGGAAGCCCCAGGTCGAGAGGGCGGCCAGCGTCAATACCATCGACGAGGTGCCGGATTCGAGCTGGTTCGTGAACCGCGCCGGTTCGAAGCCGCTCACGTCCGAGGAGGTGCTCCGCGGTCCGGACGATGACCGGGGGCCGGCTGAAGGCACGTGGATGGTCAACTGGAAGTCGAATGGGGTGTCGCCAGGCTTCACCATCACCGATTCGGCAGGGAAGCGCTACTTCATCAAGTTCGCCCCCCCCCGAGAGCCGGAGCTCGGCACGGCCACCGAAGTCATCGTGACTCGTCTGTTCCACGCGCTCGGCTACCACGTGCCGCAGGCCAACATCAGCATGCTGCGTCCTGCCGACCTCGTGATTGCACCTGACGCGCGGGCGCGTACACGGACCGGTGGAACGCGGCCGATGAACCGATCGGACATCGATGAGCAGTTGAGCCGTGCACATCGAAACCCGGACGGCACTTACCGCGTCGTGGCCGGGTCAGGCCTGCCGGGGCGGGCGATCGAGGGATTCAAGTACGAAGGCACACGTCCCGACGATCCCAACGATGTGATCCCGCACGAGGACCGCCGCGAACTGCGCGGCCTGCGTGTCTTCAGCGCCTGGGTGAACCACACGGACGCAAAGGCAATCAATTCTCTTGACACTGTCGTGACCGACGGCGATCGCAGCCATGTGCGCCATCACCTCATCGACTTCAACGCAGCGCTTGGCAGCGCGGGAATCGGGAAACGGGAGCGGCGGGATGGCTACGAGTACCTGGCCGATACCGGCCCGGCCAAGCGAGCGCTCCTGGCGTTCGGCTTCTACATCCGCCCCTGGATGACTGTCGAGTACCCCAGTTACCGGGGTGTCGGGCGGTTCGAGGCGGAACGCTTCGAGCCCGAGACGTGGCGTCCCCGCGTGCCGAACCCTGCGTACGTCCGGTCTCGCGCCGACGACACGTTCTGGGCGGCCCGCAAGCTCCTGGGCATGACCGACGAGCTCGTGCGCGCGGCCGTGCGAGCCGGCCGGCTGACCGATCCGCAGGCGGAGGAGTTCCTTGCCAGCGCGCTCATGGAGCGGCGGGACAAGATCGGGCGCGTATTTCTGACGAGGGTCAACCCCATCGCGGATCCGGCGCTCGCTGCCGATGGCACGCTCAAGCTGGTCAACCCAGCGGTTCAGTACGGCTTTGCGCAGGCGCCGGCCGGTTACCGGGCCGTCTGGCATCGCTTCGACAACGCCACCGGCGAGGTGAGCTCTCTCGGCGAAAGTGACGGGGATGCCGATGCATTGCGCGCCCCCTCCGGTCTGCCGACAGAAGCAGGCTCGTTCCTCCGGGTCGATCTCAGCGCCGTATCGGACGCCCATCCGTCATGGAAAGCGCCGGTGCACGCATACTTCCGCCGGGGGGCGGACGGTTGGAGGCTGGTCGGCTTCGATCGCATGCCCGATGCCCCCGCCATGAAGCCGGGAACTGTGGGTGCCGAGCCGATCCGCAAGTAAGCCTTAGGAATCCTCTCTGGTCCGGCCGCGAATCGCGCGACGCACCGACCTCACGATAACCAAGACATCAGCAGCAAGCCCTGCTTCAGCCGCCGGGCTCCTTGGCCCGGCGGCTGCATCCGATCTGTATGGAGGGAGACGTGGAAGAGCTGGGTTTGACCGGGTCATCGGCCGCGCGTGTGGACGCTGCGAAGGCGGCCGAGGCTGAGAAAGAACTGACGGATGAGGAAAAACGGGGGAACCTCATCCGCCTGGCTTTCGGCGGCAGCGAGGAGCAGTGCGCCGAGTTCGTGAAGATCGTCCGGGGCGCCATACCGCCGGAGACGGGAGTGGTGCTGCGCGGCAGTGCCGTGACGGGCCGGCGATGGAAGGACGGCGCGCCGTTCGACGCGGAGGGGCCCGGCACGAGCGACCTGGACCTGACGCTGGTTGGGGACGAGGTGATCAAGCTGTTCAAGGTCACCGGCTTTTTCGTCCCCGGCATCCACTCACGACCATTGAGCGACGATGATCCGGAGATTGCTCCGGACCTCATACCGCTCCGCCAGAGGCTCATGGCGATGGTGAAGCGTCCGGTGAACATCCAGGCGTCGCGCGATTTCGTCGTGCACCTGCGGGGCGACCTGATGGGCCAGCCGTATCTCGTGCTCGTCGAGAAGAGCGGGGCGGTTCCGCATCCGGACCGCCCGTGAGCTTCCGGCTGCTGTCGTACAACATCCGCCACGGCGGTACCGGGCGCGAGGAGGCCATCGCGGAGGTCGTGTCCGCCTGCCGCCCGGATCTCGTCGTGTTCCAGGAAGCTACCCGCCCGCGCGTGATCGAGACGCTCGCGGCGCGGTGCGGAATGGCCGAGTGCGGCGCGCTGCCGAGAACCTCTCTCGGCTACATGAGCCGGGAGCCGACCCGTCACCATGCCTGGCACCGGCCGCGACTGTCACGCCATGCCTTTCTCGAGATACACCCCGGCGGTGTGAACTTCCGGGTGTTCGGCGTTCACCTGAGCGCCGTCCATGCCGCGTGGACGGAGCGCCGGCGCGTGCTCGAGCTCGGTAATCTCCTCCGGACGATCCAGGCACACGAGGAGGGATTCCACCTCCTCACCGGAGACTTCAACACTCTGGCCCCCGGGGAACTGCTCGAGGTCCGCAAGCTGCCGCGCCGGCTACGTGCGCTGGTGTGGCTCAGTGGCGGCCGCATCCGGTGGCGGACTGTGCAGATGGTACTCAACGCGGGCTATGTCGACGGGTTTCGCCGTCTGCACCCCGATGACGCGGGGCTCACGTTCCCGGTCTGGGATCCCCACGTGCGGCTCGATTACGTCTTTCTGCCGGCCGGCCGTGCGGAGGGACTTCTGTCGTGCGAAGTGATCCGGCACCCCGTGGCGCACACCGCCTCGGATCATTTTCCGCTGCTGGCGGAACTGGCCCTTTCCGCATCATCATCATGAGCGGCAGCCGTTGTTCAGCGGAACAGCTCTGGCGAGGGTCGTCGCGGGTGGGCTGGGGGCGGCGACTATAATTGAATCTTCCGGTGCCGTTGTGCATGTGGGAGGCGCTGGCCTTCCGCTCCGACGCCAGGACCATCCGCGACGAAGGGACGAGAGCATCATGTCGACCACCGCTTCACCAGTTCCCGCAACGAGTGCAACGACGGAAGGAACGCGTCCGGCGACCGGGCCGATTCTCGATGCGGCATTTGCCGGGGTCCGGCGGGTTCCCGAGCCCGTCAACGACGCCAGCCGAAGCTACGCCCCAGGCACACCGGAGCGGACCGAGCTGAAGGCGCGCCTGAAGAGCATGGCTGCCGAGCGCATCGACATCCCGATCATCATCGGCGGGCGGGAGATCCGGACCGGCCGGACCGCACAAGCGGTCATGCCGCACGATCACAGCCATGTGCTCGCGGACTACCACCTGGCGGATCCGGAGCACGTGCAGGAGGCGATTGCGGCGGCGGCCGCCGCCCGGCGCGAGTGGGCGAGCTGGCCGTGGGAGGATCGTGCCGCGGTAATCCTGCGGGCCGCGGAGCTCCTTGCCACCTCCTGGCGCTCGACCATCGTGGCGGCGACGATGCTGGGGCAGTCAAAGACGGCCAATCAGGCGGAAATCGATTCAGCCTCCGAGATGATAGATTTCTGGCGGTTCAACGCCCACTTTGCGCAGGAGCTCTACAGCGAGCAGCCGGCCAGCAGCCCGGGCATGTGGAACCAGATGGAGTACCGCGCCCTCGAGGGCTTCGTCTATGCGGTCTCGCCGTTCAACTTCACGGCGATCGGCGGCAACCTCACGACGGCTCCCGCGCTCATGGGCAACACCATCGTGTGGAAGCCGGCCGCGTCCGCCATGCTGAGCAGCTACTACACGCTGCGGGTGCTCGAGGAAGCAGGGCTGCCCCCCGGCGTCATCAACATGGTGCCCGGAGACCCGGTGGAGATCAGCCGACTCCTGCTGGACTCCCCGGAGCTTGCGGGCGTCCACTTCACCGGCAGCACCGCCGTCTTCAACAGCATGTGGAAGAAGGTCGCGGAGAACCTCGAAAAGTATCGCGGCTACCCGCGCATCGTGGGTGAAACAGGAGGGAAGGATTTCATTATCGCGCACCCGTCCGCCGATGCCGAGGCTGTGGCGGTGGCGATTGCGCGCGGCGGTTTCGAGTATCAGGGGCAGAAGTGCTCCGCGGCAAGCCGCGTGTACATCCCGGAGTCACTCTGGGCCGAGGTGCGAGACCGCACCGTCGCGATGATGAAAGACATCAACGTCGGCGACGTCCGCGATTTCCGGAACTTCATGGGGGCGGTGATCGACGAAAAGGCCTTCAAGAAGATCAGCGGCTATCTCGACGACGCGAATGAACGGGCCCGCGTGCTGCAGGGAGGCACGGCCAGCGGGAAGGAGGGCTTCTTCATCCAGCCAACGCTGATTCAGACGGAAGACCCCGGCTATCGGACGATGTGCGAGGAGATCTTCGGCCCCGTGGTCACCGCCTACGTCTACCCGGATGGCAAGTGGCACGAGACGCTCGAGACGGTCGATCGGACCTCCCCGTATGCACTGACGGGGGCGGTCTTCAGCCGCGATCGGCGCGGCGTCCGGGAGGCAGTCAGCGCGCTCAGGAACGCGGCGGGGAACTTCTACGTCAACGACAAGCCGACAGGCGCGGTTGTCGGGCAGCAGCCGTTCGGCGGCTCGCGTGCGTCGGGAACCAACGACAAGGCGGGATCGAAGCTCAATCTGGTGCGGTGGGTGAACGCGCGCACGCTCAAGGAAACATTCGCCCCGCCACGTGACTATCGGCATCCCTACATGGGCGAGGAGTAGCCGCGGCCGTCCCGCGAGTGCATGGACAATCTCTGCCACACACTCACGGGGGCAGCCCTCGGCGAAGCGGGCCTGAAGCACCGGACGCGCTTTGGCAACGCCGCGCTGATGATCGCCGCGAACCTGCCGGACATCGATGCGCTGGCCTTCCTGAGCGAGACCCCCCACGTCGCGCTGCGCCGCGGGTGGACCCACGGGATCGTCGCCCAGCTCCTTCTGCCGGTTGCGCTGGCCGGGCTGATGGTGCTGATCGATCGCTGGCGTCCGGCTGCCTCGGCAGGAGCACGGCGCGTCCGCCCGGCCGCCATGCTGGCTCTCTGCTACGCTGGCGTGTTGTCGCATGTGGGCCTGGACTGGCTCAATTCGTACGGCGTGCGCCTCCTCATGCCGTTCTCGACGAGCTGGTTCTACGGCGATGCGGTGTTCATCGTCGATCCCTGGCTCTGGGGGGCGCTGCTCGCGGGTGTCGTGCTGGCCCGCCGCCGGGGGAGCACGGCCCCGGCCCGTGTGGCCCTGGCCCTCGCGTCGGCGTATATCGCCGTGATGGTCCTTTCCGCGGCTGCAGCGCGGGAGCGAGTCGTGCAGGCATGGACGGCGGTACACCGAAGGCCCCCTGTCGCCCTGATGGTGGGACCGGTGCCGGTGAACCCGATGCGCCGCGCGATCATCGTTGACGCAGGTCAGTACTACCAGGAAGGAAGCTTCTCGTGGTGGCCCCCGAGAGTGGAGTTCGATCCGGAGCGGACCCCGAAGCGGGTGGAGCACCCCGCGGTGCTGGACGCCGTGAAGGACCCCGACTTTCTCGCAGTGCTCAGCTGGTCGCGGTTTCCACGGTTCCAGGTCCAGCCGGTGCAGGGGGGCACGAGTGTCACCCTGACGGACATGCGCTTCGGCACGCGCCTGGCGGCGGTCACGACTGTGGTCCCTGACCAACGGGCGCCCTGACCCGCACCCGGGCTATCCGGCAGGCATTCCCAGTCCCTTTGCGCCCAGACGCGTCGGCAGCCATGCCACCATGTCCTGCCGCCGGGAGAAGTGCAGGAGTGGCGTGCCGTTCAGTCCTGGCAGCCCGTTCGACTCTGCCATCGTGTTTCGATCCGTCTCGAGTTCCGCAGCCTGCAGAGGCCAGGGCGGGTGATGGATCTCAAGCCTGTACGGGTGACCCCGGCGGTCCACTTCGTAGAGGCAATAGCGCTCCGTGAGGAAGTGCTCCAGCGTTCCGGCGGCCGGATGAGCGACCGGACCGGTGGGACGATATCGTCCGGCGAACTCCGCGCGCCCCGCGCTGCGACTCCTTCTCTTGCTGCTGTAGACCGTCCACCCCTCGTCGTGGCTCACACGCATCGTGGCGGCATGGTACGGAAGGTTGAAGAGCAGGCGGGCGGCGTGGACGGCGAGCTCATTGCCGGCATCGAGGCTGAAGAAATAGATTCCGGGCCTGCCGTCGAGCGTCACATACGTACGGACGTTCAGTTCAGGAAAAGCGGAAATGCGTGGCAGCGCCGGTACCCCTCTCGGCGCCACATTGGTCATATGAAACGGAATAATCCCGACCCATGCCTCTCCTTCGAAGCGATCGAGCGGGAAGATGGAGGGCACCAGGAGACGGAGCAGACCTGCGCGGACGGGCCAGTGCGCGAAGAGCAGATCGTGCCAGCTCTGCGTCATGATCCACGGACCATGAGGCATTGACCAGGGTCTGTGACCGGTGTGCGTCAGGATGCCGTGGTCGAAATCGTTTCGCCCGAAGGCCGTCCGCAGCATGTGAACCTCGTGGCCATGCGACCCGCACAGCGTGCGCCTACCGGTCGGGCCGGAGCTCCTGTTCGAGCACGGTGTGAATCTGGCGCGCGAGGTCGTCGGGCAGGCAGGGCTTCGCAATGAAGCCGTGGGCGCCGGCCGCCAGTGCCCGTTCCCGTGCGTCTCCAAGCGCGTGGCCGGTGAGCATCAGCACGGGAATCTCCCGGGTCGCCGCATTCCGTTTGAGCTCGGCGATGGCATCCCAGCCACTGAGCCCGGGAAGCCCCGCGTCCATGAGGATCACGGCGGGCCGGAGCTCCGCCGCGAGCTTCAGGCCCTGAACGGCATCGGGAGCCGTTGCCACGGAGAGACCGGTGAACTGGAGGTACTCCGCGTACATCTCGCGGGCATCGTCGAAGTCTTCGATCAGGAGGACCAGCGGGCGAGTGGAAATCATAGAGGTTCCTTCTCCCCTACGGAGCGGGTTTCGCCAGCAGCCCGCGGCCCCGAAGCCAGTTGGTGAGGAGGGTCGGCCAGGCGCTCAGCGCGGGATCCCCCAGTGCCAGCCCCACACCGTGGGGACCCTTCTCGAAGATGTGCATTTCCGCCGGCACGCCGGCTTTGACGAGCGCCATGTAGAAGCGGACGCTGTTCTCCGGGACGACCCCCGTGTCGGCCGTGGTGTGGAAGAGGAACGTCGGCGGGGTCTGCGCCGTGACCTGGCGATCGCTCGAGAGCAGCGCGACAAGTGTCGGATCGGGAGTGTCGCCGAGAAGGTTCCGGAGAGAGCCGGCGTGCGTGATGGCCGGATCGAAGCTGATCACCGGATAACCCAGGATCAGGAAGTCGGGCCGGCTGCTTGCGCGATCCACCTGGTCTGAGGCATCGGGGCGGCCGGTGTCGAAATGCGTCCCTGCCGTGGATGTCAGATGCCCGCCGGCGGAGAAGCCCATCATCCCGATACGGTCGGGCTGCACCTCGAATTCCTGCGCACGCGCCCGCACGAGCCGGATCGCCCGCTGCGCATCCCCCAGTTGAATGGGATGCCGGTACCGGGGTCCCAGCCGGTAGCGCAGGACGAACGCGCTCACGCCCATCGCGTTGAACAGGGCGGCGACCTGCCGCCCCTCGTGATCCATCGCCAGCGCCCCGTAGCCGCCGCCCGGGGCGACGATCACTGCCGTGCCGGTCGCACCGCGTGCTGCGCGGTGGTAGGTCAGCATCGGCTTATCGGAATCCGCATCCCCGAGGGCTCCCGGCGCTCCCCCCTCCCACAGCAGCACATCCTGGGGAACCATGGTCACGCCGCCGCGTCCGGCCGGGGCGTTTCCGCGGCCGGCTGGCCCTTGTGAGGCTGAACCGGCTGGAGGCGTCTGCGCCGACGCTCCCGCCGCACAACCGAGCACCAGAAAAACCACGAGGATGTGTCGCATCAGGAACGCTCCATTGTAAGCACATGCGGAGTGCCGCCCGTCGTAACGACCGCCTACCTCGGCCAGAGCGTCGCCTGAACGGCACCATCGAACTCGTTGAGGGTGCGACCGAACGCCGCTTCGAAGTTCCCCGTTCGGTCCTCCGACGCGGCAAAACGCGTGAAGTAGTCCAGCACGGACGCGACGCCATGCCGCTCGATCAGGAGGTCCACGGCAAGGAAGGACTTCGCGTAGGCAGCTGCGCCGCGGGTTGCGCCGATCTCGACCCACTGCTGGAACGTCGTCATCTCGCCGAGTGCGGGGACGGCGGTACGGCCGGCCGCACGAAGCTCGCGCTCGCGCCTGGCCTTGAAGTGACGCATCGACCCTCCGTCGAGCCTTTCGAGGGTCCTGATGGAAGCCCAGTCCGCAAAGCCTTCGCGCAGCCATTGATCCGACGTGCCGCGGCGCCCGCCCGCGAGCTCGTACTGGAGGCTGTGTGTCAATTCGTGCGCCAGGAGCAGCGTGCGATCCGGCCACTCCATGGCGCTCAGTGCGGCATCGTTGATCAGCACCCCGCGGTGGCCGCCAACCGCAATCATGGTTCGCGCGGTCGTCCGGGCGAAGGCCGGCGCGTGTCCCCGCTGCACGAGTGCTCCCTCGAACGCCGTGCGGTTCGGGTAGAACGCGTAGGTCACCGGAAAGGCTTCGAATCCGAGATCGCGTCGAAGGATTGCGTCGATTGAGGCGATCGCCGTCCGGTAGTCGAACACGCCGGCGATGTGCAGGACCGGCTTCGACTTCAGCTGCGGAAACGTCACGAGCCGTGGCTCGTGCGACAGCGCGCACGCCCCGCCCGTCATAGCGAGCAGCAGGAGACACGCGGTCCCTGCGCTGGCGGGCGTCCTGCGGGTTTTGAACAGCTCCTGCATCTACCCTCCTGTGGTCAGGTCCGAAAACCGCGAGCGCCCGTGCGCCGGATGTGCGATGGTGGGGGCATGAACCTGCGCGACCCCCGCAGCTGCTATCGCGCCCTCCAGTCGCGTGACCAGAGATTCGATGGCAGGCTCTTCGTCGGCGTGCTCTCGACCGGGATCTACTGCCGCCCGATCTGCCCGGCGAGAACCCCCAGGTTCGAGAACTGCCGCTTCTTTCCGTCGGCCCCCGCCGCGCAGGGCGCCGGCTTCCGGCCGTGCCTCCGCTGCCGGCCCGAGAGCGCACCCGAGCTCGCCGGCTGGCGCGGCACCTCCGGCACCGTCTCGCGTGCGCTGGCGCTCATTGCCGACGGCGCGCTCGACGACGGGGTGAACGGGGTGGAGTCGCTTGGCGATCGGCTTGGCGTCGGCGGCCGTCAGCTGCGGCGGCTCTTTCGGCAGCACCTCGGCGCCTCGCCGGTGGCTGTTGCGCAGACCCGGCGTGTGCTGCTGGCGAAGCAGCTGATTGAGGAAACCGGCATGCCGCTCAGTGACGTAGCCCTGGCCGCAGGGTTCGGCAGCGTCAGGCGCTTCAACGAGACGCTGCGGCACCTCTTCGGCCGTCCGCCCGGGGCGCTCCGAGCGCCGCACGCGGACGAATCGGCCAGGGCTCGCAACGCCGGGATCCAGCCAGGCACAGGGGTCACGCTGCGGGTGCGCTACAGACCCCCGTACGACTGGGAGGCCATGCTGGGGCACCTGGCAGCTCGTCTCATCGAAGGGGTCGAAGAGGTGGAGGCGGGAGTGTATCGCCGCACCGTGGCCATCGAGGGCCACTGCGGCACCATTGCCGTGGCGCACGACCCCTTGGGCAAGGGACTCGCCGTCACCGTTGATTTCCCCCACCTCCGAGCGCTGCCCGCCATCCTTAATCGAGTGCGGCGGGTGTTCGATCTCGGCGCGGACGTTCAGACGATCGGAGCGCATCTCTCCCTCGATCCGTTCATGGCATCCCTGGTGTCGGCGCGGCCGGGGCTGCGCGCCCCCGGCGGTTGGGAACCGTTCGAGCTGGCCGTCAGAGCCGTGCTGGGGCAGCAGGTCACGGTACCCGCCGCGCGCCGACTCGGGGGAGAACTTGTGGCGCTCTGCGGCGAACCCGTCCGGCTGCGCCAGCCCGACGCGGGACACCTGACGCACGCCTTCCCGACGGCAGCACGGGTGGCATCAGCCGACCTCGCCCAGCTCCGGATGCCGTCGACCCGTCGTGACACGCTCCGCCTCTTGGCCGAAGCGGTGGCATCGGAGCCCTGCCTCTTCGAGCGGGCGGCCACGCTCGATGAGGCGCTTGCACGGCTGCGGCGCCTCCGCGGGATTGGTGAATGGACGGCACAATATATCGCGCTTCGCGCGTTTCGGGAACCGGACGCGTTTCCGGCCGGCGATTCGGCGCTGCGTCGCGGCGCGATGGCCGAAACCGGCGTGCGGCCGACCGCCGCCCGCCTGACAGCCCGCGCGGAAGTCTGGAGACCGTGGAGGGCGTACGCGGCGCAGCATCTGTGGGCATGCGCCGCAGACACACGGCAGTTACAGGAGAGGCCCCGCACATGACCGACACCTTGTCCCTCTATCTGGATCGACTCGAGACCCCCGCAGGTGAGCTCCTGCTCGTGGCCGACGACGAAGCGCGTCTACGGGTAGTGTCGTGGACTGACTACGAACACCGGCTGTACGACACCCTGCTGCAGCACTGCGGTCCGTTCCGGCTCGAGGCGCGGGACGATCCCGGCGGCGTGACCGCTGTGATGTCGGCCTATTTCAAAGGGGATCTGTGCGCGCTCGATCGGCTCGGCGTGCATACCGCCGGCACGCCGTTTCAGCGCGCCGTCTGGAGCGCCCTGCGGGAGATTCCCTGCGGCACGACCATCTCGTACGGGACACTTGCCGCGCGCATCGGCCGCCCGTCGGCCGTTCGCGCCGTCGGACTTGCCAACGGTGCAAACCCCATCGGCATCGTCGTCCCATGCCACCGGGTCATCGGAGGAAATGGAGCGCTCACGGGCTACGGGGGCGGCCTCGAACGCAAGCGCTGGCTCCTGGAACACGAGGGCTACGGATTCGGCTCACTCCTGCGCCGGAGTGCTGAAGCGACACCTGCGGAGTCGCGATAGAGGGAGGGGGCTAACGGAGTCGGTCCCCAAGCATGCCAGCCAGATTGAAGTAGAAGAGCAGCGTCGCAATGTCTGCGAGGGCAAGAACAATCGGTCCGGAGGCAATGCTGGGATCCCGCCGCAGCCACCGCAGGGTCGCGGGCAGGAGCACACCGAGAACACTCGCCGTAATCATCGAGGCGGTAATGGCGACGAGAATGGTCGCGCCGAGCGGCACGTCCCGCTGCCAGAGGCCTGCAACGCCGCCGACGATCCCGCCGCAACCGAGACCGAGGAGCGTTGCCGTGCCCAGCTCTTTCGTGAGCGAGCGTCCACGGGGCAGCAGGCCGGCCTGACGGTCGTGGAGGCTCTGAAGGGTCAGCGTGACCGACTGGATGCTCACGCTCTCAGCGAGCGCGAGCACCACCGGGATGAACAGGGCAAGCACGACGACCGAATCCAGCAGGGACTGGTACCGGCTGGTCACCCATGCGGCCATGAGCCCGCCGCCCACGTTCGCCAGCAGCCACGGAAAGCGATCCCGGAAGCCGGCCCAGGGCCCGAGCCCGGCAACCAGGTGAATACCGATCAACTGGAAGGCGTCCTCCGCGCTGTGGCGTTCGGCCAGCCCGGAGAGCTCCCCCGTGAACATGCCGACGTCGGCGACCCCGTGGAGCACTCCTCCACTGTCGACGACCGGAAAGGCGAGGAACCGGTGCTCGAGGAACATCTCCGAGGCGTCCCCGACCGTCGCATGGGCCGGAAGCGTGATCGGGTCCGGAACCATCAGGGATTCCAGCCGCTCGTCCTGTCCGGCCATGAGCAACCGACGCGTGGGAACGACACCGACGAGCCGGCCTTCTTCGTCCACGACGTAGAAGTAGATGATTCGTTCCCCGAGCGCCTTCGCGCGCAGAGACGCGAGCGCTTCCGCAACCGTGTGGCTGGCCAGCAGCGCCGGGAAGTCCCGGCGCAGGTGTGCGAAGAGGGGTTCGTGGAGATGCTTGTGGCTGAGGGTCGCGCCGTCGGCTCGCACGCGGTGTGCCTATTCCTCCGAACCAGCGCCCCGGCGGGACAGCGTCGCGAGTTGATCCCGGTCGAGATTGGCCGACACGCGCTGCATCTGTTCCTTCGTCTCGGGCCGCCCCTTCATGTCGTCGGCGGTCTGCTCGATCGTCCCGAGCTCCTCGGCCTGATGTCCGAAGACACCCAGGAAGGTCCGCAGCATGGTGATCTGAGACACGGCTCCGGCAACCCGTCCCTCGTCGACGACCGGCAGCATGCCGCAGGAACACTCGAGGAAGGCCTGGGCCACGGCGTACGCGTCGGTGGCGGAGCCGACAGCACTCTTCGGCGGAGTCATCACGTCCTGCACGGTCTCGGCGACACCGCCGTCATACGCGCGGGCGGCAAGCGCGCGGAGGCAGTCCTTCTCGGTCAGGACTCCCTTGAAGGCGCCGCTCTCGTCGACCACGAAGGCCGTGTCTTCGGCGTGCCGTTCGAGCTGGCCCACCGCGTCGAGCAGAGGAAGTGAAGGGCTCACCGTGAGATAGTCTTGCGTCAGCAGCTCGCCTGCGGTAGGAAGCATTACGTCCATCTGGATCCTCCTGAGGCCATCGGGGCACCTCCAGCCAAGTATAGCGGCCCCGGGTCGCCAACCCGCCTCGTCCGGTGCACAATGCTGCGGGAGATTCAGCTGCGCGCGAAGGAGTGGGATATGAGCGGAGTACGGGTTCTGGCTGGCACGCGCAAGGGAGCATTCGTTCTGACGTCCGACGGCAAACGGGAGCAATGGGACATCTGCGGCCCGCACTTCGGCGGGTGGGAGATCTACCACGTAAAAGGCTCGCCCGTGGATCCCAACCGTCTGTACGCCTCGCAGAGCTCGGGCTGGTTCGGCCAGATGATTCAGCGGTCGAACGACGGCGGCCGTACCTGGGAGCCGGTCGGCAACGAGTTCGTCTACGAGGGCGTTCCCGGTACGCACCAGTGGTACGACGGCACACCTCACCCCTGGGAATTCGCGCGGGTGTGGCATCTCGAACCATCACTGACCGATCCCGACACGCTCTTTGCCGGCGTGCAGGATGCGGCCCTGTTCCGCTCTACGGACGGAGGGCAGAAGTGGCAGGAACTCCCGGGGCTGCGTGGCCACGGGTCCGGCCCTGCCTGGCAGCCTGGCGCCGGAGGGCTCTGCCTGCACACCATCGTCCTCGACCCTGCGAACGCGGAGCGGATGTTCATCGCCATCTCGGCCGCCGGTGCGTTCCGCACGGATGACGCCGGCCAGAGCTGGCGGGCGATCAATCGGGGTCTGAAATCCGAAGGGATCCCCGATCCCGACGCGGAGGTCGGCCACTGCGTCCACCACCTGGCGATGCACCCGTCCCGCCCGGGTGTGCTCTTCATGCAGAAGCACTGGGATGTCATGCGAAGTGACGATGCCGGAGAGTCGTGGCAGGAGGTGAGCGGCAACCTGCCGAGCGACTTCGGGTTCGCGATCGACGTGCACGCGCACGAACCGGAGACAATCTACGTTGTGCCCATCAAGAGCGACTCGGAACACTACCCGCCCGACGGGAAGCTGCGCGTGTACCGGAGCCGCACGGGAGGGCAGGAGTGGGAGGCGCTGACGAACGGGCTGCCCCAGCGCGACTGCTACGTGAACGTCCTGCGTGATGCGATGGCGGTGGATTCGCTGGAGTCCTGCGGGGTCTACTTCGGGACCACGGGCGGGCAGGTCTATGCCTCCGCAAATGCCGGTGACAGCTGGGCGCCGATTGCCCGGGACCTGCCGCCTGTTCTGTCGGTTGAAGTGCAGACGCTGCAGGGAACGTCC
>Ga0183260_10001951_pt1 | contig 17207 bp, 20 predicted proteins | sample AntDrymUQ4972206_2_FD_129768 | JGI IMG/M metagenome (GOLD analysis project Ga0183260, IMG submission 129768) | Polar desert sand microbial communities from Dry Valleys, Antarctica - metaG UQ497 (22.06) (version 2) (version 2) | ecosystem: Environmental > Terrestrial > Soil > Desert | place...
CGATCCGGTCAGGCGTGAGCAGTACGACGCCAGCGGCAGCGTGGCGCCGCGGCCCGCTGCCGGCCCCCTTCAGTTTGCGGGGTTCGACTTCTCGGTGGCGGCGCACGGGCAGCAGGCAGCGACGTTCACCGAGTTGTTCGCGGATGTCCTCCATCCCCCTGCGGAGGTGGAAGCGACAAGACCCGAGCACGGCGCGGACCTGCATGCGGCGGTGACCGTCTCGTTCCTGGACGCCATTCGGGGCGTCCAGCGGCAGGTGGTCGTCACGAGGCAGGACGCCTGTGCCGCCTGTCGCGGCGCAGGGCGCGTGACGGCATCAGAAGCACGATGCGCACAGTGCGGCGGGACCGGTGCCGTGCGATGGGCGCGCGGGCACATGGTGTTTGCGAGGTCGTGCCCGGGTTGCGGCGGCACGGGCCGACTGCGCCATCAGCGGTGCGCCCCCTGCGTGGCAAGCGGACGCGTCGTCCGCAGCGACGCGGTGCCGGTGCTGGTGCCGCCGGGAACCCGGGATGGTGCAAGGGTCAGGCTGCCGGGGCAGGGGCACGGAGGACGCGCAGGCGGACGGTCGGGCGATCTTCACGTGACCGTCCATGTGGCGCCGCACCCGCTGTTCGTGCGGAACGGAGATGACATCCACCTTTACGTGCCGGTGGCGGTGCACGAGGCGGTGCTCGGGGCCCGTATCGCCGTACCGTCTCTTGAAGGCACGGTGAAGCTGACGATTCCTCCAGGCACGCAGTCAGGCCGCCAGTTCCGGTTGAGCGGACGCGGCGCGCCGACGGCGGGCGGCGAGCGCGGAGACCTCATCGTCCATGTGAATCTCGTCCTGCCGGAAGTGGTGGACGAACGATCCAGGGAACTGATGAGGGAGTTCGGACGCCTCAATGACGAGGATGTCCGGCGGGAGCTTAGAGAGGCTTCGCATCAGACTACCGAGCGTCGCACCTGACGAAAGACCCCACCATGGCCAAGCGCAGCGGAAAAGCCTATTACATGATCAGCGCGGTGGCGCAGAAGTACGACATCCACCCGCAGACATTACGGCTGTACGAGCGCGAAGGTCTGCTGAAGCCCTCGCGCACCGACGGGAACACGCGGCTCTACTCCGAAGACGATCTCGAGCAGCTCGAGACGATTCTCTCGCTGACGCGTGACCTCGGCGTGAACCTGGCCGGCGTGGAGATCATCCTGAACATGCGCCGGAAGATCGAAGCGATGCAGGGAGAGGTGAACGAGTTCCTCGAGTACGTGAAGCGGGAGCTCTCGCGGGGTATCGGCGACTGGGAGCAGCGCTTGAGCACGGCGCTCGTGAAGTCCTCTCCAACCGATCTCGTGCGGAGCGCGTCAGCGCCTGTCCTACAGGAAGAAATCCCTGCAGCTGCCGTCGAAGCAGACGCAACGCCAGACGTCGAGACCACCTGAAAATATCTAGACTGCAGCAGATCCTGATCTCCAATAGCGCAGATCGTTCTGCAGTATGGACGATGAACGTTGCGCGCACGCGACGCGTCCCGTACAATCGGCACTCCCTCCATGGCCTGCTCCCTCTGCGACGATACCGGCTGGAAGAGCGTGGACGCTGATGGTGTTCGTCGCGTGGAGCGGTGCGACTGCTGGCGCGAGAGCCTGACGGCAAGGTTGCTCGACGGTGCGCGAGTGCCGCCACGGTATCGCAAGTGCGAGCTCGAGGCGTTCGTCATCTATCCCAACGAGAAGCTCATTGCTGTCGTGAAGCAGGCGCGGCGATTCGCCGATGAGTTTCCCGCAACACCGCGCGGGCTCTGCCTCATCGGCCCTCCGGGAATCGGCAAGACCCACCTGGCGGTTGCCGTGCTGCGCCGTGTGATCCTGACGAGAGGCGCGCGCGGGCTCTTCTATGACACGCGCGATCTCCTGCGGATCATCCGCAGCACCTACAATCCGCTCGTGCGGACCGCCGAGATGGACATTCTCCGGCCGGTGATGGAAGCCGATCTGCTCGTGCTCGACGACCTGGGTTCGGAGAAGACATCCGAGTGGGTCGAGGAAACGATGAACCTGATCGTGAACACGAGGTACAACGAGCGGCGGCACACGATTTTCACGTCGAACTACGACGACACACCCGACGACACCGATCCCGAGTGTCTCAAAGCCCGCATCGGCTTCCGCATCCACTCGCGCCTGCACGAGATGTGTGACTTCCTCGAGTTCGATGGCGCCGACTACCGGCATCTGCCGCCTAACGGCGGGGTCGACGATTTGCTTGCCATGTGGAAGGTGAAGCCCAGCCGCCGCACGACGCTGCCGGCGCGAGCCAAGGGCCCCATCCGCGCACAGCTGCGCGCGGGCCAGGAGGGGCGCGGGCGCGATCTTGGATGGTCCGGAGGCAAGGCGGGAAGCTAGAAGAATTGCCAAGAATGCCAAAAGTGCCAAGAATGCCAAAAGTGCCAAAATTACCAAAATTGGCAGGAGTGCCAAAAGGCGAAGGGTCGGCGAGATTGGTGATTGGTAATGCTGGGCCTATATCTTCACGTTCCCTTCTGCAGCTCGATCTGCAACTACTGCAATTTCAACCGTGGGCTGTTCGATGCGGCGGTGAAGACACGTTACGTAGACGCGCTCGAGGCGGAGATCCGGCAGGCCCGTCCGGCGGCCGCGCCCCCTGCGCCTGCCGACACCATCTTCTTTGGCGGCGGCACCCCTTCACTGCTCGATCCGGATGAGATCCGGCGCCTGATCCAGGCGTGCGAGGAGACATTCGACCTCCAGCCCGGCGCCGAAGTGACGCTCGAAACGAATCCCGAAACCTCCACGACCGAGCGGATGGAACGATTCCGTGAAGCGGGTGTCAATCGAATCAGTTTCGGCGTGCAGTCGTTCCGTGAGCCGGAACTGCGCCGGCTGGGCCGCCTGCACACGGCCGACCGCGCGGTGCTCGCGGCTGCCGAGGCCCGCGCCGCGGGCTTCGACAACATCAGCCTCGACCTCATGATGTGGCTGCCGCAGCAGTCGATGTCCGACTGGAAGGAGAGCGTCGATCGTTTGATACACGTTGGCCCGGAGCACGCGTCCTTGTACCTGCTCGAGCTGTATCCAAACGCGCCGCTGAAAGAGGACATGGCACGGGCGGGCTGGTCCCTGGCGCCGGACGACGATGCGGCGGAGATGTATTTGTGGAGCCTGGACAGGTTGGACGGAGCCGGGTATCGGCAGTACGAGATCTCGAACGTGGCGCGCGCCGGAAGAGAGTCGCGCCACAACCTGAAGTACTGGACTGATGGGGAGTGGCTTGGTTTCGGCTGTGGTGCTCATTCCACCCGGGCGGGCGTCCGGTGGAAGAACGTCTCCGCAACGGAGGATTACATCTCGCGGATGTCCGCCGGGGAGACGGTCGCTGTGGAGCGGCGCCACCTGACGGCGGATGACCGTCTGGGGGAAGCGATGTTCACGGCCCTTCGGCTGGCGGATGGAGTGGAGATTGCTGAGGTGAGCCGGCGCTACGGTGTGGACGTGTGGGAAAAGTTCGGGAGGTCCCTCGAGCCGTTCCTGGCGATTGGTTTCCTGCGCCGGGAGGGCTCCCGGCTTCGACTCACGCGAGACGGCATGCTTATGGCAAATGAGATAATGTCCGTGTTCGTCTGACCGCCGGTGGCTATGGTAAACTCGGCGCTTTGTGACGCTGTGGCTGGTCACCAGCCGAATTCGTGTCACGCTCGTTCTGGATTGAGGAGGAAAGTGCATGCGTCCCCCCTTCGTGATTCCTACAGCTGCTCTGGCGCTGGCTCTGTTGCCGGCAGCCCTCGTAGCTCAGACCCCTGCCGCGCCGCCGCCCGCGGGACAGCAGCCGCCTGCGGGGCAGCAGCCTGCCGCAGGACAGCAGCCGCCGGCTGAACAGCCGGCCGCCGGGCAGACCGAGACCGAGAAGAAGCCGGAAGAGCCTCCCAAGGTCCCCTTCACGTCGCCTGCCGGCGCCTTGCTCGTCCAGATCAAGCCGGACCAGACTGCTGTGTTCGAGGAGATGGTCGGCAAGCTGAAGTCCGGACTCGCGAAAACGCAGAACCCGACCCTCCGCCAGCAGGCCGAGAGCCTGAAGGTGTACAAGGCCGCGGAGCCCTTCGGGGGCAATGCCCTCTACATTGTGATGGTGGAGCCCGCCGTCCAGAATGCGGAGTACGAGCTCTTCGGGATGCTCCAGAAGACCATGACCGATGATGAGCTGCGCGCTCCGGAAACCGCGGAAATGTGGAAGCGTTACGCCAACGCATTTGCCGCCGGCCTGAGCAAGCTGAGTCTCACGCCGGTTACTGCCACTGCCGCCGGAATGTAGACAGGGGGCCTATCCCACAACAGGAGGGGGAGGATCTCCCTCCTGTTGCGGCTCTCCCGGCGAGCCTCGCTGGAGGCCTTGACTCTCTCAAATTGCACAAATGAGTCAAGTTTTCTCCGGGGTCAAGGCCGTCCGCGCGTCAGCGCGGCGTTATTAAAGGATGCGGTCTAGCGAGGCGGAGCCGCGACGGTCTGAGGCGCAGCCTCGCTAGAATTTCAGGTTCAGCCCCGCATAGATGCGCTGAGTGGTCCCGTGCAGCGGGGAGCCACGCAGCGTGAAGACGCGGTAATCCACCCGCAGTCTCAGGGGGCCCAGCAGTGACATCTTCACCCCCCCGCCCACGTTGACCCCGACATTTGTTTCCGACAGGGTCGCCAGCCGTTCCCTGTACACACCACCGCCCGCCGTGGCGTAGAACTGCAGGCCCGCGATTGGAATCGGGGTCTGCAGCAGGCCGTTGCCCATGTACGTCTGGAGCTGCGGGGCCAGTTCCCGGAGATCCTCGCTCGTATTCGCGTACTCGAACTCGAACGCGACGATCAGCAGGCCGGCTCCCCCCGCGAAGCCGCGGATCGGCCGGCTCGCCGGTGTGGGAGTGACCCCGATGAAGGCGGTGAGATCAGCGTAGGCGGTCGCGGGAACGGCCAGGACGAGGCTGCAGATGCACACTCGGACCAGGTTGGTCACCATAGGTGCCAGCATACCGCAGGCCCCCCGGGCCTCACGCGTGGTGGTGTCACGTCGTCGGATCAATCGTCCGGTGTGGCGTCACGGCAACGCCCGGGAGCCCGGCCGCCCCGCCACAATCCCGCGTGATACATTCGGCGGATGGACCTCCGTGTGACGGAGGATCAGGAGATCCTCCGCAGGAGCGTGCGCGAGTTCGCCGAAGCCGAGATCCGGCCGCACGTGCTCGAGTGGGACGAAGCGCAGCAGTTCCCGATGGACCTGCTCCCGCGGCTCGCCGAACTGGGGCTGATGGGCATTCAGTTTCCCGAGACGTACGGCGGTGCGGACATGTCGGCAATCGACTACTGCATCTGCATCGAGGAGCTCGCGCGGGTCTGTCCGGCCATCGCGCTCTCTGTTGCTGCCCACAACGGTCTGTGCTCGGCTCACATCGGGATGTTCGGCACGGAGGCCCAGAAGCGCGAGTTCCTTCCAAGGCTGGTGTCTGGCGACGTCCTGGGCGCCTGGGGCCTGACCGAGGCGAGCGCCGGCAGCGACGCCGCCGGGATGCGTGCGACGGCCGTGCGCGACGGCGATCACTGGGTCCTCAACGGCTCAAAGAGCTTCACGACGCACGGCCGGATCGGTGGACTGATGGTCGTCATCGTCGTGACCGACAGGTCCGCCGGGCACCGCGGCATTTCCGCGTTCATCGTGGAACACGGGACGCCCGGGATGGCCCCAGGCAAGAAGGAGAACAAGCTCGGCATGCGCGCCAGCGACACGAGCGAGGTGGTGTTCTCCGACTGCCGCATCCCCGCCTCGCGGCTGCTGGGGGAGGAGGGGCAGGGGTTCGTCAACACCCTCCAGGTGCTCGATGCCGGGCGCATCGGGATAGCGGCCCTGTCAGTGGGCCTGGCGCAGGGGGCCTACGAAGCGGCCAGGCGCTACGCGCTGGAGCGCCGGCAGTTTGGCAGGCCGATTGCCGGTTTCCAGGCGATCCAGTGGAAGCTGGCGGATGCGGCCACCCGAATCGAGGCGGCGCGCCTGTTGACGTACAGGGCAGCGAGCCTGAAGGATCGCGGCGTCCGGATGACGCGCCAGTCGTCCATGGCCAAGCTGTTTGCCAGCGAGATTGCGGTCAAGGTCGCAGACGACTGCGTGCAGATTCACGGCGGCTACGGCTTCGTGAAGGATTATCCCGCCGAGAAGTACTTCCGTGACGTGAAGCTGGTGACAATCGGCGAAGGGACGAGCGAGATCCAGCGGGTCGTCATCGCGCGCCAGCTTCTGCTGCCGTGACCACCGTTCCGCTGTCACAGCGCGTGCTTGCGGGTGATCCGCGCGCCATCGCGCGCGCGATCTCACTGGTCGAGGACGAGGACCCGGCGGCCGCGGATCTCGTCCGTGAGATCTTCACGAGCACCGGGCGTGCATACCTCGTCGGTGTCACCGGCCCTCCTGGAGCGGGGAAAAGCACGCTCGTGGACCGGCTGGTCAGTGCCGTGCGCCGCGGCGGCCGAACGGTCGGCGTCCTCGCGGTGGATCCCAGCAGTCCGTTCAGCGGCGGCGCCCTGCTGGGAGATCGGGTACGCATGCAGGCGCACGCGGCGGATCCGGGCGTGTTCATCCGCAGCATGGCAACGCGAGGACACCTGGGCGGCCTCTCCCGGGGAACTGCTGACGCCGCCCTCGTGCTGGACGCCGCGGGCCGCGACATCGTCATCATCGAGACGGTGGGTGTCGGGCAGGACGAGGTGGATATCGTCCGCACGGCCGACGTGTCGCTGGTCGTGCTGGTGCCTGGCGCCGGCGACGAGGTGCAGGCCCTCAAGGCCGGCATCATGGAAATCGCAGACATCTTCGTTGTCAACAAGGCGGATCGTGAGGGCGCCGATCGCACGGCCGCCTCTATCGAGGGCCTGTTGTCCCTGCAGACCTTCGAGGGATCGGCCTGGCGTCCGCCAGTGGTGATGACAGAGGCGACGGCCGGGACGGGGGTGGACGCGCTGCTGGATGCAGTGGAGCGATTCCGCACGCGCGGCGCGCCTGCCGGGCAAGCCGGGCGGCGCCGGATACGTGCGGGCCATCGTCTGCGGGATATCCTGTCGGCGCGGGTTCTGCGGCACATCGACGAGCGCCTCCTTCCGCCGGCGGAGCTCGAGACGATCCTCGATCGCATCACCGCGCGCGAGATCGACCCGTACACCGTCGCGGACCGGATTCTCGAGCGACTTTGATATCCTTCCGGCGCGGGCTCGGATACTTTCTATGACTATTTCAATAGGAATCATTGGCGGCAGCGGGCTGTACGACATGTCCGAGCTGACTGAACGCGAGGAGCGCCGGGTCGACACGCCGTTCGGCGAGCCTTCGGCCCCTTACGTGATCGGAACACTGCGGGGCAGGCGGGTGGCATTTCTCGCGCGCCACGGCTCCGGGCACCGCTTCATGCCGTCGGAGCTCAATTTTCGCGCGAACATCTTCGGGTTCAAGGTGCTTGGCGTGGAATACATCCTCTCGGCAAGTGCCGTGGGCAGCCTCAAAGAGGAGTACAAGCCGCTCGACCTGGTGATTCCCGACCAGTTCCTGGACCGCACGCGCGGCCGTCCTTCGACATTTTTCGGGCGGGGGCTTGTCGCGCACGTGGGATTCGCGCACCCTTTCTGCCCGCTGCTCAGCCAGGCGGCGCTCGCAAGTGCCCGGTCTTCGTCCGCCACCGTGCACGAAGGGGGAACCTACGTCTGCATGGAGGGCCCGCAGTTTTCAACGCTGGCGGAATCGAAGCTGTATCGCTCATGGGGCATGGACATCATCGGGATGACCAACCTCCAGGAAGCCAAGCTGGCGCGCGAGGCGGAGATCTGTTACACCACCATCGCGCTGGTCACCGATTACGATTCGTGGCATCCCGAGCACGATCAAGTCACCGTGGACATGATCATCGCCAACCTCACGCAGAACGCGCGGACCGCACAGCAGGTCATCGCGGAGGCGGTCGGCCGCCTGCCGTACAACCGGACCTGTGAGTGCGCCTCGGCGCTGAGATACGCCATCATCACCCGGCCTGACGCCGTTCCGGCTGACGTCCGGGAGGGGCTCGCGCCCCTCGTCGGCAAGTACCTGCCCTGACACACTGGTCTGTTCCTCTATGAGCATCGTTGTCACCGGATCGATCGCCTTCGACTACCTCATGTCGTTCCCCGGGAAGTTCACCGAGCACTTCCTGCCGGAGCACATGTCGCGCGTGAGTCTCAGTTTTCTTGTGGATTCCATGGACAAGCGGCGCGGCGGCTGTGCGCCGAACATCGCCTATACGCTGGCGCTGCTGGGGGAGAGGCCGCGGCTGCTGGCGACAGCCGGCCAGGATTTCGACGATTACCGCCGGTGGCTGGACGCGGCGGGGGTCGATACGTCCCTGGTGCAGGACGTCCCGGGAAAGTTCACCGCGTCCTTTTTCTGCAGCACCGATGCGGACGGCAACCAGATCGCAGCCTTCTATACCGGAGAGATGGCCAACGCCGCAGAGCTGTCGTTCCGGACCATCGACGGATGCGAGCTGGCCATCATCTCCCCCAACGATCCGGAAGCGATGGTTCAGTATGCGGAGGAATGTCGCGCGCTCGGCATTCCCTACATCTGGGATCCGGGGCAGCAGTGCGCGCGGATGTCAGGGGATGAGCTGTATCGCGGGCTCGTCGGTGCGGCGCTGGTCATCTGCAACGACTACGAGTTCGAGCTCATTCGGCAGAAGACCGGGCTCGATGAGCAGGGTGTCCTCGGTGAAGCGGGAGCGCTGGTGATTACCCGGGGTGAGCACGGATGCTCCGTGTATACCGGGGGGGAGCGTACCGACGTGCCCGCGGTGACTCCCTTCCGTATCGTCGACCCGACCGGCGTGGGGGATGCCTTTCGCGGCGGTTTCATGAAGGGGATGGCCCAGCGTGCGGACTACGTAGTCTGCGCTCAGCTGGGGGGGGTCGCGGCTGCCTATGCCCTCGAACACCTGGGGGGGCAGAGCCACGCCTACACATGGCCGGAGTTCCGCCAGCGGTTCAACGAAAGCTTTGGTCCGCGCGAGGAGCTGGGCGAGTAAGATGTTGGTGGTGTTCCTCCGCACCCCTACCAGCGTCGTGCGGCTTTACTGAAGGACACTCGCGGAACGCGCTTTGCACAACGCAGGCGTGCCAGGAGGCCTCGTGAAACGTCCCGCGTGTATCCCGGTGCTGATGTTGGTAATGGCGGCCGCGGTCTTCGCGCAGGAGCCACCGTCCTCGCAGGTGTTCCGAAGCACCAGCCAGATCGTGCCGCTGAACGTGACGGTCACCGATCCGAAGAGCCAGTTCGTGCACGGGCTCACTGCCAGTGATTTCGCCGTCTTCGAGGACGGCGTGCAGCAGGAAGTGAAGTTCTTTCATGTCAAGGACGTTCCGCTCGACTTGATCGTCCTGCTCGACACCAGCTCCAGCATGTCCGACAAGATGACCATCGTGCACGAGGCGGCGATCGGCTTCCTGAAGACACTCCGTGAGGGAGATCGCGGCGCGGTGGTCACCTTTGCGGACCGGGTGAACGTCGCGCAGGAGCTGACGACGGACCGTGTGGCGCTCGAGGAGGCGGTCAAGGGGACGAATGCCACCGGGGCCACGGCACTCTACAACGCGCTCTATATCGCGTTGAAACAGTTCGGCCGCGACGCGCAGCAGGAGGGAGAAGTCCGGCGGCAGGCGATCGCGGTGCTGTCCGACGGTGAAGATACGTCGAGCCTGGTGACCTTCGAGGATGTCCTGGCGGTCGCCCGGAAGAGCGGCGTGAGTGTCTACTCCATAGGGATTCAGGGGAGGCACCCGCCATCTGCCCTGGCAGCGAACCTCCGGGGGCGTACCTCTTCCGACGCTGAGTACTCCATGCGGCGCCTCACGCAGGAGACCGGCGGCCAGGCCTTCGCGGCGGCACAGATCAGCGAGCTCAAGGGCTTTTACGCGGCCATCGCCCAGGAGCTGTCCAGTCAGTACTCGATCGCGTATGCGCCACCCGACAGCAAGGCAGACGGCCGGTATCGCCGGATCGTAGTACGGGTTGCCGGACGGCCGGAGCTGCGCCTTCGGACGCGGATGGGGTATTCGGTGGAGCCCACCCGTCCGTCGGCCGTTCCGGTCCAGGGGCAGCGCTGATCGCGCGGCCCACCCGGAGCGCTCCACCCGTGCCCACGGGCCGGCTCGCCGCTGGCCTGACCTGCGCCGCGATCCTGTGGGGCCTGGCCATTCTCATCGTCCCGCTGGAGGCCGGCCGCAGGTTCCCGTCCATCTCCGCCCTTGTGTATGGCGCCTCTGCGATCGTCTGTCACCAGCGTCCCGAGCGATCCTTCCATCTCGACGGCGCCCGTCTTCCGGTCTGCGCCCGCTGCACTGCACTGTACCTGTTCGGCGCCCTCGGAGCCGTTCTGGGGTGGGTGAGGGGCCCGAGAGTGCCCCGGCACCTGCCGGCGGTGCTGGCAGCGGTCTCGCTGCCAATGGTCCTCAGCGTGGCGGGGGAGTGGACGGGTGTTGCGGCCGGGAGCAACACGTTGCGCGCCGCCTCAGCCGTCCTGCTCGGTCTCTTTACGGGCTGGCTGTTCGTCCGCATGCTGCGCGCCGAGGGGGCGGCTGCGCATATGCGCTATGATTTCCCTCTCTGATGGCCTCGAAGTCGACCGTGGCGGCCCGTCCGCGTCCTGTCTCGGAACCTGGCACCCTCGTTCTTCTCTGCCTCGCCGCGTGGGCGGTTCCCGGGGCCGGCCATCTGTGGCTCGGGCGAGCGCAGAAAGGGATCGTGTTCTTCCTGGCCATGACCCTGATGTTTACCGTGGGCCTGCTGCTCGATGGTCGCCTCTTCCCGTTCGAATTGTCCGAACCGCTCGTTGCGCTCGCAGCGATGGCAAACGCCGGGCTGGGCCTGCCGTGGGTGCTCGGCCGGACGTTCGGGCTGGGTGCCGGCGTGGTCACGGAGGCGACGTACGAGTACGGCAACTGTTATCTCATCGTGGCCGGCCTCCTCAACTTTCTGGTGATCCTCGACGCCTTCGATATCGCCTCGGGACGGAAGTGACGAGCCACCTCCTCCTCCTGGTGCTCTTCGCGGTGCTCGTCTCGGCGGTCTTCGCCACCCTTTCACGAGATGAACCGCGGGCGCAGCTGCGTGCGGGGGCGATCATGGTTGCCGGGTTCGTCGCGGGAGCCGTGCTCCTCGGCTGGCTGATGTACCCGCTCCCGCTTTGAGAGCTCTGGCGCTCTGGGGCCCTGTTCTGGTGGTGATGGGGCTCATCTTCTTCGCCTCTGCGTTGCCGGACCCGGGGGCACCGCCGGGCGGCCTGTCGGACAAGGGTGCGCACGTCGTGGCGTATGCCGCGCTCGGCGGGACGCTCGTCCGCGCGCTCGCCCGGGGCCGCTCGGCATCGATGACCCCCGCCCGAATCGCCGCGGCCGCCGTCCTCGCCACCCTCTACGGCCTCACCGACGAACTGCACCAGCGGTTCGTGCCCGGGCGAACCCCGGATCCCCTCGACGTTGCGGCTGACGCCCTCGGAGGTATAGCCGGCGCAGTCGCTGTCGCGGTTGCCGCTCGTACCTGGAGCAGCATCCGCCGGTCCAGGCTTGCGCACAGGCCACCATGATTTCGCGATCGTGAGAACGCTATACTCGGGATTCTGCTCGTGACCGAATGGCAGCATCCGGAGCGTCCGACCCTCGGCAGGGCACGAGGGGACGAGGACGCCCGAGTTCAGGGGGAGTAGTTACGTGCGCCAGCCCGATGCCAGGACGCCACTGAAGGGGGCGGACGGAGCCCGATTTGCCGTGATCGTCTCCCGCTTCAACGAGGCCATCACCAGCAGGCTCGTTGCTGGCGCACGTGCCGCGCTGGCGGAGGCGGGCGCCGCTGAAGCCGACGTGGAGACTTTCAGCGTGCCGGGAGCCTTCGAGCTGCCTCAGGCCGCACGCGCGGCCGGGGAGACGGGCCGGTTCGAGGCGATTGTCGGTCTTGGCTGTGTGGTCAGGGGAGAGACGCCGCACTTCGAGTACATCTCGTCGGCCGTGGCGCACGGGCTGATGCACGCAGCCGGAGAGACGGGCGTCCCGATGGCCTTTGGCGTGCTGACCACCGATTCCTGGGAGCAGGCGGAGGCGCGTGCCGGTGACGGGCCTGACAACAAGGGGTTCGAGGCGGCGGCCGCCGCGCTGGAGATGGCCGCCCTCGTGAGGGTGCTTCGCGGGAGGGCTCGATGAAGCCGTTGCGGGCAGCCGCCCGCCGGCGCGCGCGGGAAGCCGCCCTCCAGATGCTCTATCAATGGGAGGTCGGCAAGACGAGCCCCGGGGATGCCATTCTGAGTTACTGGCCAGCCCGCGAGGAGGCCAGCGAGCTGGACGAGGAGGATCAGGCGTTCGCGAACGCTCTGGTGCAGGGGACTACGGCCCGCCTCGAGAGGATTGACGCCCTGCTCGCCTCCAGAACGCAGAACTGGCGGGTTGAACGGATGGCCGTGCTCGACCGTCTGGTCCTTCGGCTGGCCACCTACGAGCTCCTTGCCGGAGAGACGCCGGCCAAGGTGGTCATCAACGAGGCCCTCGAGCTCACACGCACCTACAGCGGCGAAGAAGCAGTGGCCTTCGTCAACGGGGTTCTGGACGGTGTCAGGCACGAGTTGACCGGGGACCCGGGAGCGGAGTGAGCGGAGGGGAGCAACCGAGCCCTGCGGAGAGCACGGAGAATGCGGAGAGCACGAAGAAGTGCAAACCACGGAGACGCGGAGTTACGGAGGACATTTTTTTGTAGGCCGTCGTGGCTGCGCTGTGCGCAGCCACAGGCGCTGACGGCCCTATTTCTCATAGGGACCCGGGCTCTCGTGGCCCTCCGTGTCTCTGTGCCTCCGTGGTGTGCACTTCTCCGTGAACTCCGCCCCCTCCGTCAACCAGACAGCGAGAACTGATGTCCGACGAGCACGCACGAGAATCCGACCTGCTGCGCCAGCGGCGTGACAATTTCCGCGAGCTTGTCGCGCTTGGGGTCGATCCCTACCCCAGGCAGTACCGGCGGACGCATACCGTCGACGAGCTGGTGTCCGCCTACGGCGGAGCGGGCGGGGAAGAGCTCGAGGCCGCGCAACCCCGCGCGCGGACGGCTGGCCGCGTACTCGCAATTCGCAGCTTCGGGAAAGCCAACTTCCTGGCAATCTCCGACGGGCGCTCGAAGATTCAGGTGTACATCCGGAAGGATGCCCTGTCGGAGCGCGACTTCGCCATCTTCCGGCTGCTCGACTTCGGCGATTTCGTTGGCGTGGACGGGCGGCTGTTCCGTACCAAGACCAACGAGCTGACGATCTGGGCGTCGTCGCTCGACTTCCTCGCGAAGTGCTTCCTCCCGCTCCCCGAAAAGTGGCACGGTCTCACCGACGTGGAGACGCGATACCGGCAGCGATACCTCGATCTGATCGTCAACCCTGATTCACGGCGGGTGTTCGAAATCAGGAGCCGGGTCCTCGCGGGGATGAGGAGCTTTCTGAACGGCCGGGGGTATCTCGAGGTCGAGACCCCCATGATGCAGCCGATTGCGGGAGGGGCGCTGGCCCGCCCGTTCCTCACGCATCACAATGCGCTCGACATACCGCTGTTCCTGCGCATCGCTCCGGAGTTGTACCTGAAGCGCCTGACGGTTGGCGGGATCGAGCGTGTTTACGAGATCAACAGGAACTTCAGGAACGAGGGGATCTCGACGCAGCACAACCCCGAGTTCACGATGCTCGAGTTCTATCAGACGTACAGCGAATATACGGAGCTGATGACGCTCACAGAGGAGATGCTCTCTGCCGTCGCCACTGAGGCGATCGGGACCGATCAGATTACGTTCGGTGAGCATCAGATCTCGCTCGCGCCGCCGTACCGCCGGGTCGCCCTGCGTGAAGGGGCACGGTCAGCGGCTGCCGAGCGTCTCCGCGCTGTCGTGGACGAGGTAGATCTCCGGCGTCAGGAAAGTGTGCTCGGCATCGCGCAGCGGCTGGGGATTGACGTTCGTCCTGGCTGGGGCGCGGGCAAGATCACGACGGAGATCTTCGAGCGCCTCAACGAGCACCGGCTCATCGAGCCGACCTTCGTCTACGACTTCCCAACCGAGGTGTCGCCGTTGTCGAAGGGGAAGCCGGGAGACCCTGACACTGTGGAGCGGTTCGAGCTCTACATAGGCGGGTTCGAAGTGGCCAACGCCTTCAGTGAGCTCAACGATCCCGCCGAGCAGCGACGGAGGTTCGAGGCGCAGCTTGCCGAGCGCGCCGCCGGCGACCAGGAAGCACACGAGATGGACGAAGACTACATCCGCGCGCTCGAATACGGCCTCCCGCCGACGGCGGGGGAGGGCGTGGGTATCGACCGATTCGTCATGCTCCTGACCAACAGCCCCTCCATCCGTGACGTGATCCTTTTCCCGCTGATGCGTCCGCGGCACGATGTCGTTTGAGCTGTTCGTCGCGCTCCGCTACCTCCTGGCGAGACGGCGCCAGGCGTTCATCTCCTTGATCTCGCTGATCTCCGTCCTTGGCGTCGGGGTCGGGGTGATGGCGCTCCTCGTGGCCCTGGCGCTCATGACCGGCCTTCAGGCGGAGCTGCGCGACCGCATTGTCGGATCCGCGGCGCACATCTACGTCTTCAAGGTGTCGGGGATGGAGCAGCCCTACGAGGAGATGGAGAGGCTGCTGAAGGTGCCGCGGGTCCAGGGAGCTGCCCCCGTCCTCATCGGAAAGGGGATGATCCGGAGCGACAACGGCGAGGCGTTCATCGATATCAAAGGCATCGACCCGGAACGCGAGAAGACCGTCACGCAGCTGCAGCACTCCATGCGGACCGGCTCCATCGACGCGCTCCAGAGGAGCGCTGACGACGAGCTGCCCGGCATTCTGGTGGGAACGGATCTCGCCCGGGTGCTGGACGTGACCGTCGGAGACCGCATCCGGCTGTTCAGCGGCCGCGGCGATATCACCCCCATGATGCCCGTGTTCCGCCCGACGACATTCGAGGTGGTGGGGATCTTCGCGCTCGGTCTGTTCGAATTCGATTCCTCGTACGGCTTCATCCAACTCGACGTGGCGCAGCGGCTGATGCCCGATCAGTCCGCATATGTCGAGTTGCGGATCGACGACATGTTCCGGGTGGAGGAGGTCGTCCGCTCCATCGTGAGTACTTTCGGCGGGGAGTACGTGCCGCAGCACTGGGCCGACCTGAACAGGAGCCTGTTCTCCGCCCTGTGGCTCGAGAAGATGGCCATCTCGATCACCATCGGCTTGATTGTGATGGTTGCCGCCATGAACATCATCGCGTCGCTGATCCTCCTGGTCATGGAGAAGAGCCGTGACATTGCGATCCTGAAGACCATGGGCAGCTCGGCCGGGAGCATCCGGCGCATCTTCATGTTGCAGGGGTTGATCATCGGGCTGGTTGGCACGACAGCTGGCGCGATTGGCGGCTACGCCCTCATCTACGTCCTCGATCGTTACAGGCTCATCTCGGTGCCGATGGACGTGTACCAGATTTCCTACGTGCCGTTTACGCTGGAGCCGTGGGACTTCTTCGTGGTGGTCGCCTCGGCGATCCTGATCTGCTTCCTGGCAACCATTTATCCGTCCAGGCAGGCGGCGAAGCTCAATCCTGCGCAGGCGCTTAGATATCAGTAGGCTGCCAGCTTCCCGCTCATTGCGTGAGGGAAGAAACAGGGAAAAGGAACAAGGGAAAAGGGAAAAAGGAAAAGGGAGAAGGGAAAGGGCAGCACACGGCTCGAGACGGGAAGCAGGCAGCTGGAAGCGGGTAGCAGGAAGTAGAGCGGGAAGCAGGCAGCGGGAAGCTGGAAGCGGGTAGCAGATTTGTCATTTATCGACGTCGCGGGTCTCTCGAAAAGCTACACGATGGGCGTGTCGCGCGTCAGCGTGCTGCGGGACCTCGACATGTCGGTGGAGCCGGGGGAGATGATTGCCATTGTCGGCGCGTCCGGTGTGGGCAAGAGCACACTCCTGCACGTGCTTGGCGGGCTCGATGCGATCGACGGCGGCAGTGTGCGTATCGGCGGATCCGATCTGGCGGACCTGTCCGACAGCGCGCTCGTGGCCTTCCGCAACACGCATGTCGGCTTCGTCTTCCAGTTTCACCATCTGCTGCCCGAGTTCACGGCGCTCGAGAACGCGGAGATGCCGATGCGGATTGCCCGGACGCCGGCCGCGGAGCGCACGGCCCGCGCCTCTGACCTGCTTCGCCGGGTGGGGCTGGGGGAGCGATTGACCCACAGGCCGGGCATGCTCTCGGGCGGCGAACAGCAGCGCGTCGCCATTGCCCGGGCCCTGGTGATGCAGCCCGATCTCCTGCTTGCGGATGAACCCACCGGCGATCTCGACGAGCACACCGCCGACTCCCTTCACGAACTGTTGCGGGAGATGCACCGGGAGCGGGGTCTCACGTCGGTCATTGCTACGCACAATCCACGGTTGTCCGCCGCCTGTGACCGCGTGTTCAGGCTCGAGGAGGGACGGCTGAGGCCGGTGGCGCCGGGCGAATGATCTCTGTCGGGCGGTTCAAGACAGGTTTCGTCTGACGCCTCATGGAGCTGTGGCTTGCCCTGTCTATATCGCCGGGGCATAGAGCCATAGGCGCGAACGGGCTATTGGCAGAAAGACCCGACCGGACTATTGTGTCGGCACAGGAGTTTCCCTTGACAACAGAGCGCCGGCGAGCGCCGAGATACCCTGTTGCGCTTGAAATCGGCGTCAACGGAGGAACGGGCGTGACGATGAACCTCAGTAGCAGCGGGGTCTTGTTCGAGACCGCCTGCGTCCTGAGGGCGGATCGAGAGGTTGCGCTCGTGTTCCCGTTCGAGCACGCGGCCCCGAGTGGTACCCGTGCGGCCTGTGCTGCCCGTGTGCTGCGGGTAGAGGGAGGGCCACAGAAGTATCAAGTCGCGGCGACGTACGAAACGGTGGCATTCGAGATGCCGTCCACGCCCGCGGGCTCTCCGGGCGCCGAGCCGCGGCCAGGTGTCCTGCCTGGCGCCACACCCGGACACCGCTGGTACAAGCAGTCGGCCGGTGATCGTCACCTAGCCCTGATGTGACAAAAACTCAGGCCGCCCGCGCGAGTGCGCGAGCGACGCGTTCATAGCGCCGTCGCGTGTCGAGATTGTCCGTGAGCCGGAGCCGCAGGGCTCCATGCGGACGCACGAG
>Ga0183260_10001952_pt1 | contig 17207 bp, 15 predicted proteins | sample AntDrymUQ4972206_2_FD_129768 | JGI IMG/M metagenome (GOLD analysis project Ga0183260, IMG submission 129768) | Polar desert sand microbial communities from Dry Valleys, Antarctica - metaG UQ497 (22.06) (version 2) (version 2) | ecosystem: Environmental > Terrestrial > Soil > Desert | place...
GAGGGCACCGCGTTCTTCGGCCCAGTGGTCACCCCCTCGCCCAAGGGGGAGGCGGCCGGCCGGTTGTGGGACGGTGTCGTGCTGGTCGCGGGGACGCCGGGCTTCTACGAGCTCAAGCGGACCCGCGAGCAGGGCCCGATCTTCGACTGACCCCCGGCGGCCGACTCTGCGAGAATTCTTCGATGCGCGTACATCTCGGCTCCGACCACGCCGGTCTCGAGCTCAAGACCGCCGTGGCTGAGCGTCTGTCAGAGGGTGGGTACGACGTCGTCGACCACGGGCCAACGACCTACGACCCCGACGACGACTACCCGACGTTCTGCCTGCGGGCCGCCGAGGCGGTCGCCGCGGAGCCCGACAGTCTCGGTGTGGTGATCGGCGGCTCCGGCAACGGCGAGCAGATCGCGGCCAACAAGGTCACCGGAGTGCGGGCGGCATTGGCCTGGACCGAGGAGACCGCCCGGCTGGCCCGAGAGCACAACGACGCCCAGGTCATCTCCATCGGTGCCCGGATGCACAGCATCGAGGAGGCCCTGTCCTTCGTGACCGCATTCGTGGCGGGCACGTTCTCCGGCGACCAGCGGCACGCCCGGCGCATCGACATGCTCACCGACTACGAGCGCTCGGGCACACTGCCCCCGCTGCCGTCCTGATCGGGGCCGTGCTGTTCCGGCACGGACTGCGACGCCGAAGCGGGCCGTGGCACTCCGTCGATCGCCGCGCCGGGCAGCGGGGCCTGGTGTGTGCCGCGACGGTGGCGATTGCCGAGCTCGGCGGGCGCAGGTCGTACTGGTGCCCGTGCTGCCAGGCACCCGATGGGGGCACTGAGCCGGCGACCGACGGCTAGAGTTGAGAAGTGGTTGGCCTCCTCCCCGACGGGAACCGCTCTCGGCCCGCTCCTCTCGACGAGAGCCGTGGGCGTCCGAGCGCGCGTGCAACCAGCTCGCACGACGCGGGGAGCCTGTACCTGCTGGGCCTGCTGTGTCTGACCTTCGGGACGCTGGTGCTGCTCATCACCCAGGAGCGGTGGGTGCCGATCGCCGCCTTCGGTGTCCCGCTGCTGCTGGGCAGCCTGATGCTGCCGCTGCGGCCCTTCGCGGTGCTCGTCACCGTGCAGGGCGCCGCAATCGCCGCGGCGTTCGGCGTGATGGACGAGACCCCGCAGCTGAGGTCGACGGTGGTTGTGCTGGGGGTGCTCGCCCTGATCATGGTGGTCGCGGTTGCGCGCAACCGGCTCGGCCCGACGGGTGAGTCGATGCTGATCGACCTGCGTGACCGCCTCAACTCACAGTCCGAGCTGCCCGAGCTCCCGGCCGGGTGGTCGGCGGAGGCCGTGATGCGGTCGGCGGGCGGCGCGCAGTTCGCCGGGGACTTCGTCGTCGCCGCCAAGACCCAGCGTGGGGACGCCGTCGAGATCGTCGTCGTCGACGTCTCGGGCAAGGGACTGGCCGCCGGGACTCGCGCGCTGCTGCTGTCGGGTGCCTTCGGCGGCCTGCTGGGTGCGCTTCCGCCGGAGCAGTTCCTCCCGGCTGCCAACGACTACCTGCTGCGGCAGGAGTGGAGCGAGGGCTTCGCCACGGCGGCACATCTGTCGCTGAGCCTGCTCACCGGCCGTTTCGAGCTGCGTACGGCAGGGCATCCGCCGGGCGTGCAGCTGCACGCCGGCTCCGGACGCTGGGAGGTGCACACCTCGTCGGGGCCGGCGTTGGGTCTGCTCGACGAGGCGGACTTCGTCCCCACCGCCGGGCAGCTCCAGCACGGCGACGCGCTGATGCTGTTCACCGACGGGTTGGTCGAGACCGCCGAGCGCGACTTCACACTCGGCATCGACAAACTGGTCGGTGAGGCCGAGCGGATGGGTCGCGACGGGTTCAGCGACGGTGCGCAGCGGCTGCTGGACCGCTTGGACGTGTCAACCGATGACCGTGCGCTGGTGTTCGTCCACCGCCGGTGAGGTGGTCGCCCCTGTTGCCAGGACGTGCTCCAACGACTCGCGCCGGCGCCGGGCATGGGTGAGGGCGACGGCAGCACAGCCCGCGTTGCGACGGGAGCGGTCGGCACCGAGAGCGTCCTGGGGCCGGAGCCGGGCCGGCCAGCGGTACCGGGAACGGGTCGTGACCACCATGCCCAGCACGCTAATCCTCGGACCCGCTCGCTCAGTCACGTCCAGGTGTCACCCAGGTAAAACTCGGCGAGCAGGAGTTGCCACGAATTGCGCACCCTCGGCGCCAGGAATACTGAGGACGGAAATATTGTCTGTAGTAGTCTTTGCTTTACTCTGGGTAATTAATCGCCCCGTGACGCATCCGGCGACTTGGGTGTTGGCCCAGTCGTCCTTTCGACCCACAGGGCCGGGGCTGGGGGGGTCGGTGTGCCAGCAGAGCTGAACGAGCCGCGGACCGACGCACTCCGTCGTCTGCACCAGGTCACCGTCAGGGTCAGCAGCGGCGGTTCGCTGGTGGACACCTTGCAGGCCGTGGTCGAAGGTGTCCTCGACGCCGTCGGTTTCGAGGTGGCGGTGGTCAGCCTGCTGGACGCCGACTCGACGTACAACACCCTGGCGGTCGCCGGACCGCCCGAGGCGCGGGACCAACTGCTGGGCAGGCGACTGCCTGCGGACTCCTACGATGCAGAGCTCGCCATCGCCGAGCGTTGGGGGGAGCTGCATTTCGTCCCCCACGAGCGCCTCCCGCCCGGCGACGTGCTGGGGTGGGTCCCAGACGTCGAGATCGACGACCATCCCGACGCCTGGCATCCGCTCGACGCGCTGTTCACCCAGCTGCGGTGTCCGGCCGGCGAGGTCGTCGGTGTGCTGTCGGTCGACCTGCCTCGGGACAGGCGCAAGCCGAACTTCTTCCAGCGCGAGCTGTTGGAGGTCTTCGCCGCCCAGGCCGGAATCGCCATCAACAACGCCCGGCTCACCGAGCAGCTGCGCGCCAGCGAGGAGGTCTTCAGGCAGGCCTTTGAGGGAGCGGGCTCGGGGATGGCCGTCGTCAGCCTCGATCCCGGCTCCCTCGGCCGGTACCTGCGGGTCAACCCGGCGTTCTGCCGCACCCTGGGGCGACGCGAGGGCGACCTGCTCGAGCGACGGGTCGCCGACATCGTCCACCCCGATGATCGGGCCGGGGAAGTGGCGCAGCTGCACGACATCGTGAGCGGGGAGGCCGCCGATGGTCCGTTCCAGTCCGAGAAGCGCTACCTCCACGCCGACGGCAAGACGATCTGGGTGGCGGTGACGATGTCGGTGGTCCGCGACGGCTACGGGCGAGCGGTGAGCGCCGTCAGCCAGATCGAGGACGTCAGCGACCGGCGCGCTGCCCAAGAGGAGCTTGCGCGCCGGGCTGACAATGACGTGCTCACCGGCTTGCCCAACCGGCGGACGTTGCGCCAACGGCTGGTTCAGGTCATCCAGTCCGACCGTGCGCCTGGCCGCGAGGGGGCGGTCTTGTTCTGCGACCTCGACGGCTTCAAGACGATCAACGACACCCTGGGCCACGGCGTCGGGGACAGGGCGTTGGTCGCCGTCGCCGGCCGGCTGCTGGCCGCCGCGCGCGACCGCGACATGGTCTCGCGGCTGGGTGGGGATGAGTTCGTCGTGGTGGCCGAGGGGCTGTCGGGCGACCAGGCCGGTGAACTGGCCAGTCGACTGCGTGCCGTGACTGCGGAGCCCATCTCGATCGAGGGGCTTCAGCAGCCGATTCGAGCGACCATGAGCATCGGCATCGCGCTCGTCGACGCCACGACCAGCGATCCGGACATGTTGCTTCACCGGGCCGACGATGCGATGTACGAGGCCAAGCTGGCCGGACGCGACGCGCACAGGTTCGCCGTGTCTGGTGAGGGTGACTGACCGCCCTCTGTTCAGCCCGCGTGGGCGCAGACGCAACGGCCGCTCGAAGCCCCGCCGTGACCCTGGATTGGGCGGTTCCCGGGATCTCTGCTTGACTACACAAAGTCATGATGACACTACACAGGGTTATAGTACGGGGGAAGTACATGACGGGCGACAACGTGGGGCAGGTCTGGCAGGCGGCCGCAATACAGGCGCAACCGGACGGCGGGAGGGGTGAGGTCGGACGAGCGCCGCTGTCTCGCCGCGGCTTCATCTCAGGCAGTTTGGCACTGGCGGCCACCGGCGTCGGCGTATCCCCTCGGGCGTACGCGCTGTCGCCCGCGGCGCTCACCGTGGTCGATGCCCGGCCGGCAGACACGCTGGCCAATGCCTGGGGTGTGTGCACTCACTACAACTTCCAGAAAGCGACCTACGGTGCCGAGGTCGCGCTGACCGACCTGCTGCTCGACCTGGGCGTGCGCCACATCCGAGAGCTGCTGGCGCCGGGCATGGCGGCGCAGCGGTATGGCTACCAGCGGCTGGCCGCCGGTGGCACCCAGGTCGAAAGCGTGATGGGCGTGCGCGGCGACGGCAACACCCTGACCAAGGCGCGTGACGTCGTCAACCGCCGGTTGGACGAGATCACCGGTTTCTACGGCGGAATTGCGGGCGGACTGTTCGCGGCGCTCGAAGGGTGCAACGAGCCCAACAACGACGGTGTCGCCGCCGACATCTGGGTGCCGCAGACCCGCAGGCTGTCGCGCGCGATCTGGGAGGAGTCCCGCAAGCGCCCGCAGACGGCCCGGATCCCGGTGGTCGGGCCGGCGCTGGCCCGACCCATCGGCGCGGGTGCCTCGACGATCGAGGCCGACTACGCCTCGCTGGGCAACATGTCGCCGTACACGGACTTCGGCAACATCCACGTCTATCCGAACGGCAACTCACCCAGTGACCTGCTGGACCAGTTCATCGCGGCGGCCCGGCAGTCGTATCCGGACGGCGAGCGCCTGCACACCACCGAGGGGGGCTACTTCAACGCGCTCAATTACACCGGCGGTGCCAACCCCATCCCCGAGGACGTCAGCGCCAAGTACGCACCGCGCCACGTTCTTGAGCAGGTGATGCGGGGCAACCGGCGGTTCTTCGGCTACGAGTTCCTCGACGACCCCGACCCGAGCAATTCCGAGCGTGAGTCCAACTTCGGCTACGTGCGCACGCCGTCCATCGACCCGTCGACGTGGTCGGTCAAGCCGCAGTTCAGCGCGATGAAGAACTTCCTGCGGTTGTTCTCCGACCGGGGGGCGTCCTTCACACCGACCGGTTTGCCGTTGTCGGTGTCGGGAACCACCGCGGACTACCGCAGCCTGCTGGTGCAGAAGCGCGCCGGCGAGCACTACCTGTGCATGTGGCGGGACGTGGACCTCTACGACTGGGACGTCCCGACCTCCACTGGGACCTATCTCGACGTCACGGCGCAGACCGTCACGGTCCAGCTGGGGAGCACCGCTCAGGTCACGATCTACCGCCCCAGCACCCAGGCCGATCCCATCCGCACCATCGCCCCGAGCACCTCGTTCGCCGTGAAGCTGGGCGGCGAGCTCGTGGTCGCACAGATCAACTGAATACCAACCGAAGCCGCGCTGGTCACTGCTGAGAGGAACTGGACCATGTCTCTGCTCGAACCCCTCGCCGCCCTCGCCGGGCGATCTCGTCGATCAGTGCTGGTGGTGAGCGCCGCGGTGGCTCTGGCCGTCACCAGTGCGGGGGTCGCGGCAGCGGCGCCCACCGTGCCCGGCCTGCCCACCGCTGTGACGGCTGTCGCCGGCAACAACACCGCACGGGTCACCTGGGTGCCGCCGGCCGACGTCAACCTGCTCCAAACCTCGTACGAGGTCACCGCCAGCCCCGGCGGTGAGCGCGTCGTGGTGCCGGCCACCGAGAGGGGCGCGACGGTGCGCTTCTTGACCAACGGCACGGCGTACACGTTCACGGTCGCCGCCGTGGACTTCGACGACATCGGCCCGCTGTCGGCGCCGTCCCTGCCCGTCACGCCGCTGGACATCTGCACCGTTGTCGGCACCCCAGGAGACGACGTCCTGACCGGCACGCCCGGTGACGACGCGATCTGCGGGCTCGGCGGCAACGACACCCTGCGCGGTGGCGGGGGTGGCGACACGTTCGTCGGTGGCGACGGCCAGGACTTCGTCGACTTCGCCGACGCCAGCTCGCGGGTGTCGGTGAACCTGGCCGAGTCGTCGTTCAACACGTCGCTGCACCGCCTCGGCTGGGCAGACGGCGACGGCAGCGATGTGCTGCGCGCTGACGTCGAGTCGGTACGCGGATCTGCCTATGCCGATGTCCTCGAGGGCAACGAGGCCGCCAACACGCTGGTCGGCCGCGGGGGAGCCGATCTGTTCCGTGGCTGGGGCGGCAACGACGAGATCGTCGGCGGCGAAGGCAACGACGAGCTTTGGGGACTCAGTGGTGACGACCGGCTCATCGGGGGCGGCGGCAACGACACGATGATGCCACGCGGCGACGACGACTATGTCGACGGCGGCGCCGGTTCGGACACTGTGAGCTTCACCCGCGCGGTCGTCGTCGACCTCGCCGCCGGCACGGCACGGGGAGTCAGCGACGACGTGCTGCTGGCTGTGGAGAACGTCGATGGCTCACCCGAGGCGGACATCTTGCGCGGCTCGAGTGCGATCAACGTGCTGTCCGGAGGGGATGGCGACGACTCGCTGGCCGGGCTGGCGGGCGACGACCAGCTTTACGGCGACGACGGCAACGACGCGTTGAACGGTGGTTCCGGTCTGGCCGATCGCTGTGACGGTGGACTCGGCACGGACACCGCCGGCAACTGCGAGTCGGTGATCGGCGTTCCGTGACGGGACTGTGTGTCGGCGGCGTCGCGTACCGGACAGAAACGAATTATGCGATAAGTGTTGCTGAGTCCTCACAGACCGTTAACATCGGGACGGGGCACGCTTGACATAGCCGAAAACCGGGGGCTGCTCCCTTCCGCACGTTGTGAGGAGCAGCACCATGGCACCGTCGACACCACTCGCCCGTCGCCGGCCGGGCTGGCTCATCGCCGCCGTTGCGGCGGCCCTGCTCGTCATGAGCGGCACGACCGGCGCCTCCGCAGCGTTGCCGTCGCTCGTCGGGGCGCCCGGCAGCGTGCGCGCCGTGGCGGGCAACAACACGGCTCGGGTCAGCTGGACAGCTCCCGCCGGCGCCAACCCGCGGACCACCTACTACCGCGTCGAGGCCGCCCCCGGCGGACAGACAACGTTCGTCGAGGGCACCGAGACCAGCGCGACCGTACGCTTCCTCAACAACGGCAGGGCGTACTCGTTCACCGTTGCCGCCGACGACGGCGACGGGTGGGGCCCGGCTTCCGAGCCGTCGCGAGCGGTGACACCGCGCGACGTCTGCACCCTGCAAGGGACCCCGGGCGACGACGTGCTGATCGGTACGAGCGGCGACGACGCGATCTGCGGGCTCGGTGGCAACGACAGGATGCGCGGAGGCGGTGGTGGCGACACCTATGTCGGTGGTGCCGGTGTCGACTCCGTGGACTTCGGCGACGCCCCGGATCGGGTCTTCGCCTTCCTGCCTGACGTGTCGCACCTGGTGACCCCCAACGGGTTCGGGTGGGCCGACGGCGATGGGAGCGACGTGCTGCGCGCCGACATCGAGTCACTGCGCGGGTCTGCGCATGCCGATGTGCTGGAAGGCGACGACGGGGTCAACCGCATCGTGGGTCGGCGCGGCGCCGACCTGGTCCGCGGCTGGGGTGGCGGCGACACCATCGTCGGATCGGCCGGTCGAGACGAGCTGTGGGGGCAGAGCGGGGCCGACCGGCTGCGGGGCCGAGGGGGTAGTGACCTGCTGTTGCCGCGAGGCGAGGACGACCTGGTCAACGGCGGTCGCGGCAGCGACACGGTGACGTTCACGAGCGCCGTGACGGTCGACCTGGCTGCCGGCACCGCGAGCGGCGAGAGCACCGACGTGCTGCGGCGGGTCGAGAACGTCATCGGCTCACCGGCGGCAGACACCCTGCGCGGGTCCGCGGCCGGCAATGTGCTGCGCGGCGGCGGCGGTGACGACACCCTGTCGGGGTCGCGCGCCGCCGACAGCCTGTTCGGGCAGGGTGGCGACGACGCGATGGACGGCGGGCCCGGGGCGGGCGACCGCTGCGACGGAGGTGCCGGCGCCGACACGTCGGCCGACTGTGAGTCGGTCGTCGACGTACCCTGACCTGCACCCCACCCCGCCGCGAAAGCAATTCCCCATGACCGAGCACCGCTGGACGGATCTCACCACCGAGTCCGAGCTGCGGGCCCTGCTGGGCGAGCCGTCGGCACGCGCGGGCGACAAGGACCGGGACCGGTTGCATCAGCTGGACCGGGAGTGGCTGGCCGCCTCGCCCTTCTGCCTTGTCGCCACGTCCGGCGCGGACGGTACCTGTGACGTCTCGCCGAAGGGTGACCCGCCCGGGTTAGCCAAGGCGCTGGACGCCACCACTGTGGTCATCCCCGAGCGGGCGGGGAACCGGCGTGCCGACGGCTATCGCAACGTGCTGACCAACCCGCACGTGGGGCTGATCTTCATGGTGCCCGGCCGCGGTGACACGCTGCGTATCAACGGCCGCGCCCGACTCGTGAGCGACGCGCCCTTTTTCGACGACCTCGTGGTGCAGGGACATCGACCGGTGTTGGCGCTCGTGATCACCGTCGAGCAGGTGTTCCATCACTGCGCCAAGGCGTTCCTGCGCTCGAGGCTGTGGGACCCGCAGTCCTGGGGCGGCGACGCCTTGGCGAGCCGCGCCGTGCTCGCTCGGAGCTTGGACCGGCCGGACGAGAGTCTTGCTGAGCTGGAGCGCTACTACGGCGCCGACTACGCCAACGGGCTCTATCCGCAGAGCTAGACGCCCCGGCTCGTCGCCAGCTGGCCGGGGACAACCAATAGGGTGACGCCGGACCCGGGCCCAGCGGGTGCTGCTCGCGCCGGGAGGAGCGGGCGGACGGAACGCCGAGGAAGGGGCCAGCAGATGGGTGCGGTCGCGGTGCACGCTGCCGACCGCTCAGCTGAAGCACCGTCGCGCCGCGCGGGCGAGGCGTGGTGGTACGCCGCCGGTGTGCTGGTCGGATCGGTGCTGATCGTGGTCACGGCGATCCGGCAGCCGTTCAGCTACGACGAGCTGACCCAGATCGCGCCGTACGGCAGCAACAGCATCGTCGAGATCGTCACCGCGACCCGGCAGCCGCCGATCGACCCGCTGCTCGGCGCGATGTTCCAGCACATGTTCGGCATGGGCCAGCTGCGCCAGCGCCTCGTCCCGGTTCTGGCGGGCATCGGCACGTTGATCGTCCTCAGCCTGCTGTGGCGCAGGATGCGGCTCGGGCTCGCCGGCGCGTTCGGGGTCTGGGTCATGGCCACCGCGCCGATGATGATTCGCTACAGCGCCTACACCCGGCCGTACGCGCTGCCGTTGTTCATCATGATGCTGTTCGCCTATGCGGTGCACCGGTGGCTCGAGGAGCGCCGGTCCGGCTGGCTGGTGGTGGCGGGCATCTCCGCGGTGGCCTTACCGCTGACCCGGGTGCCAGAGCCGATGGTGTTCCTGGGGGTGACCGCGGCGACCCTGGCCTGGTTCACGCTGCGCGGACGGTTCTCCTGGGCGCAGACGCGGCCCGTCATCGCCATCAGCCTGGGGGTGCTGGTCATCCTCGGCGTCCCGATGTACCTGCTGCTCGCATACACGGCCGACAACTTCCTCGACACCAATGCGACGGGGTTCGTGGGCCGCTTCGGCGAGGGGGCCCACGAGATCGGGACCGCCGCGCTGCCCCTGCTGGCGTCCTGGTACTCGTGGTGGCCGCTGACCGCCCTCGCGCTCGTTGCCGCGGTCGCGCTGGGCGGATCGCGACGACGGCTCTTCAGCTGGTTGCTCTGGTGGCCGATGCTGGCCGCGCCGGTGGCGTTCTTGCTGGTCTACCACTTCTTGAACAAGTTCCCGTTCGAGACGTTGCCGTACCGGGCGCGAGCGGCCTTCTTCTTTCTGCCGGCGTTCGTCCTGGCGCTGGTGGCACTGGCTGGCGTCGTCGCGGATCGCACCTCTGCCCGGTGGCTGCGGATCGGGGTGGCGGTGCTGCTCGGCGGGGTGCTGGTCGGCCAGCTGCCGCTCAGCACGACGATCGTGGTGACCAATGCGGCTCCGGACTTCGACCAGGTCGCCCAGACACTGACCGAGGAGGTGCCCGACGACGCCATCGTCTTGTACGGACGCCCCAGCCCGGTCGGACAGACCCGCCAGCCGTTCCTCGGCCGGCCGCGCTACATGGGGGACACCCCGTACGTGGCGACCGTCGAGAACGCGCCGCTGGCAGTCGACGACCTGCCGGCGAGCGGCCCGGTCTACGTGCTCATCAACGGCCAGTGCGCCGCGCCGGGGCGCTGCGAGGCTGAAACCGAGGGGTGGGACGAACCGGTGCCGGGTTTCCGCATCGCCCAGCGGCTGGAGCGCATCACGCTGTACGAGCCGGTCGACGGCCAAGAGGGGCGTGCCGGTGCCGTCCGGGCGTTGCGGGCATTCGGGGACGCTCTCGGCCCGCAGCTCGGGTACACCGAGACGTTCGTCGCGGCCGGACTGCTCACGCAGCTCGGGGAACCCGCCGAGGGCCGGGCGTTGGTGCGACGGATGTACGACCGGGCGACGCCACAGGTGGCCCGGGACATCCGCGAGGTGGCAGCCACCGAAGGACTCGACCCCTTCTCGTGACCGGCGGTCGCGCCGCGCCGGTCACGGGCGACAGCCAGCGGCCTGCATCGGACAATGACGTCGATGACCGAGCAACACTCGCGGGACGGCCAGGAACGGCGCCTGCGTCGAGCGGCCGTGACCGCCGCCAACCAGCTGCCACCCGAGCCGTCGCAGGAGCCCGAGGACGACTCGGCCGCGGCGCAGCGGATGGAGCGGCAGACGCTGTGGGTGGACCTGCAGCTGCGCCGGGCGATGGCACGCGGCGACTTCGACAACCTCCCCGGCGCCGGTAAGCCGATCCCCGAGCTGGGCGACAGCCACGACCCGAACTGGTGGGTCAAGCAGCTGATCGAACGCGAGCAGATCACCGGCGTGCTGCCGCCCGCGCTGGCGCTGCGCAAGGAAGCAGCAGAGCTGACGGCCCGGCTCGAGAGGCAGACGACCGAGCAGGGGGTGCGCCGGGTCGTGGCCGACTTCAACCAGCGGGTGGTCGAGGCCCGCCGCCAGCTGCTCGGCGGCCCGCCGGTGGTCACGGCAACCAGGGACGCCGATGCGGAGGTGGCCGGCTGGCGGTCCCGGCTGGCCGCGCGCCGCGAGCAGCTGCGGCGACAGCGGGAGAGCGCCGTACGCCCCGTGCCGCCCGCCTCCGATGGTCGTCGTTGGCGCCGGTTGCGCCGCGGCCGGCAGTCGCGCGCCGACTGAGTGCCGGGGGTCTCGCAGCGAGCGGGTTGAGCCCCATCGCACCGTCTGATCCCCGCTGTTCATCCAGTCCTCATTGTCACGTTGAGTCCGGCTCGGAGGTTTCGGTCAGGCAACCACCCGCAGAGGTCCGCGCCGTTGCCACCGGATGTTGGTGGCGTTACGTCTGCTCAGCCGAGGGTGGCGCCGGCGAGGGTCCCCACCGCGTAGGTGATGGCCGCGGCGCCCAGCCCGATGGCGAGCTGGCGCAGGGAACGGGTCAGCGGCGGCCCGCCGGACAGCACCCCGACGACGGCACCGATGACCAGCAGGGCCACCCCGACCAGGGCGCAGGCGACGATCGGTGCGACCAGGCCGCCCAGCCCGAGCGCGTACGGCAGCACCGGGACGGCCGCCCCACAGGCGAAGAAGGCGAAGCTCGACCCGGCCGCGCCGGCGGCCGAGCCGACCGCCTCCAGACCCTCGGTGGACGACGCGTCGTGTGCCGGTTCCTGGCTGCGCAGGACGGCCTGGGCGCGCCGTTCGGCCTCGGCGGCCGGTATCCCGCGGGCCCGGTAGACCAGGGCCAGCTCGTTGGTGTCGACGTCGAGGTGGGGGACCAGCTCCTGGGTCGCGTGACCGGGCGCCGAGGCAGCCAGCAGCTCGCGCTGTGAGCGCACTGAGACCCACTCACCGGCGCCCATCGACAGCGCGCCCGCGAGCAGTCCGGCCAGCCCGGTCAGCAGGATGACCCTGGCTTCGAGGCCGCCGCCGCTGACCCCGAGCACGAGTGCGAGGTTGCTAACCAGGCCGTCGTTGGCCCCGAACACCGCCGCCCGGAACGTGCCCGAGACTCGCGCGCGCCCCCGGGCCGCCAGCCCACGGACCACCTCTTCGTGCAGGCGCTCGTCGGCGGCCATCGACCGGGTCGCGTCGGCGTCGGCGGCGTACGGGGTACGGGTCTCGGCCTGTTGCACCAGCGCCAGCACGAAGACCGACCCGAACCGCCGGGCCAGCGCGATGAGCGCCCAGGTCCGCAGGCTGCCGCGCTGGGGCCGGCCCACGTCGTCACCGAGCAGCCGCTCCCAGTGCGCGGCGTGCCGGGTCTCGGCGTCGGCGATGCCCAGCAGGATCTCGCGGTCCTCACCGTTGCGGCGGGCGGCCAGCGAGCGATACAGCTCGGCCTCGGCCCGTTCGTCGGCGAGCCGACGGCGCCAGCGCCGTACGGAGGCGTCTGGCGGGTCCTCGATGGTCGGTGTCACCGCCCCAGGCTGCCAGAAGCGCACGCCCGGGTTGGAGCAGTCACGCCTTTAGAGCCGACCGGATGAGTCTGGGCGCTAGTCTCCAGCGGTGGAACGTAGCGAGGCTGCCGAGACACGGACCCAGGACGAGCACCGCACGGGGTTCGAGCGGTTCGTGGAGTCGGCCCACCACCGGGTCAGCCGGGCGCCGTTCTTCATCCTCTGCGTCGCCATCGTGGTGGCGTGGTTTGTCAGCGCCCCGCTGTGGCCGGACCTCAAGTCCTGGCAGGTGGCCATCCACACTGTCGGCTCGGTCATCACCTTGCTGCTGCTGGTGCTGCTCGAGAACGCCGCCCGCCGCGCGGACGAGGCATCGCAGGAGAAGCTCAACGTGATCGCCGAGGCGGTGTCGGAGCTGATGCGGTCCGAGGCCCGGCACGACCCCGACCTCGTTGAGGCGGCTCAGCGGCTGCGCGACGCCGTCGGGCTCGAGGAGCGTCACTGACAGCGGCTGCACGATCGTCGTCTCTGCCTCTGCTGACGGACGATCCGGCATTCGTGTAGCTGCGGCGACAGCAATGCATGATCCTTCGTACGTACGAGCCGCCCCCCGGCCACCTCATGAAGTGGAGAGACGATGCGAGCGCCCGTACCGCCGTTCACCGAGCAGACCGCGCGCCAGAAGGTCCAGGCGGCCGAGGACGCCTGGAACACCCGCGACCCCGAGCGGGTGGCCGCGGCGTACACCCCCGACAGCGTCTGGCGGAACCGCTCAAGGTTCATCACCGGGCGAGAGGCGATCGAGGCGTTCCTCACCCACAAGTGGGAGCGCGAGCTCGACTACGCGCTGCGCAAGGACCTGTGGGCGTTCACCGGCAACCGCATCGCGGTGCGCTTCCAGTACGAGTGGCACGACGACGCCGGGCAGTGGTGGCGCAGCTACGGCAACGAGAACTGGGAGTTCAACGACGAGGGCTACATGCGCCGCCGAGAAGCCAGCATCAACGACGTCGGGATCGACGAGGCCGACCGCCGCATCCACGGTCCCCGGTCCGACGCGGAGCGAGGCCGCGGGATACCCGTGCGGTGAGGGGCAGCGTCAGTCCGCGCCTGGTGTCGTGCCCGGGGTACGACGGCCGCGTCGGTTACGTCGCCAACATGAGCACGGACCCAGCCGCTCGGGGCCGGGGCATCGGTACGGCAGTGCTGCGGGCGGCATTGGCCTGGCTGGACGCTCAGGGGGTGCAGCGCACCGACCTGCATGCCACGCCTGAGGGGCAACGCATCTACGAGAAGGCAGGGTTCGGCCCCCCGGGCTCTCTCGGGATGCGACGTATCGGACCCTGAGCGCGACCTTGTCGCTGCGCGCACGCCGCTGACAGACTCGCGCCCCCGAGCGGGCCCGGCGGCGTGGCCGAGCCGCCTGCCGCGAGACGGAGCCTGAGATGGACCTGCACATCGAGAAGAGCGTCCAGGTAGCGATGCGCGACGGTGTGCGGCTCGCGACCGACGTGTACCGCCCGGCCGAGGAGGGTCGCTTCCCGACGATCGTCAGCCGGCTGCCGTACGACAAGGAGCTGCCGATCGTCAGCTTCTCCTTCGACACGCTGCGGGCGGTCCAGGCCGGCTACGTGGTCGTCGTGCAGGACTGTCGCGGCCGCTACGCCTCGCAGGGCGACTTCACCGCGTTCGTCGACGAGGCCGCCGACGGCGCCGACGCGATCGCGTGGGCGGCAGCGCAGCCGTGGTCGACCGGTGCGGTGGGCATGGTGGGTGGCTCGTACTTCGGCGCGACCCAGTGGCTGGCCGCCACCCAGGCGCCGGCGGCACTGCGTGCGATCGCCCCGTTCGTCACCACCGACCAGTACTACGAGAGCTGGGCCTACCAGGGCGGGGCGTTCCAGCTCGGCTTCAACCTGCACTGGTGCCTGCTGTCGCTGGGGCTGGGGGAGCTGCTGCGCCGGCTGGGCGCCGGCACGGCCACCCCCGAGCAGTTCGCGGAGCTGGTCGCCGCCGTCGACGGCAACGACGAGCTGTACCGCCGGCTCCCGCTGACCGACATGCCCCTGCTCGACGAGCTGGCGTCGTACTACCAGGACTGGCTCGCCCACCCCTGCTACGACGGCTACTGGCAGGCCACCGCGCCGCGGGAGTCCTACGACCAGATCGTGGTGCCGGCGCTGAACATGGGCGGCTGGTACGACCTGTTCCTCAAGGGCACGATCGCCAACTACCTCGGGATGAAGGAGCACGGCGGCAGCGAGCAGGCGCGACGACAGCAGCGGCTCGTCATCGGCCCGTGGGCGCACGGCCCGCTCGCCGGCTGGTTCCCCGAGCGGTCGTACGGGCTCATGTCGGGCACCGACGCCTCCGACATCACCGGGCTGCAGCTGCGCTGGTTCGACCAGCTGCTCAAGGGCGAGGAGACAGGGGTGGAGGGTGACAAGCCTGTTCGCCTGTTCGTCATGGGCGTCGACGAGTGGCGCGACGAGGATGACTGGCCGCTGCCCGACACCGACTACGTCGACTACTTCTTGCACAGCGGTGGCCACGCCAACACCGCGGCCGGCGACGGCCGGCTGTCCGTCGACGGCCCGGCCGACGAGCCCGAGGACGTTTACCTCTACGACCCCCGTGACCCCGTCCCGACGGTCGGCGGGCCGACCTTCCTGCCGGGGTTGTTCATCGGCGCGAACGCGGGCCCCCGGGACCAGCGGGACGTCGAACGCCGCCAGGACGTGCTCAGCTACACCTCCGAGCCACTGGCCGAGTCGTTGACGGTGATCGGGCCGGTCGCGCTGGTGCTGCACGGCTCGTCCTCGGCACCGGACACCGACTTCACCGGCAAGCTGGTCGACGTCTGGCCCGACGGCCGGGCGGAGGTGCTCGCCGACGGCATCCTGCGCGCCCGCTATCGGGACTCCTTCTCCGAGCCGTCCCTGCTCGAGCCGGGGCAGGTCTACGAGCTGCGCATCGACCTGGTGGCGACGGCCAACGTCTTCGCGGTCGGGCCATCGGATCCGGCTGGACGTGTCGAGCAGCAACTTCCCGCGGTTCGACCGCAACACCAACACCGGCGCCACGATCGCCACCGACGGGCCGGACGACGTCCAGCAGGCGGTCAACCGGGTCCACCACACCTCGGTGCACCCCTCGAGATTGGTGCTCCCGGTCATCCGGCGCTGACGGACGTCCCGGGGGCGTTGCTGGTGGGATGATGCCGGCTGGACAGCCCGCGCTCCGGCTGGGTCACTGCAGGAGGGGATGACGTGCGCGACCTCCTCGCCCCGACGTTGGCGGTGCCCCTCGCCCGGTTCCGTCGTGGTGGGCGCGACGCGGTGGCGTGGGCGCTGCGCCTCACCGTGGCGGCGGTGGCCAGCTATGTGGCGGCGCTGGCGCTGTTCCCGGGTACGGTCCCGTTGCTGGCGCCGTTGACCGCCCTGCTCGTGGTGCAGTTCACGCCGGTCAGCCTGCTTGCCAGTGGCCTCGACCGCGTCCTGAGCGTGGTCGCGGGTGTCTCGGTCGCGGTGGGCTTCTCCGCCGTCGTACCGCTCGCGTGGTGGAGCCTCGGTCTGCTGATCGCGGTGTCGATCCTTCTCGGTCAGGCGCTGCGGCTGGGGTCGAACCTCATCGAGGTCCCGATCAGCGCCATGCTCGTGCTTGGGGTGGGCTCGCTGGGGGTGGAGTCAGCGGGCTGGCAACGCGTCGCCGAGACCCTCGTCGGCGCCGGGGTGGGCGTCCTGTCTAACCTGCTCTTCCCCCCGAAGGTCGCGACCGAGGACGCCAGCAACGCCATCAAGGACCTTGCCGACGATGTCGCACGCCTGTTGGACCGAGCTGCAGAAGAGATGACCCGGCTGGACTCGTCCGGCAAGGACGTAGCCGCGCACGCGACCGAGTGGTTGGACGAGGCGCGCCTGGCCACCTACAGCATTCCCCGAGTGGGCACTGCGCTGCTGCGCGCCGAGCAGAGCCGCCGGCTGAACGTGCGAGCTCTCGGCACCCCGGACACCGGCCCCGGGCTGCGTCAGGGCCTGGAGGCGCTCGAGCACTCCGCGGTCGCCGTGCGCAGCATGTTCCGCGCCGTCTACGACGCCACCAACGACGACACCTGGCCGCGCGGCGAGGTCGGCGAAGCCGTAGGTACTTCCCTGGAAGAGCTTTTTCGGGACCTGGCCGCCGGACTGGCGGCCTTCGGGGAGCTCGTACGGGCCGAGGCGCAACCACAGCGGCGGGAGGGCCGGGCGCCCGACACCGCCAGAGTGCAGGAGGCCCTGGAGGGGTTGCACGAGGCCCGAGCGCGCCTGAACGACCTGCTGCTCATGAACAGCGCGCCGGTCCTGTCCGAGCTCCACTTCGCCCTGCTGTCCACGGTCAAGCGACTGCTCAGTGAGCTGGACCTGGACGAGCGCATCCGCCGGCAGCTGCGGTTGCGGCCCGCGCCGTCGACGCTGGCACGCGCCAGCCGCCGCAGGCCGGGGAGCAGCCCCCGTACCGTCGAACTGGAGACCGTCGACCCGCAGACCCTCGAACTGCGCCTCGGGGCTCCTCCGGATCGGCCCGGCGGAGCCTCGGGCGGCGGCTAGGGTGGCGCGCCGTGCCGACCGTCAGGAGGGTGCACGGCTATTCGATGCCGGCAAGAAAGCCGAGCACCCGTTCGGTGAGCAGGGTGGCGGCGGGCTCA
>Ga0183260_10001953_pt1 | contig 17195 bp, 12 predicted proteins | sample AntDrymUQ4972206_2_FD_129768 | JGI IMG/M metagenome (GOLD analysis project Ga0183260, IMG submission 129768) | Polar desert sand microbial communities from Dry Valleys, Antarctica - metaG UQ497 (22.06) (version 2) (version 2) | ecosystem: Environmental > Terrestrial > Soil > Desert | place...
CGCCGGCGCGGGCGATCCCGAAGTCGGTGACCTTCGCGCGGCCCTCGTCGTCGAGGATCACGTTGTGGGGCTTGATGTCGCGGTGCACGACGCCACGCTTGTGGGCGAAGCGGGCCGCTCGCAGGACCTGCAGGGTGATGTCGATGGCGAGGTCGGCCGGCATGGCGCCGTGCTCGCTCACGAGCTGCTTGAGCGTGCGGCCGTCGAGGAACTCCATCGCGATGTAGTAGGTGCCGTCCCACTCCCCGCGGTCGAACACCCCGACGATGTTGGGGTGCTGCAGGCCCGCGGCGCTGGAGGCCTCGCGGCGGAAGCGCTCGACGAACTCCTCGTCCTCGGCGAAGCGGCGGAACAGCAGCTTCAGCGCGACGCGCCGGCCGAGCTGCGTGTCCTCGGCGCAGTAGACGTCGGCCATCCCGCCGGAGCCGAGCCGGTCGAGCACGCGGTAGCGCCCGTCGATGACCGTGTCGCGATCGATGCGGTGGGTGGGACTCATCACTCGCCCAGCGATTCGAGGACCGACTTGGCGATCGGCGCGGCGAGCGTGCCGCCCGTGCCGCCCTGCACCCGATCGATGACGACGGCGACGGCGAAGCGGCCGGAGAACCCGATGAACCACGCCTCGTTGAGGCCCTGGAGGTTGATCTCGGCGGTGCCGGTCTTGCCTGCCACGGAGACGCCCTCGAGCGCTGCCGCGGTGCCCGTGCCCTCCTTGACCACGTTGCGCATCATGTCCCCGAGCTTCTGCGCCGACTCGCCGGACATCACGCGCTCGGCCTCCTCGGGCAGCGGCTCGTCGATCGTGCGCCCGTCGGGGTCGAGCACCTTCGCGACCAGCCGCGGCTGCATCCGCACGCCGCCGTTGCCGATCGTCTGCGCGACGGAGGCCATCTGCAGCGGCGTCACCTCGAGGTCCCCCTGCCCGATCGCCACGCGGCCGATGTCGACCTGGTCTGACGTCGCCGGCACGAGCCGCTCGCGCTCCTTCTTGACCCCGCTGGGGATCATCTGGTCGTCGGGATAGTCCATCGGAGGGTCGGCGTAGAAGCCGAACTTGGTCATGTACTCGGCCATCGTCTCCTTGCCGAGCTTCTCCCCGACCTCGGCCCAGACCGTGTTGACCGAGTTGGTCAGGGCGAACGTGAGGTCGATGTCGCCGAAGCTCTCGTCCCCGAAGTTGTTCAGCGGCGCGCCGGAGATGACCTTGCCGTTCTCGCCGCTGACGCGCGACCCAGGCTGGTAGCGGCCGGAGTCCAGCGCCGCCGCGGCGGTCACTGTCTTCATCGTCGAGCCGGGCGGGAAGCGGGCCTGCGTGGCGAGGTTGAGGTTGGCGCCGCAGTCCTCCGCGTTGGAGTCGAACGACGGCTTGGCGGCCATCACCTTCACGGCGCCGGAGTCCAGCTCCATGGCCACCACGGCGGCCTTCTCGGGCCGGGCCCCGATCGCGTCGGTCGCCACCTGCTGCGCGCGGGAGCTGAGCGTCGTGCGCAGGTCGTCGCCGATCTTGCTCGGGCCCAGCAGCGAGTCCAGCGCGCCGATGGCGTCCGTGCGGCGGCCGGTCAGCGCGTCGTTGTAGAAGTCCTCGAGCCCGGAGCGCCCGCGGTCGAGCGACGTGCAGCCGACGGCGTGCGCGAACAGCGGGCCGGTCGGGTAGCGGCGGCCGAAGCGCTCCTGCGGGAGCGGGCGGCTGCCGGCCAGCACCTCGCCGTTGTCGGCGCGGATCACGCCGCGCTTGATCAGCTGCTCGGCGAGCAGGATCCGGCGGTTCTCCGGGTTCGCACGCAGCTTCTCGGCGCCGAACACGGTCCACCAGGACGTGAACCCGACGAGGATGCCGAACATGAGCAGCAGCACCACGAAGAGGCGGGTGATCGAGACGTTCACCGCGCCCCGCCCTCCCGGCGGGCGGGGTCGGACATCAGCAGCAGCAGCGCGAGCAGGATGAAGTTGGCGAGGATCGACGAGCCGCCGTAGGAGACGAAGGGCAGCGTCACGCCGGTCAGCGGGATCACCTTCGTGACGCCGCCGACGATCACGAACACCTGCAGCGCGAACACCGCCGTCAGTCCTGTCGCCAGCAGCTTGGAGAACGAGTCCCCGGCCAGCTCGGCGATCTTGAAGCCGCGCTGGACCACGAGCAGGAAGACGGCGAGCAGCCCGCACGCGCCGACGAGGCCGAGCTCGTTGGTGATGACCGCGTAGATGAGGTCGGTGTCGGGTGCCGGGATGAGCGTGTTCCCCGTCGGGCCGCGGAGCAGCGAGCCGCCGAGGCCGGTGCCGAGCAGCCCGCCGTCGGCTTGCGCGAAGAGCGACTGCGCGATCTGGTACGAGCCGCCGGGCTTGTCGATCAGCCCCGGCTCGAAGGGGTGCAGCCAGGTGTCGACGCGCAGCTGCACGTGGCCCACGGTCGAGGCGAAGAACCAGGCGCCGAGCGCGAACATCCCCAGCCCGATCGCCACGAACGACAGCCGGTTCGTCGCCACGTAGAGCAGCGCGAGGAAGCCGCCAAAGTACATCAGCGAGGACCCGAGGTCGCGGATGAACACGAGCATGAACATCGCCGCGCCCCACACCACCAGCAGCGGGCCGAGGTGCTTGAGCGGCGGGAACGTGACCCCGAGGAAGCGGCGCGAGCCCTGGACGAGCACCTGGCGCGTGTCGCGCAGGTAGGCCGCGAGGAAGATGATGATCGCGATCTTGCCGAACTCCGCCGGCTGGAACGCGACGGGCCCGAGCTTCACGCCCAGGTAGGCACCGTTGGCCTGCTGGCCGATGCCGGGGACGCGCGGCAGCAGCAGCAGCAGCAGGCCGGCCAGGGCGATCGTGTAGCGGTAGCGCTCGAGCACGCGGAAGTCCCGCAGCAGCACGATCGTCGCCGCGAACAGCACCAGGCCGACGACGAACCACTGCGCCTGCTCGCGCGCCAGCGTGTCGTCGATCCGGTAGATCACGACGAGCCCGAAGCACGCCAGCACGCTCACGAGCGGGAACAGGTAGGGGTCAGCGTCGGGCAGCGTGAAGCGGATCACGAAGTGCCCGGCCACGCACAGGCCGAGGAAGACGGCGCCGTAGATGAGCGAGACGTCCGAGAGCTGCTCGGACTGCTGGATGAAGATCGCCGCGAAGCCGGCGGTGAGCAGGAGCGACGCCGGCAGGAGCGCCATCAGCTCCCGGTTGCGGGCGCTCACGAGTCCAGCTGTCCGCGTTCGAGCTGGATCACGAGGTTCTCGGCGTCGTCCTTGGAGCGCAGCCGATGCTCCGTGAAGGTCTCGCGGCGCGCGGCCGGCACGGACTGCAGCGTGACCCCGGAGACCAGGTACGTCGAGTAGAGCCGGACCCCGAGCGGCAGGTCGATCGGCAGCCCGCGGTAGATCGTCACCGCATTCGCGCGCTCGGGCTCGGTTCCGACGAAGTAGACCGCGCGGGTGGCCACCCAGAAGGCGCTGAGCACCATCGCCAGCAGGACGGCGACGACGACCAGGCCGACCGGGATGCGGCGGCGGCGGCGCTTGGAGGCGCGCGGCACCGGCGGCTGCGCCTCCGGCGGTGTGCCGTCGGGCAGCGGGACCGTGCGCTGCGGCGCTTCCTCGGCCTCCTCGGAAGGGCGGACGGCCGACACGGCCACCGTGCCGCTGGCGCGGTACTCCGCCTCCGCCTCGTCGGCCGCACGCACGGCGTGGGCGACGTCGCCCGCCGGCAGGGCGTCCTCGTCGCGCACCCGCGTGCGGCCCTCCGGGCGCGAGACGCCCTGGCGCGGGCTGGGCACCGCCTCGCCCGCGAAGGTGTCGTACTCGCCCGTCTCGCCGGGCTCCGCGGCCGCGGCGGCGCGGCCGGCGCCATCGCCGCCGTCGACGTCCTCCACGCGGAACAGGATCACCGTGATGTTGTCGCGCCCGCCCGCCTCGTTGGCGGCCGCGATCAGCGCGCGGCCCGCCTGGTCGAGGCTCGTCATGCGCTCCAGCACCAGCTGCACGCCGTTCTCGTGGATCATCGACGTGAGACCGTCCGAGCACAGCAGGTAGACGTCTCCGTCGCGGGCGTCGTAGACGTCCACGTCCACCTGCACCTCGCGCTCCGGGCCCAGGGCGCGCGTGATCACCGAGCGCTGCGGGTGCGCCTCGGCCTGCTCCTCGGTCAGCTTGCCGCGCGCCACCAGCTCGCCCACCAGCGAGTGGTCGCGCGTGAGCCGCACCAGCTCGCCGCCGCGCCAGCGGTACGCGCGCGAGTCGCCCACGTGGGCGATCGTCACGTCGGCCTCCCCGACGTACGCGGCGGTGCAGGTGGTGCCCATCCCCGCGGACTGCTCGTCGCTGCGCGAGCGGTCGTGGATGCGCCGGTTGGCCGCCTGGATGACGTCCACCAGCGCCTCCGCCGGCGAGCCGTCGGGGAGCCCGCCGTCGAAGGAGTCCACCGCCATCTCGGAGGCCACCTCGCCCGCCTGCGCGCCGCCCATGCCGTCGGCGACCACGAACAATGGCGCGCGGACGAAGTAGTTGTCCTCGTTGCCCTGGCGCTGGCGGCCCAGGTCGGAGGCGTGGAACTGTTCGGAAATGCGAAGCATCAGCGCTCGAATCGGAAGGAGGAGTCCCCGATGCGGATCCGGTCGCCCGGATGCAGCGGCTGCGGCCCCCGCAGCGGCTCCTCGTTCAGGTACGTGCCGTTCGTCGAGCCCAGATCCTCCAACACCATGACGTCCCCGTGCGGCGCGAGGCGGGCGTGCTGCGAGGAGGCGAAGGTGTCCTCCAGCCGGATGTCGGCCTGATCGGATCGTCCGAGCACGGCGCCCTCGGCTAGAGAGTACGCCGAGCCGGCGCGCAGGCCCGCCGCGGTCTCCACGCGCAGCTTCGGCTCGCCGTGGTCCCCGTCGCCGCCGAGCCCGGCCGAGGCGACGTGCATGCCCGTCGCGTCGTCGGCGGCGGCGGCCGCCGGCGCGGAGCCGGCTCCGGCGCGGAGGTCCTTCAGCGCGGAGCGCGCCATCCACAGCAGGAAGACGTACAACACGGCGAGAAAGCCGAACTTGAGCGCGACGGCGACCGGGTCGAGAGCCATGGGCTACTCCACCTCGAACGTGATTCGGGCGGTGCCGAGCTCGATGACGTCCCCGCGTTTGAGCGACTGGGCGGGGCGGGTGGGATCAAGCCTCCGTCCGTTGACCTTCACGCCGTTGGTGGAGCCGAGGTCCTTGACGATCCACGAGCCGCCGCTGGGGCGGACCTCGGCGTGGCGGCGGGAGACGTTCTGGTCGGACAGCACGATCTCGCAGTCGCGCGAGCGGCCGAGCACGCCGCCGCGCTCGCCGAGCACCGCGGTCTTGCCCTCGTAGCGCAGCCGCGCGCTCCCGCGCCGGTGGTCGGGCTCGCGCAGCGGCTCGGCCAGGCGCTCGGACGCCGTGTAGACCATCGTGTGGCCCTCGTCGCCCTGGCTCGGCGCCTGCGATTCGTCCTGGCCGGGGCGTACGAGCCGCGCCTGGATGCCGAACTCCCCCAGCCGCAGGCGGTCGTCGGTGCGGAAGGTGATGGCCGGGGCGGTGACGAACGCGACCCGCTCGCGGCGGGCGTGCTCGAGCAGGTAGCCCGACAGCTCGGTCGCCAGGTCGTCCTCGTAGCCCTCGAACTGCTTGCGGTCGTCGGGGGAGAGCCAGACGGCGTACTCGTTGGGCGCGTAGGTGCGCGACAGCGAGGTGACCTTGTGCTCCTCCATCTCGCGTGTGAGCTTGCGCGCGATCTCCACCGGGCGCACCTCGGACTTGAAGGCACGGGAGAACGTGCCCTCGACAAGGCCGGCCAGCTTGGATTCCAGGTTGCGGAGGACGCTCATCGCAGCTCGAAGTGCGGAGTACCCGATCGCACCCCGATCATGGGTCCACGATATCCCGAGGCAGCAGGCGGGGCACGGCGAGGGCGAGGACGCCCGCCGCCACGGCGCCGGCCACCATGCCGCGCGGGTACCCGGCGCCGGCCCATTCGGCCACCGCCGCGGTGCCCGCGCCCAGCCCGGCGGCCCAGGCGCTCGCGCCCACGAAGTCCGCGCCCGCGTAGCGGCCCCGCACCAGCCAGGGCAGCACCAGCGCGGCGGCGGCCCAGACCGCGGCGACCGCCACCAGGCCGGAGGTGACGGGCGGCGCGAGGACGCCGTCGAGCGCCCGGCCGGCGTCGCGCTCCCAACCCGCCGGCGCCCGCGTGCCGAACAGCAGCGGCCGGTGCAGCAGCGCCTCGGCCGGCAGGAGGCACCACGCGCCGGCGGCCCCCAGCGCCGCGCGCTGCCAGGCGCCGCGCGCGCGCCCCGCCAGCGCTGGAAACGCGCAGGCCAGGGCGGCGAGCCCCAGCAGCGGCGCGGCGGCGGCCAGCGGCCAGGCGCGGCCGGAGCCGCGCACCAGCGCAGGCGCGAGGCCCGCCGCCGCGACCACCACCGCCAGCCCGGGCCGCTGGGCGACGGCCAGGACCGCCACCGCCGCGAGCGTGCAGGCCAGCCAGCCCACGCGCGGGAGCACGGCCACCGCTGCGGCGGCCCCTGCGGCGGCCGCCAGCGGCGCGACCGGCGCGCCGGGCACCAGCGCCGCCGCTCCCGCGGCGAGCGCGCCCGCGGCCATGGCGCCGGCCGCGCGCCCCGCCACCGGGGGCAGGGCCGCCGTTCGCGGGCGCTCCAGCGGGTGGGCGAGGATCGTGCCGCCCGCGTCGGAGACGGCGGTCAGGGCCTCTGCGAGCTCCTCGGCGAGGCCGGCGAGCGTCCCGCGGTCCTGGGGACGCGGCCGCAGCGCCCGGTCCAGCGCCGCGCACAGCTCCGGCGGCAGGTCCTTGCGCTTGCGCTGCAGCGGCGGCAGCACCGTGCCCACGCGGCGCGCGGTCGCGGCCGGGCTGCCGGCGCGCACGGGGTTCGCGCCGGCCAGGCCCTCGTAGAGCACCAGCGCGAGCGAGTACAGGTCGGCCTGCTCGTCCACCCGGCGGCCGTTCGCCTGCTCGGGAGCCATGTAGGCCAGCGTGCCGACCACGTCGCCCGTGCGCGTGAGCGGTGCGTCACCGGCCAGGTGGGCGACGCCGAAGTCGGTCAGCTTGGCCGCCGAGCGGGCCGACCGCGGCTTGTCGGGGACGATCACGTTCTGCGGCTTGACGTCACGGTGGATCACGCCGCGCTCGTGGGCGTGCTGGAGGGCGTCGGCGAGCGCGAGGCCGACCCGCAGGACGTCGCGGTCGGAGAGCTCGCCCTCGGCGGCCAGGCGGTCGAGGGTGCGGCCCCGGACCAGCTCGGAGACGAGGTAGCGGGCCTCGCTGTCCTCGCCCGCGTCGAAGACGGCGACGATGCCCGGATGGTCCAGCCGGGCGGCGGCGAGCGCCTCGCGCGACGCGCGCTCGGGAGCGGGCGACCCGGTCGGGATGACCTTGACCGCCACCTGGCGGTCGAGGCGCTCGTCGCGGGCGGCGTAGACGGTGCCGAACCCTCCGGAGCCCAGGCGCGCGCCCAGCCGGTAGCGGCCGAGCACCGCGGGCGCGCCCGCGGCCGGCGGGCCTGCCGCGAGCTCCTCCGTGGCCTCCATCGGAGCCTGGTTCGGCGGGCGCGGCGACTCCCCTGCCGGCGCCGGCGCCGCTTCCGGCCGAGCGGCCGTTCATACTTGCGCGCAGATCGTGTCCTTCTTCGACGAGGGCGACGAACCCCGGAGGGGGGCGCGGCCGCGCCGCGCGCCCGAGGGGGAAGTCGCCGCCGATTCCCAGACGCTGCTCGTGCGCCGCGCCATCGCGGGCGGGCTCCTGCTCGTCTTCCTGCTGCTGATGGTGTTCGTGGTGAGGGGCTGCCGCGACTCGCAGCGCGAGAGCGCGCTGAAGGACTACAACAGCGAGGTCTCGGCAATCGCGAGCGTGTCCAGCGGTCAGGTCGGCACGGAGTTCTTCCGGCTGCTCGGCAAGGGCGGCAGCGAGTCCCCGCAGGACCTCGAGACCCAGGTCTCGGGCTTCCGCGTGCAGGCCGAGCAGCAGCTCAACCAGGCCAAGGCGCTCGACGTGCCGGACCAGATGCGCAGCGCCCACCAGTCGCTGCTCGTCGCGCTCGAGTGGCGGCGCGACGGGCTGCGCTTCATCGCGGAGCGGATCCGGACGGCGCTGGGCGACTCGGGTGACGCCGCGGACGAGGCGATCCAGCAGATCGCCGGCCAGATGCAGGTGTTCCTCTCCTCCGACGTCGCCTACGAGACACGCGTGAGGCCCTTCATCGACGCGGCCCTGGACGCCGAGGAGATCGGCGGCCAGGAGATCGCGCGCTCGCAGTTCCTGCCCGCCCTCGAATGGCTGCAGGCCGACGTGGTGGCCCAGCAGCTCGGCCAGCAGCTGTCCGCCGGCGCGGGGCGCAACCGCAACGAGCCGACCGGGCCGGGGCTGCACGGCACGAACATCGACTCGGTGTCCTACGGCGACACGACGCTGCAGCCGGACGCCTCCAACCAGCTGACCTTCGATCCGGAGTCCACCTTCTCGGTGGCCTTCACCAACGGCGGCGAGAACGACGAGTTCGACGTCAAGGTCACGGTGCGCGTCGCGAGCGACAGCGGCGACCCGATCTCCCTCACCGACACGATCGACCAGATCGCGCCGCAGGCCAGCGCCACCGCCAACGTCGCGTTCGAGGACCCGCCGCCGCTCGGCGCAGCGGTGACGATCACCGTGCGCGTCGCCCCGGTGCCCGGCGAGGAGAAGACCGACAACAACGAGGCGGAGTACCAGGCGATCTTCCAGGAGGGCTAGGGTTCGAGCCCTCCGCTCGTAGACTGCCCCGCCGTGGACGAGCTCACCCAACCCGCCGGGATCGCCGCCCTCGCGGCCGGCGCAGTGGCGCTGATCGCGCTCGTCCTCGCGATCGTCCTCGCGGTGCGTCTGCGCCGTCTGCGGGCGGACCAGCGGACCGTGCTGGGCTCGAGCGGCCGCGAGGACCTCGTCGCCCACGCCAGCTCGCTGCAGCAGGCCTTCCAGGCGCTGCACGGCCGCGTCGAGGAGGTGGCCGGGCGCCTCGACGCGCGGATGGCCGCCGCCGAGGAGCGCCTGGACGGCGCCGTCGCCTACCGCGCCCTCGTGCGCTACGACGCCTACGGCGAGCTGTCCGGGCACCAGTCCACCTCGCTCGCGCTGCTCGACGCGGGCCACAGCGGCGTGGTGCTGTCCTCGATCGCCAACCGCGAGACGGCGCGGCTGTACTGCAAGCAGGTCCACGGGGGAGAGGGCGAGCTGGAGCTCTCGCCGGAGGAGGCCGAGGCGGTCCGCCTCGCGCTCGCGGGCGAGGTCGGGTCGGTCACGCTCGACTGAAGGCGCCCGGCGGCCGGAGCCTATGCTTCGGGCCGATGTCCGCCCAGCCGATCGACGCCCCAGCTCCCGAGCAGGACGACCTCTACCGGATCCGCCACAGCCTCGCCCACGTGCTGGCGATGGCCGTGCTGGAGATGCGGCCCGGGTCGACGCTCGGCTTCGGCCCCCCGATCGACGACGGCTTCTACTACGACTTCGTGCTCGCAGAGCCGCTCGGCGAGGACGACTTCCCCGAGCTCGAGAAGCGGATGCGCCGGATCCTGGCGGGCGGGGCCGGCTTCGAGCACGAGGAGCTGGCGGTGCCCGACGCGCTGGAGCGCCTCAGCGCCATGCGCGAGCCCTACAAGCGCGAGTACGCCGCCGAGCTGGCCGAGACCCAGCAGCTCGCCACGCTCTCCTTCTTCCGCACGGACGGCTTCGTCGACCTCTGCCGGGGCCCGCACGTGGACACGACGCGCAAGATCCCCGCCGACGCGTTCAAGCTGCGCTCGATCGCGGGCGCGTACTGGCGCGGCGACTCGCGCAACGTGATGATGACCCGCATCTACGCGTGGGCGTACCGCTCGCGCAAGGAGCTGCAGGAGCACATCCGCGCGTTCGAGCTCGCGCAGGAGCGCGACCACCGCAAGCTCGGCCGCGAGCTCGACATCTACGTGATCGAGAACGACGTCGGACCGGGCCTGCCGCTGTGGCTGCCCAACGGCACGGTGCTGCGCGAGGAGCTCGAGAAGCTCGCCAAGGAGTACGAGTTCCGGCGCGGCTACCAGCGGGTGTCGACGCCGCAGCTGGCCAAGACCGACCTCTACTACCGCTCCGGTCACCTCCCCTACTACGAGGATCACATGTACCCGCGCATGGCGATCCAGGACGAGAGCGCCGAGGAGGAGGACGGCGGCGGCGTGCGCGCCGAGTACGTGCTGCGGCCGATGAACTGCCCGCACCACCACATGCTCTTCGCGGCCCGCCCGCGCAGCTACCGCGACCTGCCGCTGCGCCTGGCCGAGTACGGCTCGGTCTACCGGCTCGAGGACTCGGGCGCGCTCTCCGGCCTGCTGCGGGTACGCGGGATGTCGATGAACGACGCGCACATCTACTGCACCGAGGAGCAGGTGAAGTCCGAGTTCATCGACGTGATCCGGCTCCACCAGGACCTCTACGAGGTGCTCGGGCTGAGCGACTACTACATGCGCTTCTCGACCTGGGACCCGAGCACCGACAAGGGCCGCGAGAAGTACGTCGACGACCCGCCGGCGTGGGAGCTCACGCAGCGCCTCGTGCGCGAGGCGATGGACGAGGCGGGCGTGCCGTACGCGGAGGCCCCCGGCGAGGCGGCGTTCTACGGCCCGAAGATCGACGTGCAGTTCCGCTCGGTGACCGGGCGCGAGGAGACCGCCAGCACCAACCAGGTGGACTTCGCCCAGCCGGCGCGCTTCGGGCTCACCTACCAGGGCGCCGACAATCGCGAGCACCGCCCGTACGTGATCCACCGGGCGCCGCTGGGCACCCACGAGCGGTTCATCGCCTTCCTGCTCGAGCACTACGGCGGCGCGTTCCCGACGTGGCTCGCGCCGGTCCAGGTCCGCTCGATCACCGTCGCCGACCGCTTCCGCGAGTACGCCGACAACCTCACCGCCTCGCTGCGCGAGGAGGGCGTGCGCGCCGAGGTCGACCCGGGCGACGTGTCGATGGGCAAGGCGATCCGCCAGGCCGTGACGCGCAAGATCCCGAACGTGCTCGTGATCGGCGAGCGCGAGGTGGCCGAGGAGCAGGTCACGCTCCGGCGCTACGGCGTCAAGGAGCAGGAGACGATGCCCGTCGAGGCGTTCCGCGCCCGCCTGCGGGCGGCGATCGCCGCCCGCAGCCCGGCGCTCTAGCCGCGACCCGCCGGCGCCTCCCGGGGCAGGCTCGAACCCCGCTCGTGGCGCGCCATGCGGCGGGTTCCGGGGTATCGCTCGGCTACACTGCTGCGCAGCGATGGCCACCGCCGCCGTACCCCCAGCGCCACTGGGGTCCGTGCCGCCCGCAGATCCCCAGCGGCACGGACCAGCTTCCGACGGCTGCGGTCGTTGGTCCGGGGGTCGTGTGCTCGTCCTCAACGCGACGTACGAGCCGATCAACGTCTGCACGGTCCGGCGCGCCACCGTCCTGCTGCTCAAGAGCAAGGCCGAGGTGATCGAGATCGGCACGCGCGACCTGCACTGGGCCACCGGCTCGCTGCCGCGCCCGGTCGTCATCCGGCTGGTCACCTACGTGCGCATCCCGCGTGACACCCACAAGCGCAAGATCACCCGCCGCGCCGTGTTCGCGCGCGACGGGTGGGCGTGCCAGTACTGCGGTGCGCGCACGAGCCTGACGGTGGACCACGTGATCCCGCGCTCCAAGGGCGGCGGCTCGGGCTGGGACAACATCGTCGCGTCCTGCGCGCCCTGCAACCGCCGCAAGGGCAATCGCCTGCCCCACCAGATCAACATGCATCCGCGCGTGAAGCCGCGAACGCCGAACGCGCACATCTTCATCCAGCTCGCCTCGCCGACCATCCCGGCGACCTGGAAGCAGTACCTGCTGCACGAAGCGGCGTAGCCCCGCCGGCTTCGGCCCGCGATGCTCCGGTACCGGGAGATCGGAGGCGGCGGGCGCAGAGCCCGGTCGACGGCCGAGGAGGCGACCGCTCGGCCAGCGACGGGTGCGTCTCTACCTGCCCGCGTACGAGGAGCTCGTCTCCCCGCGGGCGTGGCTGCTCGAGGGCGTCACGCTCGGGACGCTGGACGAGGCCGTCGCCGCGCTTCCCCGCACGGGCGAGGGGCTGGCGGCCGCCGTGCTGGGCGCCGCGACGGTGCTGGCGCTACGGCGGGAGGCGTGGGCGATCGAGGCGCTGCCGGGCCAGCCGGTCCTCTGCACCCGCGGCGAGCACTTCCTGCCCCGCACCGGCTCGTCGACGCGCTGCGCGGCGGGCCGGACCCCGGCGACTGGCACCGCCAGGCCGGGACACTCGGCGTCGCCGGCGTCGCGCTGAGCGAGGGCGCGCCGGCGAGCAGCGCCGCGTGAGGGCGCCGGCCGCCGTAAGGCCGCGCCGGCGCAGCGCCGCGTGAGGGCGCCGAGCGCGGTTAACAACCGAGGGCGCCGCTTCGACTAGCGGCGCCCTCGGCGCTACTTCGCTGGACTGTGCCGGCATCGGCTGACTACACGGCTGGGGGGACCAGCTCCAGCACCGTTGCCGGCGGTGTCTCGGTTTGGATTCCGCTTTCGCGGGCCCAGCTCCGGCTCTCTAGCGGCCGGACACCTCCAGGGTCCCGGAATTTCTGTCACTCAACTTCGGACCACCCCCTTTCTCTGGTGGAGCCAGAGTATCGAAACCGGGGGACGTCCACCACGCCTGACCGCCGAACCTGGCACGGCGGTCGGCGCGATCAGGGTTCGAGGTCGTCTTCGGAGACTTCGGGCGGGGTGAGCGTCGACTCGTCGGTGGGATCGGCGGGGTTCTCGAACGTGCCGTCGTCGGCCTGCGCGGGCTCGTCGAGCAGCGCCGGCTCGTCGGCCATGCCGGACGCGTCGAGCGAGGCCGGCTCGGCGACGTCCGCGACGACGGGCGCGTCGGACTCGACCACGAGCGCTACGGCCGACACCTCGTCACCGTCGCGGAGCTTCATCACGCGCACGCCCTGGGAGGTCCGCCCGTAGCGGTTGATGCCGCGCACGCCGGTCCGCTGGACGATGCCGTTCTGGGAGATGAAGACCAGGTCGTGGTGCTCCTTGACCACGAGCGCCGCGGCCAGCAGCCCCTTGCTCTCCGTGAAGGCGATCGTCTTGACGCCCTTCGCTCCGCGCGAGGTGAGGCGGTACTCGTCGATCCCGGTGCGCTTGCCGTAGCCGTTCTCGGTCACCACGAGCAGGTCCTGGCCGTGGCGCGCGACGTCCATGGCCAGCACGAAGTTGTCGGCGCCCGAGACGTCCATCCCGCGCACCCCGCTCGCCGGCCGCAGTTGGGCCCGCACGGCGCCCTCGCTGAAGCGCACCGTCAGCCCCTTGTGGGAGACCATCAGGATCTCGTCGCCCTCGTCGACCCGCCGCACCGCGACGAGCTCGTCGTCGTCGCGGATGTTGATCGCGATGATGCCGTCCGCCTTGATCGGCGTGTTGTAAAGGCCGAACTCCGTCTTCTTGACGATGCCGTCGCGCGTTCCGAACGCGAGGAACTGCGTCTCGGAGAAGTCGCGCGTCGCGAGCACGGACTGCAGTCGCTCGCCGTCGCGCAGCGGCAGCACGTTGCCGAGATAGCGCCCCTTCGACGTCCGGCCGGCCTCGGGCAGGTCGTACACCTTCGAGCGGTAGATCTTGCCCCGGTTGGTGAAGAACAACAGGTAGTCGTGCGTCGAGCACACGAAGAGGTGCTCGATGTAGTCGTCGTCCTTCATGTCCATCCCGATGATCCCCACGCCACCGCGGCGCTGCTGGCGGTAGGTGGCCAGCGGGAGGGACTTGATGTAGCCCGAGTTGGTGATCGAGATCACCATCTGCTGGTCGGCGATCAGGTCCTCGATGTCGAGGTCGTCCTCCGCCGGCGCGATCTTGGTCCGGCGCTCGTCGCCGTAGCGGTCGGCGATCTCCTGCAGCTCCTCCTTGATGAGGGAGAGCACCTTGTCCTCGTCGCCGAGCAGCTCGCGCAGCTCGCGGATGCGCTCCACTAGGTCGGCGTGCTCGCGGCGCAGCGAGTCGGCCTCCAGGGCGGTCAGCTGCTGCAGGCGCAGCTCGAGGATCGCCTGCGCCTGGATGTGGGTCAGCTCGAAGCGCTCGATCAGGCCCGCGCGGGCGATGTCGCGGTCGCGCGAGCCGCGGATCAGCTCGATCACGGCGTCCAGGTGGTCGAGCGCGATGAGCAGGCCCTCGAGGCGGTGGACCCGGGCCTCCAGCGCCCGCAGCTCGTGCTTCGAGCGGCGGACGATGACCTCGCGCTGGTGCTGGACGTAGTTGTGCAGGACCGAGCGCAGCGGCAGTGTCCGGGGCACGTTGTCGACGAGCGCGACGGTGTTGACGCCGAACGTCGTCTGCATCGCCGTGTGCTTCCAGAGCTTGTTGAGCACGACCTTCGGGTTCGCGTCGCGCTTGAGCTCGATCACGATCCGCATGCCCTTGCGGTCCGAGTGGTCCTCGATGTTCGTGATCTCGGTGAGCTTCTTCTCCGCGTGCAGGTCGGCGACCTTGCGGATCAGCCCACCGTCGCCGCCCTTCTTGACCATGAAGGGCAGCTCGGTGACGATGATCGCCTCCTTGCCCTGGCTCAGCGGCTCGATGTGCGCCCGCGCGCGCACGCGGATTCGGCCGCGGCCGGTCTCGTAGGCGTCGCGGATGCCGCTGAGGCCGAGGATCACGCCGCCCGTCGGGAAGTCGGGCCCCTTGATGTGCTGCATCAGCCCGGGCGTGTCGATGTCCGGGTCGTCGATATAGGCGATCGTGGCGGCGATCGTCTCGCGCAGGTTGTGCGGCGGGATGTTGGTCGCCATGCCGACGGCGATGCCGCTCGAGCCGTTGACGAGCAGGTTCGGGAACCGCGCCGGCAGCACGACGGGCTCGTTGTTCTGCCCGTCGTAGTTGGGCTGGAAGTTGACCGTGTCGGCATCCAGGTCGCGCAGCATCTCGCGCGCGACCGGCGCCAGCCGGGCCTCCGTGTACCGCATGGCGGCGGCCGGGTCCTCGTCGATCGAGCCGAAGTTGCCCTGGCCGTCGACCAGCATGGCGCGCATCGAGAACTCCTGCGCCATCCGCACGAGCGTGTCGTAGATCGCCGAGTCGCCGTGCGGGTGGTACTTGCCCATGACCTCGCCGACGATGCGTGCCGACTTCGAGTAGGGGCGGTTCGGCTGCAGGCCGTTCTCGTTCATCGCGAACAGCACGCGCCGGTGGACGGGCTTGAGGCCGTCGCGGACGTCGGGCAGCGCACGCCCGACGATGACGGACATGGCGTAGTCCAGATAGGAGGAGCGCATCTCCTCCTCGAGCCCGCGGGGCTCGACGTTGCCGCCGGAGATGATGTCGGAAGTGGCCATCTAGTCCCTGAGTCCTTACACGTCCAGCGTCGCCACGCGCGCGTTCTCCTCGATGAACTCGCGCCGCGGCTCGACCTTGTCGCCCATCAGCATCGTGAAGAGGCGGTCGGCAGCTGCGGCGTCGTCCATCGTGACCTGCGCGAGCGTGCGCGTCTCGGGGTCCATCGTGGTCTCGCGCAGCTGGTTGGCGTTCATCTCGCCGAGGCCCTTGAAGCGCTGGAGCTTCACGCCCTTGGCGGCGACCTCCATGACCTTGCGCCGCAGGTCCTCGAAGGACAGCGCCTCCTCCGACTCGTCGCCGAGGCGGATGGTGAACGGGGGCGTCCCGGCCAGCTTGACCAGCTCGGCGTGAACGCGCGAGAGCTGCCGGTACTCGTTGGCCTCGAACAGCGACTTGCGCAGCCGGTGCGTGCGGGCCATGCTCGTCTTCTTCTCGACCGCGCGGACGCGGACCACGCCGTCGTCGGCGGAGACCAGCTCGGTCGTGTAGGGCTCGGACTCGGGGTCCGCCAGCCCGACCAGCGCGGTCAGCTGCTCGACGCTCGTGACCTGCTCGTCGAGGATCTGGGACTCCTCGAGGAACGTGACGACCTCGTTGCCCTGATCGGCGCGCAGCGCGCTGGCCCAGCCTTCGTACTGCTTGAGCAGGCGCGTGTAGCGCTGCCAGCGCGTGTCGGTCAGCTTGAACGGCTGGCCCGAGTGGTCGGCGACCTGGAAGCGCTCGAGCTTGTCGCCGAGCAGCTGCTCCTCGAGCTCGGAGTCCTTCTCGATGTAGCGCTCGCGCTTGCCCTGGACGAGCTTGTAGAGCGGCGGCTTGGCGATGTAGATGTACCCGCCCTCGATCAGCTCCTGCATCTCGCGGAACAGCAGCGTCAGGATCAGCGTGCGGATGTGCGCGCCGTCCACGTCGGCGTCCGTCATCAGGATGATCTTGTGGTAGCGCAGGCGGGCGGTGTCGAACTCGTCGCGCACGCCGGTGCCGAGCGCCGTGATGAGCGCCTGGATCTCGGCGTTCTGCAGCACCTTGTCGATGCGCGACTTCTCGACGTTGAGGATCTTGCCGCGCAGCGGCAGCACCGCCTGCGTGGCGCGGTCGCGCCCCTGCTTGGCGGAGCCGCCGGCCGAGTCGCCCTCGACGATGAACAGCTCCGACAGCGCGGGGTTCTTGATCGTGCAGTCGGCGAGCTTGCCGGGCAGGCCCATGCCGCCCATCGCCGACTTGCGCGTCGCGTCGCGCGCCTTGCGGGCGGCGGCGCGCGCCTGCGCGGCCGAGACGGCCTTCCTGACGACCTGCCGGGCTTCGTCCGGGTTCTCCTCGAGGAACTCGGCCAGCTTCTGGTTGACCACCGAGGCGACGAAGCCCTCCATGCCGGGGTTGCCGAGCTTGGTCTTGGTCTGGCCCTCGAACTGCGGGTCGGTCAGCTTGACCGAGATCACGGCGGTCAGGCCCTCGCGGATGTCCTCGCCCGTGAGGTTCTCGTCCTTCTCCTTGAGGTGGCCCTTCTCCCGCGCGTAGCGGTTGAGCGTGCGCGTGAGCGCCGAGCGGAAGCCCGACATGTGCGCGCCGCCCTCGTGCGTGTTGATGTTGTTGGCGAACGAGAAGACGGATTCCTGGTAGGTGGCGTTCCACTGCAGCGCCACCTCGGCGGCGCCCTCGCCGCTCTCGCCCTCGAAGAAGACGACCTTCTTCTGGATCGGGTCCTTGTTCTCGTTGAGGTAGACGACGAAGTCCTCGATCCCGCCCTCGTAGTGGAACTCGGACGAGCGGGCGTTCTCCCCGCGCTCGTCGGTGATCGAGATCCGCAGGCCGCGGGTGAGGAAGGCCGTCTCGCGCAAGCGCTGCTCGAGCGTGGAGAACTCGAGGTCCAGC
>Ga0183260_10001954_pt1 | contig 17193 bp, 14 predicted proteins | sample AntDrymUQ4972206_2_FD_129768 | JGI IMG/M metagenome (GOLD analysis project Ga0183260, IMG submission 129768) | Polar desert sand microbial communities from Dry Valleys, Antarctica - metaG UQ497 (22.06) (version 2) (version 2) | ecosystem: Environmental > Terrestrial > Soil > Desert | place...
CGGACGCGCGCTCTCCTGAAGGCCTTCGGTGATCCGCAGCGCCAGGTGCGCGGCGCCCTGGTGGGTGGCACGAACGGCAAGGGCAGCGTCCTCGCCCTGGCCGGAAGCGCACTGCGCACCGCGGGGGTGAGGGTCGGCATGACGCCGAAGCCGCATCTCGTCACCTATCGCGAGCGACTGGAGATCGACGGCCGGCCGATCGATCCGATGACGTTCGCGCGGCTCGCGGGCGAGGTGCTCGCCGCGGCGGAGGTCGTTGAGCGGAGACATGGACCACCGACCGAGTTCGAGCTCCTGACGGCGATGGTCTTCCGCTGGTTCGCCGAGGAGCGGGTCCAGGTTGCGCTGGTGGAGGTGGGCCTCGGGGGGCGGCTGGACGCGACCCATGCCTGGGACGGTGGGGTCGCCGCGATCACGAACGTCCAGCTGGACCACATGGCCTGGCTGGGTGACACCATCCCGGCGATCGCGCGCGAGAAGGCCGCGATCATTGAGCGAGGAGATCGTGCCCTGACCGGGGCGACCGGCGAGGCCCTGGAGGTCATCCGGCGCCGCGCGCGACGCGTCGGGGCGCCGCTCATCGAAGTCGCGGCGCCGCCGCTCATGGGCTGGGACCGGGACGGCATCGATGTCGACCTGCCCTCGCTGGGCCCGACGCGAATCGCGCTCCGTGGCCGCCACCAGGCGGACAACGCGGCGGTCGCCGACGCGGTGCTCGATGCCCTCGACGCGGCCGGGATCGCTAGAGCAGGCCCGGAGGCCCGCCGGCGCGGCTACGCGGAGGCCGTATGGCCCGGCCGCCTGGAGCTGCTGCAGGTGGCCGGCCGCGAGGTGCTCCTCGACGGGGCGCACAACCCGGCGGGCGCGGCGGCACTCGCGCAGGCGCTCGATGACCTGCGGCCGTTCCTCGCCGGCGGGCGCGAGGTCCCGCCGGCGCCGCTGACCCTCGTCCATGGCTCCATGGGCGACAAGGACGTCGAAGGGATCATCGCCGCCCTCGATCGCGCCGCCGCCCTTGATGGGGCGCGGATCATCGCCACCCGGGTACAGGGCGATCGCGCGCTGCCGGCGGACGACCTTGCCCGCCGCTGGCGCCTGGTCCGTCCGGAGGCGTCGATCAGCGCGATCGAGGACACGCACGCTGCGCTAGACCTGGCCCTCGCCGGCGACGGCGGCTCGGCGGGTACGATCGTGGTCGCGGGCTCGCTGTACCTCGTCGGCGAGGCGCGCCGGCGGTGGCTGGACGATCCACGGCTGCGAGACCCGGAGGTGGGGGGCGCATGAGCGGAGCTCCGGGGGAGACGCGGATCGGGGCACAGGTCTTCCGCTGGGGCGCGCGGACGTACGTGATGGGCATCCTCAACGTGACCCAGGACTCCTTCTCGGGTGACGGCCTGCTCCGCGCGGGCGCGGAGGCCGGCATCGCCGCCGCCGTTGCGCAGGCGCGCGCCATGGCCGACGAGGGTGCCGACATGCTCGACATCGGCGGCGAGTCCACCCGCCCCGGGCACGCACCGGTGGACGCCGAGGAAGAGCTCCGGCGCGTCGTCCCCGTGGTGCGCGCGGTCCGCGAAGCGCTGCCCGCCATGGCCCTGACCGTCGACACCACGAAGCCAGCCGTCGCCGCGGCTGCGCTCGATGCCGGTGCCGACGCGATAAACGACGTGTGGGGTGTCTCCAGGGACGACGCCCTGCCTCGCCTCGCGGCCGAGCGCCGCGTACCCATCGTGTTGATGCACAACCGGGTCGAGCCGCGCTACAACGACCTCATGCGCGAGATCCTGGCGGACCTGCAGGGCGCGATCGAACGGGCGACCTCGGCGGGGGTCCCGAGCGCAGGCATCATCGTCGACCCGGGCTTCGGCTTCGGCAAGACGCCGGAGCAGAACCTCGTCCTGCTCCGCGAGCTCGATAGCCTGCGCCGCCTCGGCCAGCCGATCCTGCTGGGCACGTCCCGCAAGTCGACGCTGGGGCTGGTGCTCGACCTCCCGCCCGTGGAGCGAGTCGAGGCCACTCTTGCCACGACGGTGCTCGGGATCGCCGCGGGCGTGGACATCGTTCGGGTCCACGACGTCCGCGAAAACGTGCGTGCCGCGCGCATGGCCGACGCGGTGGTGCGCAGATGACGGACCGGATCGTGCTCGCCGGGATGGCCTTCCAGGCGCGCCACGGGGTCAACGACTGGGAGAAGGACCAGGCACAGCGCTTCGAGGTGGACCTGGAGCTGGAGCTGGACCTCCAGCCGGCCGGCCGCGACGACGACCTCACCCGGACCGTGGACTACCGCGACGTGTACGAGGTCACGCGGCAGGCCGTCGAGTCAAGCACGTACGACCTGATCGAGGCGCTCGCGGAGTCGATCGCCCGCGCGGTCCTCGCCGTGAACGAGGCGATCGGGGCAGTCGTCGTCCGGGTCCGGAAGCCGGAGGTCAGCCTCGGCGGCCCGCTGGACCATGCTGGGGTGGAGATCCGCCGCTCGCGAAACGCGTCCGGGCACTAGGCGCGACTCGCGCCCCAGGCCTTCCGCCTACAGGCCTTCCGGCCGCGTTCCCAGCGTGATGCTCAACTCCATCTCCGCCCCGTCGCGCAGGATCGTGATCTTGATGGTCTGGCCTGGGGCGTAGCTCGTGAGGACGGCGTCCAGCGGGTGCTCGGTGTCGATCACCTGGTCCTCGATGGACACGACGATGTCGCCGTCCCGCAGGCCGGCGGCCTCCGCGGGGCTGTCCGGCGCGATCGCCGGCAGCGTCTCGCCACCCGCGTTCGTCGCCGGGCCGATCAGCGCGCCCTGGTCCACGTCCAGCCGTTCCTCGGCCTTGACCTTGGCGTCGATCGTCACGTAGCGGATGCCCACGTAGGGGCGTGCGAGTGGCTCGCCGGCGAGGGCCTGCATCATGATCGGTCTGGCGATGTCGATCGGGATGGCGAAGCCGATGCCGTTCGAGTCCCGCGCGACCGCGGTGTTGATCCCGATGACGGCGCCCGTCGCGTCTAGGAGCGGCCCGCCGCTGTTGCCGGGGTTGATCGCAGCGTCCGTCTGGATCAGGTTGGTCAGCCGCTCGTTGCTCGCGACCTCCACCGTCCGGCCGGTCGCCGAGATGATCCCGGTGGTCACCGTGCTCGTGTACGCGCCGAGCGGCGACCCGATGGCGATCGCGAGCTGCCCGACCCTGATGTCTGCCGAGCGGCCGATCGGCGCCGCCGGCAGTTCCGTCTCATCGACCTTGACGATCGCGAGGTCTGTCAGCGTGTCGATCCCGTAGACGGTGCCCGTGAGTTCGCGGCCGTCCTCGAGCTCCACCGTCAGCTCCGATGCAACGGCCCCGTCCCCTGTCACCACGACGTGGCGGTTCGTCAGCACCCAACCCGCGGCGTCGTAGATCACGCCCGAGCCCACGCCCTGCTCCGGGATGCTTCCCCCGAACACGTCGGTGCTCACCCCACTGGCGATGATCCGGACGACCGCGGGGCTCACCCTGGCGGCGGCGTTGACGACGGCAGACGAGTCATCGGCCGGGACGGGGTTCGGGCTCCCGGCAACCGCCGCGGCGCTGGGGGCAGTTCCGGGCGAGCGGTCGAGGGCCCCGGTGCCCTGGAGGACGAGGACGGTCCCGCCGGAGGCGAGGACGGCAGAGAGGAGCGCGGCACCTACGACCTGGCCCATGCCGGGGCCGCCGCGGCGGGCTGCTCCAGCGGGCGAGGGCGCCGGCGGGGCCGAGTACGCCGTCCCTGCCAGGGGCAGCTCGGCGGGGAGCTCGGCCGGCTGCTCTGCCGGCTGCACCGGGGTTGACCACGCCGGCCGCTCCACGGGCTGCGTGGGCGCGGGTTCTACGGCCTCCGCATCCAGCCACGCGGAGCGGGCCCATTCGGGGCGCCGTTCGGGGGTGGGCGAGTAGGCGACGGTTTCGGTATCCGCCGTGGGGCTGGGGTCGCCGCGGCGGGCAGGGTCGTCGGTCATCGGCGGTTCCTAGGGTGCGGGTTCCGGGTTGAGGTTCTGGGCCGGTGCAGGTGTAGTTTCCGCCACGCGCTGAGAATCCGATGAGAGCGGGGGTCGCGGCTCCTCCGGCAGGACCACACGGAACGTGCTGCCGGCCCCGAGCCGGCTCTCCACCGAGACCGTGCCGCCGTGCATCTCGACGATGCTCCGGACGATCGCGAGGCCCAGCCCGCTGCCGCTGCCCCGCGCCTCGGTCGCGCGCGAGCCGCGAAAGAAGCGATCGAAGATCCGCGGGAGCTCCGCGGCATCGATGCCGATCCCCGAGTCGGTCACGGTGATGGACGCCCCACCGAGTGGCTCGGCCTGCACCTGGACCTTGACCGATCCGCCGCGCGGCGTGAACTTGACCGCGTTGCCCACCAAATTTGCCACCACCTGCCCGATGCGCACGGGGTCATGCCGGATCTCGATGGGCCTGGCGGGACGCTCCATGGTCAGCTCCACCCCGCGCCGGCGCGCGGTCGCCGCCGTCTGCTCGACGGCCTGCTCGACCGCGGAGCGGAGGTCCTGCGGGCGAAGGTCCAGCAGGACGAGGCCGGAATCCAGCTTGGACAGCTCCAGCAGGTTCTGCGCCAGCCAGTCCAGACGCTCCAGCTGCGCGCGGCTCATCTCGAGGAACTCGGAGCGTGCCGCGGGATCGTCGTCGGCGCCCTCGGTGAGAAGCTCGTTGAACGTACGCATCGCTGCGATCGGCGTCCGCAGCTCGTGCGAGACGTCGGCGAGGAACTCCCGGCTCCGGTCGCGGTCCTTCCGGATGATCTCGACGCTCTGCTGGAGGCGCTCGGCCATCGCGTTGAACTGGAGCCCGAGCTCGGACAGCTCGATGGGCCCGTCCTCGATCGCGTCGGACGGGACGCGCCGGGCAAGGTCCCCCTCGGCGAGGTCACGGCTCGCCTCCGTGAGGCGCCGGAGGGGGCTCGTGAAGCGCCGCGCCAGCATCGCCGCCACGAACACGGCGACGGCGAGCGCGAGTAGTCCGGTGATCGCGAGCAGCCCGGTCACGTTCTCGATCGCCCCGGCGCGGTAGGTGTACGGGTTGATGAGCGTCACCTCCACGCCGTAGGCGATCGGTGCCGAGCGGACCTCGAGGGTCACCGGCGCGCTCGTGAGCTGCTCACGCCGCTGGCCGGGCTGCTCCTGCGCGTGATCGATGGCGCTGATCGTCCCGTTCGACGCGGGGATGAACTTCGAGCCACGGAGGATCCCGAGCCGGAATTGCACGTCAGCCTGGGCGAGGCGGTCCGCGACGATGCGCTGCTGGCTCTCGCGCGACAGCTCGTACAGGACGACCGGGTCTACCAGGCCCTCCTGCGTCACCACGGGCCGACCGGCTCGGACGGAATCGGTGCTCTCCGCGATCAGGATCACGTACTGGGCGACGCCGCGGGCACGGGCCGCGAGGTCATCGTTCTGCTGCTGGTCGAAGTACGCCCCCAGGCGGTTGCCGACCAGCAACCCAACGAGGCCCAGCGTGACCGCGACGACGGCCACGAAGGCCAGCGTCAGGCGACCCTGGAACGTGCGGGGCGCCAACGCCAGGCCGTCAGCGCTCGGCGAACGCGTACCCGACACCGCGAATGGTCTGGACGAAGGCTGGATGGGTGGGATCGTCCTCGAGCTTGTCGCGCAGGTGGCTCACGTGGACGTTGATCGTCTTCTCGTCCTGGTCCAGGGCCTCGTAGTCGCGCAGCAGGTCCAGCAGCTCGGCGCGGGTGTAGACGCGGCCGGGCTTGCTAGCGAGGTGGCGCAGGATCTCGAACTCGGTCGGGGTCAGGCTGATGCGGCGATCGCCTCGCTGGACGCGCCGTCGATCCAGGTCGATGAGCAGGTCCCGGTGGCGGATGACGCGGCCGCCGGCCGCATCGGCGAGGTCGCCGTACGCTCGCCTGAGCAGGGCCTTGATGCGGCTGAGGAGCTCGCGCAGCCCGAACGGCTTGGTCAGGTAGTCGTCGGCGCCCAGCTCCAGGCCGATGACCTTGTCTACCTCCTCGTCGCGGGCAGTCAGCATCAGCACCGGCGACTTGGTGCCCGCGGCACGCAGCCGGCGGAGCACCTCGAAGCCGTCCATCCCCGGCAGCCGGACATCCAGCAGGATCAGGTCCGGGGCGGCGCGGGTGGCGATCTCCAGGCCTTCCTCGCCGGATCGGGCGAGGGTCACCTCGTAGCCTTCCTGCTGGAGGGCGTACTGGATTCCGCGCGCGACCGCGTGCTCGTCCTCGACGACCAGGATGGTGGCGGTCACTCGACACTCATGGGACGGCGATCCTACACCGGGGCCCCGCCATGGCCGTTACAGCCTTCTGGGCCGCCCGGGCGCTCCTCGTGGTACCGTACCCGCCCGTCGAACCCTCCCGGAGGCCCACTTCCGCATGTCCGCCGCCCCCGCCAGACCCAAGCTCGCCGCCGCCCGCCGGGAGATCACCGGCAAGAAGGTCGCCCACCTCCGCCGTGAGGGCCGCCTGCCGGGCGTCGTCTTCGGCCGCGGGCTGGAGTCGGACAGCGTCTCCGTGGACACGCACGAGTTCGAGCTGCTCCGCCGGCATGCCGGTGCGAACACGCTGGTGGACCTGTCCGTGGACGGCGAGAAGGCTGCGCCGGTGCTGGTCCACGGGGTCCAGGTACACGTCGTGACGCGCAAGCCGCTGCACGTCGACCTGTTCGTCGTGCGCATGACGGAGGAGCTCACGGTTGACGTGCCGCTCGTGTCGGAGGGCGTGTCGGACGCGGTCGAGAACGCCGGCGGGACCCTGCTCCACGTGCTGGAGAGCGTGCGTGTTAGCGCGCTGCCGGACCACCTGCCGCAGTCCATCCACTACTCCATCGAGTCGCTCGGGTCGTTCGACGACCAGGTCCACGTTCGCGACCTGGAGATCCCCGAAGACGCAACCCTGCTCACCGATCTCGACGAGGTGGTCGCCAAGGTGCTGCCGCCGCGCGTCGAGGAGGAGCCCGTCGTGGCCGAGGCCGCCGAGGGCGAGGAAGGTGCCGAGGGCGCCGAGGAAGGTGCGGCCGAGGGCGAGGACTCCGGCGGCGATGGCGACAAGGGCGACAAGTCCGAAGAGGGCTGACCCGGATCGGCGCTCGCCCGCCGCGGATCGGCGGTCGCGCGCCGGATATCGGCGTCAGCCGCCGGCGCGGCCCATCGCGTAGATGGTCGGCAGCCGGAGGGTCAGATCCTCCGGCGTGAGCCGGCCGAGGCGCTCCAGGATCTCGCGCTCGATGTCGCGCCGCTCCGCGGGCTCCAGCTCCGCGAACAGGGACTCCTCGTCGAACTGGGTGAGGAACGACAGGTAGCCCTGGGCGTCCCACGGGTGCGCGACCTCGCCGGACCACGCCCGAACGTTGCGAAACCCGGCGCGCCGCATGCCCAGCCCGGCAGCCGCCGGCGAGGCGACGTCCCCGCAGCGCGAGTCCGCCCCGGGCGGGTCGAACCCGAAGTCGTCGAGCACCTCGTTGGCGATGCGATCCGGCGCGAACGGCCGCTCGCTCCGCTGCCAGGCGACCCATGCGAAGGTGCCGCCGGCCCGCAGGACGCGCTGTATCTCGCGCAGAGCTGCACCGCGGTTCGGCACCAGCTGCAGGACGAACGACGAGACCGCGACGTCGAACGAACCGGGCTCGAACGGCAGCTCGTCCGCATACGCGATGGTGGTCTGGAACCGCTCAGGGCGGCCCGCGGGCAGTCGTTCGTCCGCATCACGGAGCGCGACCTCCAGCATGCCGCCGGATGGGTCGATGCCCGTCACGCGCAGCGACGGCCAGCGCTCCAGGGCGGCGATGGCGAGCGCACCGGTGCCGCTGCCCACGTCGAGGAGACGCGGCTCGCGGCCGTCCTCCAGCTCCGCCTCGACCGCCGGCGCGAGCGCATCAAGGACCTGGACTGCGCCCGGCAGGATCACGGGGCCCCACCACCGGGCGTAACCGTTGGCCATCACGTCATAGCGGCTGGGCTCCCGCCCGGCGGCCTCGGGCTGCTCCGGATCCCCGTCATCCGGGTCCCGCTTCTGCGGCGCCCCCGATCCCATGCTCACCCCGGGATCCTAGCCTCACCGGCTACTGTGACGGCGTGCGATTGCCGTTCGAACCACCCATAGAGCCGATGCTCGCCAAGCCCGCCAACGCGCTGCCGGAGGGCGATGGCTGGCTCTTCGAGCCGAAATGGGACGGCTTCCGAGCGCTGGTCTTCCGGGACGGCGACGAGATGCTGATCCAGTCGCGCGACCTGAAGCCCCTGGACCGCTACTTCCCCGAGCTCGGCGACCCGCTGCGCGCCGCGCTCCCGGAGCGGTGCGTCGTCGACGGGGAGGTCGTGATCGCCGGCGACGGCGGCCTCCAGTTCGAGGCGCTCCTCCTGCGCATCCACCCGGCCGCGTCACGCGTTCGGATGCTGGCAGAGCAGTCGCCCGCGTCGTTCGTGGCGTGGGATCTCCTCGCGCTCGGTGACGAGGATCTCCGGGGCACGCCCCAGGTCGAGCGGCGTGCGCGCCTCGAGGCGGCCATGGCCGGCAACGCCGAGCCGCGCGTGCACCTGACACCGGCCACGACCGATCGCGCGCTCGCGGTCGACTGGTTCGATCGGTTCGAGGGCGCCGGCCTCGATGGCGTGATCGCGAAGCGGCTCGATGGGGCCTACCAGTCCGGCAAGCGGGCGATGATCAAGGTCAAGCACCAGCGCACTGCGGACTGCGCGGTCGCCGGGTTCAGGTGGCACAAGAACGGACCCGGCACGCACGTCGGTTCGCTGCTGCTCGGGCTGTTCGACGATGGCGGGACGCTGCACCACGTCGGCGTCACCTCCTCGTTCACGTGGGATCGCCGTGCCGACCTTGCGGCTGAGCTTGGCCCGTTGCGCGAGAACGCGATCAGCGGCCACCCGTGGCAGGAATGGGCGGAGTGGTCCACGCAGGGCGCCGCGGACGCCTCGGGCCAGCGCTTGCCGGGCGCGACCTCGCGCTGGAATCGGGGCAAGGACCTGTCGTGGGAGCCGTTGCGCGTGGAGCGCGTGGCGGAGGTGGCCTACGATCACCTCCAGGGCGACCGATTCCGCCACGGGACCACGTTCAGGCGCTGGCGGCCGGACAAGAGCCCCGACGCTTGCCGCTACGACCAGCTCGAAGAGACCGCGGCCTACGAGCTTGACCTGATCTTCGGCTCCAGGGCGGGCTAGGATCGTCTCCAGCAACCACGCACCGCCGGGAGGGCGACCAGATGACCAACGAGAGGCCACCGGAAGGCGCGCCGGGCTCGGATACCGAGGCCACTGCGCCGCAGACGACGTCGGGCTGGGACGCGCCCACCCCTGACGCGGCGGCGGCCACGCCGCCAGCCTGGCCCTCGCCACCCGCCGACGCCGCGGCGACTGCGCCGCTGGAGGCCTCGCCGCCGCCGCCCCTCGCCCCGCTCGTGTCCCATCCGGCACCGCCCGCGGTACCGCCGCCCGCCTACACTCCCCAACCCGCGGTCGCGTGGCAGGCAGCAGCGCCCGCCGTGGCCGTCCAGAGCGGCCGGACGGCTCTCGCCGCCGGCGCCGGGATCGGCCTGCTTGTGTTCGGGGTCCTCCTCCTGCTGCTCGGGCTGCTGTTCATGGCCGTCGCAGGCATGGTCAATGGCATGTTCGAGTCCGGCGGGTTCGGCGAGTTTCCGGGCATGCCGCCGGGCTTCGAAGGCGCGATGGGCGGTTTCGTGGTCGTCTTCGGCGTGATCGTGATCCTGTACAGCCTGCTGTACATCGTCGGCGGGATCGGGGTGCTGCGATCCCGCAACTGGGGTCGCGTCATGGGCATCGTGGTGGGCGTCCTCACCGGCCTGTTGATGCTTTCCGGTTTCGCCATGCCGAGCCCAACGGGCGACCAGGGCAGCCTGATCGTGTCCCTCGTCCTGTTCGCGCTCCACGTCTACATCGTCGTGGCGCTGGCGTTCTTCTGGCGGAGCAAGACCATCACGGCCTGAGATCCCGCCTCGCCCGCTGGATCGGCGAGCGATCGCCAAGGCGGGCGATCGTCCCGTGCCCGCAGGCGATGCATCAGTCGACGGCGTCCTCGCCGGTCCCGGGGCGCTTGCGTGGCGCGCGATCGACCTGCCCGGACCGGTCGGGGAACGCGTACTCGGCCCACGGGTCGTAATCCGGGTCCAGTGCCTCCTGGGGCGGTCGATCGGCTGCCGGCACGTGGGTGAGATTCACGCGAACCCGGTACCAGAGCGACGAGCGTCCGCGCATCCCGTCAACCAGGAGGTCCGCCTCCTCGAGCGTCGAAGCGGCCTGCGGATAGCGAACCTTCCAGCGCTCGAAGCCCTCCAGCGCCTCGGCCCTCGTCCTCGCCCGCGAGATCTCGATTACCGGGACCGAAGACCGACGGCGGCCCGTCGGGGTCGGATTGGTGCCCTCGCCAGCAGCCTTGGCCAACTGGCGCCGCTCGACCTCGGCGCTGAAGCGGCGCTCCATCGCCGCGCGATTCTTCTCGCGCTCCGCCTCCGCCTCGGGGGTGCCGTAGTCCGCGGTCGCGCGCCGTTGTCGGGACGGCTGGACGCGTGGCGGCTCGCCCTCCTGCTTGCGGTAATTCGGGGGCCACGGGGCATCGCCGTCGCCCTCCGCCTCGTGCCGCCGCGAGAGCTCCAGGAGCGCCTCGAGCGACCCGACAGCGCCGTCGATTCCCGCCCCCGGGTCGCCGATCTCGGCGAATCGTGCCGGCACCGTGGCGATGGTGAATGCCTCAGCCTCGGCGGTCGGGACCTCGTCCCAGGACAGGGGCGTCGAGACCCGCGCATCCGGCAATGGCCGCACCGAGTACGCGGACGCGACGGTGCGGTCCTTCGCGTTCTGGTTGTAGTCGAGGAAGACGCCCTGGCGCTCCTCCTTCCACCACTTCGACGTGGCGATGCCGGGCGCCCGCCGCTCCACGTCGCGCGCGAGCGCGAGCGCGGCGCGCCGGACCTCGGGATACGTCCAGCGCCGCTCGATCCGGACGTTGATGTGGATCCCGCGCGATCCGGACGTCTTCGGCCAGCCAACCAGGCCCACGGACTCGAGGGACTCCTTCGTGACCATGGCGACGTCGCGGATCTGCGACCAGGGGACGCCGGGCACCGGGTCGAGGTCGACGCGCAGCTCGTCGGGGTGATCAAGGTCGTCGGCGCGGACCGGGTGCGGGTTCAAGTCGATGCAGCCGAGGTTCACGATCCACGCGAGCCCCGCCCCATCGTCGACGACGATCTCGTCGGCCGTCCGGCCCGATGGGAAGGACAGCGTCACCGTGCGTAACCACTCCGGCCGGTTCTCCGGCGCGCGCTTCTGGAAGAACGCCTCGCCGGCCGCGCCGTTGACGAAGCGCTTCAGCGCCATCGGGCGGCCGCCCGCGCCGGCCATTGCGCCCGGGGCCACGGCGAGGTAGTAGCGGACGAGATCGAGCTTCGTCGCCCCGATCGCCTCGAAAAAGATCTTGTTCGGGTTCGTGACCACGACCTCGCGATCACCGAACCGCAGGACCTCCTGCTCCTTCGGCATGCCCGGATGCTAGCGTGCTGTCGATTCCGACCCACGCGATTCGTCGTTCTGATAACGGCGACACAAGGTTGCCGCGACGCAGGAGGAACCGATGAAGTACGTGGTGCTCATCTACGACGAGAACAGCGCCAACCCGTCCGCCGAGCCGCCCGACCCCGAGGTGTGGCAGCAGGTGATGGGCGATTACAACGCCTACACGCAGATGGTCCGGGACCGCGGCGCGTACGTGGCGGCCGAGGCGCTGCAGCCAGTCACGACGGCCACGACGGTCAGGATCAGGGACGGACAGACGATGACCACGGATGGGCCATTCGCCGAGACCAAGGAGGCCCTCGGGGGCTTCTACCTCATCGAGGCGAAGGACCTCGACGAGGCGCTCGAGCTCGGGGCTGCCTGCCCGGGCGCCAGGTTCGGGTCGATCGAGGTGCGCCCGATCATCGAGCTGCCGACCGCATGACCCAGTCGGCACCGGCACGGCCGGGTTGACGCCGGACGCCGCTCACGAGCTCGTCGACCGCCTGTTCCGCGAGGAATCGGGACGGGCGGTCGCGACCCTCATCCGCGTCCTCGGCGACTTCGATCTCGCCGAGGAGGCGGTCCAGGACGCCTTCATCCGGGCGCTCGAGGTCTGGCCGGCGCAAGGCGTGCCGCGGAACCCGGGAGCGTGGATCACGACCACGGCTCGAAATGGGGCGATCGACCGGATCCGTCGTCGCCGGCGGCTCGTCGAGAAGACCGATGAGCTACGGCGCGAGGCCGGGATCGATGCGTCGGCGGGTGGGACCCCCGGGGACGAGGAGGTGATCACAACGGACGGCATCGATGACCGACTGCGGCTCATCTTCACGTGCTGCCATCCGGCCCTCGCCCCGGAGGCCCGCGTCGCGCTCACGCTGCGCACGCTCGGCGGCCTCGATACGCCGGAGATCGCACGCGCCTTCCTCGTGCCGGAGACGACGCTCGCTCAGCGGCTCGTGCGGGCCAAGCGGAAGATCCGCGACGCGAGCATCCCGTATCGGGTCCCGCCGCCGAGCGTCCTGCCGGAGCGGCTCGATGCCGTGCTGCGCGTCTTGTACCTCATCTTCAACGAGGGCTACAGCGCGACCGCCGGGGAGGCGCTCGTCCGGCGCGAGCTGTCCGGCGAGGCGATCCGGCTGGGGCGCCTGCTCGTCGAGCTCATGCCGGACGAGCCGGAAGCCCTTGGCCTGCTGGCGCTGATGCTGCTGCACGACGCCCGGCGCGACGCGCGCATCACGCCGAATGGAGACCTCGTGCTGCTCGAGGACCAGGACCGGGCGCGCTGGGATCGCGCGGAGATCGACGAGGGCCAGGCGATCCTGGATCGGGCGATCCGTGCCGGGCAGCCGGGGGCGTATTCGATCGGCTCCAGGACCGCGAGGCGGCGGTCCAGATCGAGGGCTCGTCCGACAGGGACCCCGATGCGGCCAAGATGGACGAGCTGGAATCCGTCTCGCCTGACTCGCCGGCCCGGCAGCGGGTACGCAAGCGCAGCGAAAGCGCGGAGTCGACGAGCTGATCCGCACCGACCCGGGATCCGCTACCCGGCCCGCAGGCCCTTCGGCGCCTCCCGCATGAGCCCGATGTTGTTCCCGTCCGGATCGGTGACGAACGCGAGCCACAGGTCATATTCCGCGTCGCGGTGCGCGATCGTCGGCGGGACCCGCACCGGAGCACCGCGCTGCTCGAGCTGCGCAAGCGTCGACGTGACGTCGCCTACCCGGAAGTAGATCGTCGCGGGGCCTCCGGACGCCTGGCCCACCTGACGACGGCCGCTCCTCGTGCTTGCCTGCGGCCGCCAGGCGACGTCACGGCCGGCGGGAGCCGCCGAGCAAGCCGCGCCAGGCGACGAGCCCGATGCACGCCAGTGCGAGCAGGAGAACCACGACGATCGGCGGATCAACCCCGAACCACGTGCCGACCCCGGACGCAGGCGGCGAGGTAGCGCTCGGGCTGCCGCCCGGTCCGCCTGACACGGCGGCAGCTGTCGGCGGCACCGCGATGGGGCTGGCTTCGGGCGACGCGCCTGGGCTCACCGGCTCCGGCGGCGTGACGGACGAACTCGGGATCGGCTCACCGGTCGCCGGGTCGATCTGCGTGAAGTGCTCCCATAGGTACTCGCGGGTGGTGAGCCCGGATTCGTGGATCCCCGCGGCAACGTCCCGCCCGACGTAGCGGTAGTGCCACGGTTCGTAGTTGAAGCAGGTGACGTCGGTCTTGCCCTTGGGGAAGCTCATGACCCACCCGAACTTCCAGGCATTCTTCGCCATCCAGCCCCCGGTCGGGGTCACCTCCCAGTTGCTGGTCAGGCCGGGGTCGCCCGGGGCGACGAAGTCGAACGTCAGGCCGAGCTGGTGCTCTGAGTGCCCGGGTCGCGCAGAAAACTTGGTGGCCTTGTCATAGCCATAGGTCTCGACGTAGATGTTGAACAGCTTGCGCTGCTGGCGGTAGCTTCGGTGGGAGCTGATGTTGCTGAGCGGCGTCCCGTTCTCGGCCGCCGCGTCGGCCATCGCGCGGAGGTCATCTATCGCGATCCGGCGCACGGACCCGCCGCCGGCGATCCCCGCGTTGCCGGCGGGCACGAGATCCGGCGGGGCGTACTCCTTGCCGAGCGTGAGGAGGTGGTCGACCAGCGTGGTCGGACCGCTGTCGTAGTCGCGGGGGAACGTCGGGATGTCGTCGAAACGGCACTCCGGAAGAGGCCCGACGCCGGAAACGGGCGGTGGAGCGGCCAGCGGGGCGAAGAGGAGCCCGGCGCCCAGGACGAGCGCGGCGAGCGCTCGGACCGAGCGCGTCGCCGGCGACCATCGCTGCTGCCCTGGCATGCCCGGAGCCTAGACCAGGCCCGCCGCGGCAACCGAGGAACCGGATCCACGGGCAGGCCCGTTACCATCGGCCGGTGCCAGGACCCATGCGCCCCACGGCCTCGGGCGTGAGCAAGCCAGCGTCGCTTCGAGCCGCCGCCGTCATCGCCGTCGTGGCGCTGCTTGCCGCCGGGTGTGACACGACAGGCCCCACGTCGGCCCCGTCGAACGCCATCGGCCCGACCCCGACCTCCACAGCCTCCTCGTCATCGCCGACCTCGACGGATGCGCCGACCCTCCCTGCTTCGAGCCCGAGCCCGAGCCCGAGCGCCGCGGCCGCCGGCCCGTTCCCGCTGGCCGTCGTCACCGGCATCACCAACCTGAAGGCGACCATCCACCTCGGCGAACTCGGCAACCTCGCCGGCGAGGGCAGACTGGTGATCCCGTGCGGCGTCGAGACCCGCGAGCCGGCGCTGACGGCGACTGCCCCGTGCATCGCAGCCGACGAGATCGCGGCGGCCATCGCCGCAGACCAGGAGCTCGTGGCGCTCCTTCCGCCGGGGCTCGTGGAGCCGGCCACGAGGGTCCTGCCGATTGCCGGCGACGGGCCGTTCGGGCTGTTCGGGCCGGACCTGTTCGGCGACACTGAAGCCCGCGCGCTGCCCTACCCGGTCATCGGCTCCCTGGCCGACGGCGCCACGCTGGACGCGGCCTGGACCGCGTACGACGCGTCCCAGGTCTGGACGATGACGTCGATCGGGAGCCTGTGCTCCGACCGGGAGGCCGCGAAACAAGCGGTGTCCAGGGCGAAGGGCTGGAACTGGGTCTTCAATGGCGGGACCGCGCGCTACCGGGAGCCGCCGCACCTCAACCCCAACCCGCCGCCCGGGATCGACCAGAATCTCTACGTCCGGCCGGTCGATACCGGTAACGCGGGCGTCGTCGCAGCCGTCCAGCGGCGCGCGGACGTGGCGATCGCCGACCACGAGTGCCCGATCCTCTCGAACAGCCAGTGGTCGCCCAACTCCGGCGGCGCGCTGAGCTTCGCGGTCCCAGAGGATGTGGTGCCGGAGTGGCGGGACACCCTCGGGCTCGATGTCGTCTATCTCGCGGCAAATCACATGAGCGACCGTGGCGTCGACGGCATCCGCTCGACGCTCCGGCTGCTCGACAAGCACGGCATCCCCCGGACGGGCCTCGGCATGAACCTGGACGAGGGCCTCGAGCCCGCCTTCGTCGAGGTGGCTGGGCTCAAGGTTGGGTTCGTTGCCTGGAACGACGTCGGCGGCGTGGCGCGAGCCGACGCCGACACCGCGGGCGTTCCGTGGATCACCAGGGCGAACATCGACGAGGGCGTCCGCCGCGCGAAGGCTGGGGGCGCAGACCTGGTCATCTGCGATCCGCAGTGGTGGGGCGGCCGCGAGTACCACAACGACCTGCTGGAGAAGCAGGTGCGCCAGCTCAGGTGGTTCGACCAGGCGGGCTGCGATCACGTGGTTGGCTCGGGCACGCACGTTGCCGGCCCGATGCTGCTCCGCCAGCAGCCCGACGGAGTGAGCCTCGTCCTGGCCTGCCCGGGCAACTACGTGTTCGGGCAGTCCTTCTTCCAGGACCTCCAGGAGGGGGTCATCCTCGAGCAGAAGTTCGTCGGAACGCGGCTCGTCAACGCGCGGCTCCACCCGTACGTGATCATCCTCGGCGCGCGCCCGTCCCTCACTGACCCGGAGGGCGACGGGCGCTACGTCCTCAACCGGATCTACCGGAACTCCGACCTCGACTACCGGCCCTGACCGGTCGGCCTCGGCGCGTGCGCGCACGTGGGCGGACGACGTCCAGGGAAGTGGAGCCGACACTCGGATTTGAACCGAGGACCTGCTGTTTACGAAACAGCTGCTCTACCGCTGAGCTATGTCGGCCGGACCGCCAATATAGCCGATGACCGAAAAACAGCAGCTGTTGCCACGCACGACTCGGAACGGTCTCGGAGTCAGATTCGCAGGGCACATCGCCCGAACAGCTGATGACTGTGTCCTCGGGGGCCGGCCCTGAGAGCGTAGAGGGCCGACACCACCAGCGTCGGCCGAGTCCTCGGCTCGACCTTTCCGCCTGAGCCGGTACATGTGGCCGGCGGCTCGGACGTGGCGCATCGGGCAACGATTGGCGACGTCTGTCGACGCCGGGTGAAAACTGAGCACTTCTCGCCGGTCGAAAACTGAGCACCCCTGACCAGGTCGACTGGCACCCTCGAGCGAGCAGGAGCTCGTCGCGAGGGAGGAAGGAGTGCATCAGGTGGAGGACTGGGCCGAGGTCCATCGGCTCTTCCATCGCGAGGGCCGCCCCAAGGCGGCGATCGCGCGGCAACTCGAGATGAGCCGCAACACCGTCGAGCGGCTGCTCGGCCTGACCGAGCCGCCCCGCTATGTGCGGCGACCCGGCGGCTCGCAACTCGACCCGTTCACTGAGCGGATCGCAGCGCTGCTGGCCGTCGACCCGACGGTCCGGGCGACGGTCATCCGCGAACGTCTCCAGGCCGAGGGATACCGGGGCGGGATCACGATCCTCAAGGACCACCTCGTGACGGTGCGACCGACCTTCCTCGCCGCCAGGGCGTTCCAGCGGACGTGGTACCAGCCGGGCGAGATCGGCCAGGTCGACTGGTGGCACACCGGGGTCCGGGTGCCGGTCGGGCGGGGCGTCAGGCGCGAGGCCTTCGGTCTCGTGACGAGCCTGCCGTTCTCGGCCGCCCATGCGATGACCTTCAGCCTGTCGCGGACGGTCGGCGACCTGCGCCCGGCCCTCGTCGGTTGCCTGGAGCGCCTCGGCGGTGTGCCCGAGAAGCTCGTCTTCGACAACGACGCCTCGGTCGTCGCGTC
>Ga0183260_10001955_pt1 | contig 17187 bp, 14 predicted proteins | sample AntDrymUQ4972206_2_FD_129768 | JGI IMG/M metagenome (GOLD analysis project Ga0183260, IMG submission 129768) | Polar desert sand microbial communities from Dry Valleys, Antarctica - metaG UQ497 (22.06) (version 2) (version 2) | ecosystem: Environmental > Terrestrial > Soil > Desert | place...
ACCTCAGTGGCCGGCTCGGACAGTGTGGAGATCGACGGGCGACGACTCCGGGTGTCCAACCTGGACAAGGTGCTCTACCCCGGTGACGGCTTCACCAAGCACGACGTGATCACGCACTACATCGCGGTGTCCCAGGCGCTGCTCCCCCAGCTCGCCGGTCGTCCGGCCACCCGCAAGCGCTGGCCGGACGGGGTGCAGGCCGCCGCAGGGGCCTTCTTCGAGAAGAACGTGCCGCGCGGCACGCCGCCGTGGGTGCGCACCGTGGAGCTCGACTCACCGGGCAGCACCCGCAACCGCGAGCGCGTCACCTACCCGGTGGTGGACTCGCTCGCCACGCTGGTGTGGCTGGCCAACCTCGCTGCACTCGAGCTGCACGTGCCGCAGTGGCGGGTCGGCCCTCGCGGTGGGGTCCGGCAGCCCGACCGGCTCGTGGTCGACCTCGACCCCGGGGCGCCGGCCGGGCTCGCCGAGTGCGCCGAGGTCGCGACGCTCGTCCGCGACCGGCTGGGCGCGGACGCGTTCACCACCGTGGCGGTGACCAGTGGCAGCAAGGGACTGCAGCTGTACGCACCGACAGCGGGCACGCAGGACTCCGCCGTCGTCCGCGACTACATGCGCGGCATCGCCCAGGAGCTGGCCGGCGCCCACCGCGGGCTGGTGGTGGCACGGATGGACAAGTCGGTGCGTGCCGGCAAGGTGTTCATCGACTGGAGCCAGAACGACTCCGCCAAGACGACCATCGCGCCCTACTCGCTGCGCGGCCGCGACCGGCCTTGGGCGGCCACACCCCGCACCTGGGCTGAGGTCGAGGACGCGGGCTCGCTGCGCCAGGTGCTCGCCGCCGACCTGCCCGACCGGCTGGCCGACCTGGGCGACCTCACGGCCGCCCTCGCCGGCGATGCGGAGGACGGACCGCGCATCCCCGGCTGAGGCGTCGAGCGCAGCGCCGACCCATACGCGACGATGGTGGCGACGAACTCATCGTGACAATCCCGCAACCCACCGTGGAGTCTGGCAACTGTGAGTGCTCGACCCCGCTCCGACGAACCGCGACCCCGCGTCGCCGTCGTCGGCTCCGGCATCTCGGGGCTGACCGCGGCGTACGTGCTGCGGGGCAGCCACGACGTCACGGTCTTCGAGGGTGCCGGCCGCCTCGGCGGGCACGCCCACACCCATGACGTGACCGCACGCGACGGCCGCTCGTACGCCGTGGACTCCGGCTTCATCGTGCACAACGACCGCACCTACCCGCTGCTGCGCAAGCTGTTCGCCGAGCTGGACGTGCCCGTCCATGCCACCGAGATGAGCATGAGCATCCGGTGCGACGGCTGCGGCCTGGAGTACGCCGGCGGGCGCGGTCTCAAGGGCATCACCGCCCAGCCCCGCCGCCTGGCCGACCCGCGCTTCGTCGGCCTGCTGCTGCAGGTGCGCCGTTTCCAGCAGCTCGCCGGCCGCTTCCTCGCTGACTCCGCCGACGGCGCCGGTGAGCCCCGCGACCCGATCACCTACGGCGACTTCCTGCGCCAGCACTCGTTCGGCGACTACTTCGTGCGGCACTACGCCGTGCCGGTGGTGTCGTGCGTGTGGTCGTCGGGCCACGATGTCGCGCTGGACTACCCCGCCCACTACCTCTTCCGCTTCCTCGAGCAGCACGGTTTCCTCAGCCTGCGCGACGCCCCGCAGTGGTACACCGTCGCGGGCGGGTCACGCACCTACGTCAACGCGGTCGCAGCAGCGGTCGGCGACGTCCGCGCCTCAACCGGCGTCCGCGCCGTCACGCGCAAGCCCGACGGGGTCGAGGTCCTCACCGCCGACGGCCACACCCACGTCGTGGACAAGGTCGTGATCGCCACCCACGCCGACCAGGCGCTCACCATGCTGACCGACCCCAGCGACCGCGAACGCGACGTACTCGGTGCCTTCGGCTACTCCCGCAACGAGGCGCTGCTGCACACCGACCCGAGTGTGCTGCCCAGGGCGCCGCGCGCGCAGTCGTCGTGGAACTACCACCTCGAACGCTGCGACGAGCGGCGCGAGCAGACCCGCGTCGGCTACTGGATGAACCGTCTGCAGGGGTACGAGGACGCCGCCGACACCTTCGTCGTCAGCCTCAACGACGCCGACCGGGTCGACCCGGCACGGGTCGTCGCGCGGATGGAGTACACCCACCCGGTCTATACCGCCGAGGCGCTGCGCGCACAGGGGCAGCTGCACGGTCTCGGGACCGACCGAACCGTCTTCGCCGGCGCCCACCACGGGTGGGGCTTCCACGAGGACGGCTGCCGCTCCGGCGTCGAGGCAGCCCGCCGGCTCGGAGCCGAGTGGTGAGCGCCGGCGCCGCGGCCATCGGGCCGCACGGCCTGCCGAGCCTGCCCGCGCTCGTCGACGGTGTCGTGACCCACGACCGGCGCGTCCCGCTGCGGCACCGGTTCCGCTACCGCGTCTACCAGTGGCTCGTCGACGTCGACGCACCGCCGCTGCTGCCGCGGTGGCTGCGCCCATTCGCCTCCTTCGACAGCGCCGACCACCTGGGTTCGCCGGCACGCACGATCCGGGCCAATGTCGAGCACTTCTGCGCCCAGGGCGGCGTCGACGTCACCGGCGGGCGGATTGTGATGCTCGCCAACGCCAGGGTCCTCGGGCACGTCTTCGACCCGCTCAGCGTCTTCTGGTGTCTCGACGAAGCCGGGGCCGTGCGTTGCGTGGTGGCCGAGGTGCACAACACCTACGGCGAGCGGCACGCCTACCTGCTCGACATCGACGCCGCCGGCCGGGCCAGCACCGACAAGGCGTTCTACGTGTCGCCGTTCTTCACCGTCGACGGCCGCTACGACCTGCGCTTCCTTCTCGACCGGGACCGGCTGGCAACCACCGTACGGCTGCGCCAGGGCGAGCAGGCCGTCTTCAGCGCCGTCTTCTCCGGCGCGGTGCGCCCGGCGACGCCGTCCCGGCTGGTGTCACTGCTGGCGCGACGCCCGTTCATGACCCAGCGGGTCAGCCTGCTCATCCGCATGCACGGCCTCTGGCTGTGGCTGCGGCGACTGCCGGTGGTGCCGCGAACGGCGCATCACCAGGAAGGAATGCAATGACCACCACCCGTACCCCCGCGACCGGCGACCCCGGGGCAACGCTCAGCCCGCTAGCGGCGAGCGCCCCGGCGTCTCACGTCGAACACTGGCCCGGCCTGGCGACCCCGCCGAAGGCCACCCTGCAGGCCCCGGTCGCCCGCAGCATCGTGGCCCGCGCCGTACGCCGGCTGCCGGTGCGCATGCAGTTCCCCGACGGCAGCCACTGGGGCGCCGGCGGCTCGGACGCGCCCACCATGATCATGGTCCGCCCCGACGCCGTGTTCGCCCGGCTGGGTGCGGAGTTCCGCGTCGGTTTCGGCGAGGCGTACATGGCCGGTGACTGGACGACGGCGCCGGGCACCGACCTGGCGGACCTGCTGGCGCCGTTCGCCGACCGGCTCACCGAGCTGGTCCCCAAGCCGTTGCAGAAGCTGCGTGGCGTCGTGGACGGCACACTGCCCGCGCACGAGGAGAACACCGTCAGCGGGTCACGCAGCAACATCTCGCGGCACTACGACCTGTCCAACGACCTCTTCGCGCACTTCCTCGACCCCACCATGACCTACTCCTCGGCCTGGTTCCCCGACGCCATCACCGCCGAGGCCGACCTCGACCTCGAGCGCGCCCAGCTGCGCAAGATGGACGGCATCTTGGACTTCGCCCACGTCGCCGACGGCACCCGGGTGCTCGAGATCGGCACCGGCTGGGGTGCCCTGGCCCAGCGGGCAGCCGAGCGTGGCGGGCTGGTCACCACCGTGACCATCTCGCAGGAGCAGCGCGAGCTCGCCCAGGAGCGCATCGCCGCCGCCGGACTGGCGGACCGGGTGGAGGTGCGCCTGGAGGACTACCGCCACGTGGCCGGCGAGTACGACGCGATCTTGAGCGTGGAGATGATCGAGGCCGTCGGCGAGCGCTTCTGGCCGGCGTACTTCGCCACCTTGGACCGGCTGCTCGCGCCCGGCGGGCGGGTCGGCCTGCAGTCCATCACCATGGCCCACGACCGCATGCTCGTCACCCGCCGGTCGTACGGCTGGATCCACAAGTACATCTTCCCCGGCGGACTGATCCCGTCGCTGCAGGCCATCGAGCAGACCCTCGCCGGGCACACCCAGCTGCGGGTGCTGGAGCGGCGCGACCTGGGCTGGCACTACGCCGAAACCCTGCGGCAGTGGCGGCAGCGCTTCGCTGCCGCGTGGCCGGAGGTCAGCACGCACGGTTTCGACGAGACGTTCCGGCGGATGTGGGACTTCTACCTCGCCTACTGCGAGGCGGGTTTCCGCACCGAGTACCTCGGGGTGAGCCAGCTGTCGTTGGGACGGCTGCCGCGCTGACGTCGTTCGGCCGGCTCAGGCCACCAGGTCGGCGATCCGCCCGACCGCGCCCTCGAGGCTGGCCACCCGCTCGACCACCGCGACCGACTCCGCCGGGTCGCCGGTGGGGTGCCAGCCGGGGCCACCGAGCAGCACCACCAGCTCGGGATCGAGGGAGTCCACAGTGGCCAGGCTCGGCACGGTCCCGGTGGCTGCCAGGCTCGACCACAAGAAGACCACCCGCGGGCAGAGCCGGTCGACCGCAGCGGTCAGCGCCGCGGTGGGCGTACGGGCTCCGAGCATCCTGGTGCCGATCCGGCGCTCGGACAGTGCCGCCGCCAACACCACCAGCGGCAGCGCATGCTGCTCTTCTGCCGCGCTGGCCAGCACGACCGGAGGGTTGGCCGGCCGCCGACCACTGCGGGAGCGCATCCGTTGGCGCAGCTCGGTGGAGATGCACTCGCTGGCCATGTGCTCTGCCGCGATCCCCAGCTGACCGATCTCCCACTGCTGGCCGACGGTCATCAGGTACGGCGCCACCACGGTGGACCAGCCGTCGAGCACCCCGCGCCGATCGAAGACCTGCGACACGATCTTGGCCAGGGTCGGGGCATTCAGCTCCTGGGTAGCCCGCAGCATCGCGTTCACGGTCATCGGCACGCCGCGTGCACCAACGGCGACACCCTCCGCCCGTACGGTCTGGCGCGCCAGCGACGTGCTGGTCTCACCCGCCGGCTCGGCGCCTGCCTGTGCCAGCTGTGCCACCCGGGCGGCCTGCGCGGAGGGCACTCCTTCGGCGATCAGCTGGCTCATCTGGGCCACTCGGGCGACGTCCAGCTCGCTGTATCGCCGGTGCCCACCCTCGGTCCGCTCACTGGGACCCAGCCCGTAGCGGCGATCCCAGGTCCGCAGGGTCGCCGTGGCGATGCCGAGCCGCCTGGACACCGCCCCGACGCCCCAGAGAATCCCAGCATCTGCGGCAGCCACCCGGGAGCCATCGACGCCACGAGCGTCGATGTCATCCCACTCGGCCATGGTGGCGATTGTCCTCTGGCCTGGGCCGAGTCGCCACCGGACCACACCGTCCGACAAAGTTGAACGCTCTAGGGGGTTGTAGTCTGAACAAGTCTTGAGTAAGTTTTGCCGCAGTTCACTGCGAGGAGAATACGAGGGACCATGGCCAACATCGCCCGCCTGCCCATGCCACTGCTCGACGTGTACGACTGGCAGTTCGAGGGGGCCTGCCGCGACTCCGATCCGGCACTGTTCTTCTCCCCCGAGTCCGAGCGAGGCCCGCGGCGCTACGCCCGTGAGAACGCCGCCAAGATGTACTGCCGGCGCTGTCCCGTCGTGGAGGAATGCCTTCGCCACGCCCTCAAGGTGAAGGAGCCGTACGGGGTCTGGGGGGGCCTGACCACCTCCGAACGCGCCGCGGCGGTGTCCCCCGCCATCGCGGTCTAAGCCGGCGCGCCTCAGGCCCAGAAGACGCGGTCCACGACCGCGCGGGCACGGCGGGCGGCGCGCCGCCACTCATCGCTGACCCGCTCGCTGTCGAGCACCGACCACCCCAGCAGGTAGGCCACCCCGGCGCGGTCGCGCAGGTCGGTGGGCAGCGCGTCCGACGGACGCCCGCGGACCTGCATCACCGCGTCGCGCAGTCGCTGCGCCAGCCGCCAGGCCGTGATCAGGTCGTCGGCGTCGTCACGGTCCAACAGCTGGGCTGCCACGGCAGCTTCCAGGGCCGCGACGGTCCGCGTAGTCTGCAGCCCCGGGATCCGACCCGCGTGCCGCATCTGCAGCAGCTGCGCCGTCCACTCCACGTCGGTGAGCCCACCGGGACCGAGCTTGAGCTGACCGGCCGGGTCGGCGCCTCGCGGCAGCCGCTCGGCCTCCACCCGGGCCTTGATCCGGCGTACCTCGGTGATGGTGTGCTCGTCGAGGCCGTCCCGCGGCCACCGCAGCGGGTCGATCAGGGCGGTGAAGCGCGCGCACACCTCGGGGTCGCCGACCACGGCCTCGGCCCGCAGCAGCGCCTGGGCCTCCCACGGCTGCGACCAGCGCGCGTAGTAGGCGGCGTACGAGGCGAGGGTGCGGACGAGCGGACCTTGACGGCCTTCGGGGCGCAGTCCCGCGTCGAGCTCCAGCGGTGGTGCCGCGCCGGGCCGGGCGAGCATCCGGCGCATCTCCTGGGCCACCGCGTGCGCGGCAGCACCGGCCGCTCGCTCCCCCGTCCCGACGATGGGCACGTAGACGAACATCACGTCGGCGTCACTGGCAAGACCCAGCTCATGACCGCCGAGCCGGCCCATCGACACCACGGCCATCCGCACCGGCAGTGGCCGCCGTTGCTCGGCCTGCACCGCCGCCGTTGCCACCGCGAGCGCGCCGGTGATCGTGGCCAGGGTGACCTGGGTCAACGCCTCCCCCACCGCATCACCGTCGAGCACGTCGAGCACGTCGCCGATCGCAATCCGGCACAGCTCGCGGTGACGCATCGTCCGGACGGCCTCGATGGCCGCCACCGGGTCGACGTGCCGCTTGGCGGCGGCGTCCATCTCCCGGGCCAGCACCTGCGTCGTACGCGGCCGGAGCCCCTCGCGGTCGCCGAGCAGGGCGACGGCGTCCGGCGTGCCCATCAGCAGGTCGGTGGCGAGACGGCTGCTGTTGAGCACGCGGGCGAGCTGCTCGGCGGCCTCACCCTCGTCGCGCAGCCTTTGGAGGTACCAGTGAGTCGTGCCGAGGCGCTCGGAGACCCTGCGGAAGGCCAGCAGGGCGGCATCGGGGTCGGGTCCGTCGGCGAACCAGCCGAGCATCGCCGGCAACAGCTGCCGCTGAATGGCGGCGCGGCGGCTCAGCCCGCTGGTGAGCGCCTCCAGGTGGGCCAGCGCTCCGCGCGGGTCGTCGTAGCCAAGGGCGGTCAGCCGCAGGCGGGCTGCCTCGGGGCTGAGCCGCAGCTCACCGGCGGGAAGGGCGGCAACCGCCTCCAGCAGCGGCCGGTAGAACAGCTTCTCGTGCAGCCGGCGCACCTCACGCAGGCATTCCTGCCACTGGCTGCGCAGGCCGATGACGGGCTTGGTCCGGTGCCCGAGCGCTCGACCCAGCCGGCGCCAGACCTCGTCGTCGTCGGGCACCACCTGGATGCGGCGCAGCTGCCACAGCTGGAGCCGGTGCTCCATCGTCCGCAAGAAGCGGTACGCCTCGGCCAGGGCGGCACCGTCCTCGCGTCCAACGTACCCCCCGGCAGTCAGCGCACCGAGTGCGCGCAGCGTGCTCTGCTCCCGCAGCCGCTCGTCACCGCGTCCGTGCACCAGCTGCAACAGCTGGACGGCGAACTCGATGTCGCGCAGGCCTCCGGGTCCCAGCTTGAGCGCCCGCCCCATCTGCTCGGACGGGATCTGCTCGACGACCTTGCGCCGCATGGCTTGTACCTCGGCGACGAACCCCGGGCGCTCGCCCGCTCGCCACACCATGGCGTCCACAGCCTCGGCGTAGCGCCGCCCGAGGTCGGGGTCGCCGGCAGCAGGCCGCGCCTTGAGCAGGGCCTGGAACTCCCAGCTGCTGGCCCACCGGTCGTAGTAGCCGACGTGTCCGGCCAACGTACGGCTGAGCGGCCCGGAGCGGCCTTCGGGCCGAAGCCCGGCGTCCACCGGCCAGATCGTGCCCTCGGCGGTGTGGTCGGAGCAGATCCGCATCATGGCGGCGGCCAGCCTGGTGGCGGCGCGCACGGCCTCGTCCTCGCTGGCGCCCTCGCTGGGCTCGTGCACGAACACGACGTCCACGTCGCTGACGTAGTTGAGCTCGCAGGCGCCGCACTTGCCCACCGCGATGACGGCAAACCGGCATCGGGCGGCCTGCTCGGGCAGCTGCGCCTGGGCCTGGCGCAGCGCGACCTCCAGCGTGGCGTCGGCGAGATCCGACAGCGACGCGGCCACGTGGTCGACGCTGGTGACGCCAGTCAGGTCCGCCGCGGCGATCAGCAGCAGCCGGCGACGGTACGCCACCCGCAGACCGTCGGGGTCGGCTGCGGCCCCCTCGTCGTCAGCCAGCAACGGCGGCGCGGGAGTCGCTGAGCGCAGGTCGTGCCAGTGCTCAGGGTGGGTGCGCAAGTGATCAGCTAGCGCGCGGCTCGACCCGAACACCGCGGTCAGTCGGTGCAACAGCTGCGGGTCGTCGACCAGAGCGGTGCGCAGGGACGCTGCCTGCCCGTGCCCCGCGGTGGCGACCGCCGCGACAAGACAGGCGAGCCCCGCGAGAGCCGCGTCCGGGTCGGCGGCAACGGCGATCTGGTCCAGCACCAGGTCACGCGCGGACTCGTCGAGCTCCAGCGTCGCCAGGTGGCGGTCGGCAGCGGGATCCTGCAGGCCGATGCGCGCCAGCCGCCCCGGGCTCGGGCTTCGCCTCGGACTGGGGCTCATCGCACGGTGGCGCACTGAGCGGCAAAGCTGACCGCCAGCCGCTGCCATGCGGCCCGGAGCCGCTGCTCCGCAGGCTCGAGCGCGGCAAGCAGCCGTTGCTCGGCTGCCCCTCGGGTGCCCCCGTCGCCGTCCATCCACGCACCGACGACCGCCGCGCCGGCCTCGGGATGCGACTGGATCCCCCAGGCTGCCGGTGCGACGCGCATCGCCTGAACCGTCCCCCCGGACGTATGTGCCAGCGCGACGGCGCTCGGAGGCAATGCGGTCACGACGTCGACATTCCACTGCACCGCGACCGGCTGGTCGTACCCGCCGGCGCGGACCAGCGGCCCGAACAGCGGGTCGGCTGCCGCCTCGCTCGTCCAGCCCACCGGCAGCAGCCCGCACTGGCGCCCGGCGCCGTTCTTATCCACCCGCCCGCCGGTGGCCACCGCCAGCAGCTGGTGCCCGAGGCAGATCCCCAGCACCGGCACCTCCGTCGCGACAGCCTCTCGCAGCAGCGTCTTCGTCCCGCCGAGCCAGGGGGCGACCGCGTCGTCGTTGGCGCCCATCGCGCCGCCGAGCACCAGCAGCCCCGCGTGCGCGTCCAGATGCGTCGGCAGCGGGTCCGGGCCGTACGCGCGGCGTACGTCGAGGGGAACCCCCGCCTCGGCCAGCCAGTCGCCGAACCAGGCTGCTGGGCATTCGTCCTCGTGCTGCACGACGAGGACGGGACGCGCGACGCTCACGCCGAGACATTAGCCTCCGCCCCCTCGCCCCCGTCATCCGCGCATTTCGTACCGCGGGCGGGCGCGTGCCGGCCACCGCGCGCCGGGCCACGTTTACGTGGCGCAGCGCCCGACTGGCGGTCAGAGCAGCGGCAGCATCGAGTCCAGCTCGAACTGGCTCACCTGGCGGCGGTACGCCTGCCACTCGGCGCGCTTGTTGCGCAGGAAGAACTCGAAGACGTGCTCGCCCAGCGTCTCGGCAACGAGCTCGCTGGACTCCATCACCTTGATGGCCTGATCGAGGTTCTGCGGCAGCGCCTCGATGCCGAGCGCATGGCGTTCGCCGTCGGTCAGCGACCAGACGTCGTCCTCGGCCTCGGCCGGCAGCTCGTACCCCTCCTCGATCCCCTTCAGGCCAGCTGCGAGGAGCAGCGCGTAGGACAGGTACGGGTTGCACGCCGCGTCTATGGAACGCACCTCGGCCCGCGTCGACTGGCCCTTGTCGGGCTTGTAGCGCGGCACCCGCACCAGCGCCGAGCGGTTGTTGTGTCCCCAGCAGACGAACGCCGGCGCCTCGCCACCCCCGATGATCCGCTTGTAGGAGTTGACCCACTGGTTGGTGACGGCGGTGACCTCGGCGGAGTGCCGCAGCAACCCGGCGATGAACGACCGGCCGATCTCCGACAGCTGGTACTCCGCGCCCGCTTCGTAGAAGGCGTTGCGGTCGCCCTCGAACAGCGACAGGTGGGTGTGCATGCCCGAGCCCGCGAACTGCGTGAACGGCTTGGGCATGAAGGAGGCGTAGATGCCCTGGCCCAGCGCCACTTCCCGCACCACCACCCGGAAGGTCATGATGTTGTCGGCGGTGGACAGCGCGTCGGCGTAGCGCAGGTCGATCTCCTGCTGCCCCGGGGCTGCCTCGTGGTGGCTGAACTCCACCGAGATGCCCATCGACTCCAGCATCGTGATGACCTCACGGCGGAAGTCGTGGCCGAGCCCCTGCGCGGTGTGGTCGAAGTACCCGGAGTTGTCCACCGGCACCGGCACCGCTCCCGCCGCCGGCTGCTCCTTCAGCAGGAAGAACTCGATCTCGGGGTGGGTGTAGAAGGTGAACCCGAGGTCGGCTGCCTTGGACATCATCCGCTTGAGCACGTGTCGGGGATCGGCGTACGACGCTCCGCCGTCGGGCAGCAGGATGTCGCAGAACATGCGTGCGGTGGCCGGGCCCTCCCCGCGCCAGGGCAGGATCTGGAACGTGGTCGGGTCGGGCTTTGCGAGCATGTCGGCCTCGTAGACGCGGGCGAAGCCCTCGATCGCCGACCCGTCGAAGCCGATCCCCTCGTCGAAGGCGTTGTCAAGCTCGGCCGGCGCCACGGCGACCGACTTGAGGAACCCCTGCACGTCGGTGAACCACAGCCGGACGAACCGTACGTCGCGCTCCTCGATTGCTCGCAGCACGAAGTCCTCTTGCTTACCCATGGGGACAGCATGGCGGATTACCCGGTCTTCTACCCTGGCGCCGTGCCCCAGCTGCGTCTCGCCCTGGCTCAGATCAATGCGACCGTCGGTGACCTCGACGGCAATGCCGATCTGATCGCGGCGCAAGTCTCGCGGGCGGCGTACGCAGACGCAGCTGTCGTGGCGTTTCCCGAGATGGCGCTCACCGGCTACCCGATCGAGGACCTGTCGTTGCGCGCGTCGTTCGTCGAGGCCTCCCGCCGGACCCTCGACGCCCTCGCCACCCGGTTGGCGACCGAGGGCCACGGCGAGCTGGTCGCGGTGGTCGGCTTCCTCGACCGCGACACCGAGGCCGTCGACGCCGTCGGGGTGCCGAAGGGGTCGCCGCAGGACGCCGTGGCGGTTCTGCACCGCGGTGAGGTGGTCGTCCGGCAGGCCAAGCACCACCTGTGGAACTACGGCGTCGGCGACGAGTACCGCCACTTCGTCGCCGGCGACATCGTCAATGTGGTGCAGGTCGCGGGTGTCGACATCGCGCTGGCCGTCTGTGAGGACATCTGGCGCGACGGCGTCCCCGCCGCGGTCGCCGCCGCCGGGGCTGGGCTGCTGCTGGTCGTCAACGCCTCGCCGTACGAGCGCGCCAAGGACGACACCCGCCTCGAGTTGTGCGCGCGGCGAGCCCGCGAGGCAGGGTGCGCGCTGGCCTACGTGAACCTGGTCGGTGGCCAGGACGAGCTGGTCTTCGACGGCGACTCGATCGTGGTCGACGCACAGGGTACGCAGCTGGCCCGGTCGACACAGTTCGCCGAGGAGCTGCTGGTCGTCGACCTCGAGCTGCCGGCCGCGACCGGCACGGAGCCCGACCCCGACGCCCTCGTCGAAGGGCTCAGTGTCCGGCACACGGCGCTGAGCAGGGAGTCGCCCCGTTCCTCTGGGCGCCTGGAGCCGCCCAACGCCGAGCGCCTCGACGACCTCGGTGAGATCTGGCACGCGATCGTGCTGGGACTGCGCGACTACGCCCGCAAGAACGGCTTCGGCTCGGTGCTGCTGGGCATGTCCGGCGGCATCGACTCCACGGTGGTCGCGGCGCTGGCCTGTGACGCGGTCGGCGCCGAGAACGTGCACGGCGTGTCCAACCCGAGCGCGTGGTCGACCGAGCACTCGCGTACGGACGCGGCCGAACAGGCCCGACGCACCGGGCTGCGGCTGCGTACGGTCCCGATCGCGTCCATGGTGGACGCCTACGACGAGGCGCTGTCGGGCCTCGACGGGCTCGCGGCCGAGAACCTGCAGGCGCGCATCCGGGCCGTGGTGTGGATGGCGCTGTCCAACGCCGAGGGGCATCTGGTCCTCGCGTGCGGCAACAAGTCCGAGCTCGCCACCGGATACTCCACGATCTACGGCGACGCGGTCGGCGGCTTCGCCCCGATCAAGGACGTGCCCAAGACCGTGGTGTGGCAGCTCGCGCGCTGGCGCAACGACTGGGCGGCTCGCCGCGGCGAGCCCCCGCCGATCCCCGAGGCCACGATCACCAAGCCGCCGAGTGCCGAGCTGCGCCCGGGCCAGCTCGACAGCGACTCGCTGCCGCCGTACGACGTGCTCGACGACGTGCTCGACGACTACGTCGAGGCGGACGCGAGCACGTCCGAGCTGGTGGCGTCGGGCTTCGACCGTGAGCTGGTCGAGCGTGTCGTGCAGCTGGTGGACCGGGCGGAGTGGAAACGGCGGCAGTACCCCCCGGGCCCCAAGATCTCGGTGCGCAACTTCGGCCGGGACCGGCGGCTGCCCATCACGAGCGCCTGGCGCGAGCACCTGCCCCACTGACCGACCCGCCCGCCCGCGCGCCCGGTCGCGCGATCCGCGGATTCTGGTCGCGCGATCCGCGGATTCTGGTCGCGCGATCCGCGGATTCTGGTCGCGCGCGCTCGATTCAACCCGCCGCGCGTGCAAGGCTGATGGGTGTCCGGGGACCTCACCCGCGAGGCCTCGAGTCGCGGAGGTCACGCATGTCCGATGTCCCTGTCCAGCCCGAGCAGCCAGCCCCGTACGGTCCCGGCCTCACGCAACCAGCGACCCCGGCCAGCCCCGTCCGGCGCATCCGCACCCATCACCTGCACGACATGAAGGCCCGGGGCGAGCGCTGGGCGATGCTCACCGCCTACGACCAGTACGCGGCCGCGACCTTCGACGAGGCCGGGATCCCGGTGCTGCTCGTCGGTGACTCCGCCAGCAACAATGTCTACGGAAACGAGACGTCGCTGCCGGTGACAGTCGACGAGCTGATCCCGCTCGTACGTGCCGTCACCCGCTCGGTCCGCCGTGCGCTGGTGGTCGCTGACCTGCCGTTCGGCTCGTACCAGGCCTCCCCCGAGCAGGCGTTCGCCACCGCGGTGCGCTTCATGAAGGAGTCGGGCGCGCACGCGGTGAAGCTCGAGGGCGGGCTGCCGGTGTTGCCGCAGGTGCGGCTGCTCACCGATGCCGGCATCCCGGTGATGGCGCACATCGGTTTCACACCGCAGAGCGAGCACCAGCTCGGCGGTTACCGCGTGCAGGGCCGGGGCGGCGACGCCGACAAGGTGCTCGGCGAGGCCGTCGCCTTGCAGGACGCCGGCGCGTTCGCGCTGGTCATGGAGATGGTGCCCGGCGACATCGCCCGCGAGGTGACCGCCAAGCTGACGATTCCCACCATCGGCATTGGCGCCGGACCCGACTGCGATGCGCAGGTGCTGGTCTGGCAGGACATGGCCGGGTTGCGTACGGGGCGGGCGCCGCGGTTCGTCAAGCGCTATGCCGACGTGCACGGTGTGCTGCTCGAGGCGGCTCAGGAGTACGCGCGCGAGGTCGCCGAGGGGTCGTTCCCCGGGCCGGAGCATACGTTCGACTGACGGGCGCCGCTCCGGGCGCCGGGTCAGACGCCGGTGACACGTACGCCGGCGTGGGTCTTGTAGCGCCGGTTGGCCGCGATCAGGTTGGCGGTCAACGCCTCGACCTGCCCGGCGTTGCGCAGTCGCCCCGCGAAGACCCCCCGCATCCCGCGGACCGCACCAGCAAGCGCGATGATCTCGTCGGCGGCGGCCCGGTCGTCGGCGAGCACGAGCACGTCGAGGTCCACCGAGCCCACGGTGGTGGCCAGCAGCAGCGCGGCCGAGACGTGATGGAACGCCGCAACGACCCGCGAGTCGGGCAGCAGCGACTGCGCCTGCTCGGCGGCACTGCCTGCGTCCACCGTCAGGGCGTACGGTCCGCGCTCGTCGAAACCCAGCGGGTTGACGCAGTCGACGACGATCGTCCCCCGCAGGGCGGGCTCGAGCTCGCGCAGCGTCTCCGCATGAGCGGCCCACGGGACCGCTACGACCACGATGTCGGCGCCGTCGACGGCTGCGGCATTGGCTGCGCCGGTGACGGTGCCGGGACGGCGACCCGCGCCGGCAAGCCAGGCAGCCAGCTCGGACACCTCGGCAGCCACCTCGTCCGCGCGGTCGCTGACGCGTGAACCCAGCTGCACCGAGAGTCCCGCCGCCGCAAAGCGCGCCGCCAGTCCGCGTCCCTGTGGACCGGTTCCGCCGACGATCGCCAGCTGCGTGGTGGTGACGTCCATGGCCGAGACCCTAAACGGTGAACCTGAGCCACTTGCGCGACCGCTCCCCAGCGGCAGGATCCTGCTCTCAGGCTGCCCGAGCGACCGCAATGCATGATCGCCGGTGTAGGCCCGACGCTTGCGACCTCAGGCGTCGTCGTCGTTCCAGTCGGGGTCGTTGTCCCAGGTCTCGTTGCGCTCGGCCACCTTGTCCAACGCTCGCTCGGCCTCCGCGCGGGTGGCGTACGGGCCGAGCCGATCCGCGGATCGGCAGCCGTCTTCGCCCTCCACGCGGTGGTGCTCCAGGCAGAACCAGTACGTGTCAGCCATGGGCCTCATCTTGCACCCATCGCGGGCTCTTACACTCACTGGATGCCCTTCACCGCCCCGCCTCGCGGCAACGCGCTGGTCCCCCACGCGATCTCTCCGCGGCGCCCGGTACCGCAGCACATCACGCGGCCCGAGTACGTCGACCGCCCGCGGATCACCCCGTACGAGGGCCCCGACGTGCAGTCAGCTGAGATGGTCGAGCGCATCCGCGTCGCCAGCCGCCTCGCCGCCCGGGCCCTCGACGCGGTCGGTGCCGCCGTCGCCCCCGGGGTCACCACGGACGAGCTCGACCGGGTCGGGCACGAGTTCTTGGTCGGCCACGGCGCCTACCCCTCGACGCTCACCTATCCTGGCAACGGCTCGCCGCCCTATCCCAAGTCGCTGTGCAGCAGCGTCAACGAGGTCATCTGCCACGGCATCCCCGATGCGCGGCCCCTCGAGGACAGCGACATCGTCAACATCGACATCACCGCGTACCTGGTCGTCGACGGGGTCGGCGTGCACGGCGACACCAACGCGACCTTCCTCGTCGGCGATGTGGCCGACGAGGACCGGCTGCTGGTGCAACGCACTCGTGAGGCCATGCTCCGCGGAGTACGCGCGGTCAAGCCCGGCCGGCGGGTCAACGTGATCGGCCGCGTGATCGAGGCGTACGCGAAGCGCTTCGGCTACGGGGTCGTGCGTGACTTCACCGGTCACGGCGTGGGGCCGGCGTTCCACACCGGGCTGATCATCCCGCACTACGACGAGCCGCGCTTCGACACCGTCATGAAGCCGGGCATGACGTTCACGATCGAGCCGATGCTGACGCTCGGCACCGTTGAGTGGGACCTGTGGCCCGACGGGTGGACGGTGACCACGAAGGACAAGCAGCGCACGGCCCAGTTCGAGCACACGCTGGTGGTGACCGACGACGGCGCCGAGGTGTTGACGCTGGCCTGAGCGCGCCCGGGCTCAGGCGGATCCTCCTGCACGGCCGACACCAGCAGTCCAGCGCCGGGCCTGGCTGCCGCTGCTCGAGCGGGCGCCTCGCTCCCGAAAACGCATGAGGGAGTCCACCTGAGCAGGCTCCGTCGACAGCCCTACTTAGCGGGTCGTCCTGTTCTTCCCGTGGGGCGCGTCCGATGTCACTGCACTCTCCCTGACGCGGAGGGGCCGCCGGCGGCGTCCTTGTCAGCCACACCGGCGCCGTCGAAGCTGCTGACGTCACGCAGGACGCGCACTGCGACCTGGACCAACGGCAGGGCCAACAGGGCGCCGGAGCCCTCACCGAGGCGCAGATCGAGGTCCACCAGCGGGCGCAGGCCGAGCCGGTCGAGGGCACGTCGGGCGCCCGGCTCGACCGACAGATGTCCCGCAACAAGTGTGCCGGTGACGTTTGGCGCCAGTGCTTGCGCGACGAGGGCTGCCGCCGCGGCCGTGACACCGTCGAGCAGCACCGGCACGCGCAACGCCGCCGCCCCGAGCAGGAAGCCGGCTGTCGCCGCATGCTCGAGACCCCCCACAGCCGCGACCACGCCGACCGGGTCCGCGGGATCCAGCTGGTGCAGGGCGAGTGCGCGTCGTACGACCTCGACCTTGCGGGTCCAGGTCGCGTCGTCGACACCGGTGCCACGTCCGGTGACCTCCGCAGGGTCGGCTCCGGTGAGGACCGCGATGAGGGCGGCCGCGGCCGTCGTGTTCGCGATGCCCATGTCCCCGGTCAGCAGCATGCGGTTGCCGGCGTTGGCGAGGTCGCGCGCAACCTCGATGCCGGTCTCGAGCGCACGAAGGGCCTCGTCGCGCGCCATGGCCGGGCCATCGGTCATGTCGTCGGTGCCGGCTCGGACCTTGCGCGGCAGCAGGCCGGGCACCGGCTCCAGTGCTGCGGCCACACCGACGTCGACGACACACACCTCCGCGCCGACCTGCACGGCCGCGGCGTTGACGACCGCTCCGCCGGCCAGGAAGTTCGCCACCATCTGCACCGTCACCTCTTGAGGCCAGGGGGTGACGCCCTGGGCGTGGACGCCATGGTCACCGGCGAACACCGCCACCGCGGCCGGCTCCGGCATCGGCGGGGGACAGCGGCCGGCAAGGCCGGCCAGCTGGACCGAGATGTCCTCGAGCACTCCGAGGGAGCCACGCGGCTTAGTCAGGCGATCTTGGCGCTCACGGGCATCGGCCATGGCGGACGCATCGAGCGGCCGGACGGCCTCGAGGGTGTCGGCGAGCAAGGTCATTGGTGCCTTCCCGGGCAGAGATCCGCGACCACAATCCGCGGATCGCGCGACCACAATCCGCGGATCGCGCCGCTCCGGCGGTGGGGCGGACGAGCCGGCC
>Ga0183260_10001957_pt1 | contig 17180 bp, 15 predicted proteins | sample AntDrymUQ4972206_2_FD_129768 | JGI IMG/M metagenome (GOLD analysis project Ga0183260, IMG submission 129768) | Polar desert sand microbial communities from Dry Valleys, Antarctica - metaG UQ497 (22.06) (version 2) (version 2) | ecosystem: Environmental > Terrestrial > Soil > Desert | place...
ACCGGGCCGACTCCGGCCGGGCCACTCGCGCACCGCCGACATCGACGTACACCGGCGACGTGTGCGCGAAGACCGGCGCGCCCAGCGTGTGCGGGTCGTCGCCGCCGTACGCCGCCGCGGCTAGCCACAGCCCACCGTCGACGGCGACCTCGTGGGTCAACTCGCGGCCGGACGTCGCGGCCAGCTCGCCGGTCGGGCCGTACAGCACCAGCCGGTCGACCCCGAGCCCGTCACCTTCGCCCGCACCAGGGCCCGGTCACCGGGCTGCCGCTCCAGGCAACCACCCGGTCCGCTGCCGTCCACGTCCAAGGAAAGCCACGGACCGTTGGTGGCGACCGTGCGCCCGGCCCGGACGGCCTCGGCGAAACCGGCCGCGGTCAGCCGCTCGTCCCCGAGTTCGGCGTACACCCGACACCACCCAGGCGGGTTCGAGGCCACGCCGGGGCCGTGGGCGAAGGAGAGGAACGTGTCCGAACCGGCGGTCGCGGCCAGCCGCAGCCCGCAGTTGAGCAGGTGGTGCCAGAGCACCACGGCGCCGTGGTCGTCGAAGCACGACACCACCTCGACGCTGTCGACCACGCCGAGTGCGGCGTCGACGACCAGTTCCCGGGCTTCGACCGTCCGGGCCGGAGCGAACAGGTCTTCGATGTCGGTCAGTGACGAGAACACCGGGTGGGCGTATGCAGTGACCCCGCCGAGCCGGCGCAGCTCCGCACAAGCCACGCTGTTCGGTGGCCAGTCGTTCGGATGGTCGGTGCCCTCGTGCCCGGTGTGCAGGACCTCCGGTACGCCGGTCAGCCCCACGCCGTGCACGTGGCCGAGCAGGTCGTTGCGGAACTCCAGCCCGGCCACGCCGACCCGCTCGCCGGACCAGAGCTCCTCGCCCGCGGTGCCCTCGAGCAGCCCCCGGTCGTAGACCAGCGAGCCACCGAGGTTCCCGGCCGTCAACTGCATCAGGTGCAGCCCTTCACCGGCCTGCATGCGCGCGGCGGCGGCCGGCTCCAGCACCAGGTCGCCCGAATAGTTCAGGTGCACATGCAGATCGGCGCCGTACCAGCCCTCGGCGGCCGGGTCGCAGCGCCGTACCGGATCCCAGATCACTTCCGCGGTGTCACCGGCGGCCGGTGTCACGTCGAACCCGACGCGCTCGAACTCCAGCCCCCGGGCGGCGACGACGTGCAAGGCCGCGGCCGGGACGTCCAGCACCGCCTCGCGGACATGGAAGAACGGGCGATGGTTCGCGTCCCACTTGTGCGGTACGCCAGCGGCGAACCATCCGCCGCCGGTGGCGTCGGTGACCGACCAGCGGGAGCACGCCGGCGCCGACAACCGCAGTCGGGCCGCCTGTACCGGCTCGACGCCGGTCACGGTGGTGCGCTGGTCGCCGAGCACCACGGTGACGGCGGGGTCAGCGGCGACGAGGTCCATCGTGCGCAGCCCCGCCCCGCCGGCGGGGACCGGCACGCCGACCCCGCCCACCTCGACCGTGACGTCGTCCTCGGCGCGGGACTCCAGCAGGACGTCGACCGCGACCGGCGTACCGGCGACGGCCGGGCGCAGCCGACCTACTCGACAAGCCAGCGTCCCGTCCGACCCCACCGTGACCACGACGACGCCGGCCGGCGGGTCCCCGTCCCCGATCGCGGCCCGGACCGCCGCGCCCCAGTCACCCGAGGCGGCGAACTCGTCCCAGGCCGTTCCCAGCCGCGAGAAGCGGCTCCAGCGAAAGAAGTCCGGCAGGGCCTGCTCGCCCCAGCCCCATCCCTGCTCGTCGCGCATCCGCCGATACCGCGCGAGCATCTCGATGACCTCTGCGGGCAGGTCGAGGACGTCGCCGTCGTCGCAGCACATCGGTCAGCCGACCTCGTCGAAGTACCGTTGCGCGCCCGGGTGCACCTCCACCGGGTCGGTCTCGGCCGCGTTGTCCAGCGAGATGTTCAGCGCCTCGGGGTGCACCTCGGCCAGCGCGTCCAGGTTTGCGAACAGGGCCCGGGTCAGCTCGTAGGCCTGCTCCTCGGGCATGGCGTCGCTGACCACGAGCAGGTTGGGCACACCGATCGTGGCCACGTCGTCGGGCAGGCCGTAGGTGTCGGCCGGGACCGAGTCGGCCTGGTAGACCTCGCCGTACGTCTCCTGCAACGCAGTCAACTCCGACTCCAGGGGCAGCATGACCACGTCGGCACCCAGCGACGTGGTCAGGTCGGTGATGCCTCCGGTGGGCAACCCGCCGGACCACACCATCGCGTCGATCGCGCCGTCCTTCATCCCCTGCACGGTCTCGGGCAGCCCCAGCCGCTGCTGCCCGATGTCGTCGGTGCTCAGGTCGTTGGCCTCCAGCAGGCGCAACGCGATCACCTCGGTCCCGGAGTTCGGCGACCCGGTGGACACCGCCTTGCCGGCGAAGTCCGCCACCGAGGAGATCCCGGCGTCGGCGCGGGCGAAGACCTGCGTGTAGTTGGTGTAGATCCGGGCCAGCGCCTGGACCGGGAGCGGCTCGTCGAAACCGGCCTCGCCGTTGACCGCGTCGGCGGCGGTGTCGGCGAGGGTGAACCCGATGTCGCTCTCGCCGGCGCAGACCAGCTGGATGTTCTCCGCCGAGGCGTTGGTCGCCTCCGCGGTCGCCTCGGTCCCCTCGACGGTGTCGGTGATGACCTGCGCGAGCCCGCCGCCCAGGATGTAGTACACCCCCGTCGTGTTCCCGGTGGCGATCGAGATCCGCCCCCCGCCGCTCGGTTCGGCGCAGCCGGCCGCCGCTCCGTCCCCGTTTCCGTCACCCCCTCCGCCGGCCGCCGTGCACCCGGTCAGGGCGAGCAATCCGGCCGCGAGCACCGCGAACCCTTGCCTGCGAGCTGTCGTCATCGGGTGACCTCCTCGGTGGTGGCCTGCTCGTCGGCGGCAGAGCGCCGGCTCAGCAGGTGAACTGCGATCCCGGCCGCGAGCACGCCGAGACCGATGAGCACGGGAAGCGTTTCGAGGTACAGCAACAGCAGCGCAGCGACCAGGCAGAAGGTCCGCGCCACCGGACCGACCGGTCCGAACAGCCACTTTCCAGTGACCAGCGCCAGCGCCGCCACCGCCACGGCGGAGATCAGCGTAGCCAGCAGGATCTGGCCGAGCGAGCCGTCCAGCAGCAACGCCCGCCCCGCCGGCGTCAGCACGAAGGCGAAAGGCACGAGGAACGCCGGCAGCGTGTACTTGCCGGCCATCAGCATCGTGCGGAACGGATTGCCGCCGGTGATCGCGGCCGCGGCCACGGCGGCCAGCGCCGTCGGCGGGCTCACCTCGGAGAGCACCGCGAAGTAGAAGATGAACATGTACGCCGCCGGCCGGTCCACCCCGAGCGAGGTCAGCGCCGGCGCGATCACGACCGCGGCGATGATGAACGACGCGGTGACCGGGACGGCCAGGCCCAGCAGCAGGACGGCCACCCCCGCGAACGCGGCGGTGAAGATGAGCCGCCCGGTCGGGTTGTCCGTGATCAGCTCCGACAGGTCGACGATGATCGAGGACAGGTCCAGGCCCAGTCCGGTCAGGGTCAGCACCGCGACAATCAGCCCGGCGGCAGCGGTCGTGGCGGCCACCGGCAGCACCCCGGTCGCACCCTTGGCCAGCGCCTGGAAGATCCGCGGTGGCGTCATCAGGTACCGACGGTCGAGAATGGAGAGGACCAGGGCGAGCAGGGTCGCGTAGACCACCGCTCGGAAGGCCGACTGCTCGAGGGCGAGCAGGACGACGATCAGGGCCAGCGAGCTGAAGTGGTAGCCGAAACGGCCGAGCAGCCGCCAGAACCCAACGTGCTCGACCTCGACCGGCCGAACGCCGAACCGGCGGGCGTCCATCTCGATCGCACACACGATGCCGAGGTAGTACAGCAGCGTCGGGATCAGCGCGTAGCCCAACACCGCCAGGTAGGAAACCCGCAGCAACTCGGCGATGATGAATGCCGCCGCGCCCAGCGTCGGTGGCGAGAGGATGGCTCCGATGCCGGCCGCCGCGAGCAACCCGCCGCCGGCGTCGGGTGGGTAGCCGGCCCGGCGCAGGATCGGCCAGGACACGGTGCCGAGGCTGACCGTGGTGGCCGTGCTGGACCCGGACACGGTGCCGAGCAGGAAGCCCGCACTGGTCACCGTCCGACCGGGCGCGGCCCGGGAGTTCCGGAACGCGGCCATGCTCAGGTCCAGGAAGAATCGCCCGGCACCGGACAGCTCGAGCACGGCGCCGTAGATCGTGAACAGGATGATGTACGTCGCGGCGACGTCCAGGGGTACGCCGAAGATGCCCTCGGTGCCCATGACGAACTGCGAGGTCAGCCGGGTCAGCCCGTAGCCGCGGTGCCCGATCAGCCAGCCGTTGGGGATCAGCTCCCCGAAGTAGGCGTAGGCCAGGAACAGCACGCAGATCGCCGGCAGCACCGGTCCGGTGGTGCGCCAGGTGGCGGCCAGGACGAGCAACACGAGGACCAGCCCGCACACCACGTCGATGACGAAGGGCCGGAAGCTGCGCGAGAGGTAGGCGTCGAAGCCCCCGATCAGCGGCCATGTCGTCACGAACAACGTCGCCCCGGCCAGCAGCCAGTCGACCACGCCGGGCTGGTCGGAGTTCGACGCGCCGGGCAACAGGCGCAGGGCCGGGCGGTACAGCAGGAAGGTGAGGGCGAGGACCGGGGCGAGGAACGTGATGCGGTAGGCCAGGACGGCGACCGGGGAGAAGACGTTCCACAGCGCGTACGCCGACAGGGCCGCGGCCGCAACGGACACACCAATCCCGACCGGCCCCCGTAACGTGCGGGCCGGCCGCTCCGCTTCGGCCGCGGAGAGCTGCTCCTCGCTCCGCGTGGTGTCCACGCTCATCCGGACTGAGTCTGCCCCTCCCGTGCGGTCAGGTCGCGCCGTCGAAGGGCACCTCGGTGCGCCATCCCGCACCGGCTGAGCCGGCCAGCGCGGCCAAGTCGGCCAGCGCCCCGGCGATCAGCTCGGGATCGAACGGCGTACCTGCGGCGATCGTCCCGTTCACGGTCAGCGAGGCGGCCCGGATGCCGCGCTCGCGCAGGTCCTGATCGAGGGCGGACACCAGGTTGCGCAGCGCCGCCTTCTGCACGCCGAGGCTCGCCGCCGAGGTCATCGGAGATCGCCCGCTGCCGCCGCCGGTGGCCAGCACGACCGAACCCGGCCGCAGGAACGGCAGCGCGGCCTGCACCGACGTGAGCAGGCTCGCCGCCCCGACGGTGACGTCGGCGAGCAGCTGAGCCGCGGTGAGTTCGGTGGCGCGGGCGGAGCGGAACGCGACGGCGTTGTGGTGCAGCAGGTCGATCTGGCCGCCGAACCCGCCGAACCGGGTCACCGCCGCGGTGAGTTCATCGGTGTCGGTGACGTCGAGCGCGGTCCAGCCGACCGTGATGTCCTCGGCCTGCAGCGATTCCCCGAGCGCGGTCAGCCGGCCCTCGTCGCGCGCGATCAGCGCGATTGCCCAGCCGTTGCGGCCCAGCATGCGGGCCAGGGCCGCTCCCACGCCCGGACCTGCGCCGACGATGACCGCGACCGGTGCACTCATGATCGTCGACCCTAGCCGCAGGTGCCGACACCGCCCCCGTGGATCTGCGCGTAGCCCCGGCGTACCGCGTCGTCGAGCCCCTCGGGCGGGAACGGCCAGCGTGCGCCGCCCTCGGCGATCGTCCGGTCCTCGGGTACGCCGGCGCCGTGCAGTTCGGCGATGAGGTCGGCGACGGCGGCCACGTCGTCGTGCTGCCGGCGTACGAAGTCGGCGTCGACCGGCGCGCCATGTCCGGGTATCACCGCGTGCCCGGCCCTCAGCCGGGGCAGCAGGGCGGCCAGCGTGTCCGGCCACTCCAGCGGGAAGCTGTCCTTGCCGTACGCCGGCGGGCCGGACTCCTCGACCAGGTCACCGACGATCCAGCTGCCGTCGACGTGCAGTATCAGATCGTTGTCGGTGTGACCTCGACCCAGGTACAGCAGGTCAACCGCACGGTCGCCCAGGTCGAGCCACTCCTCCCCGCCGACCAGCCGGGTGGGCGGGGTCAGCACCACGTCCTGGAACTCCGCGCTGCCCTCGACGCCGGAGGCCAGCGTGCGCGCCAGCTTTGGCGCCTCGTGGTCGGCCAGCTGCGCGGGCAACCGTTCGTGGCCGTAGATCGGCAGCGCGGGCCCGAAGCACTGGTTGCCGAAGCAGTGGTCGAAATGGCCATGGGTGTTCACCACGTACCTGACCGGCCGGCCTAGCTCGCGCAGGTCGTCGCGGAGGCGATCGCCCTGCGAGCGGGAGCCTCGGGTGTCGACGACGAGCAGTCCGTCGGCGCCACGGACCACGGCCACCGTCACGTCGTACGGCTCGTAGCGGCGCTGCAGCACGCCGTCTGAAACCTCGACCCAGCCGGTCATCTGACGATCAGAGCCAGGCGAGGAGCAGCACGACGGCGCTGAGGACCGGGATCGCGAGCAGGACCGCGCCGAGAGCCAGCCGGCTGCGACCGAAGAGTTCCAGAACCCAGTAGGCCGCGCTGACGACGGCGACGGCGATGGTCACGTGGAACAGCGTCGCCAAGGCGATGCCGGCGATCGCTCCGGCCCGCACGTGGGGGGCCCACAGCAAACTCAATGCCAGCGGGATGAGAATTGCCGCCGCCAGGCCGCGGGTCAGCTCGACCCACAGACGTTCCTCCCCCATCCACCACAGCTCCAGGAATCCTGGGACGCGGATGTCGAGCAGGTCGAAGGACGCGCAGAGGCCCAGGTAGGCGATGGCCAGCAGGGATCCGACGACCGCAACCGGATGCCATGCCCTCCTCGGCCATGACCAGCCGGTCCCGGATCCGGTGATCATCGTCGCCGTGGTTACCGCCGCCCAGATCAGCCAGCGGCGAACGATCCGAGTGCCGCTGTCCGCCATGGCGTCACGCATGATCCGGTCGGCCCCGCTGCGACGTACCGTGACCTGTTCGGTGGACCGGTACGTCTGATTCCCTTCCTCGTGCACCAGGCCGTCGTGCAGCAGCGCGGCCGGGAGGTGCCGACCGGACTTCGGGACGAGCCAGGTGAACAGCACCGGGACTGAGGTGAGGTCGGTGTGAAAGTCTCCGATGCCCTCACCTACCACCAACTCACCGCAGTGCCGATCGCAGTAGGCAATCCGCCTCCGCAACTGCCAGTCCTCGTCCCGACCGTGCTCGTGCCGGACCAGGACGATGTGCAGCGGCGTCTCAGGATCTGGCGGCTCGTCAGGCTGGCCAGGGCCCGGCGGCGGGGCGCCGCCGTCGTAGAACCGCGACGGTTCGGCGGTGATCCTGCCGACATCGGGGATCATGCCGACATGGTGACACCGCAACGGACCGTGGACACGGGTTCTGGCCCGCCGTGGACCGCCGGGAGGCTCGACAGCGCGGGCCCGAGGGAGCAGTCTGCAAACCGCATCCGGCACCGTCTCGATGGGGAGCGGCATGGCAGAGCGCGTCGACCTGGGCAAGGACAGAGACAAGGACACCGGTAGCGAGCCGAGCCTCAAGCGGGTCATGGGGCCGGGACTGCTCCTGCTCTTCATCGTCGGGGACATCCTCGGCACCGGGATCTACGCGCTCACCGGACAGGTGGCCGCCGAGGTCGGCGGGGTGGTCTGGCTGCCGTTCCTCGTCGCCTTCCTGGTCGCGCTGGTCACCGCGTTCAGCTACCTGGAACTGGTCACGAAGTACCCCAAGGCGGCCGGCGCCGCGCTCTACACGCACAAGGCGTTCGGCATCCACTTCGTCACGTTCATCGTGGCCTTCACCGTCATGAGTTCCGGCATCACGTCGGCCTCGACGGCGGCCAAGGCGTTCGCCGCGAACTTCGCCGAGGCCTTCGACCTCGACCTCGGCGAGGGACTCGCGGTGACCCTGGTCGCGCTGGCGTTCATGGCGCTGGTAGCGATCGTGAACTTCCGCGGCGTGGGGGAGAGCGTCAAGACCAATGTCGTGCTCACCGTCGTGGAGCTGACCGGACTGCTCATCATCATCACCATCGGCCTCTACGCCCTGGGCGTCGGCGACGGCGACTTCTCCCGGGTGACCCAGGCCGACACCGGAGACCGCTCCCTGCTCGGTGGCGTCATCGTGGCCACCACGATCGCCTTCTTCGCGATGGTCGGCTTCGAGGACTCGGTCAACATGGCCGAGGAGTGCAAGCGGCCCAGTGCGATCTTCCCGAAGGTGCTGCTGTTCGGCCTGTTCGCGACGGGCGCGATCTACGTACTCGTGTCGATCTCGGCCATCGCTCTGGTCCCGGCCACCGACCTCCAGGAGGGTGACACCCCGCTCTTGAAGGTCGTCGAGGCCGGGGCGCCGGGCTTCCCGATCGGCATCTTCGCGTTCATCACGATGATGGCCGTCGCGAACTCGGCCCTGATCAACATGTTGATGGCCTCGCGGCTGGTCTACGGGATGAGCCGGGAGGGCGTGCTGCCTTCGCCGTTGGGCCGGGTGCATGCGAGCCGCCGTACGCCGTACATCGCGATCCTGTTCACCACGGCGCTGGCCTTCGGCCTGATCACGTTCGTCGGCGAGATCCCGCTGCTCGGGCCCACCACCGCCCTGCTGCTGCTGTTCGTCTTCACTGTCGTCAACGTGGCGGTCCTGGTGCTGCGCCGAGACACGGTGGAGCACAAGCACTTCCGGACGCCGACCTTCCTGCCGGTCATCGGGGCCTTGACGTGCGGCTTCCTGGCCACGCCGCTCACCGGCCGGGACAACCAGCAGTACGTCATCGCCGGCGTGCTGCTCGCGATCGGCGTCGTGTTCTGGGCCATCACGGTGTTCGTCAATCGGCAGACCGGGGTGACCGGTGAAGGCGACCCCGCGAACCTGGCCGGCGGCGGTCCCGTCAACTGACCGGTGCTGTTCACCAAGGCCGTTCTCGACGGGATCGCCGAGGGTCGGATCACGGTGGCCTACCGCCGCTGGGACCGACCTCGGGCCGTGGTCGGCGGGCGGCAGCGAACCCGGGTCGGCGTGCTGGCCATCGAACGGGTGGAGCCGGTCGACGACGCGGACCTCACCGACGCCGACGCCCGCGCGGCGGGCCTGCCCGGCCGGGCCGCGCTGCTGCGCGTCCTCGACCCCCGGCCGGACAGACGTACGTACCGGGTCGACTTCCGCCTGGTCGGTGAGGATCCGAGGATCGCGCTGCGGGAGGACGCTGCGCTGGCCGCCGAGGACATCGTCGACCTGCGCCGCCGGCTGGCCCGCCTCGACGCGGCGAGCAGGCACGGCCCCTGGACGGAGCAGACCCTGGACCTCATCGCGCAGTTCCCGGGCCGCCGCGCCCCGGACCTAGCCGAGCTGGTCGCTCGTCCCACCCAGCCGTTCAAGACCGATGTCCGCAAGCTCAAGGAACTCGGGCTGACCGAGAGCCTCCCGGTGGGCTACCGCCTCTCGCCGCGGGGACGCGCCTTCCGCGCCGCCCGCCCCGCCTGAGGCGGTTTCGCCGCCCGTCTCGGTACGATCCAGGTCGGCATCAGGGGCAGCCGGGGGAGGTGCTCACGGTGGCGACGTGTCTGCCCGAGCGGCCCAGCTTCACCACCGAGTCCGAGCGCATGGTGTGGCGGTTGGTGCGCGAGCAGCTGCCCCCCGACGCCATCCTGCTGGCACATTACCGGGTGACCGACCGGACCAAGGACCACGAGGCCGACCTGGTTGTCGTCCTGCCCGGCGCCGGCATCGCCGTGGTCGAGGTCAAGGGGCGCAGCGCGCGGCACGACGGGCGGTACTGGTACATCGACCGTGGCGGCAGGCCGACGCGGATGGATCCGGTCGGTCAGGCCCGCGCGGCCAAGTACGCGCTGCGGGCGTACGTGGAGGGCGACCCACGCTGGGCCGGTCGCGATCGGGTTCGATGGGGTCACCTGGTCGTGCTGCCGTTCTCGCCGGTGCCCGACGACTTCGCGCTCGCGGACTGCCCGCGCTGGATGGTCATCGACCGAGAGCAACTGGCCGACATCGTGCCGCTGATCGGGTCGGCGCTGCGGCAGCTGGACGTACCGCATCCGGGGCCTGACACCGACGACACCGCCACCCTGGAGGAGATCCTGGCCGGTCGACCGTTGCCGATGGGCGACCTGCTCGGCGAGGCCGCCGAGCGCGCCGAGCAGGTCGAACGGCTGACCGAGCAGCAGGCGGTGATCCTCGGTGCGATCCAACTGCTGTCGCGGGTCGAGGTGCGCGGCGGGGCCGGCAGCGGCAAGACGTGGCTCGCCGTCGAGCAGGCCCGCAGGCTGTCCCGACGCGGGCTCCGCGTGGCCCTGATGTGCTATTCGCGCGGGTTGAGCGCCTACCTCGTGCGCCGCTGCGCCACGCTGCGGCGTACCGAGCGGCCGGCGTACGTCGGCACGTTCCACGGTCTGGGGCAACAGTGGGGCGCCTCGGCCGGCAGCGAGGACGACTCCGATTTCTGGGAGCGTCGGCTGCCGTCGGAGATGGCCGCTCTCGCGGCCGCCCTGCCACCGGGGCAACGCTTCGACGCGGTGGTGGTGGACGAGGCGCAAGACTTCGCCGACTCCTGGTGGACACCGGTGCTCGCCTCCCTGCGCGAGGAGGAGTCCGGCGGGGTCTTCGTGTTCACCGACGAGGGGCAGCGGGTCTTCTCCCGCTTCGGCCAGGTCCCCATCCCGCTGGTACCACTGCTGCTGGAGACGAACCTGCGCAACACCAGGCCCATCGCGGAGTCCTTCAAGCCGCTCACGCCGGTCCAGATGCGGATCGGGCCGGTCGACGGCCCGCCGGTCAGGTTCGTCGCCTGCACCACCGAACTGGCGCTGGAGACCGCTGACACGGAAGTGGACCGGCTGCTCGAGGACTGGCGGCCGCAGGACGTCGCCCTGCTGACGACCGGTCCTCGGCATCCCGAGCAGAGCCAACGGCAGAGCCATGGACAGGACCGGTACTGGGAATCCTTCTGGGACGACGCGCAGGTCTTCTACGGGCACGTCCTCGGCTTCAAGGGCCTGGAACGCCGGGCCGTCGTCCTGGCCGTCAACGAGTCAGGCGGCGACCGCGATCGCGCGCGGGAACGGCTCTACGTAGGGCTTTCCCGGGCCCGCGACCAGCTCGTCGTCTGCGGCGACCCGGAGCACATTCGGCGGATCGGGGGACCGCAGGTCGCCGCCCGGCTCGGTCTGCCTGGCTCGAGGTAGCGCCGCCCCGGCCGCCGCGCCCCCGCCGGACCACGTGCAGGGTCAGTGGACCGGTGGACGCGAGTAGGCCCTCGGGCGGTCCAGACTCGGAATGAAGTCGACCCCCTGGAGAACATCGTGCACACCGTGCTCATCGCCCTGCATGCACTGGCCGGCACGGTCGCCTTCGCGAGCGGTGTCACGGCGCTACGCCGACGTGCATGGTTCGCTGCCTACTACTGGTCGATGGTGGCGATGGCCACGTCCGTCGCCGCCGCCGTCGCGGTGGCGTGGACCGGGCTGGAGACCGTGACCAGGCTCGTCTTCGCAGGCTTGCTCGGGCTGGCCGCGGTGATGGTGTGGCGAGCGGAGCTGGCCCGCCGTCTGCTGGTCAGCGGGAGCTATCCGTCGCCGGCCGCCGTCGGGCACGTCGGCTTCACCCTCGTCGGGTTGGCCGACGCCTTTGTGGTGGTGACGGTCTTGAACCTGGGGGCTCCCGGCCTCGTCGTGGCCGCCGTGGCCGTCCTGGTCGCGGGGACGGGACACGTCGCGGTCGGCCGGGCCCGCCAAACTCCGATCAGGGCGCGGAGCTGACCGCCGTACGCCGTCGCCGCACCAGCAGGCCGAGCCAGGACGCCGCGACCACCACCCCCACCGCGACCCGGACCTCGGTGATCCGGTCCCCTGGGTAGATCACCCCGGTCACGTACGTGTCGATGAACCCGTCGGTGAGCGCCGGCCGGCCGGCCGACTGGCGCAGCCAGTTCTCCAGGTAGGTCAGCGGGCAGAGCCACTCGAACACCACGATCGCGATACCCCACGCGACGACCGCCAGATGCAATGGGAACAGCCGCGGCCAGCGCCACGCGAGAAATCCACCCAGGACGAGGAAGACCAGAAAGGCGAAGTGCGCGACCACCACCGCGTCGGCCAGCACCCCAGACATAGCGCCTCCTCCGCGCCAAGGGTAGTCGCCGCGATTCGTTGGCTCCGATGTCCCGCACCGCGCGGATCAGCGCGGCTACCGTGACGCCATGCTGGGGCTTCCCGACACCATCCGCGCCTGCCTGTTCGACCTCGACGGCGTCCTCACCCAGACGGCGAAGGTCCACCAGGCCGCCTGGAAGAGCACCTTCGACGCCTTCCTGCGCCAGCGGGACGGCGCGCGCTTCGCGGAGTTCTCCCCGGCGGACTACAACGAGTACGTCGACGGCAAGCCGCGGCGCGACGGCGTACGGGACTTCCTGGCCTCGCGCGACATCAGCCTTCCAGAGGGCGATCCCGACGACCCCCCCGACGCCGAAACCGTTGCCGGCGTTGGCAACCGGAAGAACGAGCTGCTGCTGCGCGAGATCGACGAGCACGGCGTCGACAGCTACGCGGGGTCGCTGCGCTACGCCCGGGCCGTCCGCGATGCCGGGCTGTCCGCCGCGGTCGTCACGGCCAGCGCGAACGGCGAGCAGGTGATCGCGGCGGCTGGCTTCGCCGAGCTCATCACGGCCCGCATCGACGGAGTGGTCGCCGCGGAGCAGAATCTCCGCGGTAAGCCGGCGCCGGACACCTTCCTCGCCGGGGCCCGGGCGCTCAACGTGTCTCCGGCCGAAGCCGCGGTCTTCGAGGACGCGCTGGCCGGCGTGGCCGCCGGCCGGGCCGGTGCGTTCGGGTACGTGGTCGGAGTGGACCGGGTGGGTCAGCGCGCGGCGCTGGAGCAACGCGGGGCCGACGTGGTCGTGGACGACCTCGACGAGCTGCTGGACCGGGAGTGAGCGGCACCCCGGCGCACTCACTGGCCGACACCGAGCCGTCGTTCCCGGTCGAACCGTGGGCCATCCGGGAGACCGAGCTCAACCGCGCGGCCCTCGCCGTCACGGAGTCGGTCTTCGCCCTCGGCAACGGGCACATCGGCATGCGCGGCACGCTGGACGAGGGCGAGCCACGCGCGGTTCCCGGGACGTATCTGAACGGCTTCTTCGAGGAACGGCCGCTGCCACACGCCGAGGCCGGGTACGGGTTCCCCGAGTCGGGCCAGACCGTGCTCAACGTCACCGACGGGAAGCTGATCCGACTGCTGGTCAGCGACACCCCGCTGGACCTGAACTACGGCACCGTGCTGGCCCACGAGCGGGTGCTCGACCTGCGCTCGGGCCTGCTGGTACGGCGTTCGGAGTGGCTCTCGCCCAATGGGCACAGCGTGCGCGTCCGCTCCCAGCGGCTGGTGTCGTTCACCCGACGGTCCATCGCGGCGATCTGCTACGAGGTCGAGCCGCTCGACGCCGACCTGTACATCGCGATCCAGTCCGACCTGCTGGCCAACGAACCGCTCACCGACGGCATGCCGTCAGACCCGCGGGCGGCGGCGGCCCTGAAGTCCCCGTTGCACAACGAGTTGGCCGACTGCGGTGACCTCGGTGCGGTCCTCGTCCACCGCACCGAGCGCAGCCAGCTGCGGATGGCGGCGGGGATGGACCACGAGTTCGACGTACCGGAGAAGGTGGCGACCAGCCTCGAGGCCGCGGGTGATCTGGCGCGACTGACCATCGCGGCCCGACTGCCCAAGGGGAGCCGGTTGCGGCTGGTCAAGTACCTGGCCTACGGCTGGTCCAGCCGGCGCTCGGCGTCCGCGCTGCGCGATCAGGTGGAAGGTGGCCTGGCCACGGCGAAACTTGCCGGCTGGGACGTGCTCGCGCAGGAGCAGCGGGACTTCCTGGACCGGCACTGGGAGGCCGCCGACATCGAGATCGACGGCGACCCCGAACTCCAGCAGGCCGTGCGGTTCGCCACCTTCCACGTGCTGCAGGCCGGCGCCCGTGCCGAGGAGCAGCCCATCCCGGCCAAGGGGCTGACCGGACCGGGGTACGACGGGCACGCCTTCTGGGACTCCGAGACCTTCGTGCTGCCGGTGCTCACCTACACCGCGCCGAGGGCGGTGTGCGATGCACTGAAGTGGCGGCACTCGACGATCGAGCTGGCCCGCGAGCGCGCCGGCGTGTTGATGCAGGCCGGAGCAGCGTTCCCCTGGCGGACGATCCGTGGGGAGGAGTGTTCCGGCTACTGGCCGGCCGGTACGGCGGCGTTCCACGTCAACGCCGACATCGCCGACGCGACTGTCCGCTACCTGAACGCGACCGAGGACGAGGTCTTCGACGCCGACCATGGCGCGGAACTGCTCATCGCGACCGCCCGGCTCTGGGCCTCGCTCGGGCACTTCAACGGTGACCGCGCGTTCCGGATCACCGGCGTCACCGGCCCCGACGAGTACACGGCGATCGTGGACGACAACATCTACACCAACCTGATGGCGCAGCGGAACCTGCGGGCCGGCGCCGACGCCGCCGAGCGCCAGCCCGAGGTCGCCGAACGACGGGAGGTCACCGTCGAGGAGATCGAGAGCTGGCGGGCGGCGGCCGAGGCGATGACGATCCCGTACGACGAGGGGCTCGCCGTACACCAGCAGTCCGAGGGCTTCACCCACCACGCTGAATGGGACTTCGAGGGCACCACGCCCGAGCAGTACCCGTTGCTGCTGCACTTCCCCTACTTCGATATCTACCGCAAGCAGGTCATCAAGCAGGCCGACCTCGTGCTGGCGATGCACCTGCGCGGGGACGCGTTCACCGCCGAGGAGAAGACCCGCAACTTCGCCTACTACGAGGCGCGCACGGTGCGGGATTCGTCGCTGTCGGCCGCAACGCAGGCGGTGATCGCCGCCGAGGTGGGACACCTGCAGCTGGCCTACGACTACTGGGGCGAGGCGGCGCTGGGTGACCTGCACAACCTGCACCACAACAGCCATCACGGCCTGCACATCGCCTCGCTGGCCGGTGCCTGGACGGTCGCGGTGGCGGGGTTCGGCGGTCTGCGTGACCACGATGCGCGGCTGAGCTTCGCGCCGCGGCTGCCGCCGGGTATCTCGGGCCTGCGGTTCCGCCTGCAGTTCCGCGGTCGCGGGCTACAGGTGCGGATCGAGCCGGAGCAGGCGACGTACGTCCTGCGATCCGGCGCGCCGCTGACCGTCTGGCACCACGGCGAGGAACTGGAGGTCACGGCGGATGCCCCGGTCAGCCGGCCGCTCCCGCCGTTGCCGGAGGTCGAGCCGGTGGACCAGCCGGCCGGTAAACGGCCTCGGCGCCGGACCGCCCGCAGCTGATCGTGCCGCCCGGCTGGGGCCGACCGAGGGACCGGGTTCCCGCCGAGACACCGGAAGCGGTAGAACGGCGCAGCACATCACCGTCCGTCCCTGGAGCTGCCGTGATCACCCTGACCGCCGACAAGCGGGTACTGGTCGCCGAGATCAACAACGATTCCCTGCGCGCCGCCCAGGGCTCGATGGTCGCCTTCGAAGGCTCGGTGGAGTTCGTCGGCGCCAAGATGGGTGGGGGCGACGGCTTCCGGGCCGCGCTCAAGCGCAGGGTCGCGGGGGAGAGCCTGGACCTGATGGAGGCGCGGGGCACCGGCCGGGTCTTCTTCGCCGAGGACGCCCTCGACGTCACCGTGCTGGATGTCGGCGGCTCCCGGTTGACCCTCGAGAGCGACCACATCCTGGCCGTCACCCCCGGGCTCCGGCTGGACGTGCAGTTCGCCGGCCTGCGCGGCATGACCAGCGGCCAGGGCCTGGCCACGACGACGGTCGACGGGCAGGGCCAGATCGCGGTCAAGAGCGACGGGCCGATCTTCGGCCTGGAGGCCAGCCCTGGGAGGACGTCGTCGTCGACCCCGACGCCTACGTCGGCTCCTACGGCAACCTGCAGATGTCGATGGTCTCCGGGGTGTCGTGGAAGTCCCTCGTCGGCGAGGGCACCGGCGAACCGTTCTCGCTGCGGTTCACCGGCCACGGCCTGGTCTACGTCCAGTCCGCGGAGCGCTGAGTCATGCTGTTCGAACAGGTCAACAACAAGGTAGTGCGGGCCCACGTCACGGCTCAGAGCCCGGTGCTCGCCCGCCGCGGGGCAATGCTGGGGTACTCCGGGGCGGTGGCCTTCCGGCCCGTCCGCGGGCAGGGCGGTGGGGTCGGGGGGTTCGTCGGAGCGGCGATGTCGGGGGAGAGCAACCCGATGATGGCCAGCGAGGGCGACGGGGCGGTGCTGTACGGCTACAAGGGCCTGTACGTCACCGTGATCGACCTCGACGGCAGCTACCCGCTGACCTGCGAGGCCGACCGGTTGCTGGCCCACGACGCGAACCTGCAGACCAGCGTGCAGTTCGTCGATTCGGGCGGTGTGCGCGCGGCGGTTCGCGGCGCGATGACCGGCCAGGGACTGTTCACCACGCTCGTGCACGGCCGGGGTCCGGTGGCGCTGCTCTCGCACGGCGGCGCGTTCCCGCTCCAGGTCACCGGCCAGTGGCCGGTAGGGGTCGACCCGCAGGCGTACGTCGGGCACACCGGAAACCTCACCCTGGACCTCAAGGCCAAGGTCGGGTTCCGCGATCTCACCGGCCGCGGGTCGGGCGAGGCGTTCACGTTGCAGGTGACCGGCCAGGGCACTGTCTACGTCCAGGCCAGCGAACAGAAGTTCTGAGGGAGACCGACATGGCCGGACCCAGCGTGTTCACCGCCCAGTCGTTGCCCGACGGCGACAACGTCAACCCCTACGTCTACTCGATCGGCCTGGCCGGCGAGTGGTTCATCAGCAAGGGCGCCATGCTCGCCTACTACGGCAACATCCGCTTCGAGGCGGTCAGCCGCTACGCCTCGGTACGCGATTTCGTCGCCGCGCAGTTCGCCAGCCCCGTCTACGTGCAGGACTGGGTGGTGGCCGAAGGCCAGGGCAAGCTGGTCATCGGGGACCGCGGCTTCGATCTGAACGCCTACGACCTGGACGACGGCAACCTGACCATCAAGGCCTCCAACCTGCTGGCCTTCGACACCCGGCTTGCGCTGAAGCAGTCGATCGTGCCGGGGTTCGTGGTGCTGATCGGCACCGGCCGGTTCATCGCCTCGTCGAACGGCCCGGTGATCTTCGTCGAGCCGCCGTTCCGGGCGGATCCCGAGGCACTGCTCGGCTGGGCGGACTGCCCCTCACCGGCGGTGC